>ERZ856578.6850-NODE-6850-length-12522-cov-3.874568_pt1 | contig 12522 bp, 9 predicted proteins | sample MGYA00514384_ERZ856578 | MGnify/ENA primary metagenome ERZ856578 (study PRJEB29103, sample SAMN06111958) | human gut metagenome | biome: human gut; feature: ankylosing spondylitis patient; material: healthy_person | host: Homo sapiens | place: China:Hangzhou...
TAGAGATTGGCAACCGCCGCTGTCACAGACTGACAAGCTGCGGCAGTCCGCATTTCCGATACGATGTTGTCGCTGGTTGTTTCCTGATCTCCATACAGCAGTGCAAGCGTCTGCTGACTGCCGACGGCAGCCGAAATATCGCATTCCGCGCATCGAACCAGTTCCGCCGTGGAAAGCGGCGCGCAGCGGCTGAGGGCCATAATGTGCCGCTCCGGCTCCGTGCGCCGGTCACGCCGAAAGAGCGCCGAAGCCAGTGCGGGAGCGGTCCCGCTGCGCAGCAGTTTCAGAAAGGTCACCACCTTCAGGGGAAAGCTGCTTGAAATGGGAACAACATAAAGCCCACCGAGAAGGTCATAGAGCGCGTCAAAATCCGTCGCGCCGCTGCCCTTGGCAACAAGTCCCCGTGTTACGAGCCGGTCAAGGCAGTCTGAAAAGCTGCGCCGGGGGAAAAACTCCATTCCGTTGGAGAGCTGTTCATAGAAGTCCTCTGCACGCTGCCGTTCTGTCAGCCGCCAGCACAGCGCGGTCCAAAGCGTCATCTCCTGCGGGTCCATTCCAAACTCATGGTGATCCATGAGGATGACCGGATAACGCCGGCCCTTATCGTGCCGGCAGCGGAAATGCCCCAATGCCGTATAAAGTGTTTTTTCTGCCATACGAACTCCTCCTTATGCGCTCTTGAGATCTTGTTCCGTGCAGGCGATGTAGAACTCCCGCACGAGCCGCTCCCGGCGCAGCTTTTCCGCCGCCCGTGAGATGCAGGCTCCGACGTAGTTTGGTTTCTTTTGATATAGCTTGGCGATATCCGCACAGCTGTAGCCTCTGACCCGCAGCTCCATCGCTTCGATCCCAAGCCGGGCGGTGCCGTGGTAGCGGTTTTTGAAATGGGAAAGCAGGGTAGAGGAGGAAACGTCAGAGATCAGATCTTCTGTGTGAAAAGGGCTGACCGGCTCCGGCGCTCCCATCTCGGCAAAAGCGTCCAGCGACAACAACGGCAGATTTTTTCGCGCAGATTGGATCTCACGGCAGCGATCCAGCAAATAATTTCGGATAACGGTTCTGGCGTAAGCAGGAAATGCCCCCATTTCCTCCCGGTATGAAACCGACGCGCGGCAAAGGGCGATGCAGCCTTCCTGATATAGATCATCATACCCCATGCCGTCCACCGTCTCATTGGTCTTGATGCTGCGGCGAAGCACCTGTTCTACCAGCGCAAGGTGATCCTCCGCTCTCTGGCGCTGGAGATCGTTCAAGGTAAATTCCATGCTCATGATTTCCCTTCTTTCTGTGTTTGATTTTGCTATGCCGCTCTTGCTGCGGCGGCGCGAAACCTGCGGCTGAGCGCAATGACCTCATCACAGCGCGCGGCGGAGAATTTAGCGATATGCGCATCCTCGGCGGGAAGCCCCATAGACAGCTGCAGCAGGCGGTAGGCTTCTTTTCGGCTCATGATGCCATTCTTCCAGAGACTGTCCAGGGCCACATGCGCATCGTGCCGCTTTTTCCGCAAGGCCTTATCCGCCAGCGTCCCCATGGGCAGCATCGTTTTCCGGTGCGCGGCCACATAGCAGTCACAGGCGGGATACCGTCCGCAGACATAGTATTTGGCATCCGGGTCTGGGGCCTTGTCACCGTAGACCACGCTGGCCGGGCGAAGATACGCTCTGGAACCACAGGCAGGGCAAGTGATGTTGATTCGTTTCATGCAAGATCTCCTTTCTGTTTCTGGTGTTTTGAAGTGAGGGTCAAAGTGATGAAGCTGTGAGGTATTCCATCGGACACTGCTCGGAACTGCTCATTTCCCAGGTCAGGTATCTGGAAAAGAGGGATGAGAAGGCGTCCTTGCTGAGCGTTCCGATGCAATCGCCCGGATTGATCCTCTCTCCGGTTTCTTTCTCAAAATCCCGAATACTGACGAGCAGAGGTGCGACGTCCTGACGGGTTGCCGCGAGACAGCCGGAGCGGTCAACCTTGCAGGGATGCGGGCACAGCCCACAGGGAATGTAAATGGCGTTGCGCCAGTTTCCTTTGCAGCTGAACAGCAGTTCATACACGTTTCGTTTGATTTGATCCATGGGAGCCTCCTTAAAAATCCCTCATAGTATTACGCGCCGCTCAAAGGGGGTATCGTCCCCTTGAAATTTGAACTTTTTGTAAAGAATAGAAAAAGCGGCCCGCATATAGCAGACCGCTTGACAGTTTCAGAAAACTGCGTATAATATAAATAAAATTATCATAATATAATTTATCATAAACAAGCCGTAAATGTTGGAGGTGGCACAGGTGAACTTTATTGGACGAAAAGAAGAATTGAATACGCTGGAAAAGGAATTCCGCCGGGATGGCAGCTTTGTTGTGATCTATGGCCGGCGCCGTATTGGAAAGACAACGCTGATCAAAGAATTCATCAAAGATAAGCAGGCATTTTACTTCCTTGCGACAGAGGAAGTGGAGTCCCAGAGCATGAAGCGTCTTGCCGGCGTGGTAGCCCGGGTCACTGGAAATTCCATGCTGCAGAGAGTCACTTTCACGGACTGGCTGGATCTGTTCCGGGAGATCGCTAACTACCGTCCGGAGGAAAAGAAGGTGCTGATCATTGACGAATTTCCGTATTTGGTTAAGACCAATGCGGCCTTTCCGTCCATTCTGCAAAACGCCTGGGACGAGATCCTGAAGGACAGTAATGTTATGCTGATCCTCTGCGGGTCGCTGATCAGCATGATGCAGAAGCATGCACTTTCTCACGATAGTCCGCTTTATGGCCGGCGCAGCGCACAGATCCGCTTGAAGCCGCTGCCGTTTACAGACCTCTATGCCGTGCAGGGGCAGCCGTTCTCTCAGGCCGTGGAGCAGTATTCCGTGACGGGCGGTGTTCCGAAGTATCTGGAGTTTTTTGAACCGGGGGAAGACCTCTACCGTCAGATTCAGGAAGTTGTACTGTCCAAGAATGGGTTTCTCTATGAGGAACCGAACTTCCTGCTGAAAGACGAGGTACAGTCCGCCAACAGCTATTTTTCCATCATTCGCGCTATTGCGGACGGCAACCACAAGCTGGGCAAGATCGCGGGTGCCCTGGGCATGGAGACATCTTCGCTGACGCCCTACCTCTCCACGCTGATCGATCTGGACTTTCTGAAAAAGGCAACGCCGGTCACGGAGAAGAATCCGGAGAAGTCCAGAAAGGGCCTCTACTTCATTTCAGATAATTTCATCCGCTTCTGGTTCCGCTATGTCTATCCCTACAAAGGGGAGCTGGAACTGGACAATCAGCAGATCGTTCTGGACGAGTTGGAGAAGGACTTTATTCAGAAATTCGTTGCCTTCTCCTATGAGGACATCTGCAAGGATATCTTTGCGTCCCTGTGCCGGAACAAGGAAGTGGACTTCGTGCCGTCCCGTATCGGCTCTTACTGGCTCAACGACATCAACGGCGATACGGAGATTGACGTGATGGCGGTGGATCACCAGAAGAAGCAGGTATTCGCCGGGGAGTGCAAGTACCACAATAAGCCGGTGGATGCAACGGTCTATTATGAACTGGAGGAGAAGGTAAAAAAGTCCGCGGAACTGCGCACGGCTTTCCCCGGGTATAAGATACTGTACGGTCTGTTTTCCAAGAGCGGCTTCACGCAGCGGATGCTCGACCAGGCTGAGGGGCGGGATGATATTCTGCTGATTCAAGAAGACCGCATTTTATAAATAGCCGAAGCGGCTGCACACGGCTTTCCCTGCATAGTCTGCTTCTTTTGTGTGCATTAAAACGCATTAGGGAATACGCAAGGACTAACCCTTGACTTTTTGTGTATAATAGAATATGATTGTATTGCAAACCAATACAATCATATTTGAAAGGAGTGCTTTTATGGCTACAAGTGTTATGCAGGTGCGTGTTGACGAAGATCTCCGCGCTAAGGCTGCCGCTGTCTACGAGGAACTCGGCATCGACCTTCCTACCGCTATCCGAATGTTTTTGAAGCGCTCTGTCGTGGTAAATGGCGTTCCCTTTTCCATGACGCTGCCCAAGCAGGAATACAGAGCTGACCGGGCGATCCGTGCCGTGAAAAGTCTGAGTGAAGCCGCACAGCAGAACGGCACGGCGGATATGTCGCTGGATGAGATCAATGCTGAAATTGCAGCGTCCCGGGCTGATCGTGCGTCAAGAAATGCTCGGAACGGAGCGTAACTATGAAATACTATGTTGTACTTGATACGAATGTAGTGGTTTCTGCTCTGTTTAACATTTCCTCCGTTCCCGGTATGATTCTGCAAGAAGCTCTTGCGGGGCGTGTAATTCCTCTGTTGCATGAGGATATTCTGGACGAATACAACGATGTTCTGCACCGCCCTAAATTTAAGTTTGACCGCCGGGACATTGAAATTGCGCTGACAGGCTTGATTAAGCGAGGTATCTTCTTGGAAGCTGCCACGATTGAGGACTATGTCCCCGACCCCGATGATGCAATTTTCTATGAGGTGGTTATGGAAGCAAGAGAAACTACCGACGCTTATCTTGTAACCGGCAACATCAAGCATTTCCCGGTCAAGCCCTATGTGGTGACGCCAAAAGAGATGCTGGAAATCCTGAACGAAAATGAACGCTGATTAGATTATTTCATCGTGGCATTGTTAGAGAGGCACCTCAGAGATGAGGTGTCTCTTGCTATATTTGTCAGCAGCTTCACCCAATGATCCAGAACGGCCCACCGGCGCCGGCACGTCTGCTGGCTTCGTTCAAAATGATGGACAAGTCCCACGCTTTTTGACTGCGGCGGTAGCTGGCGGGATCAGCCACGAGGATCTTTTCATCCTGCACGCCCCGCAGCACGATAAAATGTCCGGACTTCGTAAAATGCCCTTTGGTCATCAGGGCCACGACTAACTTCCCGTCTGCCAGGGCATCCAGAATGCGCTGTGGTTCCGAAGCGGTGCACCCTTCAACGGAAAGCCCCCACGCCTGTGCAGCTCCGGGGATCAAAGTGTGGTAGGAGCCGCTTTTGCTGCACCAATAGCCGTGCTCATAGGCCCACCGTGCCATTTGGACCGGGTCAACCGTCTCACTGGTCAGCGAGGAAACCACAATAGCCATGGAAGTTGGCCCGCAGCCATACCCCCCGATAGGATCAGTGCCATAAGGCTGATTGGCATAGCGTTCATCCAATTGGTTGAAATAAACGACATCTGTTGCGCCATCGGTGAAGCGCACATTGCCAAGAGCCGTAATGGTGTTGGTAGAAGGAGCATATTGAAACAGACCATCACCAAGAAACAGGCTGAGGTTTTCGGCGTAATTCTCCGCCAACTCTTTTTGCTTGTCGGTCAGTGCGAAGATGGTATCAGCAAAGTAGGCTTCGCCGTTATAGCGAATCGTGTAGATGTACCATATTTCTGTTGTGTCATCTGCGCCATCATCTTCCGCAGGGATGGTACGTACTTCCCGTGTCCGACTGAAACTGTAAAGGTGCGTAAGACCAGCACGCAGGATCTGCTCCATATCGGCAAGAGCGAAGGAGGCAAAGTCCAATTCTTTCGCCGCGCAGTATTGCGAGATGAAGAGGTTGGTGTTGTTGATAGGGTTCCCCTCATAGGGATTGATTATTTCATAGTGGTCCCCATCGGTCCCGGCAAAATCACTGGCGATGCGTTCCTTCACATTCTCAATACCTTCTCCGAGAATTTGGTTGATTGCAAAGGCGGCTTGGTTCATGTTTTCCGTAATAGCCGCATTGTCATTGAGAATCGGCTGTCCAGATGTTCCGGATGCTCCGCTGTCGGTCAGGCTTCCGAAGGCAAGCCCCGGCAGAAGCAAAATAAAAAGCAGTGGCAGCGCCAGTAACACCAGCGCGGCCGCCACTGCTTTTCCGATGTGCGTTCGTGCGGACAGTGCCGCTCCTATGGCAGTTCCATAGAGCCCGCCTGCCACAGCACCCTTTGCTACGGCGGAAATGGCCTTGCCGGTCCGAACGGCCTGCATGGTATTGGATGCAACAGAAGCTGCCTCATCCAGTCCGGTATGGTTGTGTTCGCTCATGTTCGTATCCTTTCCAGTCTAAAGGTGGTGCTTGCGCTTGCGGCGGGCCGTTTTTGCAAGGCGGATCAGGGGCTTTCAAAAATCCACACTTCTCAATCAGCGCTGCCTGTGATAGAATACCTCTCGTGTGCGATAGGGGGGATAGCATTGTTTTATACGCAGGAAGAATCCGCTGTTTTAGGCGGCTTTCTCAGCAGTTACTTGAATCGTGACTCCGCATCAGACCATGTCCGAGATGCGTTTGCACGATTTCAAGTCGGATTGGAACGGGGCTGTTTGCAAAAATCGGAGCTGCAATGGGCCGAACAAACGCTGCTTGCCCTAAAGCCGCTTTGGTGGGAAGAGTGGGAAGATCACCGTGCCTTGATGAGTGCGCTGCTCAAGACACAGGCACTTCTGCGCTCCGATGAATGAGGTTTCCTGCAGACATGAAAAAAGCCCCTGCTGCACGCAGGAGCCAGCATATAAGAATGGCCCTTGACTGCTTTCGTGTTCCGCAGTCAAGGGTCATTCTATGTAAGTCTTGGGCTCTACCATCATTGGTTACCTCCGATTTCTACAGATTTGAGGTTTACTGGTACATCGGACTCACCTTTCTTTCTGTGTTTATAAAATAGCAGATTTTCTATTGGTTTGCAATCCGCAAATTGTACGAAATAGCCATAATGCAAACTGTGTATCCATCTGATTTTAGGTGGATTGCTGTTAATTTGATTGACGATGCAGGACACGGTACAGTATAATAACAGTGTTGTGGGGTTTCAAACAGCCGCAGCCAGGCAGGAAGGCCTATGCAGCCGGCTGCCAATTTTGAATTTCCAATGTCAAAAGATATGCATACGTTTTTGGAGCGGCGCTTTGAAGCGCCGCCATTTTTTTGCTGTTATCACGGTAAGTGAGCCAGTACACAAAGCAGTCTGCAAAATACTCCCGCTCGCTGGTAAGCGCATACGGACGGAGCAGGGCTGCTGCGGTTCCGGACTCCTCCTGATAAAAGCCTTCCGTCTGAGACGGGAAGCCCATCAGCTTATCCAGAAAGTGACCAAACTCGTGGATGGTGGCCCCTGCCGAGGATACAGTGATTTGGCGGCTTCCGTAATTGGTTGCCCCAATACAGCTCATATTCCGCTCTTCACTCAATCTTGCGAGGTATTCATAGTCAATGGTGTACTGCCACCCTCTTTCCGCAAATGCCTGACGGATCGGCTCCGGGATCTTTTGAAGTTCCAGCAGGTAGCTGTTCAGATGGACGCCCTCTTTATTGTTCAGAGGAAGGCTTTCCAGGATGGGCGGCAGCGCAACGGTAAATTCCCTGGTCAAAAGAGCATAGAGAAGATCCGCAGCCTCGCCTCGGGTGATGATGTCTGTCCCGGCGCAGGTGTCTTTGCATAAGCCAAAGCTCTTGGCAGCAAGGAGGACATTGTCCTGTGGAGTCAGAGCCTCCTTATCCGGGTAGAGTTGAGAACTGTAAAAGGCAATGTCAAAGGCAGCAAAGCCACTTTCATAGATGGCATAGCGGCATAGCCGCGAATCTGGTGCTGCAATAGCCGTCAGATTCAGCCATCCATCTGCATAGCCTTGTTTGATACAGGCATCACCGCCATAGCTGGCAGGATCGGCAAGAACATCTTCTTTATCAAAGACCCGGCAGAGCATCGTTGCCCATTGGCGCACCGTAATCGGTGTGCCCGGTGCATACCGGTTGTTTCCTTTACCGTAAGTAATGCCATGACTGGCAAGGTAAGTGACGCTTTCATAAAACGGGGATGCCTCCGGTACATCAGAAAAACTGTCAGAGGCGGCGAAGGCGGAAATGGGCAGCAGCGTGCTGATGATCAGCGTCAAAAGAACGGCAGAAAATCCTTTTTTGTATTTCATAGTTCAACCCCTTATATTAAAATTGGGAAAGCACCCCGGATAGGGTGCTTTCCCTGAAAAGAATTGGATTTAGTAGCCAGTCTTGGGGAGTGTGGGTGTATTCCAGAGGCGGCGGATGATCGTTACCCAGCTTGCCGTTGCGGTCTGCCAGGTGCCCTGATATTTGCCGCCCACATCGGCGCGGTTGACCATATAGTAGCCGTTGACCGCATTTCCGTTGACCATCACGCTCAGCGTGGGATTAGCAGTAGACTGGAAGCCGACCGGCACCTTCCCGAAGTCAAAATAGATGTCGGTCACGACCTCACCCGCCTGCATGGGAATGGCGTTGAGGGCAAAGCTGTAGTTGTTGCTGGTGAGCAGGTTGCTCGCCAGCACCTGATAGCTCGCGTTGTAATTGGTCTTATAGAGAATGCGATAATTGAGCCGTGCGCTGTAGGTGCCGGTGGTCAGCGTCATAGGACGCGCCACATCGTAGGGAATTTTATCGTGCCAGAAGAAGGACTCCAGCGGCACGTTGGAGGTGTTGGCCACCGTCAGATCGTAGCGCATGGACTGGCCCGCCATGACCTGCGCGTTGCCGCGCTTGGTGATGCTGACGCCGAGGCTGGAGGGCTTATCATAGGCAGAGAGCTTGATGATCTGACCGGGATATTCCAGTGTCACATCATGCACGGTGGGATCGAGCTGCCAATAGGCGGGCGCTGTGACCTCCCGGAGCTGATAGCGGATCAGAGGCAGCGGCTTACTGGCTGCAACGCCCCTGGCATCGGTCGTGATGTAGTCCACCACCTTGCCGCTGCGGGCATTGACGATCTCATAGACAGCACCCTTGAGTGGGGTTCCTGCGGCGGTGCCGGTGACCTCGTTATACTCAGCGGCGCACTTATAAATCTGGATCTGGCCCGTGACAGCGGTATTTTCCCACTCGATCTCCACGGTCTTGCCCGGAGAGACATAGACGGTCTTATACTGCTTATCCAGCGTGTAGCCGGGTGCGGCTTCCAGTTCTCTCAGATAAAAGCGGCCGCTCAGCCCGCCAGGAATCTCGTCAATGTAGATGTAGCCCTCATCGTCCGAGGTGTACTCCCCGATGGGCTTTTTGTCCGCGTCATAGAGAACAAACTTCACCCCGTAGATCCCATCGCCTGTGGCGCTGTCGATCTTGTGGATAACGATGCCGCTGAGCTTTTTGTTGGTCACCTGAAGCGCCACATGCTTGCCGTCCTTGATCTCAAAATAGTGGGGCGTATCATCCAGCCGGAACGATTTGTTAGACGTGACCTCTTTTGCATAGTAACTACCATCCTCCAGAGCCACGAACACACGGCCATTTTTGTCCGTCGTAACGGTATCCACCAAGGCATCATCCACCTTGCGGATCTCAAAGGTCGTGTTGGGGATGCGCTCGCTGTGATCGTCCTCGTTGACCTTGATAATCTCCACGCCGCCCACAGGATCGTTGTAAAAGTGGAGCGTTTGGGTGTCATTAGGATTGATCACCACGGTCTGGGTGCGGGTGTTTTCGTCGATGGTGTAGCCGGGGATTGTCTCAACCTCCGTCACCACCACGGTACCGGAAATGCCGGAGAGAGTGATCTTGCCCTCCTTATCCGTCCAGTACAGGCCGGTGGAGGACAGCGTGCCGCCTTCAGCGTCCACATAGGAGCCGTCTGCGTAGACGATCTTGAACTGAACGCCCTCCAACGGCTCTTTTGTAACGGAGTCCTGCTTCACGATGATGAGATTGCCCTTCGGCTGATTGCGGAACTCCACTGTGACAACCTCGTTGGATTTGACCTTGACTGTCTGCGGCGTATCGTCGAGAATGTAGCCCACCTTCGCACGGGTTTCCTTGATGACAAGCGTGGTGCCGGGGGCGATGTCCGTAATCGTGAACGTACCTGCGCTGTCCGTCACGAACTTGCCGTTGGCGTTGCCGATGAGATTGCCGTCCGAATCCGTGACAAGGAACTCGACGTCAGAGATGGGAGCGTTCGTCACAGCGTCCACCTTTTTCACAAGCACACCGCCCTTGGGCTGATTACGGAATTCCAGCGTCATGACGGAATTGCGCTTGATCTTGATGCTCTGCGGGGTATCGTCGAGGATGTAGCCATCCTTGGCACGCACCTCTTTTGCGATGACCGTCATGCCGGGCGTCAGGCCGTCAATGCGGATGGTGCCTGCGCTGTCGGTCACATATTTACCGTTGGCCGTGCCGATCACGCTGCCATCCGAATCCGTGACGAAGAATTCCACATCGGAAATGGGGGTGCCGGTGACAGCGTCTTTTTTGACAATGAGCAGAGAGCCCATTTTATCATTGCCGAAGGTCACGGTAATGACATCCTGATCCTTACCGGAGAGATAGACCGTTTCCGCGGCGTCGGTGATCACGTACCCGTCCGGCGCGGAGATCTCCTCGCAGACATAAGTGCCTGCCTTGAGGCCGGTCACGACAATGGTTCCGTTGCTCGAAGTGCGGTACTCGCCGATGACCGTGCCGCCTGTACCGGAGGTGCCGCCGAGGTAGCGGATTCTAAACCATGCACCTTCCAGCGGCTGACCGCTCTCGCTGTCCACCTTGCGGATGATGATGGCGGAAAGGGGAGTGTTTTCAAAGGTCAGGACTTTGCTCTCACCACCGGAAATGAAGCATTCCTGCGTGGCAGGCTCCTTGATGGCGTACCCGGACGCCGGTTCCAATTCCGTTACCTTGTACCAGCCATCCTTGATCTCAGGGAGAATGATTTTTCCGCTTGCATCGGAAAAATAGGTGCCGAGGTCGTTGAGCTCACCGGTGTCGGTATGGTTGCTGCCATACCAGATCTGGAACTTGGCACCCTTGACGGAATCACCGGTGACGCTGTCCACCTTGCGGATCTCCAGACTGGGCTTGAGGGCGTTGAAGAAGGTGACGGTAGAGGTTTCGCCGGGTTTCAGCGCCACTTCCTGGGGGATGGGGCAGAGAATGACATGACTGGGGACATTGATCTCCGTTACTTTGAATGTGCCAACAGGAACAGAGTCGAGGAAAATCCGCCCATGGTTATCGGTCGTGGCGCTGGTAGAAAAGCTGCCGTCGATCTGCTCGATACGGTAGGTCACGCCCTCAATGGGCTCACCATTGGTGATGTTCTTCTTGACAATTTCAAGACCGGGCTTTTCATAGTCAACGAAAGTGACCTCGGAGGTTTTGCCGGGGCGCAGCGCCACGGTCTGCTCCGTATTGCTCACAATATACGGCTCGGGAACGGATTCCTCACGCACAACATAGACACCGGCAGGAATGGCCGAGAGCGTTGCGGAACCGTCCGTGCCAGTCGTGACGGAGGTTGAATAACTTCCGGTAACGGACTTAATGGAAAAGACCGTGCCAGCGATGGGCTTGCCGCTCATGGCGTCGCGCTTGATGATCTTCATATCGGGCTTTTCGTAGTTGACCGCCGCAACAGTGTATTCGCGGTCACCCTCAGTTACATCTACGTACACGCTCTTCGGCGTGGGATCGACACAGTAACCGTCCGGTGCGGAGGTCTCGACAAAGCTCCAAAGGCCGGTCGCGGCGTTCTCAACATAGATCTCACCCTGTGAATTGGTGATGTCGCTGCCGACGATCTGGCCATTGAAATAGATGCTGAAACGTGCACCGGCGAGGCCGGTTGTGGTCCCACCAGCAGTTTTTTTCAGCACGATCTTGCCAACGCCTGCAGGCGGTGCAGGTTCTTCTCCGCCGCCTCCGGGTTCGTCCTGAGTGACAAGCTTGCGGGGACCATAATAGTTGAAGAATGACTGATTTTTGCGGTTACTGGAAATTGCGTATACCGCCCATTTTGCACTCTGGTCCTCCACAATGGATGCAGACCTACCCTGTGCAGTGTACTCTTCAATCTGGCGCTGGAACTCGGCGTCCTCCTGTGCTTTCTGCTCCAGAAGCCAGTCGATGAGGCTCAGATACAGATCATAGGTGTCGGCGTTGGCATAGCCGCCCGCATCGCCGTCTCCACCGGGCTCGCCTTTATAGCTTTGGTGATCCCACACATACGTCTGCACGGCCATAAAAAGCTGGCCAACATTGGATGCCTTGCAGTCGTTGAGGTAGGTCATCATCCATTTGACGTTCTCGACGGTCGCGGCGTCCATTTCACTGAGGCCGCTGTTCGTGACAGCCGACTGCAATACGGCATCTGCGTCTGCACCGGTGCCGGACGTCCATGTAAAGGAATTCAGGTACGAAGGCGTTGCGTAATGATAGCCGAGGCCGCTATCCATGCAGTACACGAGCTTACCGTCCACAAGCGGCGGGCGGTAGCTGTATGGGGTACCGTTGGCGAGCAGGCGCGTGCTCCAATATGCCTGGTTGGTGGTAATTTTGAGGCCGGAACCCGTGTTCGACGCGGCAAAAGCCGCAGTCGGCAGCAGGCTCAAGATCGTCACCAGCGTCAAAAGCAGTGACAACAAGCGATGTTTAATTGACTTCATGTCTTTCTCCTTTCCAAAAAGCGCAATAAAAAGAGCAGATCTTGACGACCTGCTCTTGCGTGAGAGTTGATGATTTATTTGTTCGCGGGCGTATCCACCCAAGTGATGGAATAACCATGGTAGAGGAAAAG
>ERZ856578.6851-NODE-6851-length-12522-cov-3.100281_pt1 | contig 12522 bp, 7 predicted proteins | sample MGYA00514384_ERZ856578 | MGnify/ENA primary metagenome ERZ856578 (study PRJEB29103, sample SAMN06111958) | human gut metagenome | biome: human gut; feature: ankylosing spondylitis patient; material: healthy_person | host: Homo sapiens | place: China:Hangzhou...
ATTTTTACGCGCGGCAGCTGCGGTTTTACGCGCTGGCCCTGCGCCGCCAGCGCCCCGAGTTCGCGCCGCTGACGCTCGATCTGGCGCTGTGGAACCTGCGCGGCGGCGCGGAACAGAAGCTCGAAGTGCCGGACGCGAGTTCCGAAAAAAATCTGGAAACCGCGCTCCTGTCGCAGGCGTCGCAGGCGGCCGAAGGCCCGTGGCCGCCCGACTGCTCGCGCTGCGCCGGCTGCCCCTGCGCGCGCGCCTGCGTGTTCCGCGGGCGCGGAGATCCTTTGGAGACGTGAAATGACCTGCCATAGTTTTATTCACTGACTGTCAGCTTTTAAACAGAAATGTTCCACATGGAACATTTCGAAACGAAAACGCGAGAGGGAACGGCCGGATTTTATCCGCCCGTTCCCTCTCGCGTTTTCGCCGCGGCGAAGGGCGGCGCCAAAACGAAGACCGTCGCTCACCGCGCAAAGATGACGGGAAAAGCACGAGATACGCAAAAATCCCCGACGGGCGATTTGAACTGCTCCCCCTATGATGACAGCGTTTTGCTTCTTTCGTTGTCTCTCATAGGGGGAGCGCATCATCGTTCTTGGTAAACGAGTCTTTCCGGATTGTATGCAGTATTTAAGTGATCATATAATTTGATTTATCCCATTGATCTTTAATATATATATGCTATTTATTAACCTTGCATTGGAGTAGAAATACTCAAGATTGCAGCTTTGAAGCGCAATCAATGCAAATACTCATGCAGGGAGGAAGTTTTCGATGGAAGAACCACGAACGAAGAGACACAGACAATGCAGCGCTGTTTTGGGAGTTCCTGGCAGAGAAGGACGTTGCTATTGTGAAAAGAGCGCAAAGCCCCGCTTCAAGGGCGGTGCTCTGGCAGCGGTGACGCTGGGGCTCGTTCTTATGGCGCCGATGGCGTCGCTGGCAGACTCAATCCATTACTATAGTATCAAGAGCGATCAGACTGAGGCTGGCAGCAACTACGGCAACGACGGCGCCATGGGGAAGGATTCTCTGGCGATCGGCATCAACAGCAAGGCTGTCGGCAGAGCCAGCAGCGCTGTGGGTTACCAGAACGTGGTCGACAGCAAATATGGAGCCGCTTTCGGCAGGGAAAATACGATCTCCGAGAAAGCTGAAGGCAGCTACGCTGCCGGCTCTCGAAACGAGATCTTTGGAAAATACAGCAACGCCGTAGGACGACGCAACGAGATTGCCGCGGATATCGAGAGCGGCAACGCCTTCGGGATATCGAACACGGTCTCCGGCACGTACGCCAGCGCCGTAGGCTACCGAAATGAAGCGCTTGGCAAATCCAGCAATGCCGTAGGGTACCAGAATGTGGCCAAAGAAACTTTGAGCAGCGCTCTCGGGGTTTTTAACATGGCTTCCAGCACCATGAGCAGCGCTATCGGGGCCTGGAACGCAACGATCGGCAAGCACAGCGGCGCCTTCGGAGCCAATAACAAGGTCGGCGGGCAGGAGAGCTACGCCTTCGGCGAGGACAATATCATTGGCAGCACGTCGAAGAACGTACTGGTCCTGGGCAATGGAGCGAGGATCGGCGCTTCAGGGTATAAATATGAAAATAAAAAGGACATCTATCTGGACGAGACCGACGTCTCCGGAGCGGTGGCGCTCGGCAGCAACACGGGAGTCACGGTGAAGGGCGGCGTGGCTTTGGGAGAAGGTTCCGTGGCTTCTCGCGGCGAAGGGAACGTCGGTTACGACGTTTCCGGCGCGGACCACGGCAGCGATACGGACGGCGTATGGAAAGCCACGGCTTCCGCCGTTTCCGTCGGCGGCGTCATTCCCGGCGCGTCGGGAGCGCCGGACAAAAAGATCACCCGCCAGATCACCAACGTCGCGGCCGGCACCGACGATACCGACGCGGTCAACGTCGCGCAGCTCAAACAAGTCGCCGCCACAAGCGGAGCCGCGACTTACAGGTTCACCCTCAGCGATTCCGCTGTGTCTGCCGCCCACACGGTCACGCTCGGACAGAGCGTGACGCCGGACATCAAGTTTGTCGGCGCGAACGGCATCACTGCCGAAGTCGCCGGCGGCGTTGTCACGATCGGGCTCGATCCGGCCTCTTGGGGACAACCCGGCAAGTGGAACCTGCGGACCAACGGCGATACTTCTGTCCCCGTCGGCAAAGACGACACCGTTCGGTTCAAAGACGGCGACAACGTCAAAATCAGCCGTACCGGCCGGGATGTCACCGTCGCCCTCGTCGACGCGCCCGTTTTTGCCGGCAAAGTAAAAGCCAAAGGCTTCGACGCCGCGGGACACAAGATCGAGAACGTCAAAGCCGGAGACGTGAGCGCGACCAGTACCGACGCGATCAACGGCGCGCAGCTGTGGAAAACCTCAAGCAGCATCGCCAGCCATCTGGGCGGCGGCTCGTCCGTCGCCTCCGACGGCTCCGTCTCCGCGCCCACCTACGCCATCCGCGGCGGCACGTACCATAACGTCGGCGACGTCTTGAGCGCCGTAGACACCCAGTTCAACAACATCTGCAACAACTTCGGCAACGTCTACAACCAGATGGGCGACCTGCGGCGCGACCTCAAGAACGTCGGCGCGCTCGGCTCGGCCCTGTCGGCGCTCAAGCCGATGCAGTACGACCCGCTCGAGCCCGGCCAGATCATGGCCGGATTCGGAGCGTACAAAGGCGAGTACGCCTTGGCGCTGGGTTTTGCGCACTACGTGAAGGAAGACTTCATGGTCCACGCCGGAGTGTCGCTCACCCACCACGGCGAATCGATGGCCAACGCCGGGCTGACGTGGAGGATCGGCCGCAAGAAAGACAAGGATGAGATCCCCGAACGTTACCGCAAGGGCCCGATGAGCAGCGTCTACGTGATGCAGAAGGAGAACGCACAGCTGCAGGCGCAGGTGGCCTCGCATGCGCACGAGATCGCGGAGCTGAAGGCGTTCCATGCGCACGAGATCGCGGAGTTGAAGGCTTCGCAGGCCCGCGAACAGGCCGAACTGAAGGCGCGCATGGCGGCGTTGGAACGGATGTTGCCGAACGGCTCGAAACGGAAATAGCGTTTTAGCTCGACACCCCGATCCTTGTATCGGCGGAACGAAAAGAAGGGCGGACCGAAAGCGTCCGCCCTTCTTTTCGTTCATGATGCTGACACTGTTTCTTGATAAAAAGAATTAACTTGGCTCGCTGGGTGCTCCGAAAAACTTATCCGCGCGCGGGCAGGATTTCGACCCAATACCCGTCGGGGTCCTGGATGAAGTAAATGCCCATGGCCGGATTTTCGTAGCAGATGCAGCCCATTTCGCCGTGGAGCGCGCGGGCCGCCTCGAAATCGTCGGCGCGCAGGGCCAGATGGAACTCCTGCTCGCCGAGGTCGTACGGCTCGGCGCGGTCGTGCAGCCACGTCAGCTCGAGCTGGAAGTCGGTGACGCCGTCGCCCAGGTAGACGATCGTGAAGCCGTCGCCGTCGATGCGGCGGACCTCTTTCAGCCCCAGCGCCTTTTCGTAAAAATCCATGCTCTTTTTCAGGTCGAGGACGTTGAAGTTCGTGTGGATAAAATGGAATTTCATAGGCAACCTCCTTGAGATCGTTCGAGTTTTTTATTCTATCACAGCGCCCGAGAAAAGATGAACGCGATATGGGCCGTTGGAAAAAAGGATTCGGGGTTAATTGATGCAATCGGTTGCATAAAATCGTTTCGCGGAGTATAATCCGTGTCGGTAAAAACGCGCCGCAGGGTTGAACGAAAGAAACGCAATGCCGGAAGGAGGAGTTTTATGTCTTGGAACCGCAAGAACCTGCTCGATCTGAACGACTGGACGCCGCAGGATTTCGAGGATTTCGTGAAGCGCGCGCTGGCGTTGAAGCCGCGCCTGACGAGCGCGCCGAAGCGGCCGCTCGATTCGCTTCGCGGCCTCACCGTGGCGAACCTTTTCTTCGAGAATTCCACGCGCACCCGCAACTCGTTCGACGTCGCCGAACGGATGACCGGCGCCGAAGTCATCGACTGGAGCGCTTCGGGCTCGAGCATGTCCAAGGGCGAAAGCCTGCGCGACACGGTCTGGACGCTCTGCGAGATGGGAGTCAACGGGCTGGTGGTGCGCCATTCCGCGACGGGGATGCCTTATTACATCCAGAAGCTCGTGCCGCACGTCCCGGTGTTCAACGCCGGCGACGGCGCGCGCAGCCATCCGACGCAGGGGCTGCTGGACGTCACGGCGGCCGTGGAGCGTCTCGGCAGCCTGAAGGGGAAAACGCTGGCGATCATCGGCGACGTCCGTTACAGCCGCGTGGCGCGCAGCGACGTCAAAGCCTTTCGCGGCATGGGCGCGCGCGTGATCCTCAGCGGCCCGCGCACGCTGATGCCGACGCGTCCCGAGGCGCTGGGCGCGGAGTACGAGCCCGATCCGCGCGCGGCGGCCGCGCAGGCGGACATCCTCGGCTTGCTGCGCGTGCAGCTGGAGCGTCAGGAAGCGGGGCTGTTCCCTTCGGTAAAAGAATATCACGCGCGCTACGGCGCCACGGAGGAACTGCTGGCCTGCGCCCGTCCCGGCGCGGTGGTGATGCATCCGGCGCCGATCAACCGCGGCGTCGAGGTCGCTTCGTCGGTGGCCGACGGCCCGTCGAGCCTGATCCGCGAGCAGGTGCTCTGCGGCGTGCTGACGCGCATGGCTCTGCTCGACATCTGCCTGGGAGGTGACGCGCGATGAGTTTTCGCGAAGCAGTGGATCCGCGAACGTTGGAATTCTCCGAAAAAATCCTGGAAGCCTGGCGCATCCCCGCGGCGATCGATCTGTTCTGCCGTCGCGGCGCCAAAAGCGGCGCGGCGCTGGCCGCGGAAGCCCGCCGCGGCGGCTGGGGGCTGACGGCCCTGACGGCCGAAACCGGCAGCGACGGCCCGCGCGCGCTGAAGGCCGCCCGCCTGCTGGCGGCGGAAGACGGCGCGAGACTGTGGCCGCTGCCCGCGGCGCTGCGCGCCGACGGCACGATGGCCGAGATCGGCCTGATGGCCCAAGACGGCGAAAATCTGTTCTGCGTGCCCGAAGGCTTCGAAGACTGGCGGCGGCTCCGCGCGCTGTTCTGCTACGCTTCCGGCCTGAAGTGCCGCCTCGCCGTGAGACCGTGCCTGAACGAGCTGTGCGTTTCGGGTCAGATCAACGACGGCGACGCGGCCGACCGGCTGGGCATGAAAGGCGTCCCCGCCGTGGCCGAAGCCGTCGCCGTGGCGGCGGTTCTGACGCTGGCCGGCGAATGGGGCGTGCCGCTGCACGTGCGCGGCGTCAGCTGCCGCGCTTCGCTGGAAGCGATCCGCGCGGCGCGGGACGGCGGGCGGGACGTGACCTGCGACGTGCCCTTCATGAACCTGCTCTATACCGAAGACGAGTACGACGCGGCGTCCCTTGACGGCGCGCTCAAAGTCTGGCCGGTGCTGCGCGGCGCGGACGACCGCGTCGCGCTGTGGCAGGCGCTCGACGAAGGGCTGGTCGCGGCGGTCGTGAGCAACCACTGCGCGCGCAGCGCCGATCAGCTGAGCCTGCCCTTCGAGGAGATCCCCTTCGGCAGCGAGAAGCTGGACGGAGTTCTGCCCGCGCTGCTGAACGGCTGGGAGGCGCAGGGACGCCCCTGCGGCGTCGCCGCGCTGCTGGCGGCTCTCGGCGAAGGGCCGGCGAAAGTCCTCGGCCGTCCCGCCGCCGGGCACACGCTGCTGGTCTGCGCCGAGTCGGGCTGGCGGGCGTTTTACGAAAGCGAATGACCGCGGACGAAAAACGGCGCCGCGCGGCGGCGCGGACGGAGAAAAGAGGATGAGGCCTTTGAGAGAAAAAGCTTTTCTGGTGCTGCAAAACGGGCGCGTTTTTGCCGGAGAGCGCTTCGGCGCCGTCGGCGACGTGACGGCGGAGATCGTTTTCGCCACGGGCACGACCGGCTATCTGGAAACGCTCACCGACCCCAGCTATCACGGGGAGATCGTCGTGCAAACATTCCCGCTGATCGGCAACTGCGGCGTCATCCGCGAGGATTTCGAAAGCCCGCGCCCGCGGCTGAGCGCGTATGTCGTGCGCGAGCTGTGCGACGCTCCTTCGAACTTCCGCAGCGGCGGCAAACTTGACGATTATCTTCGGGAAAGCGGCGTGGCCGGACTTGCCGGAGTGGATACGCGCACGCTGACGCGTATCATCCGCGAACACGGCGCGATGAACGCCGCGATCTGCTCGCGTCTGCCCGAGGACGTGCCGGCTTTCGCGGCGGACTTGGCGAAACGGCGGCTGTCGAGCAACGTCTTCTCGGTGACCTGCGACAAGCCCTTTATCCTCAACCCCGACGGCACGCGCCACATTGTGCTCTGGGACTTCGGCTGCAAAGGCGGCATTGCCCGCGCGCTGACGGAGCGCGGCTGCCGCGTCACCGTGGTACCGGCGGGCACGGCGGCGGTGAAGATCCTTGCCCTGCGCCCCGACGGCGTGCTGCTGTCCAACGGTCCCGGCGATCCCGCCTCCTACCGCGGCATCGTCGAGAACGTCAACGCCGTGGCCGAGACGGGGCTGCCCATGTTCGGCATCTGCCTTGGCCATCAGATTCTGGCCCTGGCCCGCGGCGCGCGTACGGTGAAACTGAAGTACGGCCACCGCGGCGAGAACCAGCCCGTGCGCGAAACGGCGACGGGGCGCCTGCTGATCACCAGTCAGAACCACGGTTACGCGGTGGAGAGCGACAGCGTTCCGGCGGAGAACCGTCTGAGCTACGTCAACGTGAACGACGGCACCTGCGAGGGCATCGACTACGGCGGCGTCAACGCGTTTTCCGTGCAGTTCCATCCCGAAGCCTGTGCCGGGCCGCAGGACGCGGCGTTCCTGTTCGACCGTTTTTTGAAAAATTGCGAAGAGGCCGTCCGCCATGCCGCTCGATAAAAAACTGAAACGGGTGATGATCATCGGTTCCGGTCCGATCGTGATCGGCCAGGCCGCCGAGTTCGATTATGCCGGCACCCAAGCCTGCCGGGCCCTGCGCGCGCTCGGCATCGAGGTGATCCTGGTCAACTCCAATCCCGCCACGATCATGACCGACAGCGACATCGCCGACAAGGTCTACATCGAACCGCTGACGGTAGAGATCCTGAAGCGTCTGGTCGAGAAGGAACGCCCCGACGGACTGCTCTCCACCATCGGCGGCCAGAACGGGCTGACCCTGTCCATGCAGCTGGCCCGGGACGGCTGGCTTGAGTCGAAGGGCGTCAGACTGCTGGGGGCGTCGCTGGACACGATCGAACGCGCCGAGGACCGCCAGCTTTTCAAGGACATGCTGGAGAAAATCGGCGAACCCGTGATCCCCTCGGCGATTGCGACTCGCGTGGACGAAGCCATGAACTTCGGCGCCAAAATCGGTTACCCCGTCATCATCCGCCCCTCCTTCACGCTGGGCGGCACCGGCGGAGGCATCGCCCACAACGCCGCGGAGATGGAGCAGCTCGCGCGCCGCGGCCTGGAAGTTTCGCCCGTGGGACAGATCCTCGTGGAACGCAGCGTCGCCGGCTGGAAAGAGATCGAGTTCGAAATGATGCGCGACGGCGACGACAACTGTATCGCCGTCTGCTCCATGGAGAACCTCGATCCCGTAGGCGTGCACACCGGCGATTCCATCGTCGTGGCGCCGGCGCTGACGTTGGCCGATAAAGAGTACCAGCTGCTGCGCGGCGCGGCGCTCCGCATCGTGCGCGAGCTCGAGGTGCAGGGTGGCTGCAACGTGCAGTTCGCGCTCAATCCCGACAGCTTCGAATATGCCGTGATCGAAGTCAACCCGCGCGTGTCGCGCTCTTCGGCTCTGGCCTCCAAGGCGACCGGTTACCCGATCGCCAAGGTTTCGGCGCAGATCGCCATGGGGCTGCGCCTTGACGAGATTCCCAACGCCGTCACCGGCAAGACGTCGGCTTTCTTCGAGCCGGCGCTGGACTATGTGGTGGTGAAGATGCCGCGCTGGCCTTTCGACAAGTTCAGCAGCGCCACGCGCACGCTGGGACCGCAGATGAAAGCCACCGGCGAGGTGATGGCGATGGCGCCGACCTTCGAGGAAGCGTTGCTCAAATCGCTGCGCGGCGCCGAGATCGGCATGGATTCGCCGCGTCTCGCTTCCCTGAAGGAACTCGGCGACGACCAGGTCGAGGCCTGCCTGCAAGAGCCTACCGACCAGCGGCTGTCCGTCGTGTACGAGGCCTTGGGCCGCGGCGTTTCGGTCGATCATGTCCACGATGTGACGAAGATCGACCGCTGGTTCCTCTGGAAACTGAAAAAAATCCTTGCCGTCGAGAGCGCTTTGCAGAAGTGCGACGGCTCATTGACCGAGGATCTGTACGCCGGCGCCAAGGCGGTGGGCTTCCTCGACCGCACGATTGAGAAGCTTTCGGGCGCGAAAGTGGAAAAACATCAGGCGCCGGTCTACCGCATGGTCGATACCTGCGCCGCCGAATTTGCCGCCGAAACGCCTTACTTTTACGCCGCCGCCCCGGTTTCGGGCAGCGAAGACGAAGCGGCCGGATTCATCGCCCATCGTGACGGCCTCACGACCTCCAAAGGGACCGTCGTCGTTCTCGGCAGCGGGCCGATCCGTATCGGCCAGGGCATCGAGTTCGACTACGCCGCCGTGCACTGCGTGTGGGCGCTGAAGCGACTGGGGTACACGGTCGTGATGATCAACAACAATCCCGAGACGGTCAGCACCGATTTCGACACGGCCGACCGCCTTTACTTCGAACCGCTCACGCCGGAGGACGTGATGGACATCATCCGTCTGGAAAGGCCTCTCGGCGTGGTCGTGGCCTTTGGCGGGCAGACTGCCATCAAGCTGACGAAATCCCTCAGCGAAAACGGCGTCGCCATCCTCGGCACCAGCGCCGACGCCATCGACGCCGCCGAGGACCGCGAGCGCTTCGACGCGATTCTGAACCGCTGCGGCATCGCCCGCCCCAGGGGGCATGGCGTGGAAACGCTGGAGCAGGCGCTCGACGCCGCCCGCGACATCGGCTACCCCGTGCTCGTGCGCCCGTCCTACGTGCTGGGGGGCCAGAACATGATCATCGCTTACGACGACGAAAGCGTCAGCAATTACATGCGGCGTCTTCTCGCCATCGGTACCGACGGCCCCGTGCTGATCGACAAATACCTCGAAGGCACCGAGGTGGAAGTCGACGCCGTTTGCGACGGGACCGACGTGCTGATTCCCGGGATCATGGAACACATCGAACGCGCCGGAGTCCATTCCGGCGACAGCATCGCCGCTTATCCGGCCTGGAACCTTTCCGGCCCCGTCACCGAAAAGTTGGTGGAGAGCACAGCCCGCATCGCCATCGAACTGGGCGTGAAGGGACTGGTCAACATCCAGTACGTGATCTACAACAACCAAGTTTACGTGATCGAGAGCAATCCCCGCGCCAGCCGCACGATCCCTTACATCAGCAAAGTCACCGGGCTGCCGCTGGTGGATATCGCCACGCAGGTGATGCTCGCCACGCTGACGCCCGACGCGCCGAGGCTGCGCGACCTGCCCTGCGGCACGGGCCTGTACCGGCCCAGCCCTTACTGCGCCGTCAAGGTGCCCGTGTTCTCCTTCGAAAAACTGAGCGGCGCCGACGTGCAGCTGGGGCCGGAAATGAAGTCCACTGGCGAAGTGCTCGGCGTGGGCAAAAATCTCGAAGAGGCCCTGTACAAAGGACTGATTGCGGCCGGCTACGCCGTGCGTCACCACGAGCCGGGCGGCGTGCTGATCAGCGTGCAGGACCGCGACAAGCCGGAGATCGTGGAACTGGCCCGCCGCCTCGCTTCGCTGGGCTGCCGCCTTTACACCACCGGCGGCACCGCCGAGTACCTGAAAAGCCGTGGCATTCGCAGCGCCTCGGTGGGCAAGATCAGCCAGGGCAACCGCGATATTCCTTATCTGCTCGATCAGGGACGCGTGCAGTACGTGCTCTCGACCAGCTCGCCCGACAGCAGCGAGCGCGCCGACGCTCAGGTGCTGCGCAGCAAGGCCATCGAGCGCCGCGCCGCCTGCATGACCAGCCTCGACACGGCCCGCGCTCTCGTAGACTGTATGGTCAGCGGTTACGACGAGGGCAACGTGGAGCTCGTCGACATGGCCCATTTGCCGGATCGCAAACGTCCCGTCCGTTTTGTCAAGATGCATTGCGGCGGCAACGAATATATCTATGTCGATACGATCCGCCAGAGCGTCGCCGAGCCGGCCAGCCTCAGCGTGGCCCTGTGCGGGCGACGGCGCAGCGTCGGCGGCGATGGTCTCGTGATCGTCGCCCCGCCCCGGGGAAAAGCCGACGCGCGCATGACCCGTTACATCGGCGGCAACGCGCTGCGCGGCGTAGGCAAATATCTTTACGAGAAACTGGACGTGAAGAAAAAAGATCTGTCGATCGAAACCGACGACGGCGTCAAGGCGCTTCGCCTTTACGACCGCGACGGCGAGATCTACAGCGTCGAGGCGCTGATCGGCCGACCCGATTTCGACCCCGCGCGCGTGCCCGTCACGCTCAACGCCGACGGCCGGCCCGTGGTCAGTCAGTACTATTCCTGCGGCGGGTTCGACGACCAGATTACCTGCCTGTCGCTGGGCGACCCGCAGTGCGTGATTCTGACCGACGACTGCGACGGCGCGGAACTGAACGTGGAAGGCCCGTTGATGGAGCGCGCGGAGATATTTCCGGAAGGGACCAACGTCAGCTGCGTCAGCGTTGCCGACCGCCACACGCTGCGGGTGCGCACATGGGAGCGCCGCATCGGCGAAACCATGAGCTGCGGCACCTCGGTCTGCGCCGCGGCCGTCGTCGCGGCCAGGCTGGGGTTGGTAGACGAAGGCGAGATCTCCGTGAGGACGGCGGGGGGGCTGCTGGTCGTCCGTCTCGCGCCCGAAGGGGTATTCCTGATCGGCGGCGTGGACTGCGATTTTGAGGGTGTCATCGAGATGTAGGCCGCGGCAGGACGACATAGGGGTTTCGGCGCCAGGCCGAAACCCCTGTGTCGTATGCGCGGTGAAATTCAACCGATGAAGTGCGTCCAAACGTGTTCCTCGTAGGCCGGCGCGGGAATGCCGGCCTTCTGCCCGGCTTCGATGGAACGGAGCATCCAGGCCATGTTGACCCCCAGCGTGCGCATGGTCTGAAGTCCCTCGGCGTCCTGGCGCACGTCGTCGGGCGTGAAGCCGTGCACTTGGTTCCAGTACTGCGAACCGACAACGAACATGTTGCTGATCAGAAAGTACTGATTGAGCCGCTCGAACGAGGCTGTGGATCCGCCGCGCCGGCAGGACACCACGGCCGCCCCCAGCTTGCCGGCCATGCGGTCGCCGCCGGCGTAGAAAAGGCGGTCGAGAAACGAACACAGGCGTCCCGTCGCCCCGGAATAGTAGACTGGCGAGCCGGCCACGATGGCGCCGTAATCGTCGAGCTGATCCAGCACTTCGTTGACCTGGTCGCCGAAGACGCAGAGTCCCGTCGCTTCGCAGCGGCCGCAGGAGGTACAGTCCTGCATGGGCTTTGTCCCCAGCCAAAGCAGGTCGCCGGCGACGCCCGCGCCGTCCAACGCCTTTTGCAGTTCGGCCAGCGCGGTGAAAGTGCAACCTTCCCGATGCGGGCTGCCGTTGATTAAAAGCGCTTTTTTCATATGAAATCCCCCCATGGAATAGATTCTCCACCGGAATTGTACCACGCTTCGCCTTCCGTCGTTTTCCCGCGGGCGCACAGACGGAAAGGGAAAATAAGCAAAATCGTGTGCTGGATATTTTAAGAAAATTAGATATAATGTAAGAGAACATCACTGTGAAGGAGGCCCGCTCATGGCCAGAAAAGGAGTAATTCTCGCGGCCGGTCTCGGCACCAGGCTCCATCCCATGACTTTAGCCGTGAATAAACAGCTTATCCCCGTTTATGACAAACCGATGATCTATTATGCGATCTGGGTGCTGATCAAGGCGGGGGTGCGCGACATCATGCTCGTCACGTCCGAAGTCGACAAAAACAGTTTCGAACGGCTGCTCGGCGACGGCTCCCGTTTCGGCATCCATATGCATTACACGGTTCAATACGTGCCCAACGGTCTGGTCGACGCGTTTGTCCAGACCGAGGATTTCATTGCCGGAGATCCCTGCGTGTTGATCCTCGGCGACAACATCTTCTACGGTTCCGGGTTCCCCGCCATGCTCAGCAAGGCGTCCGCGCAGACGGACGGCGCCACCGTTTTCGGCGCCAACGTGCCCGATCCGGAACGTTTCGGCGTCGCTTCTTTCAACGAAGAGGGCAAAGTTCTGACGCTCGAGGAAAAACCCGCGCATCCCCAATCGAACTGCGCCGTCGTCGGCCTGTACTTCTTCGACGGGAAGGTCATGCAGTACGCCCACGAGCTGCGCCGGCAGATCCCGGCCGAGAAGGAAGTGTCGATCACCGACGTGAATCGCGTTTACATGGAGCAGGGCAAGCTCGATCTGCAGGTGTTTCCGCAGGGATTCGCGTGGCTCGATTCCGGCA
>ERZ856578.6856-NODE-6856-length-12515-cov-4.796993_pt1 | contig 12515 bp, 9 predicted proteins | sample MGYA00514384_ERZ856578 | MGnify/ENA primary metagenome ERZ856578 (study PRJEB29103, sample SAMN06111958) | human gut metagenome | biome: human gut; feature: ankylosing spondylitis patient; material: healthy_person | host: Homo sapiens | place: China:Hangzhou...
CACATCGTGTGAACAGTAACTGCAGATAGTTAATAGGAGGAATTATTTATGTGTGGAATCGTAGGATTTACAGGAAATCATCAGGCAGCTCCGATTCTGTTGGACGGATTGTCCAAGTTGGAATACAGAGGATATGATTCAGCCGGTCTTGCAGTGCGTGACGGAGAGCATCTGTCACAGGTTGTTAAGGCGAAGGGACGTTTGAGCAATCTTTCAGAGAAGACTGACAGTGGTAAGGCACTCAAGGGAACTTGTGGTATCGGTCATACACGCTGGGCGACTCACGGTGAGCCGAGCCAGGTGAATGCACATCCGCATGTGTCAGGAAACTGTGAGAAAAGTGGTTCCGGTACCGTGGAGTCTGAAGTGGTCGGAGTTCACAATGGTATCATTGAGAATTACACAGAGCTGAAAGAGAAGCTGTTAAAGCATGGTTATACATTCTACAGTGATACAGATACAGAAGTAGTGATTAAGCTGGTTGATTACTATTATAAGAAATACAATTTAGGACCGATCGATGCGATCGCAAAGACAATGGTTCGTGTACGTGGTTCTTATGCACTTGAATTGATGTTCAAGGATTATCCTGGAGAGATCTGGGTTGCTAGAAAAGACAGCCCGATGATCATCGGTATCGCAGATGGCGAGACCTATGTGGCATCTGATGTTCCAGCTATTCTGAAATATACAAGAAATGTATATTATATCGGAAATCTTGAGTTTGCGAAACTTACTCCGGGCGAGGCTCATTTCTATGACCTGAACGGTGATGAGATCGAGAAAGAGACAACAGAGATCAAATGGGATGCAGAGGCAGCAGAAAAGGCTGGATTTGAGCATTTTATGATGAAAGAGATCTATGAGCAGCCGAAAGCAATCCGTGATACTCTGAATTCAGTTGTAAAAGACGGAGTGATCGATTTTACTGATATTGATCTTACAGAGGAAGAGATCAAGAAGTACAGCCAGATTTACATTGTTGCGTGCGGATCTGCATGGCATGTCGGAGTAGAGGCGCAGTATGTAATTGAAGAGATGGCCCAGATTCCGGTTCGAGTAGAGCTTGCATCTGAGTTCCGTTATCGTGAGATGCCGCTTGTGAAGGATGGTCTGGTTATCGTGATCAGCCAGTCCGGAGAGACAGCAGATACATTGGCAGCAATGCGTATGGCGAAAGAGAAGGGACTTGCAACACTTGCAGTTGTAAATGTAATTGGCAGCAGTATTGCCCGTGAGGCGGACAAGGTGTTCTATACACTGGCAGGACCGGAGATTTCGGTTGCGACAACAAAGGGATACAGTGCACAGCTTGTGGCTTTGGATTGTATTGCGGTTCAGTTCGCGAAGGTGAAGGGGCTGATCACAGATGAGCAGTACAGCTACTACATTTCTGAGCTTCAGACGATTCCGGACAAGATCGAAAAGATTCTTCAGGACAAGGAGAGAATTCAGTGGTTTGCAGCCAAATATGCGAATGCACATGATGTTTTCTTTGTAGGTCGTGGAGTTGATTATGCAGTGTGTCTGGAAGGAAGTCTGAAACTGAAAGAGATTTCTTATATTCATTCCGAGGCTTATGCAGCAGGTGAGTTGAAGCATGGAACAATCAGTCTGATCGAGGACAACATTCTTGTGATCGGAGTTCTGACACAGAGCAAGCTGTATGAGAAGACAGTCAGCAATATGATGGAATGCAAGAGCCGTGGCGCATATCTGATGGGTGTGACAAACTATGGCAATTATGAGATGGAAGATAAGGTAGACTTTACAGTCTATGTTCCGAAAGTGGATGAGCATTTCATGGGAAGTCTCGCAGTGATTCCGCTGCAGTTACTTGGATATTATGTAAGTGTTGCGAAGGGACTTGATGTAGATAAACCGAGAAACCTTGCGAAGAGTGTAACAGTAGAATAAAGAAAAAGCAGGCAGGACAAACTTGTTCTGCCTGCTTTTTCTTTATTAAAAACCGCATCCGTTTCGCCCGTTTTTCTTTACGTGATACAGAGCCTTGTCGGCATCTTTGAAAATACTTTCGCTAGGATTTTCACGGTCGGAAAATGCGGCCCCTGCACTGATTGAAACTTTTGGGATGCCTATTTCAGAATGCAAAATGATGAATAGTTATCTCGGCATCTCCCACTTTGTATGATCTGTATGAAGCAGCATATGTGATTTGTGTGACAATGGTTTCTCAAGGAAATCGTTGTACAATTTCATAACATCCTGGTTCTCATGGGAGAATCTGATCTTGGCGTTCTTGTCAAGGAAATAGAGGTTTGCACCACGTGTGTGTGCAAGTTCTTCGCCGTCGTGGATCGGCTGACCGCCTCCGCCGACGCATCCTCCTGGACAGGCCATAACTTCCACAAAGTCGTAGTGTACTTCACCATGTTCAATTGCTTCAAGCAGTTTGCGTACATTTCCAAGACCACTGACAACAGCAGCGCGGATCGTAGCATCACCGATCTGTACTTCAGCTTCTACAACACCCGTCTCAAAGGATGGACTGCGGACGATCTTAAATGCATCCGGATCCGGGTTACGTCCGGTTACAAGATAGTGTGCGGAACGAAGTGCAGCTTCCATAACACCGCCGGTAGCACCGAAGATAACACCGGCACCGGACCACTCTTTCATAAGCGGATCACATTCGCGGTCTTTCAGGATCTTTGGATCAATATGCGCAGCACGGATCATTCTTGTCAGCTCTCTTGTAGTGAGAACTGTGTCAATGTCATGTCCGGCATACTCACCGTAGAAAAGTTCCATGTTGCGTTCGCCTTTTTTCGCTACGCAAGGCATGACAGATACGGTGTAAATATCTTCCGGAGCAACACCGATGGACTGTGCAAAATAAGTCTTCATAACAGCACCGAACATCTGCTGTGGTGACTTGGCTGTGGACAGCTGTGGCACCAGATGTGGGTACTGTGATTTGATGAAACGGATCCATCCAGGGCAGCAGGAAGTGAACATCGGACGCAGCTTTAATTCTCCTTTGGTGAAGCGCTGCAGAAATTCATTTCCTTCTTCCATGATTGTAAGGTCAGCAGAGAAAGAAGTATCGAAGACGTAGTCTACGCCGATCTTTTTCAAGGCGTCCATGATCTTTCCGATTGTTGCTTCTTCTCTGGAAAGACCGAGAGCCTCTCCCCACGCGGCACGGACTGCCGGAGCAACCTGTGCGACAACAACTTTCTTCTTGTCAGCAATCGCACTCCATACGTCTTCTGTATCATCACGCTCACGAAGTGCACCGACCGGACAATGTGTGATACACTGCCCGCAGAGAGAACAGGAGACTTCGTTGATCTTTTTATTTCCGTTTACATTGATCGTTGTTCTTGAACCTGTACTTGTAACATCCCAGATGTTCAGTCCCTGGATCTTGTCACAGATCTGGATACAGCGCATACATTTGATACATTTGCGTGAATCACGGATGAGTGGGAATGTCTTATCCCAAGGAGTTTCTTCAAAACGTTCTTTGAACGGAAGATCGATCAGGTTCAGGTCATTTGCAACCTGCTGAAGTGTACAGTTCCCGCTTCTGACACAGGTTGCACATTTGCAGTCATGCTGGGAAAGGATAAGCTGTACAGTCTGTCTTCTTGCAATGCGTACTTTTGGGCTGTTGGTGTAGATCACCATGCCTTCGGTTACAACATTATTACAGGATGTGACCAGACGATCTTTCCCTTCAATTTCAACAACACAGACACGGCATGCCGCAATCTCGTTGATATCTTTTAAATAACATAATTTCGGAATCGGAGTTCCAAGTTTTGCCGCAGCTTCCATGATAGTAGTTCCGGAAGGTACGGATATTTTCTGATTATCAATTGTAATATTTACCATTTTTCTTTCCGACCTCCTTTAAAGATACCATAACCGAAGTGGTCGCAGCGCAGGCATCTGTGGGATTCCTGTTTTGCTTCGGCTTCTGTCATACAGTTTTCAACACCTTCAAAATCACAGACACGGCTGCAGGCTTCACGTTCTGTAAGTTCAACTCTTCCGCAAGGTTCACGGTCGCTTAAGCGAGGCTCCGGAATCTCAACATCGCAGCTGATGATATGGTGGAAACCAAGATATTCATCGATATTGGCGGCAACAACCTTTGCAGCAGCAATTGCTTTGATTACAGAAGCAGGTCCGGACGCACAGTCTCCACCGGCGAATACGCCAGGGATGTTATCGAAACCGCCATAACGTTCTGTCATGATCTTACCGCGGGAAACCGGAACGCCGGCTTCGGCAAAGTGTTCAGATTCGATATCCTGACCGATTGCAACGATGAGTGTCTGGCAAGGGATAAGGAAATCTTCTTCTCCTGTCGGACAGACACTTGCACGACCGTCTTTGATCTTGCTGATCATCTGTGGTGTGACGTAGATGCCTGAAACGTGTCCATTCTCATCTGTCTCTATTCTGGATGGAGCTTTCAATGTGAGAACTTCAATTCCCTCAGCAACAGCACCTTCAATCTCAGCCGGAAGAGCAGTCATATCTGCAGTACGGCGTCTGTAAACGATACTTACTTTTTTAGCACCGAGACGTTTTGCTGTGCGGACAGCGTCCATGGAAACGTTACCGCCACCGATGACAGCAACTTCCTGTCCGGTAAGATCAGGGCTCTTGTCTTCCCCAACATCACGAAGGAAGGATACAGCAGAGATTACGCCTTCTGCCTGTTCGCCTTCGATACCAAGTTTCTTATCAGTGCTTGCACCGATGGAAATAAGAACAGCATCATATTCCTGGCGCAGACTCTGAATTGTGATATCTTTACCGATACGTTTTCCAAATTCTACCTGAACTCCTGTATCAAGGATTGCCTGAATGTCTTCGTCCAAACGATCTTTCGGAAGTCTGTAGTTCGGGATACCGTAGCGGAGCATTCCACCGAGCTTTGGAAGCATCTCGAATACGGTTGTCTGATGTCCCATCAACTGCAGGTAGTAAGCAGCACTGAGTCCACCAGGTCCTCCACCTACAACAGCGATACGCTTTCCGGTGGAAGGCGCACATTCCGGTGGCGGAACCTTACCAGCATAATCAGCGGCCATACGTTTCAGTCCACGGATATTGATGGCGTCATCTACGATATTTCTACGGCAGCGGGCTTCACAAGGATGCTCGCAGATAAAACCGCAGGTTGTCGGGAATGGATTATCCTTACGGATCAGACGAATTGCGTCAGCGTAACGCCCCTCTCCGGTCAGTGCAATATATCCAGGGATATCAACATGTGCAGGACAGAGAGAAACGCAAGGTACAGGCTGTGTATAGTGGCAGGTACAGCGTCCCTGACGGACATGTTCTTCATAATCTTCGCGACAGTCTCTTAAGCTCTTATGTACCATGGCACCGGCTTCGTATCCGATCGGGCAGTCAGAACCTTCGCGGATGGATTCAGACAGTGTGTCGATCAGATCCAGCGTCTCCATTGTAGCAGTCCCGTTCATAACATCTGTCAGAAGGTTCTTCAGTTGCCACAGCCCAACGCGGCATGGGGTACATTTTCCACAGGATTGCGTCTGACACATCTCGATAAATGCACGAGTCATGTCAACCGGACATAATCCCGGAGGGCTGGATTCAATTCTACGTTCCAGATCTTTGTACAGCTCTTCAACGACGAGCTGGCCTTTATCTGGACCTGGGATTTCAAGTCTACTCATTTTAAACCTCTCCTTTTACCATAACGTTCATTACTGACTGATTTTAAAATAGGAAATGTATTTGAAAAAACCTATCTTCAAACCAGTAAAGTTCTATTTAGTAATATTCTACAAATAAATCTAAAAATTATCAAGAAAAGTTTAAAAAATGACAAGTCTGTTATTTATTACACAAACAACAGACTTGTGAAAAGTGAATAAAAATATTCTAAAAAATATTGAGAAATAGCTAAAATTTTCAATTCATATGGTAGTAGCAACGAAAATAATAACAGAGCGTTCACCTAAAAATATTTTAGATTCTACTGTGGGCATTGAATTTTTGTGAAAAAACTGACATTTAGGATCTCCGGTGTTGACGGCGACATGCCATTTATATTTTTCAGGAAGTTCAGGCAGAGTGAGTGTGACCGGAAACCATCCGGAATTTACAGCCAGATAAACAAGATCTTCTTCTTGTGTTGCTTCATTATAACCTGCGAATCGTACACAGACAACATGGCTGTCACCGGAGAAATTTGTCTCATCCGGAGTGAGTCCATGCGTGCTCATTGCCGGAACACCAAGATAACTTGGTTCGAGATCCTTACGGATGACAGGATGATCTTTGCGGAACTGGATCATATATTGAAAGAAATCGAACAGATCCTTATTTTTTTTGAGGAGACTCCAGTCTAGCCAGGAGATCAGGTTATCCTGGCAATAAGGGTTATTATTTCCATAACGTGTGTCTGCGAATTCATCACCGGAGAGGAACATTGGAGTTCCGCGGCTGCAAAGCAGAACGGCACATGCATTTTTCATCAGTCGTTTACGAAGTGCCAGAATGGCAGGATCATCTGTTTCGCCTTCTACGCCACAGTTCCAGCTGTTATTGTCGTCAGCTCCGTCAGTGTTCCCCCAACCGTTGGCTTCATTATGCTTTTGGTTATAACTGTACAGGTCACAAAGCGTGAAGCCATCATGACAGGTGAGAAAGTTGATGGAAGCATTTCCGCCTCGGTAAGCAGGATCGTACAGATCAGGAGAACCTGTGATTCTTGCGGCAGCAGTCTGGGCAAGGAAGTCATCTCCTTTTAAAAAGCGGCGCATATCATCACGGTAGCGCCCATTCCATTCAGCCCAACGCTTCCAGGAAGGGAAGGAACCGACTTGATAAAGTCCGCCGGCATCCCATGCTTCAGCGATCAGTTTTACATTTCCAAGGATTGAGTCAAAAGCCAGGCTTCGCAGAAGCGGTGGCTGGCTTAGAGGTGTTCCGTCATCATTTCGTCCGAGAATCGAAGCGAGATCAAAACGGAATCCGTCTACACGGTATTCGATGACCCAGTAACGCAGACACTCCAAAATCATGTCTCGCACGACCGGGTGATTGCAGTTTAATGTATTTCCACATCCACTGAAATTATAATAATGTCCGTCCGGAGTCAACATATAGTAAATGTTGTTGTCAAACCCTTTGAAAGAAAAGCACGGACCGAATTCATTTCCTTCGGCAGTGTGGTTGAAGACAACGTCGAGGATCACTTCTATCCCATTGTCATGGAGATCTTTGATCAGTGTCTTGAGTTCCAGTCCTTCGCGGTTATATTCCATAGAAGAGCAGTAGCTTGTATTTGGTGCAAAGAAACTGACCGGATTATATCCCCAGAAATCAATAAGTTCATTTTCATCAATCAATCGTACATCGCGCATCTCATCAAATTCAAAAATTGGCATTAGTTCAACAGCGTTGACTCCAAGTTCTTTCAAATAAGGAATCTTTTCGCGCAGACCTTCGAAGGTACCGTGGTGCTTAACACCGGAACTTTCATCCATGGTAAATCCGCGGACGTGTAGCTCGTAGATGATCAAGTCTTCCATAGGAATAGAATGGTGACGCTGGTCACCCCAGTCAAAGTTGGATTGTACCACGCGGGCACGATAACCATGCTGGGCGTTATTCACATGTCCCCACTGGCTCTGTCCGGTGACTGCACGTGCGTAAGGATCCAGCAGGATTTTGTTTTTATCAAAACGGAGTCCTTTCTTTTCATCATAAGGACCATCCAATCGATAGGCGTACTCAAATTCTTCGATATCCAGATCAAAGACGATCATAGAATAGCAGAAACCAATCCTGTAACTTTCCGGAAATGGAATCACGGCGTAAGGTTCTTCGGCTTTGCGGTGAAAAAGCAGAAGCTCGCAGGAGGTAGCTCCGTGTGTATGAATCGTAAAGTTGACACCACCTGGGATAGCGACTGCACCGAATTCACGGAAAAAGCCGGGACGGATCTGGAATCCATTGACGGTATCGATTGGCTTGAGCTGTTCGGATATTACTGGCATACAGGAAAACTCCTTTCTAAGTTGTATTCAAGTAACTTAAGTATAACACTTAGAAAAATAAAAGCATAGAAAAATAAAAGCGTGGGTTCAGCCTATCATTCTTTTATGAAATGTGTTACAATAGTGTCACTGTGTCAGAAAATTTTCTGACGAGATGTGTTACCGGACGCAGAATTTGTGAATGGAAGCGACATCATTATTTTTAGAAAAGAGGTTATGGTATTATGGCAGAAGAGCAGAACACAGCAGGATGTTCAGAGGAATCCTGTGCCAGCTGTGCCAGTGCAGGAACGTGCACAAGCAAGAAAGTTGATATGCATGAACCGATGAATATGTATTCATCTATTAAGAAAGTGATCGGCGTTGTCAGCGGAAAGGGCGGCGTTGGTAAGTCACTTGTGACAGCATCCCTTGCAAGAATGATGAGAGCAAAAGGATACAATGTTGGTATCATGGATGCAGATATTACAGGTCCATCGATTCCGAAGATGTATGGTCTTCATGAGATGGCAGTAGGAACAGAGCAGGGAATTCTTCCATGTGAGGCAGCAGACGGAACAAAGATCATGTCTGTCAATCTTCTTTTGGAAGATGAGGAAGCACCGGTTATCTGGAGGGGACCAGTGATCGCAGGTGTTGTAAAGCAGTTTTGGACAGACGTTATGTGGGGAGATCTTGATTATCTCTTCGTTGATATGCCACCTGGAACAGGTGATGTTCCGCTGACAGTATTCCAGTCTCTTCCGGTTGATGGCGTTGTGATCGTTACATCTCCGCAGGATCTTGTACAGATGATCGTGAAGAAGGCATATGGAATGGCGAAGCAGATGAACATTCCGGTTCTTGGAATTGTTGAGAACTACAGCTATGTGAAGTGTCCGGATTGTGGCAAAGAGATCAAAGTATTTGGAGAGAGCCACATTGATGAGATCGCAGCAGATCTTAACGTTCCGGTTCTCGGAAAGATGCCACTTGACCCGGCAATTGCACAGATGGTTGAGGAAGAGAAGTTTTCTGAGGCAGAGAATCCATATCTGGAAGGATTCGAACTGTAAAGCAAGTTGAGTGTATGTAATGGGAGTCATGGAAGACAAGGTTGGGGATTTTGTCTTTCATGGCTTTTTTACGCGAGCAACGAGCAAAGTCCGTGCTCCCAAAAGAATAACAGAAAAGCACAAATTATAAATCACACAGGAGGAATTAACACATGATAGGCGAAAGAATAGAATTATGGCACAAAGAAGAATATCATTACCCGGCGGCGCATGGGTTTATCCCGATTATGGTCAGCTATATTCATGAGGATGAGCTGATGCATCCGGCGATGCTGGTGGTTCCGGGTGGCGGTTACAGACTTGTATCGCCTTCGGAAGCACATCTGGTTGCTATGGAATTTTATCAGGCCGGTTATAATGTGTTCGTCCTTGAATATACAGTGAATCCACTGGATGAAGCACCATTAAAGCTTCAGCCGCTGAAAGATATTTCCAGAGCAATGCGAATGATCCGTTTTCGTGCAGAACAGCTGCATATTTTATCGGATCAGATCGTGGTTTGTGGATTTTCAGCTGGAGGACATCTGTGTGCGAGTCTGTGTGTGCATGGAGCGGATATCGAGGATCCTGATGAAAAATATCAGAAGTTTTCAAACAAACCGGATGCTGCTGTGCTGTCTTATCCGGTAATTACTTCAGGAAAATATGCTCACAGAGATTCTTTTGTAGCTCTTTTAGGGAAGAATTCAACAAAGAAAGAGTTAGAATATATGTCAATTGAAAAGTATGTAACAAAAGAAATACCACCATGTTTCATTTGGCAGACAGCAACGGATGGAACCGTTCCGGTACAGAATAGCTATCTTTTAGCCCAGAAATGTCTGGAAGAAGGAGTTCCATTTGCGCACCATGTATTTTCAGAAGGCGTACATGGAATGTCTGTTGCAACAGAGGACTGGCTGGAACGCAGAGGAAGACAGCCTTATACACAGGAGCAGCTTCGTATGCTTGCAGAAGCGATTCTTGCGGGAGAAACTTCATTTTCAAAGGAAAAGGGAGAAGAACTTCTTGTGCAAAATGGGATTGGAAGAACACAGCCACCGAAATGGACAGCAGAGCAGAAAGAAGAAATCCGAAAGACTCTGAAAGAAGTACAGATCTGGCCCAAACTGGCAGAGGAATGGCTGGAGAAAATAATTGATTACAAAGGAGAAGCACGATGAGAATTCTATTGATCCGTCACGGAGATCCGGATTATGTAAATGACACATTAACAGAAAAAGGAAGACGTGAAGCAGCACTGCTTGCAAAACGTGCAGTATCTATGAATATGGGGGAATGCTATAAGTCTCCACTTGGAAGAGCGAAGGATACGGCGGCTCCATGTCTTGAGGTAACTGGAAAAACAGCAGAAATATTGGATTGGCTGCAAGAGTTCCCGGCGCAGGTTGATTTGAATAAAAATCCGGAACTTGAAAAAGCATATCCCGATGTGAAAAAAGAAGGAGGGTATTTCTTACCTAGAATTGCATGGGATATGGTTCCGGGGTATTGGACAGAACATGAAGCTTATATGGATAAAAATACATGGAGAGAAACAGAAGTGGCGAAAAATTCCGATCTCGTAGAAGTATACGATCATGTGATTGAAGAATTTGATCGCTTTCTCGCAGAGCATGGATACGTAAGAGAAGGGGCGCATTATCGTGTGGAGAAAGAAAGTGATGAGACAGTGACATTTTTCTGCCATTTCGGAATCAGCTGCGTGCTGTTGTCTCATTTATGGAATGTATCACCATTTGTGCTTTGGCATTGCCTTGCGCTTGCACCAACTTCTGTGACAGAAGTAGTAACAGAAGAGAGAGAACAGGGAACGGCATATTTCCGTGGATTGAAAGTAGGAGATATCTCACATCTTTATGCAGGTGGAGAAGAACCGTCCTTCGCAGCAAGATTCTGTGAGATATATAGTAACAAGGAGCAGAGACATTAAGATCAAATGTCTCTGCTCCTTGCTTTATGGATTTTGGTATTATTAAACCACTTTCTGATAAGCAATTCGTTCTGTTCCATCTTCAACATATACGATTCCGCAATACTTGAATCCATTCTTATCTAACAGATGTTGCATTACGATGTTGTCACGGTGTGTGTCAATACGGATATTGCCGCATTGTTCCAAAGCCCAGTTCAGGCAGAAGGACGCTGCACCTTTTACATTTCCGATGGAAGTGATGCGGTGGACAACTCCGTAACGGGAGTCATTGATCCAGTCGCCATCGTAGATACGCATATAAGTAGGATCAGCACCTTCTTTATAATAGAAAGTGGCAATGATCTGATCCTGCTCTGTGCAGACATAACTGTTCCCCTCAGTAATATCGTCCAGAATTAACTGAGGAGAAGGATAAGTGTTTCCCCACTGGGAAGCATTTCCGTGGGTTGCCATAAATCTGCGTGCGTTTTCGTACATTTTAAGAAGCACGTCTAATTCTTCCGGCCTGGTCTTTCTGATTTCCATAATATTCCTCTTTCATAAACTAAATATAGATACTTTAATGCACTATTATATCAAAAAACAGAACATAACTCTATTGACAAAAATATAAAGAAAAAAGAAAGTGAAAACGTTATTATAGAGGAAAAGTACCTAGAGGTTTTTCAGAAAGAAAATCAGACCGTTTATTTGCGTGTGAATCCGACCGTACACATGTGGAAATGTTCTTTTTACGGTACATTTTTACTGTACTAAAGTTTGTACAATTCCCCGTAAAATGGGCGTTTTTCCGCATATTTTGTACTAAATCGAATACAAAGCGATTTCCGATATTTATTCTCGATTTTACGCTTGTCATTTATTTAACACGGTGTTATACTATGCCCGTAAAACAATTACAAAACTATTTTAGGAAAGAATATAGGAGGATTTTTCAATGGCTAATTTTGAGCAGTGGGCTGGCTTCAAGGGAAGAAAATGGACACACTCTGTAGACGTGCGTGATTTCATCCAGGAGAACTACACACCATATGAAGGTGATGAGGCATTCCTTGAGGGACCAACAGAAGCAACAGACAAATTATGGGGAAGACTGCAGGAACTTCAGAAAGAAGAAAGAGCTAAGGGCGGAGTTCTCGACATGGAGACAGAAGTTGTTTCCGGTCTGACAGCATACGGCCCAGGATATATCGATGAGAGCATGAAAGACCTTGAGCAGGTTGTTGGTTTGCAGACAGACAAACCACTGAAGAGAGCATTCATGCCTTACGGTGGAATCAAGATGGCAGAGCAGGCTTGTACAACATACGGATACCAGCCAAGCGAGAAACTGCATGAGATCTTCACAAAATATCATAAAACACATAACCAGGGTGTATTCGATGTTTATACACCAGAGATGAAAAAAGCTCGTCATAACAAGATCATCACAGGACTTCCGGATACATACGGACGTGGACGTATCGTAGGTGACTACCGTCGTGTTGCACTGTATGGTATCGACTT
>ERZ856578.6865-NODE-6865-length-12505-cov-21.482700_pt1 | contig 12505 bp, 6 predicted proteins | sample MGYA00514384_ERZ856578 | MGnify/ENA primary metagenome ERZ856578 (study PRJEB29103, sample SAMN06111958) | human gut metagenome | biome: human gut; feature: ankylosing spondylitis patient; material: healthy_person | host: Homo sapiens | place: China:Hangzhou...
TGCCAGTCAGTAGTCTTATTGTACTCTGAGGTATTTTCAATTTTCAACATCCACATTTTTTATTATACAGGAAGCTCCTTAATCGGCATCATTCATTTTTAAGCTGCTTTGCTCCTAATATCCATTCATTTTCCGTATCTTTCTTATTCTTGAAAATATTATGTATCATCTGAAGACAGATTTTTGCCTCGCAGCTTCAGATAGTAATATTTCACTTTTTCGACAAGTGTTGTCAAATAACGAAGCACCGGTTCTGTAGCAATCGCAAATACTACAAAGAGCATAATACATTCTTTTGTCATACTTGTAATAGCGAACAGATCTTTTAGGAAGATGCTGCAGAACAATAATCCTGCAATACATCCGCTTACAATACTAAACCGTATTTTATTCATCGGCGCGCTGATCTTATATAAGATCATAAATCCTACGATCGCCAAAAGCATCGTTGCCGCCGTTGATATATCCGTAGAGCTTACGTCAAATGTTCTTCCAAATATGACAAGAGCCGCAACTGCAAGAGCATCTGTCAACGCAGCAGGAAGCGCTTTTAATAGCACATTTGTAAGGAAATGTCCTTTGATCATATTTTTATTCGGTTCCAGAGCAAGGAAGAATGCAGGAACACCGATTGTAAACATACTGATCAATGATACTTGAGACGGCTCCAACGGATAAGTAAACATAAACACGACAGACGCAACGCTTAGCAAAAATGAGAAAATATTCTTCACAAGAAATAAACTTGCCGATCTCTGAATATTATTTACAACCCGCCTTCCTTCCAACACAACTTCCGGCATACATGAAAAATCTGACTCCAGCAAAACAAGCTGAGATGCCTGTGCCGCAGCGTCGCTTCCCGATGCCATGGCAATACTGCAGTCGGCATCTTTCAAGGCAAGCACATCATTAACCCCGTCTCCCGTCATTGCTACCGTATGTCCTGCCTCTTTTAAAATACGGACAAACTTCCGTTTCTGACTCGGCGTAACCCGACCGAAAACCGTATTATTCAGAAGCGCTTTCCTCATGGACTGTTCATCTTCAAACTCTGACGCATCTACATATCTGTCTGCATTTTTAATTCCGGCCTGCTTTGCAACATTGGAAACAGTAACCGGATTATCCCCTGAGATAACCTTTACTTCTACGCCTTGTTCTGCGAAATACTCAAACGTCTCTTTTGCAGCTTCTCGTATAGGATTGGCAAGTAAAACAAAGCCAAACGGAAGAATGCCATGTGTCAGAGGTTTTCCGTCAACCTCTCCGTCATAAATTCCAAAAGCAAGAACTCTGGATCCTGTAGATGCATATTCTGTGATCTCTTCCGCATAATCGTCATACTTTTCTTTTAAAACAAATTCCGGCGCTCCGAGCACATAAGCTCCGTCTTCAAATGTAACGCTGCTGTATTTTGTTGCGGAAGAAAATCCTGTTTTTGACAAAACCTTCTTTCCTGATGCTTTTGTAAAATATTCTTTTAGGGCAGCCATCGTAATATTATCATTTGTCATAGCTGCCGCAAAATCTCCGACAAGCAAAGATAACCCGCCCTTTTCTTTTTCATCGTACTCATCCGTCTTGATCAGCTTTTGGACTTTCATTGTATTTTCCGTAATCGTTCCTGTCTTATCCACACAAAGCACGTCTACACGGGCAAGCGTTTCAATACATTTCATATCATGCAAAAGCACTTTTTTCTGTGCAAGACGAATTGAACTCACCGCAAGCGCCACGCTTGCAAGAAGATACAATCCTTCCGGAATCATTCCGATCACCGCCGCGATCATAGATGTCACGCTTTCTCTAAATCCATCATGTTGAATGAAAAATGCCTGTGAAAAAAGAACGATTCCGATCGGGATAATAGCTACTCCTACACATTTAACAAGCTTATCAAGCGAACGAATCATTTCCGACTGTTCTTTTGACTGCATCGCTTTTGCCTGCAATGTCAATTTCGATATATATGAATCCTCTCCTACTTTATCAAGCCGCGCGTGACATTGTCCGGAAACAATAAAGCTGCCTGACATCAGTTTATCGCCTTTACGTTTTGTAATCTCATCGGCTTCACCTGTCAAAAGCGATTCATTCACCTGAACTTCTCCGGCAGATACTTCCGCATCGGCACACACCTGATCGCCGGCTTTAAAAATTACGATATCATCTACGACAAGATCTTCGGCATTGATCACCGTTCTTTTTCCGTCTCGGACAACAGAGGCGCGGGGCGCATTCAACATAGTCAGCTTATCCAGTACTTGTTTTGCTCTAATCTCCTGAATAATTCCAATCAATGTATTTGCAATAATAACCGGAAGAAATGTCAAATCTCTGAAAGATCCCACAAGACAGAGCAATACTGCAAGCACGACAAAGATTAAGTTGAAATAAGTAAATACATTTTCATGAACAATCTCTTTCGTCGTCTTTGACGGAGGTTCAACCGCCTTGTTCGTCCAACCGTGCAGCCGGTGTTCCTGAACTTGCTGACTTGTCAGTCCCTTTTTATATTCGGGATTATATCTTGTTGTCGGGAGCCGTCGTTCCTTTTTTTCTTCTACCTGCAATTTTTTTCTTCTTGCCATACAGCTTTTCACCTCTGTCTCTTCTTTTGTGTCTAACTTCTTATTGCTGTTCTTTTTTATTTTCTATTCATACCGTTGTACAAGGGTAGCGTCGATGTACAGACCGTAAACGGTTCTTTCTGTACAGCGACGCTATCGCCTGCAATTTTTTAATTTTAACAGATAATCTTTATTCCTCAGAAATATGCACTTCTTTGTCTGATGCTTTTTCTTCCTCTAAAATCTGTCTGCCATCTGCCGCAAACTCTGCGCCTGATGCAGTCTCTCCATCTGAAGAAAGTTCTTTCTGTGACAAGATCCGCATAAATTCGTCCCCTGTGATTGTTTCTTTCTCATACAAATATTTGGCAAGTTCATGCAATTTCCCCTGATTATCTTTCAACAGCTTTCGCGCCTTCTCATAAGACTGTTTTACCATATCTACAACCATATCGTCAATAGTTGCCGCTGTCTCAGGAGAACAACTTAAACTGCTGTCGCCTCCGAGGTACGGATTTGACTGCGTCTCAAGAGCAACCATTCCAAATCGGCTGCTCATACCATATCTGGTGATCATTGCCCTGGAAAGCTTCGTCGCCTGTTCAATATCATTTGACGCTCCTGTTGTCACTGAGCCGAATACAAGCTCCTCCGCGCATCTTCCTCCTGTCAATGTCGCAATTTTATTTTTAAGTTCTTCTTCAGTCATCAGATTACGTTCCTCTTCTTCTACCTGCATCGTATATCCGAGCGCACCCGAAGTTCTGGGAATGATCGTAATTTTTGTCACCGGAGCCGAATGTGTCTGTAATGCCGCCACCAAAGCATGACCGATCTCATGATATGCGACGATCAGTTTCTCTTTCGTCGAAAGAACACAGTTTTTCTTTTGGTATCCCGCGATCACAACTTCAATACTTTCCTCTAGATCCGACTGCACAACAAATTTTCTGTTTTCACGGACAGCCCGAAGAGCCGCCTCATTCACCATATTTGCCAACTCCGCTCCTGATGCTCCCGAAGCTGCTCTTGCAATCGCATTAAAATCCACATTATCCCCGAGTTTTATTTTTCGTGCATGCACTTTCAGTATTTCTTCACGCCCTTTAAGATCGGGAAGTTCTACAGGGATTCTCCGGTCAAAACGTCCCGGGCGCAAAAGCGCCGGATCCAATGTGTCCGGTCGGTTTGTTGCCGCAAGTATTACAACACCTTTCGACGCATCAAAACCGTCCATTTCTGTAAGGAGCTGATTCAATGTTTGCTCCCGTTCATCATTTCCTGCCATTCCGTGGCTGTCACGTTTCTTGCCGATCGTATCGATCTCATCGATAAATACAATACAAGGGGCTTTCTCATTTGCCTGTTTAAACAGATCACGCACTTTTGAAGCTCCCATGCCGACAAACATTTCTACAAATTCCGAACCCGAAATAGAGAAAAACGGAACTCCCGCTTCCCCTGCAACGGCTTTTGCAAGAAGCGTCTTTCCTGTTCCCGGAGGCCCCACAAGGAGGGCGCCTTTCGGACATACGGCGCCGATTTCCTGATATTTCTGAGGATTATGAAGGAAATCAACAATCTCTGTCAAAAGTTCTTTTGCTTCATCTTCACCTGCCACATCGTTAAACGTAATACCCGTCGTAGACTGCACATATACTTTTGCATTGCTCTTTCCAAACTGCATAAACTGGTTTCCGCCTGCCGCTCCGCCCATCTTTTTCATGAGTTGACGTGACAAAAACTGTCCGAGGAGAATGAAAATGATCATCGGAATCACGATTGATAAGAGCATACTTAAAAACGGACTCATCTGTCGATCCGCAACTCTTCCGAACTTACATCCTGCTTTTTCCAAACGGTTTACAAGATCCGGGTCATCAAACCTCGTAGTTTCATACTGTCTGGAATCTTCACTTTTATCTGTAAAATAAATGCTTTCGCCTTCGAGCTGTACTTTCGATACTTCTTTGTTTTCTACCATCGTAAGGAACGTGCCGTAATCAACTTCCTCAACATTTCCCCCTACAATGGCAGGGAATACAAAGGAGTTAAAAAGGATCAGCACCGCAATCGCTATCAGATAATATACGATCAATGGCTTTCTTGGTTTTTGTACTTGTTTCATAAAAGTCCTCCTTTCTGTATCCCTCTGCTTCTCTTCTGTTAAACCAATCTTTTAAAGAGAGCTTTATTTTTCTTTTTTCTTCAGCGCCAGACGGATTGCTTTCAAAATCTGGATGATCGGAATATTCACTGCCGCAAGGCCGTATACGATCAAAAGCTGCGTCAAATTCAACGTCTGTACTTTAAAAATACTGTGAAGTCCCGGAATCATAACAACCATTGTCACTAATGCCAGACCTACAACAAATGCACCTATCAAATAAATATTATTTAAAAGCTTGCTTGTAAATACAACAGGTCTGTCTGATTTGCAGTTAAATCCATGGAACAATCTTGCAGAGCACAGTGTCGCAAATGCCATTGTACTTCCAAGCAATGCATTACCGCCTTTATATCCGATCAAAAATGCGATCATTGTTGTGATTCCGATTGACAGTCCTTCTGTTCCGATTTTCAGCATAAAATCTTTTGTAAGGATCGACTCGTTCATCGGTCTTGGTTTTTCTTCCATCACTTCTTTAGAGTGAGGTTCAAGTCCGAGTGCTATTGCCGGAAGGCTGTCTGTCAACAAGTTAATAAACAACAAATGCACAGGTGCGAACGGAACCGGAAGACCTGCGATAGAAGCGTAGAGCACAGCGAGAATCGCGCCAAAGTTTCCCGAAAGCAAAAACTGGATGGAGTTTTTAATGTTCCGGTAAATATTTCTTCCGTTTTCTACCGCTTTTACGATCGTTGCAAAGTTATCATCTGTCAATACCATCGCCGCTGCATCTTTCGATACTTCACTTCCGGTGATTCCCATTGCAACACCAATATCCGCCTGTTTCAGCGCCGGCGCATCGTTTACTCCGTCACCTGTCATAGATACAATATTTCCCTTTTCCTGCCATGCACGTACAATACGGATTTTATGTTCCGGAGAAACACGGGCATATACGGAAATTCCCTCTACAAAATCTTTCAATTCTTCATCGGAAAGTTTATCAATCTCCGCACCTTCACATGCTTCAGACTCATCTTCCAAAATACCGATTCTTTTCGCAATCGCCGCAGCCGTCACTTTATGATCTCCCGTGATCATAATCGGACGAATACCCGCCTTCTTACATTCCGCTACAGCAGCTTTGGATTCTTCACGCGGAGGATCCATCATTGCGATCAAGCCGATAAACGTAAGATTATATTCGTCTTCCAAAGTCAATTCCAACTCGTCTGACACTGTTTTATATGCAAAAGCAAGAACACGGAGTCCCTGTCTTGAAAATGCCTGATTTTGTTCTTCGATATTTTTTCTGTCCTGCTCCGTCATCGGACGCACTTCAGAACCGATCTGTATCTGATCCATACGAGTCAGCAACACATCGACCGCACCTTTTACGATCATCGTAGGAACATTTTCAATCGTATGCTTTGTTGACATTAACTTACGATCGCTGTCAAAAGGATTTTCACTCTCACGAGGATATTTCGTTCTTATTTCTTCCGGATCAAGTCCAAGCTTACTTCCAAGATTGATCAAAGCTGTTTCTGTCGGATCTCCGATTTCTACGCCGTCTGTATTTTTAGAATCGTTGCATAACATACTTCCGATCAACAGCCTGCTCTGGGAAGGGTCATTCAAATCTATATCTTCTGCTTTAATGCAAAGCTCATCAACATAATAATCTTCTACTGTCATTTTGTTCTGTGTCAGCGTTCCTGTTTTATCAGAACAAATGATCGATACGCTTCCGAGTCCTTCCACTGCCTGAAGTTTACGCATGATCGCATGTTCTTTCGCCATCTTCTGCGTACCAAAAGAAAGTACGATTGTAACAATAGAACTAAGCGCTTCCGGAATTGCCGCCACTGCAAGGGCTACTGCAAAAAGAAAGGCATCACCGATCTTATCGCCTCGCAAAATATTGATTCCGAATAAAATACCACAGAATACAAGGATCAAGATCGACAACTTTTGACCAAACTGATCCAGATTGATCTGAAGCGGCGTCTTTTTCTCGGAAGTTGTCTTTAACAGACTTGCGATTTTTCCGACTTCTGTCTCCATCCCGATTCCGGTTACAACAAAAGATCCCCTTCCATATGTGACAAAGCTTCCTGAATAAACCATATTCAATCTATCGCCAAGCGGAACCTCTTCTTCATTTATAATATCTACAGACTTTTCTACTCCAAGACTTTCTCCTGTCAAAGCGCTCTCATCAACTTTCAGGCTGGCGCTTTCCAAAAGACGTCCGTCGGCAGGAATGTAATCTCCTGCATCCAACATTACAATATCACCGACTGTTACTTCCGAAGACGGAATCGGGATAACTGTTCCGTTTCTCAGCACTTTTGCTTCCGGACCGGAAAGTTTTTTCAGGCTGGCAAGAGATTGTTCTGCTTTCACAGTCTGAACTGTTCCCAGTATTGCATTCATTGTGATTACGATTAAAATAACCGCCGTACTTTCCACATCTCCCATAAATCCCGATGCAATAGCCGCAATGATCAGGATGATAACAAGAAAGTCCTTGTACTGTTCAAGAAAGATCTGAAGCACCGTCTTTTTCTTGCCCTCCACAAGCTCATTCCGACCGTATTTTTCCTGATGCTCTTTCACCTGCGATTCAGTAAGCGGTTCGGCAGAGCCGTTTAACTGCTTCATCGTATCCTCTCCGGACATTTGATAAAATGTTTTCATCTGTTTTCCTCCTTAAGATTATATGAGTGTGCATTATGCACGGAGCTTTTTCATCCTATAAGAAGTAATATTTCTCATACAATAAAAAAGAGACTCCTATTGCACACTAATTATGTAATGCAATAAAAGTCTCACTGTTTAATCACGATACGGATGCATATGCATCGTACTGACGACATCGCAAACGCTTTTAACAAGCGCCAGTTACTCCCTTTTACTAAACAGTAATATATCTGAAATAAAAGTATGTGTCAACGCCTTTTCTTAAATTAACAGTTTTTTCACAAACTATCGATCAAAGCTTTTACTTTCCTGGCAGCATGTTCTAAACGAATAAAAAATGAAAATATCTTATTTCCTATATTAACATACTCCCTGCGCTGTCATTGCATCTGCAACTTTCTCAAATCCGGCAATGTTGGCTCCTACTACATAGTTACCTTTAAATCCGTATTTTTCAGCTGCATCAGCCATGTTATGGCAGATATTTACCATGATCGACTGCAGTTTCGCATCTACTTCTTCAAATGTCCAGCTTAAGCGCTCGCTGTTCTGGGACATTTCCAGAGCAGATGTTGCGACACCGCCTGCATTTGCTGCTTTTCCCGGTGCGAAGAGGACTCCGTTCTCCTGAAGGTATTCTGTTGCTTCCATCGTAGTCGGCATATTAGCGCCTTCTGCAACTGCCATACATCCGTTTGCAACAAGCATTTCTGCATCTTCAAGATGAAGTTCATTCTGTGTTGCGCATGGAAGAGCGATATCAACTTTCACAGACCATACTCCTTTTCCTTCGTGATATTCGGAATTCGGACGATATTTTTTATACTCTGTCAGTCTTGCACGATTTACTTCTTTAATTTCTTTCAATGCTGCAAGATCAATTCCTTCCGGATCATATACCCATCCTGTAGAATCACTTACTGTCACTACTTTTGCTCCAAGTTCCTGTGCTTTTTCCGTCGCATAAATTGCAACATTACCTGAACCTGAAACTGCAACTGTCTTTCCTGCCAGTTCTTTTCCGTTGATCTTAAGCATCTCCTGTGTCAGGTATAACAGACCATATCCTGTCGCTTCTTTTCTTGCAAGAGAACCGCCGTAACTTAAGCCTTTTCCTGTAAGAACGCCTTCGTAAACGCCGCGGATTCTCTTATATTGACCGAACATATATCCGATCTCTCTTGCGCCTGTTCCGATATCTCCTGCCGGAACGTCTGTATCTGCGCCGATATATTTACAGAGTTCTGTCATAAAACTCTGACAAAATGCCATAACTTCTCTGTCGGATTTGCCCTTTGGATCAAAATCACATCCGCCTTTACCGCCTCCGATCGGAAGTCCTGTAAGGGAATTTTTAAATATCTGTTCAAATCCGAGGAACTTAATGATACCAAGATTTACTGAAGGATGAAGGCGAAGTCCGCCTTTATACGGTCCTATTGCACTGCTGAACTGTACGCGGTATCCTGTATTAACCTGAACCTGTCCGTTGTCATCTACCCACGGAACACGGAACTTAATCTGTCTTTCAGGTTCGACGAGTCTTTCAAGAAGAGCTTCTTTACGGAACTTTTCCTCATTTGCTTCAATTACAACACGAAGAGATTCAAGAACCTCTTTTACTGCCTGATGGAATTCCGGTTCTGCCGGGTTTTTCTTCACAACTAAATCAATTACCTCATCAACGTATGACATCTCAAATTACCTCCTGAATGAATTTACGGATCATATCCGACATAGAATTTTTTCTACTCGTACATTTTAAAAGGAAAATGAAAGATTGTCAACGTAAAATTTCAATTTTTTGCCTTTATTACATATAATATATCCTATTTTGAAAGAAAAACATCTTGTTTTATTCATTTTGGGCGCTATATAATTTAATCAGATTCTTTCTTCCATAACGAAAAACAGGATGCCGTCGGCATCCTGTTTAAGTGCACTTATTAATTATATTTACGTTTTCTAGCAGCTTCAGATTTTTTCTTACGTCTTACGCTTGGTTTTTCATAGTGCTCCCTTTTGCGGATCTCCTGCTGAATACCAGCTTTAGCACAGTTTCTTTTGAATCTGCGTAAAGCGCTATCTAACGTCTCGTTTTCTTTAACGATTACATTTGACATAGTCTCACACCTAACCTCCCCTCCAGCCTTGTATTGTGCATAATACGACTGTTCGGGTATTTTTATTGCACTAATAAAGATTATAACATATTTTTTTCTCCCGTCAACTATTTCCGAGCAAAAACTTCATAAAAGCTTATAAAAAATGCATTTTTCTATATTTTTACAAAATAAAACTATTCTTTGATCTGTTCTGCAAGAACTTCTTCCGCTTTTTTCAATGCATCCTGGATTCCTGACGGATTCTTTCCTCCCGCCTGCGCCATATTCGGACGACCACCGCCGCCGCCTCCGACACATCCTGCGATCGCTTTCACAAGATTTCCGGCGTGAGCGCCTTTTTTCATCGCTCCGTCTGTCGCAGTAGCCATCAGACTGACTTTACTATCGCTTCCTGATGCAAGGACGACAACTCCGTCTCCTAATTTTTCTTTCAACTGATCGCCAAGTTCTCTAAGTCCGTTCATGTCAACGCCCTCGATCTGCGCTGCCAAAAGTTTTATTCCTTTTACTTCTTTCACCTGATCCAGTACGTCTCCTGCCGCACTTTGAGCGATCTTACTTTTCAGACTTTCCACTTCGCTGTGTAATGTTTTGTTTTCAGCAATCATATGATGAATCTTATCTGATAAATTGTCAGGCGTTGCTTTTAAAAGCGCTGCCGCATTTTTCAATTTTTCTTCTGTCTGCGCATAATATTTCATCAGCCCTTCTGAAGTCAAAGCCTCAATTCTGCGAACTCCTGCCGCCACACCTGTCTCTGAAACAATTTTCAGAGCCATAATCTCCGATGTGTTATTCACATGAGTTCCGCCGCAAAATTCAATAGAATAATCTCCCATATTCACGACACGGACTATATCACCGTATTTTTCTCCGAACAGAGCCTGCGCTCCTGTCTTTTTTGCCTCTTCGATCGGCATATTTTTAATATCTACATCGTATGCTTTTGCAATACTTTCATTGACAAGTTTCTCAACCTGTGTGATCTCATCTTCTGTCATCGCCGAAAAATGTGTAAAATCAAAGCGAAGTCTGTCTTCATTTACGCTTGATCCTGCCTGTTCTACATGACTTCCCAACACTGTACGAAGTGCTTTTTGAAGAAGATGAGTTGCGCTATGATTCCTTGCTGAAAGAGCACGCTTTTTCGCATCCACTTCCAGCACTACTTTATCTCCGGATCTGATCATTCCCTTTGTCATAACTCCGACATGACTGACTTTTCCGCCGAGCAATTTCACTGTATCTTCTACTTTAAATTCACCTTCTGCAGTACGGATATATCCTGTATCCGCCTCCTGACCTCCGCTTGTCGCATAAAACGGGGTCTCCTGAACAAAGACCGTACCGTGCTCTCCTTCAGATAATGCGTCCGCAATCTCCGTTTCCGTTGTAAGAACAGTCACGTCTGATTCCCATGTAAGATGTTCATATCCGACAAATTCACTTGTCACATTCGGATCGATAGACTCATATACTGTTACATCAGCTCCCATATAATTCGTCACTTCACGGGCGTCACGGGCTTTTTTTCTCTGAACTTCCATGGAGGCTTTAAATCCATCTTCATCCACACAGAGTCCTTTTTCTTCCAAAATTTCTTTTGTCAGATCGAGAGGGAATCCATATGTGTCATACAGGCGGAAAGCATCTTCGCCGTTTAATATCTTTTCTTCTTTTTTCTCCATATCAGAGATCATCTCTGCCAAAATTCCAAGTCCCTGATCTATTGTTTTATTGAACTGCTCTTCCTCTTTGGAAATCACGTTCAAAATAAATTCTTTCTTCTCCTCCAGCTCCGGATACCCGTCTTTTGATCCCGCAATGACAGTTTCTGCAAGCTCCGGCAGGAATCCTTTGTGAATGCCGAGAAGTCTTCCATGACGGCAGGCTCTTCTAAGCAGACGGCGAAGAACATAACCGCGGCCTTCATTAGACGGCATAATTCCATCTGAGATCATAAAAGTCACAGAACGGACATGATCTGTAATGACGCGGATCGAGACATCATTGTTGTACTCTTCCCCGTATTCTTTTTCCGCAAGGCGGCATACGTGATCACGAAGCGCTTTAATCGTATCAACATCAAAAATAGAATCTACATCCTGCACAACAGACGCCAGACGTTCCAATCCCATTCCCGTATCAATATTCTTCTGCTCCAGCTCACTGTAATTGCCGTTTCCGTCATTGTCAAACTGTGTAAATACATTATTCCAAATTTCCATGTAACGGTCGCACTCGCAGCCTACTGTACAATCAGGACTTCCACAGCCGTATTTTTCTCCCCTGTCATAATACACTTCTGAACAGGGTCCGCACGGACCGGAACCATGCTCCCAGAAATTATCTTCTTTTCCGAATTTAAAGATACGTTCTGCCGGAATCCCCATCTTCTTATTCCATATTTCAAATGCTTCCGCATCGTCCTCATATACGGACGGGTACAGTCTATTCGGGTCAAGGCCGACTACTTCTGTCAGAAATTCCCATGTCCACTGAATCGCTTCTTCTTTAAAGTAATCTCCAAACGAAAAATTTCCGAGCATTTCAAAAAATGTACCGTGACGCGCTGTCTTTCCGACATTTTCAATATCTCCCGTACGGATACATTTCTGGCAGGTAGTCACTCGCTTTCTCGGCGGAATCTCCTGTCCTGTAAAATATGGTTTTAACGGCGCCATACCCGAATTGATAAGCAGAAGGCTCTTATCATTGTGCGGCACCAATGAAAAACTCTTCATCGCAAGATGTCCTTTACTCTCAAAGAACTCTAAAAACATTTTTCTAAGTTCATTTACTCCATATGCCTTCATTGCATTTTCCTCCTCTTTCGCTCCAAAAGCCTGTTTTATAATATATCATAGAGGGTTATATTTGTAAAGCGGACGCCAAAAAAAGGCGCCCGCTTACTTGTAGGATTACAATACATGTGTTACAACTGAATAATTAAAAAGCGGAAATACCTTTTCTGTGTTATGCTTTAAGCT
>ERZ856578.6867-NODE-6867-length-12503-cov-4.436585_pt1 | contig 12503 bp, 9 predicted proteins | sample MGYA00514384_ERZ856578 | MGnify/ENA primary metagenome ERZ856578 (study PRJEB29103, sample SAMN06111958) | human gut metagenome | biome: human gut; feature: ankylosing spondylitis patient; material: healthy_person | host: Homo sapiens | place: China:Hangzhou...
GAACGCAAAGCCAAAGAAATGGGCATTTCCTTAAAAGTTGAGAAAAATGGTGCTTCTGGCGTTAAAGATGCTCTTACAGCTGAAGAAATCGCTCATGCTAAATGCATTATCGTCGCTTCTGACCGCCAAGTAGAAATGGCTCGTTTCAACGGCAAACCTATGATTCAAACTAAAGTTGCGAACGGCATCAATAAAGCAGAAGAGCTTTTAACAGAAGCAATGGCTGGCACAGCAGCTGTATACCAAGCATCCGCAGCAGACCGTGAAGCTGCTGAAACTGCTGCGAGTGCCTCTGACAGCGTAGGTCGTCAAATCTACAAACACTTGATGAACGGCGTATCCCACATGTTGCCATTCGTTATTGGTGGCGGTATCTTGATTGCTCTCGCCTTCTTGTTCGACACATTAGATCCTGCGAATCCTAAGAACTTCGGTTCCGGCAATCCTCTTTCTGCATTCTTAATGCAAATTGGTGGTGCTTCCTTTGGCTTCATGTTACCAGTATTGGCTGGTTACATCGCTATGAGTATTGCGGACCGCCCAGGTCTTGTAGCTGGTTTCGTTGGTGGCTTATTGGCTAATCAAGGCGGCTCTGGTTTCCTTGGCGCATTGATCGCCGGCTTTGCAGCAGGTTATTTAGTATTATTAGTTAAGAAATTAGTATCTGGTTTGCCTCAAGCCTTAGAAGGTACAAAACCAGTCCTCTTCTACCCTGTACTGGGCGTATTGTTCATAGGTTTAGCTATAACCTTCGTAATCAATCCTCCTGTATCCGCGCTTAACCACTGGTTAATGGACTCCTTACAATCCATGGGCACTACTAGCCGCTTATTGTTAGGTCTCATCTTTGGTGCTATGATGTCCGTTGATATGGGCGGTCCTGTAAACAAAGCAGCTTACGTTATTGGTACTGGTGCACTTGCTACTGGTGAATATGGTATTATGGCTGCTGTCATGGCAGGTGGTATGGTTCCTCCATTGGCAATTGCGCTTTGTACTACATTCTTCCCTAGCCGCTTCACAGAAGCAGAACGTAAATCTGGTATCACTAACTACATCATGGGTCTTTCCTTCATCACAGAAGGTGCTATCCCATTTGCAGCGGCTGATCCAGTTCGCGTATTGCCAGCTTGCATTATCGGTGCTGGTACAGCTGGTGCGTTGTCCATGTTCTTCGAATGTACACTACGCGCTCCACACGGCGGTATCTTCGTAGTACCTACAATCGGCAACCCACTTCTTTACCTTGCATCCATCGCAATCGGTTCCGTTGTGGCTTGTATCATCTTGGCACTATTAAAACCAAGCCTTAAAAAATAATTGTGAAAGCTAGTATTATACTAGCACATATAGTAAAAACGTACATAGGCTAAATAAGTACATATAGCAAAAGGACTAGAACAAAATGTTCTAGTCCTTTTCTTATGTAAACTATCGACTTACATCATCATAAAATATGCCAAATACTTTCTTAAAAACTCGGTTTGCAACGTGATAGCTTTCAAAATCAAAGTCTGTAGGCGTTAAAAATGTAACATGCTCATACCCTTTATAACCTGGTTGTGTAGGTTTACTTTCACCATTAAGAGTATAATCCTGTTGAGCCTTAACAGTACCTACAATACCAGATTCATCCATTTTAAGATTCCATATATCATTTAAACTAAAATCAGGAAATCGTTGTTTAAACTCTGGCATTTTTGCTACTAAATTGGCAAAAGAATAATTTAGGTTATAGTCATACCGAATTGTGTATTCCCGAATCAAATCTGAAGACGGTAATACAACGTATATCTTAGTCTCTATACTTTTTGTACGTGCATCGGTAGATATATCTCGAAGTGTGCTCAACTCAATATATTTACCATCTCCACCACCAGTATCACCTTTAGATATAATGTGTTCGAAACGGCTAGTATCTTGTAATTCAGCATTAGAAACTGCTTTCACAGAATTAACGGAAACATAGCATACGCATAAAATAGCCATTAAAATTAAGATACGTTTCATAAGACACCTCATTTCACCACAATATCATCAAAATGCTGCTGATATGCAACGACAAACATGGCATCTGCTATAGCAAAGAGACCTTGATCGGAACGACTACGATCTAAAGGTCGTAATTGGTGCACTAAAGGAACTGTACTACTAACCTCAATACCATCCCCATTAAATCGCTTCACCTCTCGTAAGTCAATTTGTATGCCAGAATCATCTTGTGCTGCCTTTATAACCGCATACATAGATGGGGATGGCTGTACTATTTGACTGGCGTGAATTAAAGAACCTAGTGAATAATTAGTATTATATGTGGCCGTTACTTCATATTCAGTAATAAACGTACTACGAGTATATGTATAAACGGTATAAAAAGTACCTTTTAATTTATAATGTGGCGCTGCGTATTCTAGTGCTTCAACAGAGTAAGTGTTTAAATAGTTTATTAGCCTATCCTTTGGATAAGTACCTTGATAGGGATCGGTTTTTTGATATACATTTTTAAACTGTGGTGAACTATTTAACTCATTAATCGATATAGCTTGTATCTGTATGGTAAAAGCACCCAGCACCATACAGGCTAATAAGAATTTTCTAAACATATTCTCTCCTTTATCATCAAAACTCAGCTAAATTACCAAAAGCATATCATATTTTATGGAAAGATGTATACATACGAAAAAGGCCATTTTAAATCATTATAGATAATATAAAAGTAATGATCGCTATTCTACGTACTTTAAATTTATTTATATTTTTCTAAGTCTATCTTCTTCGTACTCATCCAGTATTCATCTATTCTTCTATAAATTGTACAAATATATCGATTTATGTTAAACTATATAAATATAAATAAATTTTAAAATTATAAATTGTTTTTTCAAATCTAGTTCGGAGAGTAATTCATGAAATCATCTAGGAAACGTAAGGTTACTGCTGCATTTTTTGCAGCTGCAGCGTTGGGTGGTGTTGCCCACGCAGCCCCTACCCTCAACATGAATGATTTGGTAGGTTCGAACACTACCACTGAATCAACGGCTCAAGGCAATAATAATATTGCTACTCCAGTCGTACGACCTATGGCAACTCAGCCTACCCCTGTAACTACACAATCAGTTCCAAAGGTAACACCATTAATACCGCGTGTACGTCCAGTACCTGTAAACGATATTGCAAAAGCTTTATCAGATCAACAACGGGCTGTTTCACAACCACAATATGTTGTTAACAAACAAACTAATGCTATCATGGAACCAACATTGGCCATGCATAGCTTGATGAACGTACAACGTAAAACTGAACCTGTTACAGTACAAAAACAAGTTGATGGCAAACAGCAAGTACAAACGACACAGGTACAACGTACTCCTGTAATGGTTCAACAAGAATCTACAACACCTTTAGTTATTGCTAATACAACTCAAACTAAAGCCGTTGTAGCAAAACAAAAATTAACTATTCGAGATATTCAACGTGCAGAACGTGAAAGATTAGCTCAATTAGCAGCAGAAGAAGCCGCACAACAAGCAGGTACAAACCAAGTTGATCAGCAAATGGTTGCCCAAAAACAAGCTGAAGCTCAGCGTCAAGCAGCAATTCTAGCGGAACAACAACGACAAATAGCTATGCAAGCGGAACAGCAACGGGTTGCCCAGCAACAAGCTGAGGCTCAACGTCAAGCTGCTATGCAAGCAGAACAACAACGTTTAGCTACCGAGCAAGCTGAAGCTCAACGTCAAGCGGCTCTAAGAGCCGAGCAAGAGCGTATCGCTGCACAGCAAGCTGAACAAGCTCGTATCGCTGAAGCTCAACGTCAAGCGGCAGAGCAAGAACGTCTTCGTATCCAAGAAGAACAACGCCGCATTGCACAACAACAAGCCGAAGCTCAACGCCAAGCAGCTATACAAGCGGAACAACAACGTATTGCTACAGAGCAAGCTGAAGCTCAACGTCAAGCTGCCTTAAAAGCTGAACAAGAGCGTATCGCTGCACAGCAAGCTGAAGCTCAACGCCAAGCGGCTTTGCAAGCCGAACAACAACGTATTGCTGCAGAGCAAGCTGAAGCTCAACGTCAAGCGACTTTGCAAGCCGAACAACAACGTATCGCAGCAGAGCAAGCTGAAGCTCAACGTCAAGCTGCTTTAAAAGCTGAACAACAACGTATCGCTGCTGAACAAGCTGCTCGCCAACGTGCAGAAGCTGCTGCTAAAGCTGAGACAGAACGTCAAGCGGCTATACAAGCGGAACAAGATCGTATCGCAGCAGAGCAAGCTGAGGCTCAACGTCAAGCGGCACTCAAAGCTGAACAAGACCGTGTTGCTGCCGAACAAGCTAAAGCTGAACGTGAAGCGGCACTCAAAGCTGAACAAGATCGCATTGCAGCACAACAAGCAGAAATGGCTAGACAAGCTGCAATCAAAGAAGAGCAGGAACGTTTAGCTGCTGAGCAATTAGCAAAAGAAGAAGCTGAATCTGCTGCTAAAGCTCAAGCTGAGGCAGAAGCAAAAGCTAAAGCCGAAGCTGCCTCTAAAGCTCAGGCTGAGGCAGAAGCAAAAGCTAAAGCTGAAGCTGAAGCTAAAGCCAAAGCTGAAGCAGAAGCTAAAGCACAAGCTGAAGCTAAAGCTAAAGCCGAAGCTGAGGCACAAGCTAAAGCTCAAGAAAATAAATTGCCTCAATCTTATGTAGATGCTCGTAATGAAGCTTCCACAAAAGGTGCTGGTGTAACAGAAGAGAAAAACATTCTTTCTCAACCAATAGAACCACCATTGCAAGCCGATACATCTGCTAAGATTAGCCTTGCTTTCGACGTGAAAAATTACGAATCCATGTCTACTACAGTAGATAATAAGGAAATCAAATATCGCGCCTTCGAATATATCCCTTACGTGGCTAATCCAATCGATATCGATCAACAGTACATGAACATTTATGTACCAGAAGAATACTTCAACAATGGCACTGTAAATGGTTACAATACGCAAACAGCCCCTATCTTTATGCCAAATGCGGTAGGTGGTTATATGCCAAGCCAAGCTATGACTCCAAAAGTGGAAAATGGCAAACCTAATAGTGTTCTTTACGCATTATCCCGTGGCTATGTAGTAGCTTCCCCGGCTACCCGTGGTCGTACAAATAAAGCATCCGATGGCAACTTTATCGGTAAAGCGCCTGCAGTTATTGTTGACTTACAAGCTGCTACAGCATACTTACATGCTAACGATTCCACAATGCCAGGTAATGCAAACCGTATCATCACTAATGGTACAAGTGCTGGTGGCGCTGTATCCTTATTACAAGGAGCTACAGGTAACAGCTCTGACTTCCAACCATATTTACAAGCATTAGGTGCTGCTACCACGGCAACCAATGTATATGCAGTTTCTGCCTATGCACCTATTACAAACCTTGATGCGGCTGATATGGCCTATGAATGGAGCTATAAAGGTATTACATCTTTCAATAAAGTAACGATGGGCCAAGGTGAATTGCCTCAAGCCAACGTAGGTGGTAATACAGCTCCTCCGCAACGTACAATACAACGTGTAAACTTGAATGCTGATGATGTAGCATACTCTAACTTACTAAGTGAACACTTCCCAGAATACGTAAACAATTTACAATTGCATGACTCTATGGGGCGTGTATTGAAACTAGATAAGAATGGCAATGGTACTTTCAAAAATTATGTGAAAGCATTCATCATCGATGCAGCTAATAAAGCACAAGCTAAAGGTACTGATTTATCTAAACATACATACTTTGTACGAGATAATAAAACAGGCGCTATAAAAGATATTAACTGGGAAGCTTACAACCAATTTGTGAGCCGTTCTAAAGCACCAGGTGCATTCGATTCCCGTTCTAATGACTCTGGCGAAAATAGTCTGTTCGGTACAAGTACTACAGATAATAATCACTTTACCATTACTGCTGCATTACACGATACAACACCTAACCAAGATGTATACGTAGAAAATGCTAAAATCGTTACTATGATGAACCCAATGAACTATCTCGGTTCTCCAGCAGCGACAAATGCACGCTACTATCGTATCCGCTATGGTACAGCCGATAGCAATACATCCGTAGCCATCCCATTGATCGTAGGTACACGTGCTCAAAACCTTGGGTACAACGTAGATATGGCAACACCATTTGATGTAGACCATTCTGGCGACTACGATTTAGACGAATTATTCAACTGGATGGACAATATCGTTAAAAACGGTAGATAATAACAACTAAATACATACCATAACAAAAAAGGAGCTATCTAGTAGCTCCTTTTTCTTATATAAAATTGTAACATTAGAAAAAGCCCCTCTACCGAGGGGCTCTACTATATCAGGAAAGGCAGATTATTGCTTTCACTAATCATATTCTATTATACTTCTGGGAATAATGCAGTGGACAAGTAGCGTTCACCTGTATCAGGAAGAATTACTACAATATTTTTGCCTTTATTCTCAGGACGTTTAGCCAATTCTTGAGCAGCCCAAAGAGCAGCACCAGAGGAAATACCAACTAAGATACCTTCTGTATGTCCAAATGCTTGAGATGTAGCGAATGCATCATCGTTAGTTACTTGGATTACTTCATCGTAAATATTAGTATCCAAAGTATCAGGAATGAAGCCAGCGCCTAAGCCTTGGATTTTGTGAGGACCAGGTTTGCCATTGGACAATACTGGGGAATCAGTTGGTTCAACAGCCACAATTTTTACGTCAGGGTTTTGTTCTTTTAAATAACGACCTGCACCAGTCAAAGTACCACCTGTACCAACACCAGCTACGTAGATATCTACTGTACCATCTGTATCTTGCCAGATTTCAGGACCAGTTGTTTTATAGTGAATTGCTGGGTTTGCTTGATTTACGAATTGACCCGCCTCGATGGCACCAGCTGTAGCTGTTACGATTTCTTTAGCTTTTGCAATAGCACCTTTCATGCCAAGAGAGCCATCAGTCAACACGAGTTGAGCACCATAGCCAAGCATCAATTTACGGCGTTCGATGGACATTGTTTCTGGCATTACGATTACAACTTTATAGCCAAGAGCAGCACCAACAGCGGATAAACCGATACCAGTGTTACCAGATGTAGCTTCTACGATTGTACCACCTGGTTGTAATTCACCAGATTCAACAGCTGCTTGGATAATTGCTGCAGCAATACGATCTTTAACAGAGCCACCTGGATTAAAGTATTCCAATTTAGCAAAAATATTTGCATCTGCGCCATATTTTTTACCAAAACGTGTAGCTGCCAACAAAGGTGTTTTACCAATTAATTCAACGAAAGATTTTGCAATATTAGACATAATAGTCACTCCTTATTAAATAGAACCATCCCAATTGTCATATTTTGTATCAAGTTTAGCGTAAGTTCCATCAATTACATCTTGAAGAGTTACGTTTTCTAGATAATCATGAATATAGTTTTGTAATCCTGCCCAGAAACCAACAGTTCTTTCATTGATTACTGTATCAGTACTCACCCCTTCATCAAGAGTGGAGATGATAGCCATGGATTCTTCCGTGGCAAGCAAAATTTCAATAATAGTGTACTCTTTAGGGCTTTTAGATAAGCGATAGCCTCCGTATTTACCACGAATACTATCCACTAGGTTAGCGGCACCCAAACGAGCCACAATACCCTCAAGGTATTTCTCAGATATACCTTGTCGTTCTGCAACGGATCGCAAGGAAACCGGTTTATCCTGACCTTGCTCTGCTAAATCGATGAGAACCATCAATGCATAGCGACCTTTTGTGGAAATCCTCATATATCTTGCCTCTCTTTGTAAAAGTTAGTGCTAACACACCCCATGTTATAAAGCACTTATCCTACTTCATTTATAAAACCTTGTGTATCACTAGGAATTAATTTCATTATAGACCACTAAATCTAAAAATGCAAGAACTTATTTCCTACTTTTACAAGGGGGTATTTAAAACCCTTATATTTATTGGCCTAAGCCTATATTATTGATTTATTTTATTCTATTATTAGACTTGCAATCACACATATCGATACATTAACTATTTTACATAACACAAAAGGACCAGCCCGAAGGCCAGTCCTTTTGCGTATAGTTTGTAGTTTGTTATATGAGGTTTACCATGATGAATTGGAGAGGGTTCATCTGGTATTGGGACTTACCGTATCGTCAGGAAAACGATGCGCGCCCGTTTTGTCATTTGAGGAGTTGTCTAGATTATTCTAGCGTTTAAGTTATTTCTAAATTAGATTTTACCTACTAGATCAAGACCTGGTTTCAATGTGTCTTTACCTGGTTTCCAACGTGCAGGACACACTTGATCACCATGTTTTGCTACGAATTGAGCCGCTTGTACTTTACGAACCAATTCTTCAGCAGAACGGCCGATACCCATATCATGGATTTCAGCTGTACGAACGAAACCTTCTGGATCTACTACGAATGTACCACGGTAAGCCATAGCAGATTCTTCTTGGAATACGTCGAAGAAATCAGCTAATTCATGTTTTTTATCAGCCAACATGTAGTACTCGATTTTATTAATGCTTGGAGAAGCATCAGACCATGCTTTGTGAACGAATTCAGAGTCACAAGATACGGAGTAAACTTCGCAACCTAGTTCTTTCAATTCTGCATAAGAGTTTTGTACGTCTTCTAATTCTGTAGGGCAAACAAATGTGAAGTCTGCTGGATAGAATACGAAGATGGACCATTTGCCCAACACATCGGCAGTACTAACTTTTACTAATTCAGGTTTTTTGAAAGCATCTAGAGTAAATTCAGGAAGTTGTTTACCAATAATAGACATGTTATGTCCTCCTTAATTGAGTTCTAATGTAACAATTATATTATTATCAGTGTACTTATCACCAAATCTATATCTATCTTTGTCTATATAATAACAAATATCATTCAAGATTGCAAGTGTTATTTTTAAATTTATCGATATATTTTTCCAATTTATTTCGATACGATAAAAAAAAGAAAGATGCTCATTTCTGAGCATCTTTCTTTTTTTTACGTACTACAACAGACTTACTGTTCACAGTAGCATGATCAAAAGCGATTAAACCCGCTATGTTAGCAAGCCCTCTCCGTGCTATATGACCAGTTGTAGATTGTTCTTTTCCCGATTTACCATATACAAACTGCTCTAATTTGAGTGCAGCTAATATAAATATACCTATAATAGATAAAAGAGATCCCATGGCTCTACTCTATTTTTTAAGTTCTAAAATCGCATCTACGAAGCCGCGGAATAATGGATGTGCATTATTCGGACGGGATTTAAGCTCTGGATGCGCTTGTGTACCAATGAAGAATGGGTGGTTTTTCACTTCAATACTTTCCACAAGGCGACCATCTGGAGATGTACCAGAGATAACAAGACCAGCATCAGTCAATTGTTGACGGTATTCGTTGTTGAATTCATAACGGTGACGATGGCGTTCATAGATAAGGTCTTCCCCATACGCTTCACGAGTTTTTGTACCCGCTTCTACTTTACAAGGGTAAATGCCAAGGCGCATTGTGCCACCTTTTTTATCTACATCTACTTGGTCACTCATCAAGTCGATTACTTTGTATTTAGCATTTTCATCGAATTCGCTAGATGTAGCACCTTCCATACCGCATACGTTACGAGCAAATTCCATTACTGCACATTGCATACCAAGGCATAGGCCTAAGAATGGAATATTATTTTCACGAGCGTATTGAATTGTGCGGATTTTACCTTCTACACCACGGGAACCAAAACCACCTGGTACAATGATACCATCAATACCTTCATACACTTCTTTAGGATCTACAGCTGTATCATCAAGTTCTTCAGAGTCAATCCAACGAAGGTTAACTTTAGTACCTGTAGCGATGCCAGCATGATCTAATGCTTCCACTACGGATAAATACGCATCATGTAACGCTACATATTTACCAACGATAGCCACGGTAATATCTTTGCTTGGGTTCAAGATTTTATGAACCATTTCTTTCCACTCAGTCATATCGCAAGGGCGTTCTTCAAGGCCTAATTTTTTAATAACAATATCATCAAGACCTTGATCTTGCATCATCAATGGTACTTCATAGATAGAGCTGCAAGTTTGGTTTTCAATAACTGCTTCTGGTTCTACGTCGCAGAACAAAGCAAGTTTTTCTTTCATTTCATCAGAAATGTGTTTTTCGCTGCGGCATACCAAGATATCTGGCTGAATACCAATGCTGCGCAATTCTTTTACGCTGTGTTGTGTAGGTTTAGTTTTCAACTCGCCTGCTGCATTGATATAAGGCACCAATGTTACGTGAATGTAAAGTACATCATTACGACCTACGTCTTTTTTCACTTGGCGGATAGCTTCCATGAATGGCAAGCTTTCAATATCACCTACAGTACCGCCGATTTCAGTGATAACTACATCTGCGTTATCCTCTTTACCTACGCGGTATACGTTTTGTTTGATTTCATTTGTAATGTGTGGAATTACTTGTACAGTGCTGCCCAAGTAATCACCTTTACGTTCTTTATTGATTACAGACCAATACACTTTACCTGCTGTAATGTTGGAACGTTTACTAAGGTTAATATCGATGAAGCGTTCATAGTGACCCAAATCAAGGTCAGTTTCAGCACCGTCATCTGTTACGAATACTTCACCGTGTTGGTAAGGGCTCATCGTACCAGGGTCGATATTAATGTATGGGTCAAATTTTTGAATCGTTACATTGAAACCGCGGTTTTTAAGCAAGCGACCCAAGGATGCTGCTGTAATCCCTTTACCAAGAGAAGAAACAACGCCGCCAGTTACGAAAATATACTTAGTTGCCATGATGCCTCCCACCTATTACATTTTTTCCGGAGCAGAAATACCTAAAATACCCAAGCCTTGACGAAGTACAAGGGCAATCGCTGTGATTAATCCTAGACGAGCTTGTTGCAACGCTGGATCTACGCCAATGATACGACCTTGACGATAGAAGGAATGGAACATGCTTGCCAAATCGAATAAGTAACGAGCAATACGATGTGGTGCACGATGTTCGGCAGATTGAACGACCTCTTCTGGATATTCAGCTAATTTTTTAATCAATTCTAATTCCATTTCGCTTGTAAGCGTTGTGAAATCAGTTTCACTATAATCACCAAATGCAATGCCTGCTTCACGCACTTGGTTGTAAATGCTGTGAATACGAGCATGAGCATATTGAATATAATATACTGGGTTATCATTGCTACGAGATTTAGCCAAGTTAATATCGAAATCAAGTTGGCTATCTAGAGAACGCATCAAGAAGAAGTAACGAGATGCATCTACACCAACCTCTTCAATCAATTCATCTAATGTAACACTATCGCCGCTACGTTTAGATAATTTAACGAGTTGTCCATCGCGGAACAATGCTACCATTTGTAACAACAGTACTGTTAGTTTATCTGGGTCATAACCAAAAGCAGCCATAGCAGCTTTTACACGGCATACATAACCATGATGGTCAGCGCCCCAAATATCAATCATTTCTTTGAAGCCACGATCATATTTATTGCGGTGGTATGCAATATCTGCCGCTAAATATGTAGGAACTCCATTATCACGAATAACTACGCGGTCTTTATCGTCACCGTAGTCAGTAGATTTCAACCACAAAGCGCCGTTTTTTTCGTATACTTTGCCAAGAGCCTTTAACGCCTCTACGGAGTGATGAATTTCATCAGTTTCATGAACAGTACGTTCAGAGAACCAATTATCAAACGTAACACGGAAATTGCTTAATGTTTCCTCTAAGCGAGCTAATTTTTCTTTTAAGCCCTCTTCTTTAAACAATGCTACACGATCAGCTTCGTTCATAGCATTTAATTTATCGAAGCCTTCTCGTTCTGCAATAGCTTTTGCAGTCTCGATAATATCAGGACCACGGTAGCCATTTTCAGGGAACACGAGAGCCCCTTCTGGAATATCGAATTCAGGCATGGAACCGTCTTCGTTGCGCTTAGGTGGGAACACTAATGTAGCACCTTGCAACTCTTGGAAACGGTACTCAATGGAGATAGCCATATTATCGATTTGGTTACCTGCATCATTGATGTAGTACTCGGATTGTACATTGTAACCTGCTGCACGCAACAAGTTTACAAGTGCACTACCATATGCAGCACCACGACCATGACCTACATGTAGCGGACCTGTTGGGTTCGCACTTACGTACTCTACTTGAATCGTATCGCGTGCACGCAATGGTTGAACACCATACTGATCGCCAGCATTTAAAATAGCTTTCAACGTATCGTACACCATATCAGATTTCAAGAAGAAATTGATGAAACCTGCACCAGCAACCTCAGCGCGTTCGAGCCAATCAAAATTCATATGGCTAATCAAAGCCTCTGCAATAGCACGAGGGTTTTGACGAGCTACACGAGCGGATTGCATAGCAATATTTGTAGAAAAATCACCGAATTCTTTTTGAGGTGGCACTTCGAGAACGATTTCTGGATATTCCCCAG
>ERZ856578.6872-NODE-6872-length-12498-cov-7.890911_pt1 | contig 12498 bp, 9 predicted proteins | sample MGYA00514384_ERZ856578 | MGnify/ENA primary metagenome ERZ856578 (study PRJEB29103, sample SAMN06111958) | human gut metagenome | biome: human gut; feature: ankylosing spondylitis patient; material: healthy_person | host: Homo sapiens | place: China:Hangzhou...
TAACGCAACCAAACTTCTGTGAGTTCTGTGGATTCCGTGGGCGAACTAACGCAACCAACCATCTGTGTTGATCAGTGTAATCCGTGGGAGAACTGTATTCCCACAGAACGCACGGAACGCACAGAAGCTTCTTGCAGAGAAGGGTCTCCCACAGATAGCACGGATTTACACAGATGTAGGAGGGTATGGCATCCTGCCGTACCCACGCAACCACTAACGCAACCAACCATCTGTGTTGATCAGTGCAATCCGTGGGAGAACTGTATTCCCACAGAACGCACGGAACGCACAGAAGCTTCTTGTAGAGAAGGGTCTCCCACAGATAGCACAGATTTACACAGATGTAGGAGGGTATGGCATCCTGCCGTACCCACGCAGCCACTAACGCAACCAACCATCTGTGTTGATCAGTGCAATCCGTGGGAGAACTATATTCTCACAGAACCCACGGAACGCACAGAAGCTTCTTGCAGAGAAAAGTCTCCCACAGATATCACGGATGCGCACAGATGTAGGAGGGTATGGCATCTTGCCGTACCCACGCAGCCACTAACGCAACCAACCATCTGTGAGAATCTGTGAAATCTGTGGGAGAATATCCTCTGCCTGTCTGTTCTGTAGGAGGGTAGACCCCACGCAACCAAAACATTCTCCCACAGATAGCACGGATTTACACAGATCCACTGGGGGTGTAGGAAGTCTCACGGAACAGAAGCTTCTTGCAGAGAAGAGTCTCCCACAGATAGTACACGGAGTTGTAATTATTATAAATTAACAAAACTTTTACTCGTTTCGCTTTGTCGTTTGAAGTATAATGTGTATATTTGCAGCAGATAACAATTAAAACGATATGACTATGAAGAAATACGTATGTGATGTCTGCGGTTGGGAGTATGACCCAGCTGTTGGCGACCCAGAGAATGGCATAGAGCCAGGTACAGCATTTGAAGACCTTCCAGAAGATTGGGTTTGTCCACTTTGCGGAGTTGGCAAGGACGATTTTAGTCCAGTGGATTAAAACCAGTATGAAAATAGAAAAAGCATTGGTGCATAATTCGTTTCTCTTTTGAGAGCCTATATGCGCCAATGCTTTTTTATTTGTCCATCCGACGTTTCGTTGTCGGTTGTTGTTGCTTCGTTTATCTGTTTATTATTGTTTGGTTGGTGCAGCGGAGACCGCTGCACCCCCTGATGCCTATTTCACGAGCACCTTTGTTGTTTTCTTGCCACGCTTCACAATGTTCACACCCTTTTGCGGTGCGTTCAGACGGCGACCCTGCAGGTCGTAATACTCCGCTGCTGTGTCGTCCGACACCGTCGGCGCATCAATACCAGTAGCTGCTTTGTATGTGAAGTAGCCAGTGGTGTAGTTCGCCATTTCCTTGCCCACCTTGTTTTCGTCGTAGGGTACGGCACCCACAAGATGAATGCAACCTACAAACATATTATCGCCACTCCAACATGCTGTGGTCACGAACTTGTCGCTTGCATAGATGGTGGTGAGAGGATTGAAGCTGAACATACCTCTCATGTCTGTCACGTTCTTAGTATCGAATTTTGAGACATCGAGTGTTGTGAGAGCATAACAGTCACTGAACATACCGCTCATGTCCGTCACGTTCTTAGTATCGAATTTTGAGACATCCAGTGTTGTGAGTGCCTTACAGTAACTGAACATCCCATCCATGTTCGTCACGTTCTGTGTGTTGAAACTTGAAAGGTTGAGTTTTGTAAGTGCAGAACAGCCATAGAACATGCTACTCATGTCCGTCACGTTCTTAGTATCGAATTTTGAGACATCCAGTGTTGTGAGAGCCTTACAGTTACGGAACATATCGCTCATGTTCGTCACGTTCTTAGTATCGAAATTTGATACATCGAGTGTTGTGAGTGTACAGTTCTCGAACATGCCGCTCATGTCCGTCACGTTCTTAGTATCGAAATTTGATACATCGAGTGTTGTGAGTGTACAGTTCTCGAACATGTCGCTCATGTTTGTCACGCTTTGTGTGTCGAAATTTGATACATCGAGTGTTTTGAGAGCGGAACAGCCAGCGAACATGGTGTACATGCTCTGCACGTTCTTGGTGTCGAAGTTTGAGACATCGAGTGTCGTGAGAGCAAAACAGTCACAGAACATGCTGCTCATGTCCGTTACATTCTGTGTGTTGAAGTTTGATATGTCGAGTGTTGTGAGGGCATAACATCTATTGAACATGTAGCTCATGTCCGTCACGTTCTGTGTGTCGAAGTTTGATACGTAGAGTGTTTTGAGAGAACGACAGTCACAGAACATGTCGCTCATGTTCGTCACGTTCTCTGTGTTCAGGTTTTCAATGCCTTCTATAGTCGTTAAGTAGTTGCAGCCAAGGAACCATCCGTAGCAACTTGTTGGGCGTGCATTAGCAAATGAGGCATCGAAGACAACCTTCGTTATGATATTTGGATTATAATCGGGGTTATACCAATCCGGGGTATAGTCGCCCACATTCAGCGAATACGCTCCAACGGGTTTTGTGCCATATTTAAATGTTAGCGTGCTTGTGGCTTTGTCATACATGGCGTACGGCTCTTGAGCCGACAGACGGCTACCCCATACGGGCAGACACATCAAGATAGCAAGTAAAAGACGAGCAATCGGGGGGGGGTAAAATTTGGGTTTTCATAATAAAATAGTTTTAAAAATATTAGTATTTGGTTGTTTGTGTCTTCTTGACGGCTGCAAATAAAGTAAAATAATTTGGAATTTGCAAATAATTAGGGTAAAAAATATATTGCTATATGGTAGGTAGGGGCATCCGCGTCGACCGATGCGGATGGTAAAATATGCGGAGGGGGTGGGGAAAAAAGGTGTGTGGGAGGCGTGTGGGAGGTGTGTGGGAGGTGTGTGAGGGGTGCGTGGGTATGGCAGGATGCCATACCCTCCTATGGGCGTTCTTTGTAGATGACGTTGTTGGCACCGCTCGTTATTTTGAGAGCTTCGGGGTGCTCCTTTATGAACGAGTCGATGTGGCGCACGCGCTTGTTTTCGAGAATCTCGTCGACGGCGATGAGTATGCCCGTCTCCTCTACGTCGCCGAAGCCGTAGTTGATGGCGGTGCCGAAGAGCTTCATGGTGGGCGAGAGCGACATGTAGGCGTTGACGAGTGGCGGGATGTTGTAGCCCAGCGCACGAACCTCGCGGTTGAGTATGAGGTAGTCCTTCTTGAAGTCGTCCTCGCAGAACAAGGCTGCGAGCTCCTCCTCAGGGGTCTCTATCTTCAGCGGGTGGAGCGGTATGATGAGGTTGTCCTTGTCGTCGAAGTGCTTCTTGAGGAAGTAGAGAATCATGTCGCGGCCACGGCGTATGTACGACGGGTACATGGTCATCTTGCCGAAGAAGTACTTCACGTTGGGCTTGATGACGGTGAGCGCGCCGAGTCCGTCCCACAGGTTGTCGAGTGCGAAGAGGCTCTTCGCTCCGCGGCGTGTGCTCTGGTACTCGAGTGTGACGAAGGAGCGGCCCAACTCGATGGTGTAGGGCATGTAGTCGTTGATGAACTTCTCGGAGAAGTGGAACATGTGGCTTGTGGCGAGCTTCGGCTGGCGGTTCTCGTCGAGTTCCCAGTCGGTGCCGAGCATGTAGCGGTAGCCGCCGATGATCTCCTCTGCCTCGGGATTCCACACGATGAGCTGCTTGTAGCAGTTCGCGCAGGTGTCGAACTCGTCGATGTCCATCGGCTTGCCGGTGCCGCCGCCTGCCTCGCGGAATGCTATCTCGCGCAGACGGCCTATCTCGCGCATCACGTTCGGCGCGTTGTGTGCCGTGATGATGTATATCTCGTTGTTGCTCTTGTTAGTCATGCGGAGCTGACGCTCGGGAGTGAGTTCGCTTCTGAGCAGCTCTTTGCTGACGGGTTCTATGATTGGTTCTTCCATTGTTTGTTGTTTTCTTGCTTTCTCTGTTTGTTGGGGGTGCGCCTTCTTCTGGCAGCGTTTAAGCCTCTTTAGGGCGGCGTTTAAGCCGAACTAAGCCTCTTTAAGCCTTCCTAAGCCTTGGCTAACTAAGCCGAACTAAGCCTTTCTAAGCCTTCTTAAGCCTTTTTACTTTTTTACCCTTTTACTTTTTTACTTTTCCAAGGGTAGCTTGTACGCCTCCTGCTGCACCCACTGTGCCCACTCTTGCGGCGTGCGGCTCTTGTCGAACGTCTGCCATGGGATGGGCTTGCCGATGTATATGTCGAAGTGTTTACCTACGTTGCGGTACATCTCGTCGACGAGGAATATCATGGCGAGGTTGAACGGCAGCCAGCGGTCGCTGAACTTGGCTATGCGGTAGAAGCGTTCCGAGTTGCGCCCACTGAAGTAGATGGGCACCACGTCGCGGTGGCACTCCACGCTCTTCGTGATGAACGTCTTCTTCCACGGCAGGTCGTGGATTGAGCCGTCCTTCTGCTTACGGCTGTTCAGTCCGGCGGGGAACATGAGCATGTGGTTGTCGCTCTTGAAACCAGCCTCCACCATGCGCGGGAAGTCGCGCCCCTGGCGCCCGGTCTTGTTGATGCCGATGCACACCGGTGCTAAACCCGGGAGGTTCATCAGCAGGTCGTTGACGAGATAGCGGAAGCGTCCGTCGTAGTGGCGTCCGATGATGGAGCCGAGTGCCACGCCGTCCTGACCGCCGAGCGGGTGGTTGGACACGAAGGTGTATAGTTTGCCGTCGTCTTTCGGCGGAAGGTTCTCCTTGCCGATGATGCGTATGTCCATCTTCAGATAGCGCACTGTAGACTCTAACCACTCCACGCCGCTCTCGCCGCGGTGCTCCCAGATGAAGGCGTTCACCTGGTCTTGGTGTATAATCTTCTTGAGCCATTTCACAAGCAGGCGAGGCACGTAGCGAGCCTTGCTGCCCAACTTGCTGTGCAGTATCTTTTCGATGTCGATCGTTTTTTCTGTTATCTCATTCATAAACCCGAAAACGCTGGTTGTGCTTCTTAATTTAGTGCAAAAATACTATATCTTTTTTATATACAAACATTTTAGCACAAGAAATGTAATATTTAATCAAATTTGATATGTTTTTGTAAACTTGTATGCGATTTTTTGTGTACCTTTACACCCAAATACGCATATATAATGTATAAGGACAAAACAGACAATACTACGATAGCAACAACATACCATGTTCCGGTGCTTTTAGGCGAGAGCGTTGACGGGCTCAACATCAAGCCGGGCGGCATATACGTGGATGTCACCTTCGGTGGCGGTGGCCACTCGCGCGAGATACTGTCGCGGCTCACCGACGGCGCACATCTGTACAGCTTCGACCAAGATGCTGATGCGGAGCGCAACATTCCCGATGCGGGCGACAGCTTCACGTTCGTGCGCAGCAACTTCCGCTATCTGAAGAACTGGATGCGTTATTATGGTGTGGAGCATATCGACGGCTTGCTCGCCGACCTCGGCGTATCGTCGCACCACTTCGACGACGCAGAGCGCGGTTTCTCGTTCCGCTTCGACGCACCGCTCGACATGCGTATGAACAAGCGCGCCGGACGCACCGCTGCCGAGATAGTGAACACGTACGACGAGGAACGCCTCGCCGACATCTTCTACGTCTACGGCGAGATGAAGAACTCGCGACGCATAGCGTCGGCTCTTGTGAAGGCACGTCAGACGGCGGAGATAAAGACCACGAAGGACTTCCTGGCAGCCGTAGAGCCGTTCTTCAAGCGCGAACGCGAGAAGAAAGACATGGCACGACTCTTTCAGGCGTTGCGCATAGAGGTGAACCACGAGATGGACGCGCTGCGCGAGATGCTGCTCGCTGCCTCTGAGCTGCTTGCACCAGGCGGTCGACTATCAGTTATCACCTACCACTCGCTTGAGGATCGCATGGTGAAGAACGTGATGAAGTCGGGCAACGTGGAAGGAAAGGTGCAGCAGGACTTCTTCGGTAGGATAGAGACACCATTCCGATTGGTCAACAACAAGGTGATACTGCCATCCGACCAAGAGCAGGCTGACAACCCGCGCAGTCGCAGTGCTAAACTAAGAATAGCTGAAAAGAAATAAGAAAATGAAAGAAGACAACCCCATAATAGATATCGCGGACGCAGCCACGACGAACGTGGAAACGCCCGCTGCTGACAAGGCAAAGCCCGTGGACGAGAAAGCTGACGAGACACCGACAGCCGACGGAAGCCCATCGGAGCCGGCATCGGACGGTGCGCCATCGCTGCGCACCATCATACGTCAGCAGGCGATAGAGGACGAGCTGCCACTCTCGAAGAACCTCACACTGAAGAAGGTGCTCGGCGGCGACATCCTCAACACGCAGTTCCTGCGCCGACAGATATGGGTGATAGTGATAGCCTCGCTGTTCGTCATCGTCTATATCTCTAACCGATATAAGTGTCAGCAGAACCTGATAAAGATAGACAAGCTGACGAACGAACTGGAAGATGCAAAGTATCGCGCACTATCCAGCTCGAGCGACCTGACACAGCAGACACGCGAGAGCAAGGTGCTCGAACGTCTGCATAACGACAAAGACTCTACGTTGCACATTGCTACGCAGCCCCCATACATCATAACAATCCCTAATAACGAGTAAGCATGAGCAAATTTGACAGTAAGAAAGTGATGCCACGCTACAGTTTCCTCGCCATTCTCATGACGTTGGTGGCAATCACCGTCGTAGGCAAGACACTATACATAATGACCGCCAAACGCGCCTTCTGGGAAGAGGTGGCTGACCGCGTGAAGGTGGATAGCTTGAAGACGCTGCCTATTCGTGGCAACATACTCAGTTGCGACGGACAACTCATGGCATCGTCGCTGCCACAGTATAACATCTTCATGGACTTCGTAGCACTGCGCGAGGCGAAGAAAGACACGCTCTTCGAGCAGAAACTCGACTCGATATGTATGGGACTGAACGCCATCTTCCCCGACCGCTCGGCAGAGGAGTTCAAGAAGCACCTCATGGAAGGCTTTGAAAAGAACAAACGCCACTGGCCCGTATGGAACCGACGTATCAACTACAGCACCTTCTCGGAGGTGAAGAGCCTGCCCGTGTTCAACCTCAGGAAGAACCAAAGCGGATTTCACTGGGATGAGCACAACGCACGCAAGCTGGCTTACGGCTCGCTCGCCGGACGTACCATCGGAAAGATGTACGGTGCGAAGGACACCGCACAGTGCGGCTTGGAACTCTCATACGACTCGCTGCTGCGTGGCGAGGAGGGCATACGCCATCGCCGAAAAGTGCTCAACAAATACCTCGACATCGTAGACACACCACCGGTGAATGGTGCCGACATCATGACCACCATCGACGTGTCGATGCAGGACCTTGCCGAACGCGCACTGCTCAAGGAGTTGCGTCTCATCAACGCCAATGTGGGTGTGGCTATCGTTATGGAGGTGAAGACGGGCGACGTAAAGGCTATCGTCAATATGACGAAGTGTGCCGACGACGACTATCACGAGATAAAGAACCACGCCATCAGCGACCTTCTCGAGCCTGGTTCGGTATTTAAGACAGCAAGTATCATGGTGGCGCTCGACGACGGAGTGGTAGACACAACCTATCGTGTGGAGACAGCCGGCGGCGTGTGGCCGATGTACGGCAGAGAGATGAAAGACCACAACTGGCGACGCGGTGGCTACGGTATGCTCACGCTGCCACAGACGCTGATGGTCAGCTCGAACATCGGTGTGAGTCGCATCATCGACGACCACTACCACAACACGCCAGAGAAGTTCGTGCAAGGCATCTATCGCCTCGGACTCGCCGACGACCTGCACATACCGCTGCAAGGAGCATCGCCGGCACGCATACGTATGCCGAAGAAAGACGCGCGCGGCAAGCAGTACGTCAACTGGAGCAAGACAACGCTGCCCTGGATGAGCATCGGCTACGAGACGCAGGTGCCACCAATCTCAACACTCACCTTCTACAACGCCATCGCCAACGGCGGAAAGATGATGGCACCGCGCTTTGTGAAGGCGGTGATGAAGGACGGCGTGGTGATAAAAGAGTTTGAACCCGTGGTGCTGCGCGAGCGCATCGCCAAGGAGACAACGATAAAGAAGATAACCACCATTCTCGAACACGTGGTGAGTCAGGGACTCGGCAAGAAAGCCGGCTCGCAGTCGTTCCTCGTAGCAGGCAAGACGGGTACGGCGCAGATATCAAAGGGCGCAGCCGGATACAAGAGCGGACAGATGAACTATTTGCTCTCGTTTGCAGGCTTCTTCCCAGCCTACGAGCCACGCTATAGCTGCATCGTCTGCATACAGAAGTCGGGTCTGCCGGCTTCGGGTGGCGGCATGAGCGGCGTGGTGTTCCATGACATAGCCGAGGGTATCATGGCACAGAGCCTGAAACTGGAGGCTGCCGATGCACGCGACTCGCTGTCGATACTCATTCCGCAGGTGAAAAACGGCAACATGCTTGCTGCAAGCTACGTGCTCGACCATCTCGGCATAAAGCAGCATTCCAACTGGGACGGCTCATATCTCAACGGCAACCCCATCTGGGGACACGCCTTTGAGAGCAGCGGAAAGACAATCGCGCTGCATCGTGTGCCAGAAGTGGACAAGAGCATCATGCCAGACGTGCACGGCATGGGAGCCAAAGATGCCGTGTATCTCATAGAGAGTCGTGGCGTGAAGGTGAAGCTAAATGGCAGAGGAAAAGTCATGGAGCAAAGCATCGGTGCCGGAGAACGTATAAAGAAGGGCATGGTTTGCTCGCTAAGGCTCGGTTGATGAGTTGACGAGTTGATGGGTTGAGGTTTCCTTATCCTCTTATAACACTATTCTCAATACACCCACATTTTATCCTATTCCTCTATTATGTAAAAAAAGTAAAAACCAGATATATGAAACTTAAAGAATTGCTTAAGAACATCACCGTTCTTGCTATCAAAGGCAGCGATGATGTAGAAGTGACAGGCGTCAATATTGATTCTCGCCGCATCAAGGAAGGACATTTGTTCGTGGCAATGAAAGGCACCCAGGTAGACGGACACAAGTTCATACCTAAGGCTGTGGAGCTCGGCGCGAAGGCTGTGCTCTGCGAAGTGATACCAGAACAAACCGAAGAAAACGTGACGTATGTGCAGGTGGCTGACACCGAGGACGTGGTGGGCATTGTTGCCACCACATTCCACGGCAATCCGTCGACAAAGCTGAAGCTCGTCGGTGTGACCGGAACGAACGGCAAAACCACTATCGCCACCTTATTATATAATATGTTCTCGAAGATGGGGCACAAATGCGGACTGCTCTCTACGGTGTGCAACTACATCGTTGACGAGGCTGTACCGGCAGACCACACCACTCCCGACCCGATAGCACTGAACGAGCTGCTTCACCGCATGGTGGACGCAGGCTGCGAGTACGCCTTCATGGAGTGCTCGTCGCACGCCATAGCGCAGAAGCGCATCGGTGGACTGACCTTCGCTGGTGGACTCTTCACCAATCTCACACGCGACCACCTCGACTATCACAAGACATTTGAGAACTATCGCAACGCGAAGAAGGCTTTCTTCGATATGCTGCCCAAGACCGCATTCGCCATAACCAACGCCGACGATAAGAACGGAATGGTGATGGTGCAGAACACGAAGGCTACGGTGAAGACATACTCCACACGTAGCGTTGCCGACTTCAAGGCGCGCATCATCGAGTGTCACTTCGAAGGAATGTACCTCGAAGTGAACGGCAGAGAGGTGGGCGTGCAGTTCATCGGCAAGTTTAACGTTAGCAACCTGCTGGCTGTGTATGGTGCAGCAGTGATGCTCGGCAAGAAGCCTGAGGACGTGCTCGTGGCGATGAGTACGCTGCACAGTGTGAGCGGACGCCTCGAACCGATACACTCGCCGGAGGGTTACACCGCCATTGTCGATTATGCTCACACGCCTGACGCATTGGAGAATGTGCTCAACGCCATTCACGAGGTGCTCGACGGCAAGGGAGAGGTGATAACCGTATGCGGAGCCGGTGGTAATCGCGACAAGGGTAAGCGTCCGCTTATGGCACAGGAGGCTGTGAAGCAGAGCGACCGCGTCATCATCACAAGCGACAACCCACGCTTCGAGGAGCCACAGGATATCATAAACGATATGCTTGCCGGACTCAATGCGCAGCAGATAAAGAAGGTGATAGCCATCACCGACCGTCGTGAGGCAATACGCACAGCCTGCATGATGGCGAAGAAGGGCGACGTGATACTCATAGCTGGAAAAGGACATGAGAATTACCAGGAGATAAAGGGTGTGAAGCATCACTTCGACGACCATGAAGTGGTGCGTGAATGCTTTTAAAGTTCAAAATTCAAAACTCAGAAATGTTATACTATCTTTTCCGTTTCCTCGAAGAATACGGCATTAGTGGCTCGCACATGTGGGGCTACATATCATTCCGCTCGCTGTTGGCACTGATCATCTCGCTCGTTGTCTCAGCATGGTTTGGCGAGAAGTTTATCAAGTATCTGAAGCGTAAGCAGATTACGGAGACTGCACGCGATGCAAGCATCGATCCGTTTGGCGTAAAGAAGATTGGTGTGCCGTCGATGGGTGGTGTGATAATCATCGTCTCTATCCTCGTGCCAGTGCTGTTGCTCGGTCGTCTGCGCAACATCTACCTCATCCTGATGATTGTCACCACGTTGTGGCTCGGCTTCTTGGGTGGCATGGACGACTTCATAAAGATATTCCGCCACGACAAGGAAGGACTGAAAGGTCGTTACAAGATTGTGGGACAGGTGGGCATCGGACTCATCGTGGGTCTTGTGCTGTGGGCATCGCCCGACGTGAAGATGAACGAGAACCTCGTCTACGAACGCCAAGGGCAAGAACTCGTGGTGAAGCATCAGAGCGAAGCGCATAAGTCACTGAAAACCACCATTCCGTTCGTGAAGAGTCATAACCTCGACTACTCGCGCATAACGAGCATCTTCGGCAAGTATCGTGTGGCAGCCGGCTGGATACTGTTTGTCATTATGACCATCTTAGTGGTGACAGCAGTGAGCAACGGAGCCAATCTGAACGACGGCATGGACGGCATGTGCGCAGGCAACTCCGCCATAATAGGTGTGGCACTGGGCATACTCGCCTATGTCAGTTCGCACATCGAATATGCCGGTTATCTGAACATAATGTACATACCCGATTCGCAGGAACTCGTAGTATTCCTCAGTGCCTTTGTCGGAGCATTGATAGGCTTCCTTTGGTACAACGCCTATCCAGCTCAAGTGTTCATGGGTGACACCGGCTCGCTCACCATCGGTGGCATCATCGCCGTAACGGCAATCATCATACACAAGGAGCTTATGCTCCCGATACTCTGTGGCATCTTCTTTGTGGAGAGCCTAAGCGTCATACTGCAGGTCTACTACTTCAAACTCGGTAAACGTCATGGCGTTAAGCAGCGCATCTTTAAGCGTACGCCAATCCACGACAACTTCCGCACACAGGCTTCGCAGCTCGACCCCGACTGTAAGTATCTCATCACCCGACCACGGACTGCGTTCCATGAGTCGAAGATAACGGTGCGCTTCTGGATTACAACCATAATCCTTGCAGCGATGACCATCATAACGTTAAAGATTAGATAGACACAATGAAAAGAATAGTTATTCTTGGAGCCGGCGAAAGTGGAGCCGGTGCCGCAGTGTTGGCAAAGAAAGAAGGCTTCGACGTGTTCGTTAGCGACATGTCAGCCATCAAAGACAAATATAAGAAACTGCTCGACGACCACGCCATCGAGTGGGAGGAACGTCAGCACACAGAGGAGAAGATACTCTCTGCCGACGAAATCATCAAGAGCCCCGGTATCCCGAAGGAAGCCCCAATGGTGAAGGCGGCTATGGAGAAAGGCATACACATCATCAGCGAGATAGAGTTTGCAGGTCGCTATACCCACTCGAAGATGATATGTATCACAGGTTCTAATGGCAAGACAACAACCACGTCGCTCATCTATCACATCTTCAAGACTGCAGGCTACGACGTAGGACTCGCCGGCAACATCGGACGCTCGCTCGCTTTGCAGGTGGCAGAGGATCCGCACGAATACTACATCATCGAGCTTAGTTCATTCCAACTCGACAATATGTACGACTTCCACGCCAATATCGCCATTCTGCTGAACATCACGCCCGACCACCTCGACCGCTACGACTACTGTATGCAGAACTACGTGGACGCGAAGATGCGCATCATACAGAACCAGACCGACAAGGACTCGTTCATCTACTGGAACGATGACCCCGTCATCAAGCGCGAACTGGAGAAATACGACATCAAAGCCATTCAGTATCCGTTCTCCGAATTGAAGGAGAAGGGTTCCATTGGCTACATGGAGGACGGCGAGTACACCATCGAACGACCTACACCGTTCAACATGGAGCAGGAGGAGTTGTCGCTCACCGGCAAACACAACATATACAACTCGCTGGCAGCAGGCATCGCTGGCAACATCACGGGCATAAAGAAGGACGTGATA
>ERZ856578.6875-NODE-6875-length-12495-cov-3.007248_pt1 | contig 12495 bp, 6 predicted proteins | sample MGYA00514384_ERZ856578 | MGnify/ENA primary metagenome ERZ856578 (study PRJEB29103, sample SAMN06111958) | human gut metagenome | biome: human gut; feature: ankylosing spondylitis patient; material: healthy_person | host: Homo sapiens | place: China:Hangzhou...
TCTTCATTCCAAATTACTTTGAATATCTTATTCATTCTACATTCCTCCAAATTTTTTAATATTTATCTGATTACGTGGCCCTAATCCACGCGAGGAAGCAATTTTATTACTCGACAATATGTTTTTTATTTTAAATAAAACTGTATCTTTGCGCTATTCGCAAGACATTTTATTTTCATAATAACTTTACTGCACTTTATTTTTCAGCGTTTACTGTCATGCTGTATCGTCAGCCACATGTCATTAAGTATATATGATCAAGATAAGAGGCGCTTATGTTTTAATTAATCAAATGATTATTCTCAGCACAGATATGTTATTTTTTATTATACCACCTCCTGCCGCAGTTAACAAGCGTTATTCTTGGCTTTATAGTTTAAGAATGTTACATTCCATAACAATATCACTTGACTATTTAATTGCTTGATTTTCTTAATAAGATTAACATTTTTCCGCATTGTGCAATATATTGGAAAAAAAGCTAATATCTTAATGCTCTCTTTCCGGCACAATATCAAATAAAAGGCACAAAGCAACGTAAAACGCATACATTTGTCAAAAAGATGCCGCGTAAAAAATTTCATCTGCATGCGAAAAAGAAAAATTTTCCGGATGATATGTTTTCACAAAGACATCATTTTATATCCACAATTAAGTTCCGCTGACATTTTTCAAGAAAATTTACGTCATCTCACATTTTCATTTCATTAAATATTATTTCATTGCTCTCTAAATCTCAGCACCGTTTCTACAAGAGATTTTTGCAACATGTTGCACTTTTCTCTTCTAAGCTTGCCTCGCAACGCGAAACTATCCGCCAAAACGCAAAAGCCCCCGAAGCACGACAAGCCAACCTACTTTCAAACCTACAATCAGACTCTTGTTCAATGGGTTTGTCGCTCCATAAGATTCAGGGTCTAACACATCAATCTTATCAAAGCACAGCAAATCAACTCCTCGTACATACAATCTTGCATCGCCGATGAATTTTGTTTTCTGCAACCATGATTTAGGGAAATTATAATAAACTTCAATATTGCGGAGTTTCAAGAAGGAACGATCTGCCAACCACACTGTATTTGTCTGGTAGTTGTTCGTATTGCTCTGAGTACTCAATCGAGGATATTTTGCATCTTGATTATCAGGAGTCCAACGATTTTCATAATAATGAGTAGAAAGCGTAGTTGTGCTCAGCAAAGGCCAGAACATACTCTTCGTATTCAAGATGGCAGAATAACGGCCTGTTCCCTGGAACTGGGCGTCAAATCCAAGTCCTTTCCATTCCGCTCCCAAATGGAACGTATAATAAATTTCCGGAGCGACTGTGCTATAACCGATAGCCGTCACGTCATTGCTGTCGATTATTTTATCTCCATTCACATCACGATACTTAATATCTCCCGGATAGACCGTTCCGAAGCTTTGAGGCAGACTGTTGGCTATATCATCTGCGTCTTTAAAGAAACCTACAGCTTCCAGACCATAAACCTGGTTCAACGAGTGGCCGGTCTGTACAAGATTATCGTACATTCTAGGTTCCTCCAGTTGCTCCTTAATCTCATTCCGGTTCCAGTTGAAGCTACCTCCAGCATTCAGCACCACATCTCCCACACGCTTCGTGTAATCAAGGCTGAACTCGCCGCCCCAACTGTCTACCACACCGGCGTTCTCATACGGAGGAGTCTGTCCCAAGACAGCCGTGTACTTACCTTCGGAAGAAACCCAGATGTTGTTTCTACGCTGATAATATGCGTCTACCGAAAGATTCAACCCTTTAAACAACGTGGCGTCTACACCGACATTGTATTTATATCCTTTCTCATGCGTATAATTCGTACTTGCCAAACGGCCGAGTTCTGTCGTACCGAATGAAGAATCATACGCACTATTGAACATATAGCGCGTACCTGTTGTGGTATAAATCTGGTCCCAGTAATCATACACATCACTGGCCGGCAGATAATCCGCATTGATAATGCCGAATGAAGCACGAAGTTTCAAGAAATCAATCCATGACACATTGTTCATAAAATTTTCTTCCGAAAGCACCCATGCCGCCGACACTGTAGGAGAAAACGCCCATTTATGACCGGGAGCAAGCAGACTGGAGCCGGAGCCTACCAACGCCAAGTCAAGGAAATAACGCTTGTCATATCCATAATGAGTAAACCATGACACATTCTGGCGATAAATGGTTGTATTCAAGCCGTATGAATCACGGTACTCATATTCCCACTTCAATTGAGAATACACATCGTGTGTATCCGCAAAGTTCCGGTTATAGCTAAATCCACCAGAGAAGTTGAACTGGCGTGTCCAGTTATTTATGCTTCCGTCTTTTCCCATTTCTGTAGGCTCACCTCCAGTTGTATGCGTATACAAAGGTCCTGTCAAATCAGTATAAGTCACCGTATATCCGCCATAAGTATAAGCCTGGCTATGGTCTTCCCATATAGAAGAATAGTTATCATAAGCCAATCTGAAATTGAATCCCAAACCTTCTGTAACAGCCGACAAGTCTTGTTCCAAGGTCAGGTCCGCAAACAAGCTTCTCGTATGACCTTTTGAATATGCCGCTCCCTGAGATTGAGCCACCGGATTCTGGGTTCCCAACCAAGTGGTATTGTTTCCTCCCCATAAGCCGTCCTCATCCTTTACAGGAAAAGCGGCTGCCGGCAGGGTATAAATCATATCCCACAGATTGGCAGAAGCACCCGGACGGAGAGATTCCGACAATGTACCCAAAATATTCACTTTCAGTTTTGTAGTACTGCTTACATCAATATCCATATTGGTACGCAGATTGGCACGCGAATACTTGTTCTGGGTAGAATAGCCTTCTTTCATATTGCCTTCTTTCACGAAACCTCTGTCTGTCACCAGGTCAAGCATAGAATAGTAACGGAACTTAGAACCACCTCCGCGAAATTCAATCGTATACTTGTTGGAAATGCCCGAATTCTTGAAAGTCTCATCAAGCCAGTTTACATTCGGATACAAATAAGGGAAGTCTCCATTACGGAAATACTCCACTTCCTTATCCGCATAACGGGGAGACAAACCTTCATACCTGCGTGCCTCATTATAAGCCTGCGCATAAGTGGCCGCATCCACAAACTCCGGCTTCCGGTCCATGAAATTATTTACATGGTCATAAGTAAACTTGATTTCTTTGGAATTATACTTACCGCGTTTGGTCGTAATCAGGATAGCCCCATTAATTCCTTTATACCCATACAAAGCTACAGCGGCCGCATCTTTCAAAACGGATACAGATTCCACTTCCTCCGGGCTAAGCAGGCTCATGTCTCTTTCCAGACCATCAACCAATATCAACGGATTGCTGCTGGAAAGACTCTGAAGTCCTCTGATATAAAAAGTAGGTTCCACATCCGCATAATTTCCCGAATTCTGCAAGACCATCATACCCATTCCCTGCCCTAACAGAGAATTAGACATGTTTTTAGCACTACGCTTATCAAAGTCTTCATTATAAATGGTAGAAACGGCTGCCGTAGACTCGGCACGGGTAAAAACACGTCCGGCGCCCACGTCGACAGACTGCCCCGCGTAATTCAGTACGACCTTCACCAGCGACTTTCCGTCCGCCTTTACCGTAGTCGTACCTTTATCTACTGACACAATATTCAATTGCTGTCCGGCAGAAGCTTCTATGGAAAATTTTCCATCCTTATCTGTCTCAACTCTTGTTTCCGGCATCCCTTTCACCATGACAGAAGCACCATAAACCGGATGCCCCCACTTGTCGACAACCATTCCTCTGACATTGTTGTCCGTGTCCTGAGCACCAGCAGGAACAGCCAGCAAGGCCAGGCATGCCCACATCAGATTCTTATATTTTTTCATAAAGCTATTATCAAAAATCTATTACTTATACTTTTATAAATTACCAGCCAGGATTCTGAACCAGTCCGTATCCCTTGTTTATTTCCGTTTGAGGGAACGGTGACAAATACCATTTGGTGTCAAAACCATAATCCCACCAGTAACGACGGATATTGTGCAACGTAAATCTTTCATAGTCAAAATGAACGGGCTGGGGAGCTCCTTGATTCTGGTTACCTTCAGACCATTTCGTCTCTATCCGGTTTGCTTTCTCGTCCAGACGGTAAATCAACAGTCCGTGCAGCTCTTTTTCAAACCGGTCCGCACGTTTATACCGAATCAAATCAAAGAAACGTGCGTCTTCCATACCAAGCTCACACACACGCTCACGCAGCAATTCTTCCAACAAGTTTTCCTTGTTTGAAGTCAGGTTCTTTTCCGGATTACAATCTTCCAGCTTGCCAAGGCCTACACGTTCGCGCACCTTATTTATCCAGGTCAACGCACCCGCATTGTCCCCTTTTGCCTGAAGCAATGCTTCCGCATAAGTGAGATAAATATCCGACAGACGCAAAGTCACCCACTGGCAATACTGACGCTGATATTCCGTACCGATATAATACTTCATATTGTCATAGCCAGTAGCAAAACGCATGGTCTCATCCCGTGAGTTGTTTCCGGCATCATAACCGCCTACCCACAGTTCGTATGGCTGTCCGGACATCAACCCGGCATTGTTCGACCAGTCCAGCATCTTGGGCAATCCGTTCACTATCACTGTCTCATACAAACGAGGGTCACGGGTCAATTCCAGGTTATTGTCGGCCAAAGTACCTTTCGCGAACATTTCATCCAGCTTGCCTTCTGCCTCTGTTTCCTCCCAATTGAACGGTTTACCGTCGGCCCACGGGAACATTTCCACATATTCTTGTGTAGGCGTATAAGAGTTACGTCCCAAATCGCTCCAATTATGCCAGAAATAAGTACTGGAATTAAAAGCGTCTCCCATCTGAACCCTGACAGAATGAATGACTTCCTTACTTCCTTGATAAAGGTACCCCATACGGTAGGCATAACGGTAACCGGCCGGTGTGTTATTGACAGACTGGTTCAATTCATAATAACCATTTGCCTGCAATGCGTTCATGAAGTCTTCGCAAGCCTTCAGGCAGTTTTCCCACAATTCCGGACGATAACCTCCGTACCATACCAGATGCTGCTGTTCCGCTTCTGAGGCACCGCCCGCATAACCCTGATTGTCATTGAACAAAGGAGAAGCGGCAAACTGCCAGATTTTACACTTCAACGCCATAGCACCTGCCTTGGTCCAGCGTCCGGTATAGGTGGAACTTCCGTCGGCACCGGGACCGTATGCCCAGGGCAAAGCCCCGGAATCAATGGCCTCATCCAACATCTTAATCATGTAGTTCACTGTTTCTTCTACCGTGGCACGCGGACATTCGTAGCTGGACTCATTTCCTTCAAAAGAGGCATAAAGCAAAGGAAGCCCCCCGTAATGACGGAACATGTCAAAGTAACGCACGGCTATCAAGCATTTGGCCTCCGCAATCATACGCGCCTTTTCATTGGCATCCAGATTGGGCACATCGTCGATGTGTTCCATCAGCAGCCAGCACCAGCGCACTACTTCCCACACCTTTTCATCGTTATAACAGAACTTATCCTGACGGCGGCTGTAATTGGCCGTATGGATACCGCTGTAATACTGCGAATAAAGCTGCGCGTCACGCCAGTGCAACTGCCAGCAGTCTGTCAAAGCCTCTACCTTACCGCAATACGGGCTGCTGGACACCGGCAAGGAAGTATCATCCTTATAAGGCAATCCATAATACTGACGACCATAAATTGAATTCAGAAACTGCTGGGTATAGACCGCGCTGCTGAATACCGTATCCACTGTGGCGGTACCACCCGGAGCCTTATCCAGGAATGAATTTCCGAATTTCATATCGTCCACACATGACGTGGCAATCAGATTAGCCGCCACACATGCGCCGAACAAAAGTTTATATCCTAATTTCATATTTTCTATCTTTAATTGTTTAGAATCCAAGTTTCAAACTCAATGTATATGTCTTAGACAATGGATAAGAAGGCGCATTGGAGGCCCTGGTTTCCGGATCGCCCCACAAATACGGGGTCAGTGTCCACAAGTTATAGCCGCTAAAAGCCAACTGGAACGTGTTCAATCCCAGTTTCTTCATCACCGGAAGATTAAAATTATAAGCCACCTGCAAGGTCTTCAAACGCAAGTACTTGGAGTCCTGTTCATACAATGTGGAAGTAGCGTAGTTATTGTCACGGTTCACAAATGTGGCACGAGGATACTTGGAACTTTGCGACGGGTTGTCTTCCGTCCATGTGTTGTCCAGATGGTAAGCCAGCAAACCTCCCTGAGAAGCGTCGGCCGATGAGAAGAAAGGCTGGCGGAACACATCGGAAATCATACGGCTCACGTTCCATGCGCCCGTCCACTGCGTGCTCACTTCCCAGTTCTTCCAACTGAAACCCAAGGTCAGACCGGCCATGTATTCCGGGTCGTCCGTATAACCATAGTCATAACTCATATCATTGGTATCAATCTTACGGTCACCGTTCAAGTCCACATAGACGGCATCTCCGTTGCGCAAGGTCTGAATCTGTTCCGGATACGGACGGTTGAACGTCTGCTCATACAGTTCGGGAGTCTGCTCATCGTAGTAACGGAAGAACACATACTGCGAACGTGCGCCGATACGATGTCCTTTGGTGTACTGATAATCATAGCTTTGAGGCGCCTGCTTGTCTTCCAGAATCTCATTCTGGTTATAAGAGAGGTTAAAAGTAGCCCAATAACGGAAGTTATCGCCAATCTTGTCGTTCCAGTTCAAGGACAGTTCCCATCCCCAGCTCTCCACTTCTCCCAGGTTGGCGTAAGGCACGGTGAAGCCCAGCAGCCCCGGAGCCGTTCCGTCAATCAGCAGAATGTCTTTACGGTGCTCACGGTAATAGTCCACCGAAGTACGGAGACGGTCGTCAAAGAAATTCATGTCAACACCATAGTTTTGTTTCAAGGCTGTTTCCCAACCCACATCGGCATTGTTCTTGGCGGTTTCTCTTGCTCCCAGACTGACTGTACTGTTTTCAATACCAAAGCTGTATCCGTATCCGCCGTTACGGTTAGGCAGACTGCCGTTATTCACTTCATACGGGTCGGCCAGGTAAAGGAAACGGAGGTTCAGGTCGCTCGGCTTGTCGTTACCTACCAGACCCAGACTGGCACGCAGTTTCAGGAATGTCATCCACGGCTTCAGCGGCTGGAACCATTTTTCCTCACTCATAATCCATCCCACAGAACCTGCCGGGAAGGTACCGAAGCGGCGTTCCGGCGCAAAGTTCTCGGAACCGTTGTAACCGATGTTGAACTCGGCCATGTAACGGTTTTTCCAGTCGTAGGTCACACGTCCTACCAGACCTACATACCCACGGGGAATGTCACGGTATTGAGAGCTACTGCTGCCAAAGTAATACTGCTTGGACTGGTTGTACAACAGCAAGGCCGTCACATTATGGTCGCCGAAAGAACGGGCATAGTTCAAGCTGGCCTCCATGTACCAGTCACGCGACTTGCCGGTGCTGTAAGAATAACTTACATCCGTATTCTCGCCTGCCTTACGGTAAGCCAGACTTCCGTCTTCCTGCAACACGGGAGTATAAGTGGCTACGGCACCACCCGTACCGGTCTTTGTCACTACGAAACCACTGTTGTAAGAACCTTTCAACTTGACAGAAAGTCCCTTCGTAATGAAATCCAGTTTCTGGTCGAGCATCAGGTCGGCCGTCAGTTTGTTATTGCTGACCCTATCAAAACCGGCACCATAGTATGCCATACCATTACCTCCGGTAAAAGGAAGTCTTTCGTCACTGTAATCGGTAGCTGTGGTAATAAACTTTCCGTCTACAATACCCGGACTGGAGAACGGAGTGGCATAGTACATGTTCTTAATCATACCGGATGTTCCCTGGCTGGTATGAGGCTTGCTGTTATTATCTACATTACCTGCCACGTTGAACGACAAAAGTGTCGACTTGGTGACGTTAATATCAAAGTTCGCACGATAGTTGAAACGCTTGTAAGAATAACTTACATCATACGGCAGATTGAAACTGTTGAACAGACCGTCCTGCGTATAAGCTCCGGCCGAAATGAAATAACGCACCTTGTCCGTACCGCCCGACACACTCATGTTATGCTGGCTCTGCAACGCCGCGCTTTTCATGATGTAATCGGCCCAACGGGTATCCGGGAAACGTATAGGGTCGGAATGGGTACGGAATTTCTCCACAATCGTCGGCGAGAAAACCTCGTCTTGTCCGTCATTCTTCATCAACTGGTTATAGAAAGTGGCATACTGATACGAATTGGCCTGTTCCACCATCTTTGTCGGCTGAAGGATACTGGCAGAAGTAGAGAACGAAATTTTCGGCTTTCCTTCCTTACCGCGCTTGGTAGTAATCAAGATAACACCATTCGCACCACGGATACCAAACACCGCCGTAGCGGAAGCGTCCTTCAACACGGTCACGCTCTCGATTTCGTTCGGGTCAATGTCCGTCATGCTTCGTTCCACTCCGTCCACCTGAATCAGCGGAGAAGAATCACCGAAAGTAGCTTTACCACGCACCAGAATGTCGGCCGCATCCGCACCCGGCTCACCGGAATACTGCACCGTGGTCAAACCGGTCATCTGACCACCCAGCACATTGGTGACCGAACTTACCGGCGTACGCATCAGTTCTTCCGAACCGACACTGGAGATAGCTCCAGTCACACTTACCTTTTTCTGCACACCGTAAGCTACCACCTGCACTTCGCCCAGCATGGTAGAATTGTCGGACAATGTTACTTTCATGTCAGCTTTTGCCGGAACGGTTACCGAATTATAACCGATGAACGAGATAGTCAGTTTCTGTCCCGGTTTGGCATTAATCATAAACACTCCATCAATATCTGTAATAGTACCGATTGTGGTACCTTCAATGATGACATTCGCACCGATAACGGGTTCACCATTGCTGTCGACGACCGTTCCCTTGATATTGCCCTGCTGCTGAGTGGCCTCTACAGCCGCATATGCCTTTTCTCCTAAAAGCGGAGAGACAGCCACAGCCGAAAGAAGCATCGCCATGGGGAGAGCGGTACTTTTTATATAATTCTTTTTCTTATTCATATTGCCGTTTTAATTTTTGATTTTAAAAAGCTAACATCATGCGGAATTGCCCAGCACGTGAACCACGTTCACAAATCAAATTATATGCTCCTCCGTCCATACCATGAGTCCACTGAAACGTATCATTACGTTGAGTACTTGACCAATAATGTCCTGTCAAAGCACCATTATCAACAGATGTCATTTCTTCACCGCCAACCTTTATGATACTCTTATTAATATTAGTCAAATTATCAGCAACTTGCTGCCAGTCTTTAATAGAAGGAATATACCAAGGAGTCGCAGCAGAAGGAACTGCTACAGCATTACGATAGGCCACGATAAAGCTATAAGCATTATCGCAAGTAGAAGGAGAACCTTTACCTTCTTCTGTTACCATAGTCATCAAGACCGTATTGTTATAACCAAAGAAAGCCGGGAACATAGTCAATGCATCATTTTTCAAGTTACCATCACGATTTGAATTGCAGTAAACAAACTTACCAGCCCATTCCTCATCTGAATCAAACCATGTATCATAAGTTCCACTCTTGCTTGTGTGATACTGAGATGTAGCTGTTCCATCAGGTAAAACAGCATTATTTAAAGAAAGAACTAACCCATGAGAACAGTTAGGATAATCACGAGACAAATCACCCTGAGTTTCGGAACAAGCATCTGGAGCATACACATGCGGCTGAGGATTACCCACATAACATACAACACCAATTGCATTGTCAGGAACTGTTGCAGCATCTACACTTACCAGATTACCATCGGCACAAAGGTAATCACCAATCTGCAAGGTGTAATCTAGCTTATTAGCATCATTATCATTAATAATATACATTTTAGCCTTACCACTAGCCAGACTTCCTGCCGCACTAAATGCCATCTCCTTCGCTCCCTGGTAAGTTCCTGAAATGGAATAATTTATTTCAGGTTTCACCAACGCCATGTACGTACCACTGGCCGCATCGTAATAAGGAGTGGTTTTCACGTCATTTATAAGAAGTTCTTTCGGCGCTACGTTCAGGCTATAATCGTCAAGACCTCCGTTCGTGAAATCATACACCAGATTAGGTATCTTCAGCACCGCCAAGGCCATTTCATGCAGCATGGTGAACGATACTTTTCCTTGAAGACGGCCGTCTTCCGCTTTGCTGGAGCTGGTCATCAGGTCGCTTTGGGTGTATTTCGTACCGCCCTGGTCGGCCGCAATCTGCCAGTTGCTTACCAATGAAGCGAAGGGGTCTTCCGCCGCCGCATCAAACTGAATGGATTCCTCGTCTGCCTGATAAGGATAATACGCATAGAAAGTAATGTTCTTGAAACGCTCGCTGTCATACTCAATCGGGTTACCTTCCAAGTCCCATTCTCCTTTTTCATTCATCGTAAACTTACGGTTGGCTACCCCTTCTACCACTTGTCCGTTTTCCACGGCATAGACCCCGATGGCATCTCCTTTCACAAAAGTGGTCTTGAAGTTCTCATCGGTAGCACGTCCTTCTGAAAGGTTCTGGAATCCTGCGTCGGTCACACTTATCTGGAACCCTTGCAAAGAAGAGCTTCCTTCCAGGCTTTCTTCCTGTGAACAGCCGGTGAAAGCCAGCAGTCCGGCAAAAGCCCAAGTTGAAATATGATTATATAGCTTCATAATCTTTAGAATTTAAAGTCAATTTATTGTTTTTCCACCGGAATAATTTCTTCCGTTTCCATTTCGCCCCATTCCGAACCTTCTGCTTTGGCTTCCGTACCCAATGCCTTCGCATCCGGAGTTTCTTCCTTATTTACTTCTGTCCACGGATTAATGTCTGTGCCTGAAATTTCAAGTACTGTGGGAGAAGCCGTCATATAATCATTGGCAGTCAACGTATAATTATAGGAGTAACCTGCCTTCATTTCCGGCCAGTCGCTTACCGGTATTTCCAGGAAATAATAAATTCGGCGGCCATCGGCAGTAGTCATCGCAGCTTCAATCTGAAGCCCTTCAGCTCCTATCGTCTGCGGAAGAAGATATGCGGTGAAAGTATGATCATTGTCCGCATTCAGCATCTGACGCAAATCGCTGACAGCCGCATCCTCTGCCACCGCAGCCACACCCGTTTCCGTGTCGAACGTACCGTTCCGCTTGATACCTACCAAGTAACATTCTATATCTGTCAAAGTCACCGGATTTCCTTCCGGGTCTGTTCCCGGCACAAACTCCAGGTTCACACGGCTCATGGCGTGGTTGAAGTTCAAATGCACATTCGGCTCGGCTTTTGTAGCCTTGGTAGAAGCGTAGAGGAAATCGAAGGCGGCACGTTCTTCGGGCGTATCCTGATTTTCGGAAGTGATTTCTACTATCTGCACGGGAGGCACAGTTCCTTCTTCTCCTACGTGAGGATAATAAGCGGTCACATCGTACTCCTCATTTCCAAGCAACCAGATTTCATCAAAACGGTTGATGGCGGTAAATGAATTGTCGGCGGCATTGTAACGGTAGAACACATTTTTCTGTGTAGGTCCGCAGGAAATGCTCACCTCATCGCCGTCATCCCAGGTCACTCCAGTCACACGGGATACATCCTGCGAATTCTGTTCGTTGATTGACGCGCTGAAAGTGACTTTCGCCCCTTCGTCGCCAGCAAATTTTACATCGGTGTCCTGCCCGCAACTTACAAGCAGCAATGCGGCTAAAGCCGCCATGGAACTAATGTTTTTCATACATGTGTTTTTTAATAAAATTGTTAATCGTTTTTATTGACTTGTATATAACTTTTGTTTCTTTCGCCATTATTTAAGGTTCTTATTTTTAATTTGCATCGCAATGTTACAGAAAATTTAAATATGCAAAAGTCCATAATTGTACAAATACATGGAATTTTGTACAGATTCTCCCCCTCATATACACACAAACGGCTTTTAGCCATAACCCAAAGGGATATATCCAACCGCAAAAGCTTTTTTTACACCTTTCCCATTTCATTGAGAAAAAGCCGTGCCGCACACCGGTTTATCGACCGAAAACAGGAAAGCCTTCTCTATAGACCCAGACAGTTACATGCGTTTTTAATTCATAAAAAGATAAGTTCCGGACTATTTCTCCCGATATACTTTTCCCATTTTTCCAACCAGAAAAATCATCTCTAAAAAAACGCAAGTGCGTTTAGATTCAAACGCAAGGACGTTTCAAAGCAAACGCAAGGACGTTTGGATTCAAACGCAAGGACGTTTTACCTTAAACGCACTTGCGTTTTTTATCCCTCTTTCCGTACTTCTTGAAGAAATTATTCTACATTTTTTCTGCAAAACGCTTGCATATTCAAAAATAAGTCGTACCTTTGCACCCGTGATTGAGAAACACCTCAACACAAAGTCAGGATGGCCCGTTCGTCTATCGGTTAGGACGCAAGATTTTCATTCTTGAAAGGGGGGTTCGATTCCCCCACGGGCT
>ERZ856578.6877-NODE-6877-length-12494-cov-180.720142_pt1 | contig 12494 bp, 9 predicted proteins | sample MGYA00514384_ERZ856578 | MGnify/ENA primary metagenome ERZ856578 (study PRJEB29103, sample SAMN06111958) | human gut metagenome | biome: human gut; feature: ankylosing spondylitis patient; material: healthy_person | host: Homo sapiens | place: China:Hangzhou...
TGAACGCCATATAGCGTTCCTTGCCTGCGGTATGCAGTACATAGTATCCCAGCGGAAGAAATGTCAGCAGAGCCATATCGTTTGCAATCAGCATAGAGCCTATGAAGGTGACCCATACAAGCACCACTGTGCAAAGGCGTATATTGCGGAATTTTTTTACTATGTTGCAGGCGAGAATATAAAAGAACTGTACGTTTTTAAGGGCGCATACGACCGCCAGTACGCTGAAAAGGCAGGCAAGCGTCTTGTAATCGAAATAATTGAGATATTTCTCGTCGGGCGGAACTATAAATGATGTGATAACCGCCGCCAGTAAAGCTATCACCATAACTGTATTTTTCTTTATAAAACTTATCGCAGTATTCATTGTTCTACACTCGTTATCTTGATCAAACCGCACAAAACCCTCCCGTAAGGGAGGGTAAAGGCTTGTTTGTTATGTTTATTATACCAGATCGTCCTCGTTGAAGGGGTCGCCGCATTCGGGGCAGAACTTCGGAGGATGTTCGGGATCGGCAGGTGCCCAGCCGCACTTGTCGCACTTGTACTTCTTGGGAGCTGCAGGCTTTGACTTGCCGCATTCAGCACAGAACTTGCCTGTGTTGGTAGCTCCGCATTCGCACGTCCAGCTTGAAGGAGCGGGAGCGGCGGGAGCGTCGCCTTCCTTGCTCTTGCCGCAGTTAGCGCAGAACTTGCCTGTGTTTGACTGACCGCATGAGCAGGTCCAAGCCTCAGGCTTCTTAGCGCCGCAGGAAGAACAGAATGCACCTGTGTTTGTAGCGCCGCACGAGCATTTCCATCCGCCCGGAGTAGGCTGCTGAGGTGTTGTCTGCTGAGGAGCCGCAGGCATACCGCCGAGAACGTTGTTACCTGCGTTCATAGCCATATTCATGCCCATAAAGCCCATCATAGCGCCGTTTTCATTTGAGCCTGCCGCTTCGATACCACGAGCAACGGCACCTGTCATCATAGCACGCTGAACATCGCCGCCGAGCATTGTATCAGCCTTAAGACGATCCTTAAGAAGCTCTTTTGTTTCTTCGGAGATCGTGATAGGGCCAAGACCGATATTTGTGAGCATCAGACCTCTCTGTGCCCAGTTGTTAGCGGTTTCGTCCTTAGTCTTGTTGGTAAGGTTGTTGAGCTGGCTTGTGATCTGGTTGTAGCTGTAGCCTTCTGCTGAAAGCTGGTTTAACGCTACCATCAGTGACTGCATGAACTCGTTCTTGTACTGCTCGTTCTTGAAAATGTCCTTAACGTAGACCTGAGGAGCGTTTACGCCCTTGCTGAGAACCTCTGCGTAGAACTTGCAGGCATTCTCGGCATCGGGTATCTGAACCTCGAATGTGCCGTAGAAACGCAGCTCTACTGTTGTATTATAACGGGGATCGGGATAGGGAACGGGTGTTCCTGTACCGAAGGGGATTCCGGGCAGTTTCTGAAGATTGATGTAGATTACTCTCTGCTCGGTGGCAGGTGTTCCGCCGTATGTAAATCTTGAAATAAGATCCTTGAGCGAATCCTTTATCTGACCTGCAAAGATTGAAGGTGCTGTCGAGTTGTCAAGTATGTAACGTCCGGGTTCTGTAACAACGTTTGTTATCTTGCCGTTGTCAAGGGTCAGCATACAGGTGTTTTCTTCAACCATGATTGCCGAGCCGTTGCTGATAACGTTGTCGGTTCCCTTTACGTTACTGCTTCTTGCATTACCGTTGTGCATCTTCTCGCCGTTAACAACAACAGTATCGTTGCCGATAACAGGGCAGTGAATGGCCTCTTTCCAGGTATCGCCGAGAGTACCTGAGAGAGCGCCTACAGCTGCTTTAATAAGTCCCATAGTAATATTTCCTTTCGTGTTGAGTTTTTAATTTATTTTACTAAATTAAAATCGTTGACCAGCCATATACGGTCGGCAATTTCTGTAATGCCGCTTCCGCAGTACGGACACTTCTTGCCCTTTGCAGACGCATCAATGGGAGCGCCGCAATTGGGGCAGTTGCTTGAAAATACAATGCTTGTCGTCTGTTCGTGCAGATCCTGCTTGTAAGCGAGCGTTACGCTGTACGCTGTCTGCATAAGCGCAGGCTTTGCGCTGTCTGCCTTTTCTTCCGACACCTTTGCATATTCATACTGGAGAGAAATTTCAAACCTTGCCGTTGCTTCCTTGCTTCTGTTCTGGTAGCTTGCGATTCCGCAACGATGAATTTTTATATTATTGAAAATCTCTTTTTCGTTGTTCGCATTAAGGGTGGTTATACGGTTATTGACCTTGTTTATAAGATCCTGCGTATATTCGCTTGCCTTAAGCGATTCGGCATTTTTGTTCATTATGGCATTGAGAATTGCGACTATTGCATTTCTTGCCTTGACCTCCATGCCCTTGTATCCTATTTCGGGAAAATCACGGGTGATGGCAGGACCGTACATTTCACTGAGGGCTGTTATACCCTTAGGAGTGGTAGCTTCCTCCTTGACACCCTTATTTATCATTTCCATTGCCTGTGACGGCGACATACCGAGATATTTCTGCGATGCGCTCCGCACCTTCGACACAATGACAAGTACAATGATACCGATGACTATAAGCGGAACGAGCCAGCTTAATATTGAAAGAATGAACGATGTTATATCCACATTATACTCCCTTTATACCGTCGTCTACAGTATCGTTTCTTATACCTGAGAAATCCGTCAGTACCCATGAATACTGACCCGTTGTAACAACAGAGCCGCAGTATTCGCATACGCCGGAAGAAGAAATCTCAAGCGGCGCACCACAGTTGGGGCAGTTGTGTCCGGTCATCTTGCCGGTTTCCGTCTTTGTTTCGACACCGAGCGAACGCACAAACTTCATCTTGTACTTCTGAACCCAGCGTGTAGTCTTGTCGCCTCTTATGATCTTGCCTGTCTTTTCGTCTACCTGATAATCTATCATTCTTGAGGTGAGGTATGCCGTTACATATTCGAACTGCGAATCACGCTCATACGAGGTAAGGTAAGCCGTATCTATAGCGATGCTCTCGTAGTGGTAAACAACGCCCTGTTCTATCTTCGCCTGTACCTGCTTGCAGGTGGTGTTGTAAAGGTTTTCGTGCATAACCGGTCTTACGGGGGTCATGTCACGCTTGCACCAAGCATTTTCAATATCTATGTATACCTGCTTTGTGAAAGTGATAAGGTCGGAAGCCGAGAAGTTGGGATCCTTCTGTTTTATAATGCCCTCTATCTGTTCGGTTCTGTTGGGCAGGACAACGTTTGCGCCGTTCATTGATGAAGGACGTGTTGTGCCGCCGGATTTCTTTTTGCTTCCGCCGATTGTCGAAATGATAATAATAACAACAACGATGCCTATACCTATTATAACGGAAACAGGGTCGGCGTCGCCGCTGTAGCTGCTGCCGTCGTAGTCGTTACCGCCGTAGTCATATCCGCCATAGTCGCCGCCTCCGCAGTCGTAACCGCCGCCACCGCCGTAGTCGTTATTGTCAAACGCACTTACGGAAAAGCAGAGCAGAAGCGCCGCTGTTATTGTCGCAATAAATGTTACAATAATCTTCTTCATAAATTTCTCCCTATTATCGAAACAGTCTGCATTAAAATGCAGGCTGACATTTTCTGATACTTTATGACAGAATAGCACAGTATCCCGTTTCAATTATACAATACTTCCACAAAGAAGTCAATAATTGATAGAAGAAATACGGTAAATATGGCGAAAAATCGAAATAAATATTGTATAAAAAGGCAAGTACCGCCGACCGTCCGAGAAGCGATCGTTACTTTTTTACGGCATTTTCAAGTACGGTCTTGAGAGTGCCGCTGAGCAGTTTTGACATTCTTTCGATAAGCTCGTCGGGATCGCTTTTCATACCACCCTCAAGCCAGTCAAGGACAATGCCGACAATTGCGTATTTATAGAATGATGCGATAAACTTCTTGTCATCGTCAAAAACGCTGAGTTTCAGTGCCTTTGAAACGTTATCAATGAATTTGCAGGCAAAATCAAGCGAAACACTGTAAAGATAACGCTCGATAGTTTCACGGTGAAGCGAATTATATACATGGTATATCAGCTTCTTGTTCTCCTTTACGAAGCAAAGCCCTGTCTTGAGCCCTTCCTCCCACGACTGACCGACCTCCATCTTTTCTACGGATTTCTGCGCTTCAGTAAGGAAGATTTCTTCGAGAAGCTGATAAATATCGCTGTAATGATAATAGAACGTGTTGCGGTTTACTCCGCAGTCATCGGTGATATTCTTTACCGTTATTTTATCTAAGGGCTGATTGCTCAGCAGTTTTTTGAACGATTCCTGTATTGCTCTTTTGGTAAGTTCGGACATATTACCTCCGTTTTAGCCTGTGGTTTCTCCTGCTTTCTATTTTACGGTTATAATTATACAACATTCCCGTTAAAAATTCAAGTTTTAGGCAAAAAGTCGCATCTGCCTAAAAATCGGTCAATTTATACCGATTGCCCTAAAATTGAACAGTGGCGCAGGATTGACCGTTGTATAAACCGTCACGGCGGGTTAAAATATAGCTGTAAAGAAAAAGAAAGGACTGAAAATCATGAGATTTATCAAACGTGCAAAAGCAGCATATATTTCCACTTGCGCCGCAATTGCGGTCATAGGACTTATACTTATTCTTTTCCCGGAGATTTCAATGCTTGCGGTATGCTATATGCTCGGAATAGCGGCTATAGTATTCGGCATTGTAAAAATCACGGGATATTTTTCAGCCGACCCCTACGGGCTGGCGTTCCAGTTTGACTTTGCATTCGGTATCATAGCGATCCTGCTCGGACTTGTAGTTATTATCCATCCGGGCAATATAATGGCTCTGGTGCCTGTCATAATGGGCATTTATTTTATGATCGACGGCATAATGAAGATACAGACAGCCGTTGATGCAAAGCGTTTCGGCGTAAGGAGCTGGTGGCTGATTCTTGTCAGCGCAATAGTTACAGGCGGAATAGGAATACTGTTACTCGTAAACCCCTTTGAGAGTGCGGTAGCGCTTACTGTTCTGCTCGGTATCACGTTGCTTGCGGACGGCATTTCAAATATATGGATTGCCGCATACACAGTCAAGGCTATAAAAAAAGAAGTACACGCCGATGACAAAATCTATGTAGACACAAGCAACAGGGAGGACAAAGATGATTAAGCTAGGCAAATGGATAACAAAGCACAGAGTAATCATTCTTATAGTTGCGGTCGTACTGCTGATACCCTCGGTACTCGGTATGATAGCCACAAGAATAAATTACGATATGCTCAATTACCTGCCCGACACTATGGAAACCATACAGGGTCAGGACATTCTGCTGAATGACTTCGGCAAGGGCGCATTCAGTATGATAATTGTGGAAGATATGGAGCCGAAGGACGTTTCCGCTCTTAAAGAAAAAATAGAAGCGGTAGATCACGTTGACTCGGTAATATGGTATGATTCGATAGCAGACGTTTCAATACCTATGGATATTCTTCCCGACAAGATAAAAGACGCATTCAACACCGATCATTCAACGGTTATGGCGGTATTCTTCGATACATCGACATCAGCCGATGAAACAATGGAAGCTATCAACACGATAAGAAATGTAACTAACAATCAGTGCTTCGTTTCGGGTATGTCCGCAATGGTAACAGACCTTAAAAACCTTTGCGAGCAGGAAGAGCCGATATATGTCGCTATCGCAGTAGTTCTTGCTGTAGTAGTAATGATGCTCTTTATGGATTCTTTCCTTATCCCGATAATCTTCCTCGTAAGTATCGGTATGGCTATTCTCTACAACTTAGGCAGTAACTACTTCTTAGGTGAGATAAGCTACATAACAAAGGCACTTTCCGCTATCCTGCAGCTTGGTGTTACGATGGACTATTCGATATTCCTCTGGCACAGCTACAACGAGCAGAAGGTAAGATTTGACGGCGATAAGGAACGTGCGATGGCACACGCCATTTCAAACAGTATCATTTCTGTAGCAAGTTCTTCTATCACAACAATTGCCGGCTTCCTTTCAATGTGCTTTATGAGCTTTACGCTCGGTGCGGATCTCGGTATCGTAATGGCGAAGGGCGTTGTATTCGGTCTTATCGCCTGTGTAACTATCCTCCCGTCACTTATCCTTGTATTTGACAAGGCTATCGAAAAGACAAGACACAAACAGCTTATGCCGAAGTTCGACAAGGTCGCAAGATTCATCACAAAGCGTTCGTGGATATTCCTTATAATATTCGCAGTGCTGATAGGACCTGCGGTTTACGGCTATAACAACACACAGAAATATTACGATCTGAGTCAGACAATGCCTCAGGATATGGACTTCGTTATCGCCAACACAAAGCTGAAGGACGATTTCGGAATGTCAAACGTTCATATGATACTCGCAGATTCAAAACTCTCACAGAAGGACGCAAAGGCGATGCTTGACGAGGTCGGAAAGGTCGACGGTGTAAACCTTGCAGTAGGCTTTGATTCGCTTATCGGCTCGGCTGTTCCCTCAGAGATGATCCCCGATTCTATCTCGGATGTGCTTAAGGGCGATAAGTACCAGCTTATGCTTGTAGGCAGTGAATACGGAACGGCAACAGACGAGGTAAACAATCAGGTAACCGAGATAAACAATATTATAAAGAAGTATGACAGCTCGGCAATGCTTATCGGTGAAGCGCCCTGTACGAAGGACCTTATCGAAGTAACCGACAGGGACTTCAAGGTAGTCGATGTAATTTCGATAGCCGCAATCTTCCTTATCATTCTGGTAACCTTCAAGTCGGTTTCACTTCCGCTGATACTTGTAGCGGTAATCGAGTTTGCCATATTCGTAAACCTCGGTATTCCGTGTTACACAGGTACAGAGCTTGCGTTCATCGCACCTATCTGCATCAGTACCATCCAGCTTGGCGCAACCGTTGACTATGCAATCCTTATGACAACAAGATACAAGAAGGAACGTAACAAGGGCAGTGACAAGAATGAGGCGGTTTATACAGCACTTAAGTCATCAATACCCTCAATTATAGTAAGTGCGCTCGGCTTCTTCGCCGCTACATTCGGCGTAGGCATTTATTCAAACGTAGATATGATAAGCTCGCTTTGCGCACTTATGGCAAGAGGCGCAATCATAAGTATGGTATCGGTAATACTGTTATTACCCGCTATGCTCAAGCTGTTCGATAAGATTATAATCCACACAAGCCTCGGCTTTAAAGAAGCAAGACAAGCCGGTAAAAAGACGAACTGAGAAAGGACAACAGTATGAAAGAGATAAGAAAAAAGATAATAAAGATAGTTTCAATAGTTCTTGCCGCCGCAATGATAGGCACATCTTCCGGACTTCTCGCATTCGCCGCACAGGGCGGTAACGATAATAATACATCGTCATCCGTTTCTGACAGCACAGAAACCGGAAGCAGCGAAAAGAGCAGTTCGGATACGGACGGCAAGGAAGAAACGGTATATATCATCTCAAACGCAGACGGTACAACAAAGAAGGTCATCGTCAGCGACTGGCTGAAGAACGGCTCACACAATGCCACGATAGAGGACGAGACCTCGCTTAAGGACGTTAAGAATGTAAAGGGCAACGAGAGTTTTACAAACAGCGGTGAAAATTACAAATGGGCGGCTGAAGGCAGTGACATTTACTATCAGGGTACGACAGACAAGACGCTCCCCGTTGATATGAAGATTACATATACACTTGACGGCAAGACGGTCACTCCCGATGAGATAAAAGGCAAGAGCGGCAAGGTAACGATCCGCTTTGACTATACGAATAATGAAAAGCGTACCGTAAAGATTGACGGCAAGGATATGCAGATGTACGTTCCTTTCCTGATGGTAACAGGAACGGTTCTTGATAACGAGAAGTTCTCGAACGTAAAGGTAACCAACGGCAAGCTTGTAAATGACGGTGACAGATCGGCGGTTCTCGGCTTTGCACTTCCCGGTATGCAGGAAAACTTAGGACTTGACAAGGACGATTATGAAATTCCCTCATACGTTGAAATCAGCGCAGATGTCAAGGATTTCGAGCTTATGACCTGCATGACGGTAGGTACGACAGAGTTGTTCAACGAGATAGATACCGACAAGCTCAATATGGACGATATTGACGGTACCATCAAGGAATTCACAGACGCTGTAGATCAGCTTTCAGACGGTTCTTCACAGCTTTATGACGGACTTGTTACACTGTTTGAAAAATCGGGCGAACTTGCTGACGGTACAAAACAGCTTGCAGACGGTGCAGGCACTCTGTATGACGGCACAGGCACACTTGTAAACGGCACAAACGATTTAAAGAGCGGTGCGGATGAACTGAACGTAGGCGCAGTAAAGCTGAAGGACGGCACGGTTTCTCTTGTAGCCGGCATCAAGGATCTGAAAACAGGCGCTGAGGCTCTTGACAGCGGTGCAGGAAAGCTGAAGGAAGGCACAGGAACGCTTGTCAGCGGTGTAAATGATTTAAAGAGCGGTGCAGATAAGCTTAACAGCGGTGCGTCATCGCTTGACAGCGGCGCATCTCAGGTAGAGAGCGGCGCAGGACAGGTAAGCGCAGGTGCATCACAGCTGAACGAAGGTCTTGGTGAACTTTCATCAAACAGCGAACAGCTTAACGCAGGCGCAAAGCAGGTATTCGATACACTGTTATCCACAGCCGAAACACAGATAAAGGCATCCGGTCTTACCGTTTCAAAACTGACGATAAGCAATTACAAGACAGAACTTAACAAGCTGGTAGATTCTCTTGACAAGGATAAGGTATACACTCTTGCTTACAATACGGCACTCAAAACGGTAACTGCCGAGGTAGAAAAGAACAATGACGCTATAACAGCAGGCGTTACAAAAGCTGTACAGGCAAAGGTACTTGAGGGTGTTCTCAAAGCCGCAGGTTATAATATGACCGCTGAGCAGTACAATGCGGCAGTAAAGGCAGGACAGATACCCGAAGCCGTACAGACTAAGGTTACAGCCGCAGTTTCCGCTCAGATGTCAACAGATGCTGTCAAGGCTCAGATAAGCACAAATGTTGAAGCACAGAAGAAACAGCTTATCGAGCAGAATATGAAAAGTGAAAAGGTCACAAAGCAGATAAACGAAGCTGTAGCAAAGGCTAAGGCAGGTCAGACAACGATAAAGAATCTTATCGAACAGCTTGATTCCTACAATGAGTTCTACACAGGACTTACTCAGTATACGGCAGGTGTCGACAGTGCATATGACGGCTCAAAGACGCTGTCGGCAGGTGCAACACAGCTTTACAGCGGTACTAAGGATCTTCACAGCGGTACTACACAGCTTAAAAGCGGCACACAGCAGCTTACAAGCGGCGGCTCAACGCTTATCTCAGGCGTAAATCAGCTTGATAAGGGTGCGAGCGACCTTAAGGACGGTACGGCAAGCCTTGTAGCAGGCATCGGCACGCTCTATGACGGTGCAACACAGCTTGACAGCGGCGCAGGACAGTTAAAGGACGGTACGACAAGCCTTGTTGCAGGAGTCGGCACACTTCACAGCGGCGCATTACAGCTTCATGACGGTGCAGGCGACCTTAAGGACGGTGCCGATAAGCTCAATGACGGTGTAGCAACTCTTATTGACGGTGTAAAGCAGTTAAGGGACGGTGCTAAGCAGCTGAACGAAGGTATGGATGAGTTCAACGAGAAGGCTGTCAAGAAGATAGTAGACGCTGTTGACGGCGATATCGCAGGACTTATCGACAAGCTGAAGGCTACAGTTGCTTTAGGCAAGGACTATGACACATTCGGCGGTAAGTCGGATAAGACGGAATGCACTGTAAAGTTCATTTACAGGACAGAGAGCATCTCAGCCGACGATGAATAATAAATAACTTAATAAGTCAAAGGCTCTGACGGGGTTAACGCTCCGTCAGAGCTTTTTTATTACAAATGTCATACGGGAAAATACCGTTTGTAACTGGTGAAATCCGCTTTGCAGGTGTATAATCGTTACAGTAAGATAAATAAACAGCCGAAAGGGGAATACTTATGATATTTGCAAGCGTGAACAACCTTGTCAAGAATTACGGCAATCACTGTGCCGTAGATAACCTCAGCTTCAATGTAAGCGAGGGTGAGATATTCGGACTTATTGGTCCTAACGGGGCAGGAAAATCAACCACGATAAATATTATCACAACACTTGACGAAGCGACTTCCGGGAGTGTGACGATAGACGGTATGGATACAGTGAAGCAAAGAGCGGAGATAAGACGCATGATAGGATGCGTTCCGCAGGAGATAGCGGTGTACCCGTATCTTACCGCAAAGGAAAACGTTGAATTTTTCGCTTCGCTGTACGGCTTCAAGGGCGAACAGCTTCATAAGAATGCAATGACCGCTCTCGAGTTTGCAGGGCTTGCGGATAAGGCGGATATGAAGCCGAAGAAAATGTCCGGCGGTATGAAACGCAGACTTAACATTGCCTGCGGTATAGCACATAAGCCTAAGCTGATAGTTATGGACGAACCTACCGTAGGCGTTGACGCACAGTCAAGAGAGCATATAATGAATTCGATAAAGAAGCTGCGTGAAAGCGGTGCGACAGTAATATATACCTCGCACTATATGCACGAGGTAGAGGAAATCTGTGACAGAGTCGCTATAATTGACAAAGGCAGACTTGTGGCAGAAGGCACACAGCAGGAGCTTATAACGATGATAACCGACAGCTGTACGGTACATATCACCACAAAGCAGTGCGACAGCGAAACAAGAAGCAGAGTATCAAGGGCTGTTTCCTGCCTGCCCGATGTAAACAGGGTGCAATTTAGCGACAATATGATAAGCGTAGATATGAGCATAAGCTGTAACGATATTTCACACGTTATAAGCGAACTTGTAAAGCAAAATCTGCCTGTAATCGAGATAAGCACGGAAAAGCCGGATATGGACGCTGTGTTCCTGTCGCTTACAGGACACGAGATACGTTAAGGAGCGGAAATATGCTTAGTTTGATAATAAAACAGATAAGGGAGTATTTCAGAAGCCCCGCAAACGTATTCATGGGGCTTTTATTCCCGGTACTGCTGGTATTCTTTCTCGGAACGATGCTTCAGAATCTTGATATAGCGGATTATGACATAGGAGAAATTAAACTGCAATACAGCGTTACGCAAACAGACGAGCAAAGCGGAAAGGCATTTGCCGAGTTTCTTAGCAATATCAGTATGATAAAGGCGGAAAAGGCAAGCGATGAAAAAACCGCACTGAGCCTTACCGATAAGGGCGATATAGACGCATATATCGAGCTTGAAAACGGGGAAATTCTGTTATACTGTGGCAGAAACGAAATTGCAAACAGGGCGCTCGGCTCGGTGCTGAATTCTTTCATTGCGGTATCAGATACATATTATAAAATAGCATCGACCGACCCGTCACTGCTTATGAATACAGAAGCCGATACCGGAAAGTCATTTGTAGAGCAGGACGGACTTGGCGTTACACGGAGTATGATGGACTATTATGCGGTGAGTATGGCGGTAATGATGATATTCATGTCGCATATGATAATGGGCAGTACGGCTCTCAAGGACGAGGAAAGGATATTCACCCTGCAGCGTCTTTATCTGTCACCTGTCGGCAAAGCGAAGCTGTTTTTCGGAAAACTCATCGGTACGCTTCCCTCCGCCGTTATAGGAAATGCGGTGATAATGCTGTTTTCGGCGTTTGTGTTCGGGGCGAAATACTGCGACAGCTTTATCGGAAACCTTATTCTGTTCCTGCTGTTCTCCTGCTGCTCGCTTGCAACGATAGCTGTAGGTATGCTGATAGGGGTACTGATAAAAATACCTGCGGAGAGCATCGTGATACCGCTTACATGGGCATTGCTATTCTTCTCAGGCTCGTTTTCAAAGCAGGTATTCATCGAAGGGTTCAGCGACAAGCTGCCGCCTTATATTGTTCAGCAAGCGGCATTCAGACTTACTCTTTACGGTGAAAACAACGGTGCGTTGGCGGTAATTGCGGTAAGCCTTGCCGTAACGGTTGCGGTATCGCTTATCGGTGCGGCAATATTCCGTGTAAAAAAATCCGTCTGAAAGGGGAGCGTATTATGAATAATATAAGAACGGTATTTTTCGGTATGCTGAAGCGTCTTAAATACGCACTTGTAATCGCACTTCTTGTAGGGGCAGGCAGTATAGGGCTTTATTACTGCGGCAGACCGATAGCAAACGTGTTTTCGGTAAACGACAAGATAGACATAGCTCTGACCGATAACGATAAATCGGAGCTTTCCGCAATGCTGAAAAGCTATCTCAGCGACAGGATAAATATGAACATTATCGAGGACGGCAAAGAAAAATTCAATGATAAATTGATTAACCGTGACGTTTCTGCTATAATAGAGATACCGCAGGGCTTTGAAAAGAATGTAATCGGCGGAAAAGACGTGAAGATAAAATCCACCACTCTTGACGATTACGAAAACGGCGCCTATATCTCGGTATATATCGA
>ERZ856578.6881-NODE-6881-length-12487-cov-2.780097_pt1 | contig 12487 bp, 11 predicted proteins | sample MGYA00514384_ERZ856578 | MGnify/ENA primary metagenome ERZ856578 (study PRJEB29103, sample SAMN06111958) | human gut metagenome | biome: human gut; feature: ankylosing spondylitis patient; material: healthy_person | host: Homo sapiens | place: China:Hangzhou...
ACTGAATACGGATCTTGCTGAGTTTCAAGATGTTAAAATGCATCTTGAAAATTGCACCTTGGGTGTCGAGGGTTGATTTTTCGAAAGGATACATCTTCTCGTCATTAAGATCATGGCCGCTACCGGCGAGTCGGCTTAACGCAACGCGATGGGGAATTGCTTGAAGGCGCGTGTGCCATATCCGCAAACGGGTTGCCGATGGTTCAGGATCTATCTTTGGATGGCGCCAACGCAAGGATCGCAAAGTTGATTTTGCTTAAAATCTTCAGTAGGACTCTTCGCGCTGGAGATCAGCAAGGTCGGCTACTATCTTGAGCAACGATTCATCGTCCGCATATTTTGGTTCCGCCTAGCGCTCGCTTTAAATAGCTGCTTCACCGCTGAAGAAAGCCGAAAGCGCCCATAAGCCAATTCAGGAAAATGGCAGAACACCACTCGACTCCTTATCCAGCAAGCCCAAGCCCAGTGATCTCCTGGTAGCGTCGTTTCAACGTGTATGAATCGGGGAGTCTCGAAATCCTTCGATGAATCAATTCGTCAAAACTCGGCAGGTCTTCAGCTGCCGCGTCGATGCCGCCGGCAGCGTCGAGCAAGTCGAAATACGTCAGGAATCGGAAATCGAACGGAACGCTCTCGATCTCCTCGGTATAACCGTTACGGAAGTCGACAAGTCGCGAGATGTCATGAGCGACATACGTGACGCTGACGGTCATCTCGTAGGGTTCGTTGCGTAATTCCGCTTCATGCTTGTGGTACAGCACGGTCTCATGTAGAGAGTTGATATGTGCTTGTACGTACTCGTCTCGCAGGCCCCCACCATGCGCTTCGTATGCCTCGATATGCGAGCGGTTTGAAAGCTGCAGGTATTCGACGTCACCATATTTGCGTCCCGAGGCGTTTGTTTCGTTGACGGAAGAGCCAAGGCCTCTCGCGAACCAGTCCTCTTCCGGGTGGATGCAGCGGGTGAGGAAGTCTACCAATCGTTGGTCGAGGACGCCTCTGGTTAGACTGTTTGCTGCGCTAACGAATCCGATGAAGGCCTTGATAGAATCGCTATCAATCGGCTTCAAAGGCGTCTTTGTCTGGCGGGAGTTGGCGATGAGAATTAGATAGCAACGAATGACGTGAGCGACGCGCCTTCTCGTCGTGTAGGGCAGTTCTGCCAGGATGCCAAAGGCGTCGGCAAGCATAATCGAGCCGTTTCCGGTTTGACGGGAGAGCTTCGTCTCGGCCCATGTCTCGTCAAGCGCATAAACGGACTTGGCATTATTGAGATAAGGATTCTCCTGGGTGGGGTGATACATGGAGTTCCAGAGAGCCTTCACGTTGGCCGAGCGGGGCGCGCATTCGTAAATCGCCTTGCCGGGGAATCTGTCGACCATTTCAAGCGTAAGCAATTCGAAGTAAAGCATAAACTGATATGGCTCGAAGGAGATGAGACCAAGTTCGATGACATCATCGGCAAGTGCGTCGCTTCTCGAGAAAGACCCGAGGAGGCCTCTGAACGTATCTCCAGCGTCCTCAGGTTCGGTATCGCCGAACAAAGCGGCTACATCCATAACGTCTGCATCGTGTATTGCCGCGATCCCCTCAGAGCTGAAGGGCGGATTGATGCCGATGGAACTAATTACTGCGCTGATCGCATCAAAAGTTGCAGCGGGGACGTTGAGAATGGCCCTGATCCTGTCGAGGCCGAGGTGCTGCTCCACATCGAGGGTGCGAATGAGCGGAGCGCAACCGATTAAGGCGATTGCGTGGCTTCTCGCCATGAACTGCTTCTCCTCGAGCTTCTCTTCAAGCTTAAAGTAGTTATTCGCGAGTTCTTTCATCTCGTGATCGACGCTGACGGCAGCGCGAACGACGTCCTTCAATTCCTTTGAAGGCGTAGCGGGGTTCTCTAGCCAGAACCTCCACATCTCGTTGAACCGATTGGGGATCTCTCCAATGGGAATTCTAATATCCTCAGGAGCATCCTCGTAATAGCTTACGACCAACTTTGCGGCTCCCTCCATCGAGTCCGGGTCGATGGGCAGGGATGCCGCCAGGAGTGCTTCGGAGATATCGGATATGTTTGCCATGTTATTCATCAATACGCTCCCATAAAGGCTGCGGCTCGTGCGCGAGAAGGCCATCAAGGTCGTCGCTCACCGCACTGAGGGTTAATCCGCAGGCGCAGAGGACCTGAAAAAGCTCGGCAACGGTTATTCGCTTGGAGCCGTTCTCCAGTTTCGATATCGACGCCTGCTGGGTGCCCAGTGCCTCGGCGAGCGCCGCTTGCGACATCCCTGAGCGCCTCCGCCATTCAGCAATGAGTCGTCCAAGGGAAAGATTGAAATCGTCCACTAAGGCCCCTTTCCGGTCGCAGTCAATACCTATATATGATATCATTCCATGAGCTCATTCTAATCTGGAATGAGCTCCACTTTTCAGGAGGATTATCTTAATGAAGCGTTTCGTCAGCCTTTATTCGGGAGCGGGTGGTCTGGACCTCGGCTTCATCGCCGCCGGATTCATCCCCGTGTTTGCGAACGACATCAACGCAGATGCCATGAAGACCTACTCCGCCGCGATGGACGCGATCTCGAAGAAGACCAGCAAAACGCTGAATCATAGGATAGTCACCGGAGACATCAGAGAAGTCGAGGAATTACCCGAGCGAGGCTCGGCGGAGTTGGTCATTGGCGGGCCGCCCTGTCAGGGTTTCTCAGTTGCAGGAAAAATGGATCCGAACGACCCCCGTTCCCGTCACGTTTTCGACTTCCTCGGCATGGTCGAGAGGGTCCAGCCTCGGGCGTTCGTGATGGAGAACGTCAAGGCGCTCGCTAAGAACAAACGATGGGCTGGAACCATTGCCGACATCCGCAAAAAGGCGAAAGATATCGGCTACGAAACCAAACTCGAGGTGCTGAACAGCGCCTACTATGGTGTGCCACAGACGAGAGAGCGCATGTTTCTCGTTGGATTCAAAGACCCTAGCATTGAATATGATTACCCCAAACCGACAGTCAAAAAATGGCTGAGTGTGGTTGACGCCCTACGTGGGCTACCTCCTCTCGGAGAGCCGGGCAACGACCAAACCTGCAAGGCGAAAGTCACTACAGCAAAGAACCCTGTGCTGCGCCCCTCGCCGTTCGCGGGCATGCTTTTCAACGGCCAGGGCCGTCCGATGGACATGGACAAACCCTCGCCGACACTTCCCGCCTCAATGGGCGGGAACAGGACGCCGATAGTCGACCAGGAGACGCTTGAAACCGGTGCGCCCCAATGGGTCGAGGAATACCATGCAGAACTCCAAGGTGGCGGCAGCGTCGTCGACAGCGTTCCGGTCAGGCTTCGACGCATCTCGGTCCAGGAAGCAGCGGCCATACAGACATTTCCCCGAGATATGCCATGGTGCGGCTCGCAGTGCTCTCGCTATCGTCAAATCGGTAATGCGGTTCCTCCCAAGATGGCTTTTGCGGTCGCTCTGTCTGTCGCGAAAGCTCTTGATATGGATTTAAAAGCCAATCCCTCTCTGCTCGACGAACTTGGTTGAGGAGGGAAACCTTCGCCCCCGTGCTCTCTATCGCCGCCTGCTGCGTTTAGGGTGACCTCTCCTATTGGGGGGGTGCGCTGAGCATAATGGTCATGCGGATTGCTGGAGTGCTAGAACCACCGAATTTCTCCAGTCGACCTTATTTGGGCATAAATGCTTCCAGATTGTGCTCCCAAATTGCTCAACAGTTGGGTTCACGATGTCCTTTGGCTACGCTTTAACCCAGCTCATGTGGTCTTTGGCGAACTGTCCCGACTCTTCGCAAATTACATCGACGCTGTCGGAAAAGAGCATTGCGCGAGTTATGCCCGCGCGTTTTAGTTGCGAACTGATTGAAGGTTTTGCGCTGGCGCATATTGTGATTCTGCCAGCAACGATTTCGTGATCCTTCGACAAAGGGGATATGTTCTCGATAAACAGAGGGTCCTGGTTGTCTTCGTCGATGTCGTTGGGGAACAAGATGAAGCTAGATTGCTGGATTCTCTGCCTGTCTGAATGATGGTAGGAATGAACGAAAAGTGGCGTTTTGCAGCATGCGTATACCCATTGGCCTCCCTTGCGATTATCGCCAATGCAGTTCTCCACTAAACTTTTTTGCTCAAGAAAATAGGGTTGTGTTTTCACTCGTTCATAAAAAAACTCAAGATGATCGCATGAACCCTGAATCATGCGATAGGAGTCTGCGATCGCCATGCCTATTGGATAACGTTCTGTCTCTTGGTCGAAGGGCGCGAAGACCAAGACCTCTCCATCGGCATCCATGTTGCTTGCGATGGCAAAATAGAGGGCAACAAGGGGCGAAGAGGTAATGTCAAGGAGTCGAGTGGGCGCTCCATGGTGTTGTAGAAAAGCGAGACGGTCGAGAGGCGTGTTGAGTTTGCGGGTAGTTTCCGGGAAGTTTTCTTCAACGTACTCTACAATGCGTCTCTCGAATCCAAATGGAAGGTTGCAAACGCCGCTGATCTGACGACCAAGTGCGGGCATCAGCTGGTAGCTGACGTTGCTTTGCCCTCTGTAATATAGCCGCTTCGGTATGAGTTCGTGGGCGAGCTCCGAATTTAATACTTCGATAGCTTCAATGAATTCGCATAAGGTAGAGACGGTACGAGTGACTTGTTTCATATGGGTCTCCGATAAACGTTGCCGATGTGCCTGACGGCTCCTTTTTGCAAATTCCGATGCTTTTGAATGGGTGGCCATGCTTATTCTAGCACTAGAATCCTCGAGCGGAATCATTGCTAGAGCCGGCCCTCGCCTTTAGTGGACTCTTGAGATCCAGGAGCTAAGGGGTTGGTGATAAGGTATCAATCTCAAATCGGACTGGTGGGACTGTTGAATGCGACTGCTGGCACCTGGTATGGTGGTGGCCATCAAATGGTCGGCGCGTGGAAGAGGTGGTCGCGTGGAATTCACATCGGCTAGTGCCAACAAGTACCTGCGGAGGCTGCAGGACGAGAAGGATCGGCTCCTGCGGATCGAGCAGGAGGTGAGCACCTACGTGCTCGCGGAGGGGGAGGCGGCCGAGCCTCCCGGCTACGACTACGGGGCCGTGCGCGAGAAGGTCGCGCAGATCGACGGGCAGGCACGGGCCATTCGCCACGCCCTGCACCGGTTCAACATGCAGACGGTTCTGCCCGAGCGGGGCATTACCATCGACGAGGCCCTCATCCTGCTCGCGCAGCTGTCGGGGCGCAAGGATCGCCTGAACTCGCTCGCTTCGCGGCAGCCCCAGGAGCGACTGGGCAACCGGTACTTCGGCAGCAGCAACGGGCCCATCGAGTACCGCTACGCGAACTACGACGTTGCCCGGGCGGAGGCGGACTACCGCGCCGTCGCGGACGAGATCGCCGCGCTGCAGCTTGAGCTGGACCTGGTCAACCAGACGGAGGCCTTCTCGGTCGAGCTGTAGGGGCTCGCCCGCTTTCCGGATCTGCGGCTTTTCCCTGCAAAGGATACTTTGGAACGTTGCGGTTTCGCGTTGGAGTTGTCGGGTAGTTCGTTGTCGGTAGTGCCGTGCGGTTTGAGCGTTGGCATCTTGCCGGAAGATCTGGCTTCCACCCATTCCGCCGCAGATCGAAAGCTTCGGGCGCCTCCCCGCGAGGCCGCCCGCGATGCCGAAGCACGGTCATAGGCATCATTTCTGCGAAGGCTTAGCAGAAACGGGAATACTATCGCTAGACCATGCTATTGAGCTGATGCCTGCGCTCCTTGTCCGGCAGATTCAGATCCGGTCATCAGGGGCGACATTCTCGTTCAGCGTGCGTAACTTGCTCAGCGAGATCTGGTATTGTCCGTTCTTGGGGAGCGTCTTGCCTTGGACTAGCTTCCAAACAATTTCGCCAGGGCCATTGAACACTTCTTCGAATTCGCCATGCTCGTCAATTTTGAGAACGATCAGGTATTTGGGTTCAGAGCCGAGTCCGATAGCGTTTCTTTGGGTCACCTTAATCTGGACTTCCCGCTTGCGCTCATCCGCAGTTATGCCATCGTGGCACTCGGATGAGGATGTTGCGAGTTCAATGCCATAGCGTTCGGCCGCATAAACTTCGCCGATGCTTCCGAGCAAGTGTCCGTCGAGCGTGAAGTGGCGATTGTGCTGACTGTAATCGATTTCGAGGCGATGAACGATGACGTACAGTTCGCGGATGGTTTCGCTTAGTTTCTCGTTCTCGCGCATTACTCCTCCTGAGAATTTTGCGGTTAGCGCTTGTGCGCCGTCTGACGGCCGATCGTCTGGCTGGTGAGGTCGATACCTGCAATGCTGTCTATACTGAACGGGCCAAGTATAGAGGAAGGATAGCAATGGATGATGGTATTCGGCTAATCGGCGAAGACAGCGGCAGCGAGTTGGTTTTCGAACGCGTGGAGTTAGAAGAAGAGCGGGATTTGGAGGAACGGCCGCTCAAGAGCAAGATGATCAATGCGGGTGTTTTGGTGGTGGCCGCCCTGATCTCTTTTCTGCTGCTGGCCAATATCGCCGCGTCGCCATCGACGTATTCGGGCATATACGAGACGCTGGATGAAAAGAAGCTCAACGTTATGGGCCTCGCGGCTACCACGACGGCCGCTTCGGCTGCCATCTCCGTGCTCCCCGATGATACCGGTTCTGCAATTGCCAACAAGCTTGCCGATTTCGCCTCCTATTTCGTGGTCATCCTCTCGGTGATTTATCTTGAGAAGTTCCTTTTGACGACCTTCGGGTTCCTGGCGTTCGGGATACTGATACCGGTGGCATGCGTTCTTTTCGCCATAGCCATCTTCTTAAGGCGAGGCACTTTGGCAAAAGTGAACCTTCAGCGGCTGGGCACGAAGCTCGCTGCGTTCGGTTTAGCGCTGGCACTGGTGGTGCCGGCGAGCGTTTGGCTCACGGACAACATCGACAAGACGTTTGACGAGTCCATTGCTGCCTCTAATGCGGCGGCGCAACAAGCGACTCAGGAACTTGAAGAAAGCGTCCAAGAGGACACGCAAGAGGATAAGGGCCTTCTGGAGGGAATTGCCGACGCAGTGCAGGACGGGTTCACCGCAATAACGCAGGGTGTTCAAGATGCGTTGGATAATCTGGGTCGCCAGCTGAACAACATGATAGACACGGTGGCTGTCATGGTGGTGACCTCCTGTCTCATACCGCTTATTGTGCTGATGGTTTTCTTGCAGGTTGTCAAAATCATCACTGGCCTCGATTTCGGTGGCGTTTCCGCCGTTATGGGCGCGGCCCGCACAAGGGGGCGTCGCATCTCTTCTTCAGTGAGGAAGCAGGTACAGCAGAGGTAGCTTTGCTGTTGGTGTGACGCTTCATTGCTTCTACCCATTTCCGTCGCAGATTGAAAGCTTCGGGCGCCTCCCCGTGAGGCCGCCCGCGATGCCGAAGCACGGTCATAGGCATCATTTCCTGCAAGCAGCTCGCAGAGGCCAGTGAGATCCTAGCCAAATTCGACCGCGTCGAGTTGTAGGGGCGGCCGAACCGCCCCTTGTTCTAGCGCAAGCGGTACCTTGTTCCGCGCGCCGAGCCTTCGGATGCAATAGTGCCCATGCCCAGCAATTCGGCAATGAGCCCTTTGGCCTTGGTTGGCCCGCAGTTTAATGCGGATTCCACATCTCTGCGTGTGAAACTTTCCTTTTCTCGGGCGACCTCTACGATTTTTGAGAGATCGTGGGAAAGGGCAAGTTGTGGAGCAGGCACGGATGGTTGGGCAGAGCTGGAAGAAGCCGGCGTGTGGCTTGTCTCGGAGGGAGGGCTATCGCTGGGCGTGTCGGTGTTCGGATAGAATGCAGACAGCTTTCCTGTGTAGACTTTTACCATTACGCGGTCTGGGTTGAAAAGCTCCTCGATTTCGGGTGGGGGAGCGCTTGCCGCTTTCGCGGCGTTGCTCATTACGTCGAATCCGCTTCCCATTCGCTCACAAGCGCTGATAAGCCCGAACATTCGCATCAGGGTCGGATTGCGCGCATCTGAGATTCCGCCCGCTCTCACCACGTCGAGCGCCACGCGTGAATTGCCGGGATTGGCTATTTCGATTCGGTCAGAATATCTCAGAGCGACGATGCCTCTTCTTCCATAGTAGTCCGAATGAACGAGTGCGTTCGCGAGTGCCTCCCTTATTGCGGCGTGCATCTCGGTGTCTTCGATGCGCTGGAGATTGCTGTCGAGGGCAAAAGGCTTCTTGAGGCCGCCCGTCAGTCGCGGCAGTGCTTCTGTCCAAAAATCGAAAAGGTTTCCCGTCCACGTTCCGTCTTGCGATACGATGCGGTCTGCCCATCGGCGTTCGTGGTCTGCTTCGCGATAGTCTAGGAAGTAGTTTGCATATTCCTTTACGATTTCGTGCTCGAAACCGAACATAAGAAGGCCGGCACGTGTTGGATGAAATTCTCCCTCGCCGTTTGTTCGTCCAATGGCATTCAACTTCACGAGGAGTTCCTCATCATCAAGCTTGAGCCACGGATGATTCGGTCGGACGGCTGATACCACGGCTCGATATCGGCTTACCGTGTCCCACGAAAGGGCATCTAATGAAAACTCTTCAAGCACGGCGTCATCGAGCGGTTCGTTGCTCGCATCGCGAATCATGGCAACGATTTCTTCGGACGAGCAGCGATAATCTCCCTCGCCATCCCGGCGATAAGTCCCCTTTTCTCGATTGCTGCCGATGTAGATGGGTTTCAAATGACGATTAGCGCGAGGAACTTGAATGCGGATAATGTCGCAGTCGTTAATCGTCTCAATGGTGATCGAATCATCCGTGAGAATGTTGGCGCTGACTTTCGAGGGATTATGCACCCCGTCCCAAAATTTCTTAACGAGTTGTTCGGGGTTTGGAACTCCGACGTATTCGATCTCCCCCTCGGGACTTTCTTCCGCGCCGAGGATGATGAGCCCGCCGTTGGTGTTCGCGAAAGCGGAGTAGGTTTCCCAGACGCTCTCGGGCACACCGCCTTTGGCGCGTTTTGCTTCCAGTTGGCTATTCTCGCGCAATGTTTTCACGGCGGTGTCTCTCATGTTGCCCCATCTCATAGTTAGAGTTCCGATAGCATTATCGGTCGTTATCGGTCGTTATCGGTCGTTATCGGTCGTTATCGGTCGTTATCGGTCGTTATCGGTCGTTATCGGTCGTTATCGATTTGCTGGACGAGAGGCATCCGCTTCCACGGCTGCTATTCTTCGGGCGGCGCGCAGCAGGTCGTGGTCATGCGCGCTGCGGGAGGGGAGGGCGGCGGCGCGCACGGCTTCTCGGCACACATCCATGAAAGCATCAGCTGCTTCGCAGAAGCATGCGCGGGCGAACTCGCCGGTGCCGTGGGCGCACTTGAGGCCGTCGGCGTAGAGCGTCCACGACCGAGGCTCGCGCTCGTCGCCCTCGCAAACCAGCTGGAGCACGCGCGGCTCGCCGCCAGCGGCCAGCTCGACTTCCAAGCGTTCCACGCTGTAGCGTATCTGGTGGCCCAAGTTGGATTTTCCCATGGCAGAAATGTAGCCCGTGGGCTCGTCGAGGAGGTGCATCCTCGGCTGCTCGACGCTCAGGTTAAGGAATTCGCGCGTATTGCGCACAGAGACGTTGTCCATGGCAGGACTCCTTTCATCGATGTTGGCGGGACCACCGTGCCGCGCGGCCGGTTGGTGCCGGGATCGTCGAGCCAACTCTCTACCCCGACTCTGGATAAAATGCGCCAGCGCTCTCGCTGACGGAAATGCAGTCTAGCAGCAGAAGGGCCAACCACGCAAGAGGGAAGGCCGGGTATTGGTATACTCGTTTTCGCAAAGCGGGATCGAAAAGAAGGCTGCCGAGTGCATGGCGGGGTGGTCGCGGCGGCTCGATTGCTGCGGCAGCCGCAGCCAATGCGACAGGGAGAACATATGGTTCTTGGCAACAAGTTGGGCATAAGCAGCGATGCCGAGTTGGCTCGCGAGGAAGAACGGCTGACGAAGACGCGGGCGCTCGAGCTTTTCGAGCGCGGTCTGCTTGACGGGCTGGAGACGGGAACGTTTGCCGGCCTTTCTCAGATTCACGCGTATCTTTTCCAGGACGTTTACGACTTTGCCGGGTACATGCGTCGGGAGAATATCTCCAAGGGCGGCTTTCGCTTCGCGCCCTCGCTCTATCTGGAAGAGGCGCTCGCTGCCATCGATCGCATGCCACAGGCGACGTTCGACGAAGTGGTCGAGAAGTACGTTGAAATGAACGTCGCCCACCCTTTCCGCGAGGGTAATGGGCGCAGCATGAGAATCTGGCTCGATCAAATGCTGAAACGCTCATGCGGCGCTGTGGTCGACTGGAGCCTTGTCGACAAGGAGGACTATTTGCTCGCCATGGAACGGAGCCCCGTGAAGGACGTGGAGATCAAAGCGCTCCTCAAGGAGGCGCTTACCGACCAGGTGGATGATCGACAGGTGTACATGAAGGGCATCGATGCCAGCTACCGCTATGAGGGCTATAGCACGTATTCCATGGAAGGCCTCTCGGAAAATTCTTCGTCGCAATTGTCTGTATAGGCGTGTTTTGGGCAACACCTCACACTCAAGGCGCTCAAGGACGCTAAAACAAATCAAGCTGTCTCTCTTAGCAATTCCCTACGTAAACATACTTTAGGTAGCGCCTCGCTATGTCGGCTAGGCGATGTACGGTTTCGGGTGGGGTGGCGGGGCGATCCGTCAAGCGGTGGCAGGGGAAGAAGCGGGTCAGGTGGTAGGGGATCGACGGATCCAGGGAGGCGAGCCATTGGGCGGCCTCGGCGATTTCCTGATCGCTGTCGTTCAGGCCGGGGATGATGAGCGTCGTTACTTCCAGGTGGCAGGTGGGGGTGGCGGCCAGCACTTCTATGGTGTGCTTTACGGTGTCCAAGTCGCCGCCGACAAGGTCGTAGAAGCTCTGGGTGAAGCCCTTCAGGTCGATATTGGCGGCGTCGATGAGCGGCGCCGCCTCATGTAGCGGACCGTCGTTCACGTAGCCGTTGGACACCAGCACGTTGGTCAGGCCGCGCTCGTGGGCGAGGCGACCGGTGTCACGAACGAACTCGAGGCCCACGAGCGGCTCGTTGTAGGTGAAGGCGAGCCCGATGTTGCCCTCGGGCGCAAGCGATGCGGCCAATTCCACCAACTCGGCCGGTGCGATTTCGCGCCAGGGCACGTCGCGCTCGCCGGCGCAGGCGATGGAGGCGTTCTGGCAGAACGGGCAGCGCAGGTTGCAGCCGTAGGAACCTACCGAGAGAACCTTGCTTCCAGGGCGAAAGCGGGACAGCGGCTTCTTCTCGATGGGATCGAGCGCCAGCGACGTGATGCGTCCGTAGTTGGCGTCCACCACCTGGCCGCCCTCGGCGACGCGCGCACGGCAGAGCCCCGTCTGCCCCTCGGCCAGCGCGCAGGCGTGCGGGCAGATCGGACACACAGCGCGGTCTGCGCTAAGGCCGTGGGACTCTTCCCTTGAAAAATCCTGCGCTGCGACTCTGCCTTCGGTATCTTCCACGGCGCCTCTTTTCTCGTCTGCTTCGGCTGTCTCGTTGCCATAGTAGCGCAAGGGCGGTCCGCTGGCTTTGGCGGCTCGCATGCGCCGCCAATCCGATACCGACGTCCCCGATTTCCCGCGGCGTGGGGGCGCAGAAGTTCGCCCGGAGCTAAGCCGGCCCGGTTGTGCGCCATTGCCAAGGGAGATCGGGCGCGCGGGCCGGACGGGGCGCACCGTCGCATTCCATTACTGCTAGAATCATCGATGCTGGCTGGCCATATTGCGTAGAAAGAGGGAAACCATGGATCGTTTGAAGGACAAAGTCGCCATCGTCACCGGTTCCACCAGCGGCATCGGCACGGGCATCGCGAAGATGTTCGGGGCCGAGGGCGCGCGCGTGGTGGTCTGCGGCCGCAATGAGGAGCGCGGCGCGGCCGTCGTGGACGCCATCGCCGAGGCGGGCGGCACCGCCTGGTTCCACAAGCTGGACATTACCCAGCCTGAAACGGTGGACGCCCTGTTCGCCGACACTAAGGAGCACTGGGGCTCCATCGACGTGCTGGTGAACAACGCCGCTGGCATGGCGCTGAAGGACGGCCGCGTGGACGAGATCTCCCTGGAGGACTGGGACGCCGTGTTCGCGAGCGACGTGCGCTCCACGTTCTACTGCACCAAGACCGTGCTGCCCTTCATGCAGGAGCAGGGCGCGGGTTCCATCATCAACATCGGCTCCATGGCCTCTTGCGGCGGCGACTTGGGCTCGACGGCCTACGCCTGCGCCAAGGCCGGCGTCGACATGCTGACCCAGTACACGGCGCTGCAGTACGGCAAGCAAAACATCCGCTGCAACTGCGTGCGTCCCGGCCTCATCGTTACGCCGCAGAATGAGGCGAAGGTGCCCCAGGCGCTGAAGGACATCTTCCTGGACAACATCGAGGTGGCCCGCTACGGCACGCCTGAGGACATCGCCGCCATGTGCGTCTATCTGGCCTCCGACGAGAGCTCGTACTTCACC
>ERZ856578.6889-NODE-6889-length-12478-cov-197.375857_pt1 | contig 12478 bp, 5 predicted proteins | sample MGYA00514384_ERZ856578 | MGnify/ENA primary metagenome ERZ856578 (study PRJEB29103, sample SAMN06111958) | human gut metagenome | biome: human gut; feature: ankylosing spondylitis patient; material: healthy_person | host: Homo sapiens | place: China:Hangzhou...
GTGACTACCACCTATGAAAGAGGCAAAGGCTACGCACTTGAAAGCATATAGGCAAAATAGAGCCGTCTGACAGGTTATGTGCCTGACAGGCGGCTCTGATATTTGCATATTTGCGGTTAATTCAGGGAAACGCTTATATCTTCGTAGGTGATGCTGTCATAGAAAGAAAAATAAGTAACGGCGTTTATGTCGCATTTGCCGATACGAAGACCGTCTGCTGTTTTTTCAAGCGTTATTTCAGTGCTGTCTTTGATGTCGTTGTCTGTACCCCAGTTTTCTTTACTTCCGAAAGAGGTAACATTGATGGTAAGTTTATCACCGTCCTGCTTTGCAGAGTCAAGAATGAGCTTATCCATGCCCGTTCCTATACCGCCGGCACCCCTTGAAGCAACATACAGGTTATCATCTTTGTATTCAAAATGTCTTTCGGAATCGGCAAGAAATTCACTCTTCATCTCAGGTGTAAGCATTTCGTCAAGTTCGCTTTCAAATTCATCTTTTGCAGTGGGGGCATCTTTTATCACTTTGTAGAATGTAAGCGTCGTCTTGTTGCCGTTTATCGTTCTGTCTGCTGTTATGCTCTGCGAGGTGTCAACTATATCTTTGTTGATATCATTTATCGGGAAGAGCTTGTTGTAAAGGCGGCTGTATCGGCTTACAAGTTTCAGTGCCTGCTCGGTATCTGCGGGTAAAGAGTCCGGCAGACTGACGGTTGAAGAGCTTCCCTGTAAAGCTGTCGATGAGTTTGCAGAGGAAGCGTTATCCGATTTTGTTGCAGAACTGCAACCTGCCGATATAATGAGTACTGCTGAGATTATCGCTGTGATTTTGAGAGATTTCATGGCTTATGTCCTTTCGCTTATTAATATTCATTTGTAAGAATTACATAATCAAGAACCGACCCGTTATTCTTATAAATTTCCATTTGATCTAAATTGCGCTTAGTGCCATCCCAGGGATCTATAATTTGATATTTTCCGTTCTCTTTGCCTATTATCGTTGCCCAATGTTCCGAAGAATATCCATTGGCACTGTTATATGCTTCATAATCTAATTGCCGTTTAGTTAAAATATGATTATATTATTACGCTTACATAGGATTATAAAAAAGTTAACTTTACTATATTATACACTGATTTGCGTATAATGTCAATGGTTTTGGCCGTTGTTTGCAAATTTACCACATATATCAAAACCGCTCCCGTAACACTCCGGGAGCGGTTTAGCTGTATTCAGTTGTGATTATCAGTTTGCAACGATGTTTACGAGCTTGCCGGGAACAACAATCTCCTTGCGGATCGTCTTGCCCTCAAGCGACTGTGCGATAGCTTCCTTTGCCATCTTCAGCAGTTCGTCCTTGTCGGCAACTGTAGGTACGTTTATACGAGCCTTTATCTTACCGCACAGCTGAACAACTATCTCAACGGTGCTGTCAACGCAGAGTGCCTCATCGTATGTTACCCACTGCGCTTCGTTCAGTATGCCGTAGCCGAGCGAATTGTACATTTCCTCGGTGATGTGGGGAGCAAAGGGATTCAAGAGTATCAGCAGCGATTTCATCTCGGCATCGTTAATCTTGCCGTTTGCGGTAATCTCGTTGATAAGCGACATCATAGCGGCGATAGCCGTGTTGAATCTCATCTTCTCAATATCTTCGCTGACCTTCTTTATCGTCTTGTGCATTGATGTTCTCAGCTCGTCTGAGTATTCATCGCCACGGACAAGCATATTCTGAAGATTCCATACACGGTCAAGGAAACGCTTACAGCCCTTCATACTGCTGTCGTTCCAGGGAGCCGCCTGCTCATAGTCGCCCATGAACAGAACGTATACACGAAGAACGTCTGCGCCGTATACGTCAACAACGTCATTCGGGTCGATTACGTTGCCTCTTGACTTGCTCATCTTCTCGCCGTCCGGACCTAAGATAAGACCCTGTGCGGTACGCTTTGCGTAAGGCTCGGGAGTGGGAACTTCGCCTATGTCGTAAAGGAACTTGTGCCAGAAACGTGAGTAGATCATATGACGGGTAACGTGCTCCATACCGCCGTTGTACCAGTCAACAGGAAGCCAGTATTTGAGCGCTTCCTGTGAAGCAAATTCCTTGTCGTTGTTGGGGTCGCAGTAACGCAGGAAGTACCAGCTTGAGCCTGCCCACTGGGGCATTGTATCTGTTTCTCTGCGTGCGTCCTTGCCGCACTTGGGGCACTTGCAGTGCACGAATGAATCTATCTTTGCAAGCGGGCTTTCGCCGTCCTGACCGGGCTGGAAGTTCTCAACGGGAGGAAGCTCCAGAGGAAGTTCCTCATAAGGTACGGGAACAATTCCGCAGTCGGGGCAGTGTACTATCGGGATAGGTTCGCCCCAGTATCTCTGACGGTTGAACGCCCAGTCCTTCATCTTGTACTGTACGCCCTTTTCGCCGCAGCCGAGCTTTGCAAGTACGCCGAGCATCTTTTCGATAGCGTCCTTCTTGTTCGTAATGCCGTTCAGCTCGCCCGAATTCACCATCTCGCCGTCGCCCGTGTAGGCTTCCTTCGAGATGTCGCCGCCCTTGATAACCTCGATTATATCAATGCCGAACTTCTTCGCAAATTCATAGTCACGGGTATCGTGAGCAGGAACCGCCATTATAGCGCCCGTGCCGTATCCCATCATTACATAGTCGGAAATGTATATCGGAATTTCCTTGCCGGTAACGGGGTTTACGCCTGTAAGACCGTCTATCTTGACACCCGTCTTGTCCTTGACAAGCTGTGTTCTTTCGAATTCGCTCTTCTTGCTGCACTCCGCCTTGTAAGCGTCAAGGTCGGCAATGTTCTTTATGGAATCTCTATACTTTTCTATTATGGGATGCTCGGGAGCGATAACCATAAAGGTAACGCCGTAGAGCGTGTCGGGACGGGTCGTGTAGATGCGGAGCTTCTCGCCGTTTTCCTTGATGGAGAAGTTAACGAAAGCGCCTGTAGACTTGCCTATCCAGTTCTCCTGCTGGAGCTTTACGTTAGGCAGATAGTCAACCGTTTCAAGTCCCTGTAACAGCTTGTCGGCATATTCGGTGATACGCAGGTACCATACTTCCTTGGTCTTCTGCACTATCTCGCTGTGGCAGATGTCGCAGTGACCGCCCTGTGAGTCCTCGTTTGAAAGGACTACCTTACAGCTTGGGCAGTAGTTTACGAGCGTCTTATCCCTGAATACAAGGCCATGCTCGAACATCTTGAGGAATATCCACTGAGTCCACTTGTAATAACGCTCTTCGGTGGTGTCGATGACCCTTGACCAGTCGAACGAGAAGCCGACACGCTTGAGCTGATTAGTAAATTTTACTATGTTGTTATCGGTGACCTTACGGGGATGAACGCCGGTCTTGATGGCGGTGTTCTCGGTGGGCAGACCGTAAGCGTCAAAGCCAATCGGGAACAGTACGTTGTAGCCCTGAAGCCTTCTCTTGCGGCTGACTACCTCAAGGCCCGAATAAGCCTTGATGTGACCTACATGCATACCTGCGCCGGAGGGGTAGGGGAACTCTACGAGAGCGTAGAATTTCGGCTTGGTACTGCCGTTTTCAGCCTTGAATGTCTGATGCTCGTCCCAGTATTTCTGCCACTTACTTTCTATGGCAGAAAAGTCATATTTTTTCTCTTCCATTTTGCGAGTTGTCCTTTCATACGCCCGATATGGCGGTATAATTCAATTTCAACCTTTATTATAATACAAAAACGGCTGTTCTGTCAAGTAAAGCGGTAACAGTAAATAAGTGTAAAATAAAGGTGAAATATGTAATTCACAGCGTGATGATTTATGATGAACCGGTTTTACGTCTGAGAGGGCGTAAACCGTTATGTTATCGGGGGTGACGGCAGATTGACGCAAGAATATCCGAATGATGATTTTTGATGATTTTAGATTTTTTCGGCAGAGAGAGGGTTACATCGCAAAAACTTGAAAATTATGGGAGGCTTTGGGGGCGGATTGCTTCGGGCGGATAATGCGGTTTGGCTTATCAGTGATAATATCAAATATAGATAATTACGGTATATAGGATAGCTAATAGGTGAATTGAAAGTGTTACGAAAAGAGGTGAGAAAAAATCGAAGAGGGCAGGGTTTTGTTTTGTGGAAAATCGAGGGGGCAGGGATGATGTTACGCTTACAATATAATTGATATGAATAATTGTAAAAAGCAATATGGCGATTTAAGTATAAAGAGTTGTGAATATCGGAGGTTGAACTGTAACTGACGGAGGGTGCGGAAAGGGAAGCGATTAATGTGTTTAAAGTGCTGTTTTCTTGACAAATGTACTTTGCTGTGTTATTATAACTATACAAATATTTGAAATGGGAGGAAATGATAATTTATTATCATATGACGCAAATGAAAAGATGTAAGATATATTCTGCGTTGATGAGCGTATGTATTTTGCTGACATCCTGTAGTTCAGGCGGCGGAGGTTCATACGAAACTAAGTCAGAAGCTTCTTCAAATGCGGCTGTGACATCTGTTTCTTCGGTAACTGTCACAACTGCTCCGGTTACAACCGTGCCGGTAACAACGGCACCCGAAACAACAAAATCCACCACAACAGTAAAACCCGAAACCGCTACACCTTCTGCTTCTGCTACGGCAACCGCCGCAACGGAAAAGCCGAAATGGAGCGAAAATAAAGCAGACGAAACGCTGTATGTAACGGTGGACTGCTATGAACGAACGGGTGCGTATATCGGTGCGCCTGCCGGCTCGATACTGAAGCGAGGCAGTAAGATAGCTGTTACAGCTATGACCGATACGGATTATTATAAATTGAAAAACGGCAGATATATCCACAAGGATTATACGAGTAGGACAAAGCCTGCGGAGACCGCTCAGCCTGCTTCAAACGTACCTGCCGCCGGCTCTTTTGAAGAAAAAGTGAACAAGGTAACGCTGAAGCCGGTCAGAACCAACACAAAAAAGCTGGACAATCTGGTTGACAAAATCCTTGCAAAAATAATCACCAAGGGTATGACCAACAGCCAGAAGCTGAAAGCGATATATGATTACATAATCGCAAACTCATCGTATGAAATGAGAATAATTGATTATGATGAAATGATGACTTTCGGAGATAATGCCTACTTATCAGACGAAGATGCAATAACCGCATATTATGCCTATCTGATTCTGTCTGACGGATATGGCGTGTGCGACAATTATTCTTCCGCATTTACGGTGCTTGCGAGGGCTGTGGGATTTGACTGCTACAGCATAGGCGGAAATGTTGCATATTCCGGCGGAGGATATACCGGACATAAGTGGAACAATATCAAGGTCGGAAACACCTGGTATGAATTTGACACACAGATAGAGGACAAGTATAACGAGCTGAACGGATATACAAGCTATTTTTATTACGGCAAGGTAAGAAACAGCAACCCGACATTATACATCTATCCCGAAAATCTTGACGAAGTTATCGGTTGGTACAAGGGCTTCAGATTTGCCGATCCGATGAAATGCGTTGCCGATATAGCAGTCGGTGATAAAAACCTCAAGCTCCGTTATGAGCAGAAAAAGTCAAATCTTGAAATCTGGGGAAACGCTGATTATACCGACGATTATATCAAGTATGAAAACAAGAAACTGCCACAGCTTACCGTAAAGCTGAGCATAAACGAAGGTACAGCGCCGTATGACTATGAAGTAATCGTTTGTCACGAAAAGGACGGCACACAAACGTATCTTATGGATGAAACGAAATTTTCGGTAAAGGACAAGAGTGCGACATTCTCCCTTAAGCTGCCGGAATACGGAGAATATACCGTAGAATACAGGATGCGTGACAGTTCCTCAAGAGAGATATTCAAAATGGCATCGGTGTCTGCGTATGACAATTCTGCGCTTAAAGGCGAGCTTACGGTGAAGAAGGAAACAAGAAAAGACCGGCTCGACTACGGAAATACATATGTAAAGCTGAATTATACGGGCGGAGGAAAAACGAACTGCTTTGACTGCATTGCCTATGGCGATGAAGAAACGGCTTATGGCGTATTCGGCAATGACGAGTGCTGGTTTAATCTGAAAAAGGGGAAGAAATATCTGATTGTAGCGAGCATTACCGATTCTAAGGGCAAGGTGCATGATTTCTCAAAGGAATTTACCTATAAATAATAAAGCTGACCGGCGTCTGTAGGGCGCCGGTCAGTCTGTTTGTAGAAAAAGTTTTTTGTTTAATGTGCTTCTGTTATATCATTCGGCTTTGACTATGATAACAGGCTACCGATAGTTCTGTTTATGGGACAGCACTTCTCGGGTTTGCTGTTCAAATTAATACACTTGGCGATTTTCGAGGGATTATTGCCTTTTTGCAATGGTTGTGGGGGATGGCAGTATTAGGTGCAACGGGAGGGGCAAGCAAGGCAAGGATGCCTTAAGCGTGTGTGCCCAAGGGCTTTAAGCACGGATGCTTACAAGTGGTCGCAAAAAGTCGGTATGCAAGGATGCATAAAGTCAGCCACACTTAGTCGCTGCAGGACGCAGCGACACTTATGGCTGACGAGGCAGTGACGCACCGACCGCAAACGACCACGATTGCAATGGACGCAAAGCTAACTAAGCACGCCCAGACGCTCGCCCTACGAAAAGCCGGTGGGATAGTGCAAATGCAAAACAAACGGAACGTTCATTAAAAGGCGAGGGTGTGGGCGATTTTCGAGGGATAGTGCGGAAAATCTCATTGATGGTGCGGATGGGGAGCAATCCCCACCATAGTTGGCTCGGCTTGACCGAGCAACAGAACCTCACCCTTTTTCGAGGGCGGGCATGGATGCCCGAAGTTGAACGCCCAAAGGCTTTGCAAGGATGCAAAGCCAACAAAGCGTTCATTTAAAGGCAAGGACGTGGTGCTGAGCAAGTGATAGTGCGGATGTGAAAGAATATAAGTGCATACAGATGTTGGCATTACGAAAAGCGAGAGGGATAGTGCAAAAGGGGAGGCAAGGATGCCCGAAGTTGAACGCCAAAAGTTTTGCAGAACGCAAAGCCAACAGAACGTTCATAAAGAGGCAAGTGATAAGTGTTCTTTTGCAAAGATTAGTGTAAACAACAAGGATTGGTGCAACGGGAGGAGCAAGCAAGGCAAGGATGCCTTAAACGTGTGTGCCCAGGGGCTTTGCAAGGACGCAAAGCCAACTAAGCACACACAGACCCTCACCCTACGAAAAGTGGGAGAGATAGTGCAAATACGAAGCCGTACAAGGACACACAGACGCTCACCCTACGGAAAGCGAGAAGGATAGTGCCGATGCGAAAGCATATCAATGCATATAGAAGATTGCAGTACGGAATGTGAGAGGGATAGTGCGAATACGAAGCCGTACAAGCACACACAGACGCTCGCCCTACGAAAAGCGAGAGGGGTAGTGCTTGGCGATATATTTCACCTGACCGGTGGGTGTAGGGTGCAGTTTTTTGTATTATGAGCCGCATTTATGACCGTTTGCGCCGTTATAACAACCGTTCGTGCCAAAAAGTTGAAAATTAAAAGCGAATGAGTTATGATATAATTATAAAATTATAAGGGGGAGAAGTATGCTCATCTGCGTTTACGATACCGCAAACGAGGCGGAGATACTGAAAGCGAAAATAACACAGATCGCAACGGCAGCATATCGAAGAATTGCCTACAGGGTATGTCAGAGGTATGAGAGCTTTGTGACGGAGTGTAAGACGGCTGACCTTATAATCGTGCTTGCCGACGGAGCGGACGGTATGGAGGGTGTTATTGCGGCGAAGAATGCCGACAGGGATACGCCTGTAATATGGCTGTCGGACGATGAGGGATTCGGGGCGCAGTCATACAGGCTTGGCTGTACCTATTTCCACAAGAAGCCGATACCGCTTGAAAAGCTGAAGGAGGCACTGCATAAGTGCAGGTGCATGGCATAAGCACGGGTAAATCTACAGGAGGAAAAACATGAAGAAAAAATTTGTACGGCTCATAAGTGCGGTGCTGTCTGCGGCAATGACGTTGACGGCTGTACCGTTATCGGCATTTGCCGAGGGCGAGGCGCATACGCATGACGGCGAGAGCAATGTCATCACGACACCGCTTGATTTCAGAGAAAAGACGGCGGACGAAAATGGTGTCGGCTGGAGCTGGGATCATGACACAAAGACGCTGACGCTTGACGGAGTGAACATTCAGGCGACAACAGACAGTATGAGCGTCGTAACAGTCCCCGACGGTACGAAAATAGTGCTGAACGGTAACAATACTATCGTACAGACGAACACCGACGACAGCGATACATACGTTCTCAGTGCCGTAAATACGAGTGATCTTAACTGTGACGGTACAATGACGATCAGCGGCAACGGTGTGCTGAATGCAGAGAACCGCTCTACAGACAGTATGGCACGCTCTCTCGGCGGATCAATAATCCTGAACGGCGGTACAGTAAACGCAACAGGTACTGTAAAGACAAATTCGCTTGAAATACATAATGACGGTGTGCTGAACGCAAATGCGACAACTGCATCTTTTGAGGGTGTGGCTGTCAATGTCAGCGGCGGCATTACTGTTGACGGCAACGGCAGTCTTACTGCAGTAGGTTGTGCTAATGAATCTACGTTAAACAGTGCAATATTGCTTACCAGTAATTTCGGTGACAAAATTTCCGTCAGCGAAAACGGCAGTATTACTGTGCCTGAAGGCAATGCAGCAAGAGTCGGAATATACTACAGCGGAAACAACGGCGACGGAATGGATGCCGAAATAAGCGGCGGTAAGGTCACTGCTTACGGTACTAAGTATGGCATTTACAAAGTAAACCTTATAATGAGCGGTACAGGCTCGGTTTACACTACGGGCGGTTCATACGCTATCGGTCAAACTTTGCCGGAAATAGACATGGATGAATTAATAGTAAGGGGTTCTGCCGATTTCAAGGCTGAGGAAAGTGCTGTGACAGGCGAGGTCAAGCTTAACGGCGGCTATTATGAGATTGGCGGAGCGGACGCTAAGACGGTAGTTATAAAGCCTGATACTTCTCCCCGTATAATACTCGGAAAGCAGACAGGAATATTCAAGACGGAAGAGTATGAAATAATTGAAGGCGAGACTGATACCAAGCTCAAGGGTACGGTTTACTTTGATATTACTCTGAAGAATATGAGCGATGAAGAGTTTGCAGACGCAAGAGGCTATTTCGGCGGCGATGAACCCGATTTATCAGCAAGCATAATCAAGACCGATTACGGCTGGGTGTGCATGGTCTGCGATACCAAGTTTTCGGTTACATACGACACTGATAATACTCTTACAATAAAGTGCGGAGATATTGTATCCAATACCGTTCAGGTAAAGTCGAATGCAAACCGTTTCAACAAGGTTACACAGGGTGACAACACAAACAGAACGGTTTTCTATACAAACACTTCGCAGGAAGAGAAGGACAATTACAAGCTTGTAAGCACCTATACGGTTGACAGTGAAAGCATAAGCTATAACTGGTACAGTACGAACAGTGCATACAGTGCAGATGAGCTCGGTGCGGCAGTATCCGGAAGCAACGGCGAATTCAAGCTTGCGGATAATATTCCTGCCGGAAATTATGTTCTGTATTGTGATATAACCTATTCAGACGGTGACAGCACAGAAACTGTTACAGAAAAATTTACATTTACATATAAAGAATGTGCACATGAAAACGGTTATTCCGACGGTAAATGCACAAACTGCGGAGCGTTATGTGATCACAGCAATGTTGACATTAACACGGGTAAGTGTAACGAGTGTGCGCATCAGTTTGTTGCTACAATCAGCACAGACGGCAGTGCGCCGACAGGCTATGACACGCTCGCAGACTGCCTTGACAGCATTACTGCCGATACCGGAAACTATGTTAAGATTTATCAGGATATCGGCGATGCATCGGCAACTGCAGCTTTAGATACTATAGATGTAAATCACAATGTTATGATCGACCTTAACGGTCACAAGCTGAACAATATCAAGCTTGGGGTCAACAAAGACGTCACACTTACATTAATCGGCACAGCGGGCAGTTATGTTAAGCAGGTGTATGTTCGCAAAGGCGGATCGTTTATAATTGACAGCGCTGCAAATGTAGAATTTGATACAATTTTTGTTGAGGCAGGTGCAGGGCTTGCTGTAAACGATGGTGCAAAAGTAACTACAGCGTCTTTGACTGTGAAGGCATCCGTGAATGATGACGGAACTACAACGACATCTGTAAAGCTTGCTACGGGAATGAAGATAGGTGGGCTGACATATTGGCGCCAAGATGGTTCCGGATTACTGAAATTAGGCAATCTTCTTGATGTTACCCGGCAGGCACTGCAATATGACGAAAGTGGCGAGTATCATGATCTTTATAAAGAATTTGTAAGTAAGGGTTTACCCGTTGCGCTTACTGTTGTAGAGCATACTGACGCTGACCACAAATACGGCAGTGGAACAGGCAGGTGCGAGAAGTGCGGAAAGCCCTGCGAGCATGGCGGTGATATAAACACGGACACCGGCATCTGCTCAATCTGCGGTGCGGTTGTGTCTGTCGCAATCTATACAAGTGCAGACGGAAACTTATCATCTTATTTAGATGCCGATGAGCTTCACTCTTTACTGAATGAATACAACGGAAGCGGCACGATAAAGCTGTTTAAGGATTATTCTAAACCAAGCGCTCAGTATGACTTATACGGAGAACTTACAATTGACTTAAACGGACGCCAATTTAATATCCGGAGTATTACTCCTTGCAAAAACGGAAAGCTTACAATCAAAAACAGCGGCAATCCGGTTATGCTCGGTTGTAATGTATATCCGACAAGCGACCCTTCCTACGCCGGCGGTACGCTTATAATAGACGGCGATGTAGTTTTAGACACTTCGATCTATGTATATGATTCGAGTACGGTTATACTGAAAGACGGTGCATATACTGCCGGACTTTACGCAAGGGACAGCAAGACATTATATGATATGCTCGGCGAGGGTAAGGCTTTCTTCAAGACTGACGGAACTCTTTTCAATGCAAGCGTTAAGGAAATATCAAGCAGTGAAACGCTGACAGTCAAAGACCACAGCCATACCTATGTTGACGGCAAGTGCGGCTGCGGATATGTTTGCCCTCACAGCGATGTTGACAGCAAAACGGGCAAGTGTAACGAGTGTGAATATCAGTATGCGGCTGTTATCGTAAAGGACGGGGCTGTAGCTTCCGTTTATAAGGAAACTGAGATGGAAGCGGCTTTTGAAACGGCTGACAGAGAAGCAAACACAGGCTGTACATTAAGAGTATACAAGAATTATACAGGCAGCTATACAACACTCAGCGGTAAGTTCACGCTGTGGATCGCTGAGAAAGCCAATGTAGGTACGTTAACTGTTTCGGGAGATATAACCGTTACGGGATCGGAAAAAAATAATATTTTTTATGGCGATTTCAATGTAGCGGACGGCGGTAAGCTGACATTTGACGAAAACTGCGGCGCTATGGGAACTGTGTCGGTAGGTGCAGGTACATTTGACTGCTATAGTACATTTGCTATAACACTCAATATAAACGATGCAAGCAGTGACGTAATTCTTCACGGCGGAGCTTTCAAAACAATATGCTATAACGGCGGCGGGGACAGAGCAAACGCAGAAATACTGACTTTGTTGGCTGAGAACCGTATGTTTATGAAGTCTCCCAATCCTGAGCCGATAGACGGCTCAAAAACACTGTTGAAAGACGGTTTTGCAACAACTGTTATTGTAATACCACATGAAGATCACATTTACGACAGCACAACGGGCAAGTGTACGATTTGCGGTAAGCGGTGCGGTCATACGGATGTTGACAGCAAAACAGGTGTATGCCTTACCTGCGAATATCAGCTTACTGCGGGCGTTTCGGGCGTGGGAACAGCGAAGTATTTCGATAATATAGACGACGCTTTTACTGCGGCATTATCGGCGGAAAACAACGGCTGTACGCTGACATTGTATAAGCACTGCGAGATCACACAGAGCGTAGAAATCGGTCAGGCAACGGTTACTGTCGATGTGAACGGATATTCACTCGGCGGAGAGGCGGATATAAGTGTAAATAACGGTGGTGTGCTGTACCTTAAGGACAGCAGGAAAAGCACCTACTACGGATGCATAGACGCACCTTTTAGTGTAAACGGCGGTACGCTTATAAACGGTACTGCAGACGGCGGCAGTTCAGCCGCAGATGTACTCAATTTAGTCATTAACAGTGCTAAGTGTGTCGAAATATACGGCGGCATATTTGAGAATGTTTATATTGCACACGCAAGCGGTGTAGCTTTATACGGCGGAAGGTACAACACCATCTGCGGCGAGGAAAGCAACAGCACACCTGTAAACGATCTGCTTGCAAAGGGCTATGCATTTGCGACCTTAAACAGTGTCACACATCTCCCCGAAAGTATAGTTGACGGCAGTGCGAAGACGATCGGCGACGGA
>ERZ856578.6898-NODE-6898-length-12469-cov-3.341269_pt1 | contig 12469 bp, 9 predicted proteins | sample MGYA00514384_ERZ856578 | MGnify/ENA primary metagenome ERZ856578 (study PRJEB29103, sample SAMN06111958) | human gut metagenome | biome: human gut; feature: ankylosing spondylitis patient; material: healthy_person | host: Homo sapiens | place: China:Hangzhou...
CGACGATGTTGGCGGCCACGCTCGCCACGTCGAACGCCGGCGAGGGATAGTTCTGCGCATCAATGTACGACGTGCGGGAATCGATGCTTTTGAATTGTCGGCTTCGTGAAATCTGCTATAATCGCATTGAATTCTTTTTGTGAAACGGAATCCCTGGTGTATTTCCGATGGAGGACAGTCGATGAAATTCGGCCTGATTGTTAATTTGTCGAAGCCCGAAGCGGTCCAGCTGGCTGAGGAGCTGTGCGCATGGGGAAGAAAGAGAAACAATCCCTTTTTGCTCTTTGCCGCTGAGGCGCCGGCGCTTCGTCAGAGCGGGATCCCTCTTGCGCGTTGGCTGGCGGAGGTCGAAACGGCGCTGGTGATCGGCGGCGACGGCACTTTTCTGCAGGCCGCCCATCTTGTGCAGCACAGCGGCATCAACCTGTTCGGCGTCTCCGTGGGACACTTGGGCTTCCTGGCGGTCGGCGATCCGCGGCGCGTGCGCGAACAGATCGAGCAAATCGAAAAGGGCGATTTTAAGATCGAACGGCGGCGTTGTCTCGAAGGCGTATTGGCGACGGAGGAGAAAGAACGGCGCGTTTTCGCTCTCAACGATCTCGTGCTCAGCAAGGGAATCCAGGCGCGGCTGGTCTCTCTCGACGTGCAGGTGCAGGGGAAGCCGATATGCGAATACCGCGCCGACGGCGTGATCGTCTCGACGCCCACGGGTTCCACCGCTTACGCCCTCTCGGCCGGCGGGCCGATCGTTCCGCCGTCGCTGGACTGCATGCTGCTGGTCCCCATTTGCGCGCACACGTTATATGCGCGCCCCACGCTGCTGGGGCCGGACGACTGTCTGACGCTGCGCCCGACGGAAAATTCCGAGCTGTTTTTGACGGTGGACGGCGCCGACGTTTATCCTCTTTCCAGCCGCGATCGTCTCGATGTGCGGCTCTCCAGGGATCACGGCGTCAACACCATCTCGCTGCCTCAGTTCGACTATTACGATCTGCTTCATGAAAAACTCCTGTGGGGCTGGAATCCAGTTTCCGAAAGGAGCGCCCGCCGTGCTTGAAGAGCTGAAACTCATTTCCGTGGGCGGCATCGGGCAGACTTCGCTGAACTTCGGCGCCGGTCTGACGGCGGTCACGGGCGAGAGCGGCGCCGGGAAGAGCAGCCTGGTGCGCGGCCTCGAACTGGTCTGCGGAAAACGCAGCTCCGGCGGCACGATTCGCGCCGGAGATGAAACAGCCGTCGCGGAAGCGTTCTTTTATCAGCCCGGTCGTCTGGAAGGCGTCGGCGAGGAGCTGCAGCCTCAGGATTGCTCGCTGGCGCTGCGGCGCGAACTGTCGCGCTCCGGGCGCGGCAAGTGTTCCGTCCAGGGGCAGACGGTGCCGCTGAACACCGTCTTGGAACTGGCCCCGCGTCTGATCACGATCCAGAGTCAGTTCGCCCAGCTCGAGCTGCTCGATCCCGACCGCCAGCTCAAAATCCTCGACGCCTGCGGCGGTGACGAGTTGAAAGAAACGAAGGCGCGGCTGGAAAAGGAATTCCATGAAGTGTTGGACTGCGAAAGAGAGCTGCGCCGCAACAAGCAGCGCGAGCAGGAAATCACGTCGGCTTACGGGGCGCTGTCCGAGATCGCGCCTTTTTTGGAACGCGCCGGTCTGCAGCCTGACAGCGAAGAACGGCTGAACGAGGACTTCGCCGAAGCGGAGCGAGAACTCAAGCGCCTCCACGAGCTGCGCGGCCGCTTCCGCATGCTGCAAAACCAGGAAAGCGGCGGCCTGATCTCCGAACTTTCGGGCGTCCTCAGCGACCTTTCCAGACTCGTGCCCTCCGGGAGCCGCGAAGCGCTTGGCGAGACGTCGCAAAAAGCGCTCGCCGTTCTCGAGGACGTCGCGGACAAAATCGGCGCGCTGGCCTCTTCGGAAACGATTGAGAATCTCGAAGCGGAACTGGAAGTTCTTGAAACTTCCCTCGGTCAGATTCGCAAGAGCAAGCGCCTGGCCAAGGTGAACACCGTCGAGGAATTGTTGGAGTACTGGCATAAAGGCGAAGAGGAATTGCGCTGGCTGAGCGGATCGGGAAAAATCCAGTCCGAACTGAACGAGAAAATCGCGGCCGCCAAGAAAGCCGTCGCGAAGGAGGCGCGTACGCTGCTGGAACAGCGCACCGCGGCGGCGCTGGCGCTGCAGGCGCGAGTCAGCGAGAACCTTGCCGGCATGGCGATGGAGAACACGCAGTTTCGCATCCGCATCACCGAAACGAATAAGCTGAAAGCGAACGGCGCCGAGAAGGTGGACTTCGTCCTGCGGCGCGGCAGTCAGGAAATTCCCGTGGCCAAAGCGGCTTCCGGCGGCGAGCTGAGCCGCATCCTTCTGGCCATCCAGATCTCGCTTCCCGACGAGCTGATGCCGCCCACGGTCGTTTTCGACGAGGTGGAGGCTGGCCTGGGCGGACGGGCCGCTTATCTGACCGGCCTGAAGCTGCGCGAGCTGGCCGACCGTGTCCAGGTCATCCTGATCACCCATGAAGCCAGCATCGCGGCGCTGGCAAACCGACATTACCGCGTAGCGCGCCGCGGCACGCTCTCCACCGTGACGCATGTCGAGGGAGAAGAGCGGGTGAGGGAGATCGCGCGTATGCTCTCCGGGAACGATCGGGAAGAAGAGGCGCTTTCACATGCGCGCAAGCTGCTTGGCGCGGACGGCGCCGAGGAGGAAATCGTTTTTGATCCGGACCATTTTTTTGACGGAAAAAGCAGTCCCTTGTGATCGCCGGGCATAAGGCGACTGCAGGGGACTGCTTTTTGGGGAACGGGCAAAATTATTCGTGATTGCGATTCTGGACGTGGCGCATATAAGCTTGAAGGTCCTTGGACGTGTTGACAAGATGGCTTTCCAGAGCCTTGAGCGTGCGGTCGAGGTCATGGGCCTTCACGCCCGCGAGGATCTCGCGGTGCTGCTCCTCCGATTCCTTGCGCATGGAACTGAGATGGTTGCGGATGTAACGGTCGACCTGACGGCGCAGTTTGGCGAGCATATCGAGCGTCATCGGGCGGTCGGCCGGCTCGTACAGCGAGGAATGGAAGAGCACGTTCATGTCGCGCCATTTGACGGGATCTTCCTCTTTTTCCATCTTGTCCAGCAGGACCTCTTCTTCCTGAATCAGCGCGTTCGAGATCAGGTCGAAGGAGACTTTCATGATGCCCACCTCGAGCCAGGTGATCATGTCGTAAATTTCGCGGGCGTCTTCAAGACTCAGCCCGGAAACGATCGCGCCGCGGCGCCCGCGGAATTCGACCAGTCCTTCGATCTCGAGCTGCTTCAAAGCTTCCCGCAGCGGGATCGGGCTGACGCCCATCCGCGCCGCGAGCTGGTTCTGCAGCAACTGCTCGTTTTCCTGAAGAATCCCCCGATAAATGGCCTCGCGCAGCACGTTGGCGATGTAGTACGAGGCGGCCTTGTCTCCGCTGATACGAGGCATCAGCTCTTCCAATGTCATGTTTCAGATTTCTCCCTTCCCGAAAGCAAAATTTCTGCCTGGATACTATATTATTCTACTCTCTCGGAGTATAAAAATCCACGTCCTATTTTTATGTTATTTTATTATATATAGAATCTCATTTCGAATTATACTCATTTGACAAACAAACTTCGCCTCCATATACTTAAGAAAAATAAGAAGTCAACTGGAGGCGTTTTGATGAAAAAGATCATGGTTTCTGGCTGTCTCGGCCAGATCGGCACAGAGCTCGTCACCAAGCTGAGACATGATTACGGCGCGGAAAACGTTCTCGCGACCGATATCCGCGAGGACTCGGCCCATGTCCTTCCCGAAGGGCCTTTTGTGATTCTCGACGCCCGCGACGGCAAAAAGTATGCGGAGCAGGTCGAAAAGTTCAAGCCGGACACGATCTATCATTTGGCCGGACTGCTTTCCGCGACGGCCGAGAAGAAACCTCAGCTCGCCTGGGACATCAACATCAACGGGATCTGCAACGCCCTCGAATGCGGGCGGATCTATCACAGCGCCGTCTTTTTCCCCAGTTCCATCGCCGCCTTCGGTCCCGATACGCCTCGCGACAAAACGCCGCAGGACACGCTGCAGCGCCCCAATACGATCTACGGCGTGACGAAAGTGGCCAGCGAACTCCTGGCGGAATATTACCATAAAAAATGGGGCGTCGACACGCGCGGCGTGCGTTTCCCCGGCCTGATCTCCTACAAGACGCTGCCCGGCGGCGGCACCACCGACTACGCGGTCGACATTTACTATCAGGCCGTGCAGCAGGGCAAATACACCAGCTACATCGCCAAGGGCACCTACATGGACATGATGTACATTCCCGACGCGATCGACGGCATGATCCAGCTGATGGAAGCCGATCCGTCGCGTCTGGTCCACCGTTGCTGTTTCAACATCACCAGCATGAGTTTCGAGCCGGAACAGATCGCCGCGGCGATCCGCGCTCACATTCCTTCGTTCGCGCTGGATTACGCCGTCGATCCCGTCCGCCAGGCCATCGCCGACAGCTGGCCGAACTCTCTCGACGATTCGGCCGCCCGGACGGAATGGGACTGGAATCCCAAATACGACTTGGAGAGCATGACGGTGGACATGCTCAAAAACCTGCGCGTCAAACTCGGCGCCGCCGCGAAGTTTTCAGTGGAAAAATCTCGTAAGGCAGGAGGCGTTCATGCAATGAAAAAACTTGAAGCGGTACTGACGGCGGAGCTTGAAAAACTGAAACAGGAAGGCCGTCTGAAGGGCAAGGAACAGATCATCGTCGACGTGAAAAAGGGCGAAGGCGCCAAGGGGCCCCGTTATTTCCTGAAAGGGGAGGGCGCCAAGGAATTCATCCGCATGAATTCCAACTCCTATCTGGGTCTGTCGCTGCGCGAGGACATGATCGCCGCGGAAGAGGAGGGCACGCGCAAATACGGCGTCGGCCCCGGCGCGGTCCGCTTCATCAGCGGTACCTTCAAGGCTCACCGCGATCTCGAGCACAAGCTGGCCGCGTTCCACGGCCGCGAGGACGCCATGATCTTCAGCGCCGCCTATGTGACCGTCGGCGGCGTCCTGACCTCGCTGATCAGCAAGGAGACCTTCGTCGTCAGCGACGAGCTGAACCACAACAGCATCATCAACGCCATCAAACTGGGCTTGGGCAAGTCGGGACTGCGCGCCGTCTACAAACACAATTCCCTCGACGACCTCAAGCGCGGCCTGGACGAAGCCGTGCAGAGCGGCGCCAAGCGCGCTCTTGTCGTTACCGACGGCATCTTCAGCATGAGAGGCGACTACGCGCCGCTGAAGGAGATCGTCGAACTGGTGCACAGCTATGACGACCGTTTCGCCGAGGACGCGTTCGTCGTGGTGGACGATTCCCACGGCGTCGGCGCGTTCGGCCGCACGGGGCGCGGCACGGAAGAGATCACCGGCGCCCGCGTGGACGTGCTGATGGGCACGCTCGGCAAGGCGTACGGCGTCAACGGCGGCTATGTCGTCGGCTCGCGCGCGCTGATCACGTACCTGCGCGAGCACGCCGCCATGTACATCTACTCGAACCCCATCACCGTCGGCGAAGCGTACGCGGCCATGAAGGCGCTGGAGATCCTCGACAGCGAGGAAGGGCGCAAGATCCTCGCCCATCTGCGCACCGTGACCAAACGTTTCGAGGACGGCCTGGTCAAGCTCGGTTACGAGACGATCCCCGGCGAGCATCCCGTGACGCCGCTCGTGCTTCACGACACGGCCCGTACCAAGGCTCTCGTGGCGCACCTGACGGAGCGCGGCGTGCTGGCCACCGGCATGACCTATCCCGTGGTCCCCAAGGGCGCCGAGGAAATCCGCTTCCAGATCAACGCGGACCACACCGAAGCCGACATCGACGAAGTGCTGGCGGTGATCGCCTCGTTCAAGGGCTAAAATTGTTTTCCCGCGGCCGCCATTCCGGCGGCCGCTTTTCCCCCTTGCGAAAAAAAGCCTTGCAACTCTTGCGAAGCGATGCTACAATGCTTTTCGACCTGTTACTCCGTTGCTCCCTCTCGGGAGCTTCCCGTTCCGCTTTGCTTCCATGGAGCGCAAAGTCGGAGAGGAGCTACGTTGTTTCAGGATTATTGCCCCATGAGGTGAAGTATCATGTTGGAGAAGACAGTCAAAACAGAGCTTATCGAGAAGTATCGCGTGCATCCCACCGATACCGGTTCGCCCGAAGTGCAGATCGCCGTTCTCACGCAGAGGATCCGCGACCTCACCGATCACCTGCGCGTGCACGTCCACGACCACCATTCCAAGAAGGGCCTTCTGACCCTTGTCGGAAAGCGCCGCAAGCTTCTGCGCTACCTGAGCGGCAAGGATTTCAACCGCTACAAGCAGCTGATCGAGAGCCTGGGCCTTCGTCATTGAGCCAAACCGAAAAAGAGAGTCCCGTTTCGTCCGGGGCTCTCTTTCTTTTTTGACAAAAAAGTTTTTAGGGATTCTAGGGGCGGTTTTCTCGGATTTATTCGCTGATCTTGAAATTCGGCTCTCGCATTTACATGAAATTGTGATATTCTTACGCTATTATATATCGCGATCGAAAAGAAAGAGGAGGAGTCTTTTATATGGAAAAGACCTACACACTGAACGTCGGCGGTCAGGACCTGGTTTTCAAAACCGGAAAAGTCGCCAAGCAGGCGAACGCCGCCGTCGTGGCAAGCCACGGAGAAACGACCATTCTCACCACGGCCTGCATGTCGGACAAGCCCCGAGTGGGATTGGATTTCTTCCCGCTGCTCGTCGATTTTGAAGAACGCTATTACGCTGCCGGCAAGATCCCCGGCGGCTACATCAAGAGAGAAGGGCGCCCTTCGCAGACCGCCATTCTCAGTGCCCGCGTCGTCGATCGCTCGATCCGCTCGCTCTTCGACGATTCCATGCGCAACGACGTGCACGTCGTCGCCACGGTGCTGGCGGTCGACCAGAAAAATCCCGCCAACATCCTCGCCATCAACGCCGCTTCCATGGCGCTGACGATCTCCGACATCCCCTGGAGCGGCCCTGTGGGCGCGGTCCGCATGGGCTGCATCGACGGCGAACTCGTCGTCAATCCCACCGAGGACCGGATGGCCGAGAGCACGCTCGACCTGACGGTGGCCGGACATGCCGGCGGCATCACCATGGTCGAAGCCGGAGCCAGGGAAGTTCCCGAAGAGCTGCTCGTCAACGCCTTGCAGACGACGCAGGACGAGATCAAAAAGATCGTCGCGTTCCAGCTCCAGGTCCGCGCGGAGATCGGCCAGCCCAAGGCGGTGCTGCCCGCGCCGCTGGTAATCGAAGAGATCGACCGCTGGGTGAAGGACAACCTGCGCGAGGAGACCGCAAAGGCCGTCATGATCCACGGCAAAAAGGAGCGCGGCGCCGCAATCTCCGCGCTGGTGGAGAAGACGACGGCCCATTTCGCCGACCTTTACGCCGATGCGGAAAGCTACATCGCCGGCGCGGTGGAATCGCTGGTCAAGAGCACGATGCGCACGATCACGGCCCGCGACAAGATCCGCGCCGACGGCCGTGCCACCGACGAGATCCGCCCGATTTCCTGCGAAGTGAACGTGCTGCCCAAAGTCCACGGCTCGGCGCTGTTCACCCGCGGCGAGACGCAGGCCCTGGTGGTCACCACGCTGGGCATGCTGGGCGAGGACGACCAGATCATCGACGGCCTGAAACTCGACGAGCCCAACAAAAGATTCCTGCTGCACTACAACTTCCCGCCGTATTCCGTGGGCGAGATCAAGCCCATGCGCGGCCCCGGGCGCCGCGAGATCGGCCACGGCGCCCTCGCCGAGCGCGCGCTGGCGCCGCTGGTGCCGGGCGAGGAAGAGTTCCCCTACGTGGTGCGCGTCGTCTCCGACATCCTCGAGTCCAACGGCTCCAGTTCGCAGGCCTCGATCTGCGGCGGCAGCCTTTCGATGATGGCCGCCGGCGTGCCCATGAAAAAGCACGTGGCCGGCATCGCCATGGGCCTGATCAAGGAAGGCGACGACATGGTCATCCTCACCGACATCCAGGGACTGGAAGACCATTACGGCGACATGGACTTCAAAGTCGCCGGCACCCGCGACGGCGTCACGGCGCTGCAGATGGACAACAAGGCCGGCGGCATCACCCGCGAGATCCTGTCCCGCGCGCTGATGCAGGCCCATCAGGCCCGCATGCAGATCCTCGACGCAATGGAAACCTGCATCCCCGAGCCCGCGCCCCTGTCGCCCAACGCGCCCCGCATCTTCACGATGAACATCGACGTGGACAAGATCCGCGACGTGATCGGCCCCGGCGGCAAAGTCATCCGCAACATCGTGCAGGAGAGCGGCGCCAAGATCAACGTCGAGGACGACGGCAGCGTGTACATCTGCGCCGTGTCGCCCGACAGCGTCGAGAAAGCCCGTCAGATGATCCACGACATTGTCCGCGAGGTCGAAGCCGGCGAAGCTTTCTACGGCACCGTCACCCGCCTGATGGCCTTCGGCGCGTTCGTCGAGGTGCTGCCCGGCAAGGAGGGGCTGCTTCACATCAGCGAGATCAGCACCAAGCACATCGGCAAGGTCGAAGACGTTTTCGCCCCCGGCGATCACGTCATCGTCGAAGTCAAGGAGATCGACGACCAGAACCGCATCAATCTGTCGCGCCGCCGCCTGCTGGCCGACCCCGCCCTGATCGAGTCGGCCGGGCTGACGCAGTACCTCCCCGCGGAAGAGGAACGCGACAAAATGATCGCCGCTTTGCCCGATGCGTCCGCCCCGTCGCGCGACCGGGCGCCCCGCCGCGACGGCGACCGCGAGCGCCGGGGAGACCGCGGTCCGTTCCGCCGCGACCGCCGCTGATCATGACGCTGACCGTCAAGATCCGGCGCGAGAGCGAAAACATCCCGCTGCCCGAGTACGCTACGCCTCAGGCGGCGGGAATGGACCTTCGCGCCAGCGAAGACGCGGTGCTCGAACCCGGCAAAATCGTCAGCGTCGGGACTGGCCTTCACATCGAACTGCCCGCAGGGTATGAAGCGCAAATTCGCCCCCGCAGCGGACTGGCGCTGAAGTACGGCATTTCGCTGCCGAACGCGCCGGGCACGATTGACGCCGATTATCGCGGCGAAATCCGCGTGATTCTGGTAAATTTGGGGCGCGAGCCTTTTTCCGTCCATGCGGGCGACCGTATCGCCCAGATGGTGGTGGCTCCCGTCACAAGGATCGGCTGGCAGCCCAGCGAAACGCTCAGCGAAACGAGCCGTCAGAATGGCGGCTTCGGCAGCACGGGAACCCGTTAGGGCCCGTCGAGACAATACCGGTACCACAATGCAGCGCGCTGCGCAGAGTAAGCGCATCGCGCTTGAGAAGGAGGCAACAAAATGTTCAAATATCGGGGCCCCGAAGGGCAAACGCTGGAAAGCGAAGCGCTCAAGGCCGGAGACATCCTTTCCCGGTGGAAGCTGGACAAGGGAGCCGTCGCCGCTTTCGTCGACGGAGAAGAAAAAGATCTCGACGTCGTGGTCGACCACGACGCGGAAGTCAAACCGATCACGCCGGAGACTGAAGAGGGCATCGAAATCGTCCGCCACTCCACGGCGCATCTGCTGGCCGAGGCCGTCATGAACCTGTACCCGGCCGCCAAGGTGGCCATCGGCCCGACAATCAAAGACGGCTTTTACTACGACATCGAGTTTCCCGAGACGGTCTCCGAGGAGATCTTGCCCGCGCTTGAAAAAGAAATGCGCCGCATCGCCAAGCGCTCCATCCCGCTGCGCCGCGAACGGGTCGGCGTAGCCGACGCCATCAAACTGTTCAGGGAGCGCAACGATCCCTACAAAGTCGAAATTCTCGAGGGCGTCGGCGACGAGACCGTCAACCTGTACTGGCAGGACGATTACGTCGATCTGTGCCGCGGCCCGCACGTCCCCAACACGCGCTTTTTGAAGCACTTCAAGCTGCTGTCGATGGCTGGGGCGTACTGGCGCGGCGACGAGCACAACATCATGCTGACCCGCATCTACGGCACCGCCTTCAACACGCAGGAAGAGCTCGACGCCTACATCACCCGCATGGAAGAGGCGCGCCGCCGCGACCACCGCAAGCTCGGCAAGGAACTCGACCTGTTCAGCCTCCACAACGAAGGCGTCGGCTTCCCGTTCTTCCATCCCAAAGGCATGGTCGTCATGAACAAGCTCATGTCCTTCTGGCGCCGCCTGCATTTTCTCAACGGCTATACCGAGGCCCGCACGCCGCAGATCCTCAACCGCGATCTGTGGCTCCGTTCCGGCCACTGGGACCATTACCGCGAGAACATGTACTTCACCACCATCGACGACATCCCGCACGCGATCAAGCCCATGAACTGCCCGGGCGGCATCATCATCTACAAGACCAGCAAGCACAGCTATCGCGAGCTGCCCATCCGCATGGGCGAGCTGGGCGTCGTGCACCGCCACGAGCTTTCCGGCGCGCTGCACGGTCTGATGCGCGTGCGCTGCTTCACACAGGACGACGCTCATCACTTCTGCACGCCCGAACAGATCAAGGACGAAGTGAAGCTAATCATGAAGCTGAACGACTACGTGTACACGCACGTCTTCGGCTTCAAGTATCATGTCGAACTGTCGACCCGCCCCGAGAACTCCATGGGCAGCGACGAGCTCTGGGAGATCGCCGAGAACGCCCTGAGCGAGACCCTCGCGGAGACAGGCACGCCTTATGTGCTCAACCCCGGCGACGGCGCGTTCTACGGCCCCAAGATCGACTTCCACCTCGAAGACTGCATCGGCCGCACCTGGCAGTGCGGCACCATCCAGCTCGACTTCACGATGCCCGAGAAGTTCGACATGACCTACGTCGGCGCTGACGGCAGGGAACACCGCCCCGTCATGCTGCACCGCACGATCCTGGGCAGCATCGAGCGCTTCATGGGCATCCTCATCGAGAACTACGCCGGCGCGTTCCCTTATTGGCTGGCCCCCGTGCAGGTCAAGCTGCTCGCGGTGAGCGACGACCATTTGCCCTACGCCCGCGAAGTGGCCGAGAAGCTTCAGGACCTGAACGTCCGCGTCGAAATCGACCGCCGCGACGAAAAGCTGGGACGCAAGATCCGCGACGCGCAGATGGAAAAGGTGCCCTACATGCTCGTGATCGGCGACAAGGAAGTGGAAGCGCGCACCGTGGCCGTCCGCGACCGCGCCAAGGGCGACCTCGGCAGCATGGACTTCGCCGCCTTCACCGGGCTCCTGGCGGAACAGTACGATCCCGAAAAGGAAAACTTCCGCGTCAGGCTCGGTCAGTGACGCGGAAACGGAGAACGACCGCGGCGGCGCGGATGAAAAAGAAGATATTCAGCCGCCTTGCCGCGGCAAACTTCATATCGAAACAAGACGACAGCGTTGGAAGGCAGCCCCTTCCAGCGCTGTTTGTTATGCGGTGACGGCCGCGCCCCGATCGGCCTTTCGTTTTTTTGCCCGCGCCGCGTTTGGACGACGGACATCTCCTTTATTAAACAGCGAAGATTTCTGCAATATGACTTGCGATTGTGCGTACAATCGCGTACAATGGACTCAAAAAGGAGGGATCTTCATGGCACAGAAATCTGCTAATTTATATGTAAGGATCGAACCGGATGTCAAAGAACAGGCGGAAAGCATTTTATCTGCGTTAGGTGTGCCGGCTTCCAATGCCATCAATATGTTTTACAAACAGATCATCATCCACAGAGGGCTTCCGTTTGAAGTTGTACTTCCCGCCAGGAGACCGCTTGATCTGTCGGAAATGAGCGCAGTGGAGTTGTCGGAGGAACTTGAGAAAGGATATGCGGACATGAAGGCTGGGAGAACTAAGCCGGCGAAGGAGGTCTTTTCAGCGATCCGTAAAGGCTATGCCTTATGACGAGATATGAGACGGCTATTTCTTGCCAAGCAGAGCAGGACCTACGGGAAATATTCGAATATATTACCTTTGAACTGCTCGCTCCTGAGAGTGCGAATTCTCAACTTACACGGCTGGAACGTGCGATAGGGAAACTTGAAACGTTTCCGGAAAAGCACAGGCAATATGCAAAAGAACCTTGGAAAAGCAGGAATCTCAGGGTAATGCCGGTAGATGATTATTGTGTTTTCTATATCCCCGACAAAGAAGAAATGACAGCAACTGTCATTCGTGTGATCTATGGCGGCAGAGATATAGATAAACAATTAGAACAGTTCACAGATGATATACCAGAGGCATGATAATGGAAAACAAGAGTTGCAATATCTGCGGAAAGACGATCAATGTCAGTCCTGCCCGGAGGGATCGCTGATCCAAGTCGGCACGATGGATCGTACTGTCCCGCCGGAGGTTGGGGCGGAACAGTACGATCCCGAAAAGGAAAACTTCCGCGTCAGGCTCGGCCAGTGACGCGGAAACGGAGAACGACCGCGGCGGCGCGGATGAAAAAGAAGATATTCAGCCGCCTTGCCGCGGCAAAC
>ERZ856578.6899-NODE-6899-length-12467-cov-4.145278_pt1 | contig 12467 bp, 9 predicted proteins | sample MGYA00514384_ERZ856578 | MGnify/ENA primary metagenome ERZ856578 (study PRJEB29103, sample SAMN06111958) | human gut metagenome | biome: human gut; feature: ankylosing spondylitis patient; material: healthy_person | host: Homo sapiens | place: China:Hangzhou...
GACGGTTAGCTCAGCTGGCTAGAGCACCTGCTTGACGTGCAGGGGGTCACAGGTTCGAGTCCTGTACCGTCCACCAAACATGAAAGCCTTGAAACCACACGGTTTCAGGGCTTTTCGTTATTTTGCTGGAAAGTCATTTTTACAATTTACCCGAAAATGCTTAAAAAGTTATGAAAAAACGCCTTGTGCTGTAGAAGCACAGGGCGTTTTTTTATGCCTGAATTGCCGTGAAAACGTGCTGGGCAGGACATTAGAAACAGCCTTTCCCGGTGCAGCTGGTGAGCCAAGGTATGACAGGCCACGTCCAGCGATGGGGTAGGAAACCTGGCTGCTGATCTGGAGCCTGCGACAGATCCTGCATCCAGGTTGACCCCTGGAGCTGGCGCCGAGTGGCCGACCGTCATGCCGCAGGCCTGAGCGTCGCCACCAGCGTGCCGGGAATACGGCTGTTTCTTTGCCCGTAGGGCCCCAGTGCGTTTTCACAGTTAATCTTTTGAACATTGTGCAATTTCTTCCGTATATAGTCCCTTTTCTGCATTTGGGAACATGACTTTTGCTATATCAAGAATCCTTTGTCGCTGTTCTTTGGTTAGATAGTCCCCCAGCTTGTTTAATTGGAAAAATTCAAAGTATGTTGCTTGGTCTGTATTTCTCCATTCATCGAAATCTAAGATTGTTTCCATGTTGTTTTTTTCTACTTGTTCCATGCCATATTCATCGAGATTTTGATTTTGCTGTTCTAACCTTTTGAAATGTTCATCTTCATTTTCTTTGTCGAAGTGTTCATGTTTTCTTTTGTAAGTCCAGTGTATGGGCTGGTTTCATATCCCATCAAATATCCTACAGAGACTCGGAAAAACTGTGCCATTTTATGCATATACTGCAAGCCGAACATTGGAGGATACCGCGCTGAGCAATTATATCATCAAGGCACGGGACGCTGATTCCATGAATAAGACGGTATCTTCCGTTGGTTCCTGTTTAAAGAGATTGATTCCGGAGAACATTGGTTATACACAAGTACAGGCAGCAGATTCTTGGCAAAAATATCAGAACGAATCCTTGACCATGATCGGCCGTGTGCCTGGCGGGATTGCAGCAATTTCCTTACTTGTCGGCGGTATTGGTATGATGAATATTATGCTTGTGACCGTAACTGAACGGACGCGGGAAATTGAAATACGTCGGGCAATCGGTACACAGCGTTCAAGTATTGTAGTTCAATTCTTGATAGAATCCAGTATGCTTTTTCGGATAAGATGCCGAAAGCCTATAATGGTAACAATACAAAGAAGCAAGGTAAAAACTATAAGTTCTTACCTTGCTTCTTTGTTGCCTTGTACCGTCCGGTTTGCCCCATAGGTCACATTGTGTACCTATGAACATGAACCATTGCGGTTACAGGGTTTCGTTCTGGAGGTGACACCCGGATAATAATTGCAGCTCACAGCAGAGTATTATTTTCATAAAGCCACCTCTTTCCAAACTGCGGATCGTAGAAAAGCTGATGCAAAGGGATTCAGTGTAAGCTGGAATTCCCTGTGGCATCGTAATGCACGTGCAGAAGCTCATGCGCCCGCCCGTTCAGCGGCCCCTCCAGCAGCTGCATGGCCACGGGGTTCAGCTCCGAGCTTTTGATCATGGCGGCCCGATCCGTTGCATACAGACCTGCGGCCCGCTGCTGCTTACGCAGCGTCAATCCAATGGGCTGACCGGCGCCGCCGACACAGCCGGTCTTGCAGGTCATCACTTCGATCAGGTCGTAATAGGCCAGCCCCTGCTCAATGTCCCGCAGCAGCTTCTTGGCGTTTACCAGACCGTGAACCACAGCGATTCGAATAACATGATCTCCAACGGGAAGAGAAACCTCCCGGATCACATCGCTTCCGCGTAAGCCGGAAAACTGAAGCGCCTGAAGCGTATTTTTGCTCTTATCCTGCATGACCCGGCGGGCCACGGCCTCGGCTACGCCGCCGGTTGTACCAAAAATGGTGGCAGCGCCCGTTCCCATGCCGAAAGGAAGATCCGGCGATTCGCCTTCCAGTTCCGTGAACCGGATGCCGGACTCCTTGATCATGGTGATGATCTCCTGCGTTGTCAGAACCAGATCCACATCAGGCTGACCGTCATGCCGGAATTCCTCGCGCCCGGCCTCCATCTTTTTCGCGGTACAGGGCATAATGGCGATATGGTAGGTTCTGCGGCCATCCTCTGCATCCTTTTTCCGATACTGATCCTTCAAAACAGCGCCAAACATCTCCATAGGACTCTTGCAGGAGGAAACGTTCTTCAGATAGGCCGAATTTTCCTTTTCCAGATATTTGATCCAGGCAGGGCAGCAGCTGGTAAACATGGGGAAGGGGCCGCCCTTTTTCAGCCGCTCAAGGAACTCGGCGGACTCTTCAAGCACCGTCAGGTCTGCGCCGAAGTTGGTGTCGTACACTTCGTCCGCACCCATCATTTTCAGAGCGGCAACCAGATTGTTCAGAGCGTTTGTCCCCGGTTCCATGCCGAACTCCTCGCCTACGGCAACGCGCACGGCGGGAGCGATCTGGAATACGACCCGTGTATTCGGATCATACAGACTTTTCCATGCCTTCCCGATCTCATCCCGGATGGTGATGGCGCCGGTGGGGCAGGCGGCCGCACATTGCCCACAGCTGATGCAGTTCGTATCTGCCAGCTTCTGGTCGAATGCGGGCATGACCTGCAGCTCGCTTCCGCGGTACGCAAAGTTCAGAATACCCATCCCCTGCATTTCCTCGCAGGTGCGAACGCAGTCGCCGCAGAGGATACATTTATTGGGGTCGCGGACAATGGCGGGAGAGGAGTGATCCTTTTCATAAACTGGCCGCGTATCCGCAAAACGAACCTTCCGCACGCCGAATTGCAGAGCCAGCTTCTGTAAATGGCATTTTCCGCTTTTTTCACAGGTGGTGCAGTCGCGGCAGTGGGAGGCCAGAATCAGCTCCAGGATCATCCGGCGATGCTTCAGCAGCTTTTCCGTATTCGTACGGATCTTCATGCCGTCCCGCGGCTCCATGGAGCAGGAAGCGTCGATTTTTCCCCGCTCATCCTCCACCACGCACATCCGGCAGGCACCAAAGGTGGACAACTCGGAATAGTAGCAGAAGGTTGGCATATTGATACCGGCTTTTCGGATGACTGCCAGAACGTTCTTCTCCCCGTCGAAGGGTACGCGCTGGCCGTCGATATACATGATTCCCTTTGCCATGGTTTAACCCTCCTTTGCTGCGGCAATCGCGCCGAAGGGGCAGTTGCTCACACAGGCGCCGCAGTTGATGCATTTTTCCGAATCAATGGTATGCGCCTGCTTCACCGCGCCCTGAATTGCCTCCATGGGGCAGTTCTTCCGGCACTTGCCGCAGCCCTTGCACTTGAGCGCATCGATTGTGGGGTGCGGCTTCTCCCGGTTGCAGATCGGGCAGTGGTGATCCACCACGTGCGCCAGATATTCGCTGCGGAAATACTTCAGCGTACTCTGAACCGGCTTGCAGGCGCTCTGGCCCAGACCGCACAGCGCCGTGGAGGTAATGGTATTCGCCAGTTCCTCCAGCAGATCCAGATCTTCCAGCGTACCCTTGTTTTTCACGATGCGATCCAAAATTTCCAGCATACGCTTTGTTCCCTCACGGCAGGGGACGCATTTTCCGCAGGATTCTTTCTGGGTGAATTCCATAAAGAACCGGGCGGTCTCTACCATGCAGGTGTCCTCGTCCATGACGACCAGACCGCCGGAGCCGATCATGGCCCCGATCTTTTTCAGAGAGTCAAAATCCAGCGGCAGATCCAGATGGGCGTCGCTTGCCGTACTTGCGCCGCCGGACGGGCCGCCGATCTGGATCGCCTTAAACTTTTTCCCATTGGGAACGCCGCCGCCGATGTCAAACACCACTTCACGGATCGTTGTCCCCATGGGAACTTCGATCAGCCCGGTGTTGACCACGTTGCCCGTCAGCGCAAACGCTTTGGTTCCGGGGCTTTTTTCGGTACCGATGCTGTGATACCACTCAACGCCCTTCCGTATGATCTGCGGAACGTTGGCGAAGGTCTCCACATTGTTGAGAACGGTGGGCATGGCCCACAGGCCGTGTTCGATGGTGCGGGGCGGCTTTACGCGGGGCATTCCGCGGTTGCCCTCGATTGAGGCGGTCAGTGCGGAGCCTTCGCCGCACACAAAAGCGCCGGCGCCCATGTTGACGTGCAGGCGGAAGGAAAAGTCTGTCCCCATGATATGGTCGCCCAGCAGGCCGTATTCTTCCGCTTTGGCGATCGCTGTTTTCAGACGGCTGACGGCCAGAGGATACTCTGCTCGAACATAGATATAGCCCTCATGGCTGCCAACGGCCAGACCGGCAATCATCATTCCTTCCAGAACGCTGTGGGGATTCCCCTCCATAATGGAGCGGTCCATAAATGCGCCGGGGTCGCCCTCGTCGCCGTTGCAGACGATGTACTTGGTGTCGGATTTCTGTTTTCTGGCGCCGTCCCACTTGCGGCCGGCAGGGAAACCGCCGCCGCCGCGTCCGCGCAGCCCGGAATCGGTGATCGTTTTGCAGATCTCCTCGTCGGACATTTCAAACAGCGCCTTTTCAAAGCCGGCATAACCGCCCTTTGCGATATATTCCTCGATATCCTCCGCATCCGATGTGCCGCAGTTCTCCAGAACGACGCGGTGCTGCCGCTTGTAGAAGGGAATATCCTGCTGGCGGGGGTACGCCACGCCATCCAGATGATATATGAGGCGGTCAATGATCTCGCCGCCCAAAACGGTTCGTTCCAGAATTTCGCGGCAGTCCTCAGGCTTTACATGGATATACATGATGCCCAACGGCTCAATATGCACCAGAGGCCCCATTTCACAGAAGCCGTGGCATCCGCTCAGCTTCATGTGCAGGCTGTGTTCCTCATCGCTGTCGTGCTTCAGCCCCACATAGACCGGCAGGCTGCGGCTTTGACATTCCGCTTTGAAGTTTTCGTAGATCTTCATTGCGCCGCCGGCAATGCAGCCCGTACCGGCGCAGATCAGCACGGACGGCACCTGCTCGCTCTGCTTCAGCGCGTTCTTTGCGTTTGCCTGAAACACATGGAAGCTGTCCCGCGTCAATTTTGCCTGTGTCATGCCGTTTCCGCCTCCTTTCTGCGAAGCTCCTCCAGAATGGCAAGCGCCGCTTCCGGGGTCATTTTGGCGTGAACTTCACCGTCAATCGTCATGACCGGGGCCAGACCGCAGGCCCCCAGACAGGCTACGGTTTCCAGCGTGAAAAGACCGTCGTCGGACGTCTTTTTCTTCCCGGACAGGCCCAGATAGTCATAGATCGCATCGTAAATGGGGCCGGATTTTCTTACATGGCAGGCAGTACCTGCACAGACCTTGATAATATGCCTGCCCTTTGCCTCTAAGGAGAAATTTTCATAGAAGGTTGCCACGCTGTATACCTTGGCAATGCTGACACCCAATTTTTCTGCGACTAACCGAAGCGCTTCCTCGCTGAGATAATTGTTCTCGGCCTGGACCCCCTGCAAAATTGCAATGAGATGTCTCGGATCACACCCGTTTTCCTCAACAATGCGCTGAACCTTTTTCAACTGATCCGCCATAGGCTTTATTCCTTCCCCCTTTTTTTAATCCTCTGACATGATATAAAATAACGAAGCACGAATATTGCAGTGATTTACAACATTTGTGCTTCGTGCGGAAACAAAGTGAGACTGGCTGTTGATGCAAAAGAACGTGTCAACGCAGGATACCGTTAAGCGAGCAATCTCATCCTCAATTTTTATTCAGCGGCAGAGCATTTGACTGTCGCCTGCATTCTGCTTTCCCCATAAGACAGGTACAGCTTTTGCAGCGGCAAGCAGATTTACTGACATTTTGTTATAATTTTAACATTTTTGAGCCAAGTGAATCGCAACAGTGAATCTTACCTGTTGCGATTGTAACCTATGTGGCATTCTGACTGTGTGAAAATTATAACATTTTATGTACAGAAAGGCAAGGAAAAGCACTTTGTAGTGACTGTCAATAATTTAACATTTATTTTGTATCAAATGTAAAAACAGAACGTTCCCTGTCTGCAATCCCTGAATTTCTAATTTGCTTTTTGCAGAGTCGCATACGATACGCGGTTTAAAGAAGTGTGCAGGCGCTGTAGTCCGAAGTTATAAGACTTCAGCCGTACCGTAGGGAACTGTGGTACAGAGCGCTTCTAAAAATAGGTCTTTCCATCATTGAGAAGAAAATATGTCCTTTGAATACACTTTTCTTGAAAAAGAAAAGGGACGAAGTGCGTGTATTGTGTTCTCACAGTGCGCTTTTTATCGCAAAGGCGGCACGTCCATGCCTGTTCCGAATCGGGTGGCGCAGGCGGCGGGAATCCAAGCCGCCAAGCACAACTGGGAACGGATCCCCATGTGCCATCCCCTGCCCCTGACGGGCATCGACATTTCGTTTCATCTGTCCGACCAGCCGTGCATGGTGGAGATCCGGGCGGCCGTTACCTGCATCAGTGTTACCGGGGTGGACAGCGCCACGCCGGAGATGTGCGGTCAGGCGATCTATCCCGCCACCGTCATGCAGGGCGAGAAGGAAGAATCCGCCGCCCGGCTTTCCGGGTGCAAGAATATTGTGGAGGCCGTTCCGGCGGGAAATGCGGTGACACTGCCCCGGTGGGGGCTGACGCTGGACTGCGGGAAAGCGGTGCCGGCGGACGTCCGCTGAGCAGGCATCCGCGCCCACCATGTGACGGCGGCGCCGGAGGGGACGGAGGGAGCTTTCCACTGCGCCGTGGAGCGGGTGATTCAGGATGTGTTCACCACCATTGTCCTGCTGCGGCCGGAACACGCCGCCCCGGATGCTCCACCTTTGCGGATGGAGCTGGAACGGGAGGACGCGCCCACCGTGTTGGATAACCAACTGGTCTGGATCTCTGTCCAGCCGCGGGACATTTTGCTGCTGCGATAGTCCGCAGACACAAAACTCCAACATCGGCAACACATAACAGGATAAATGGGAAAGCCTTGAAACTTTTAGTTTCAAGGCTTTTTCTGCAATGGAACGGATAGAATACGAAACTTGACAGATGCTGTGCTTCAATTTACCGGAAAAAGAATATCCTTGGCCACCGGGGTGTAAAACAGCCTTTCCGCTTCCGCCCGGTCGTGGGTCTGCCCAAGAATCCACATGAGCTTGGCCACCACGGCTTCCGTGGTCATGTCATAGGCCTCCAGCACCCTGAGATTTGCCTTCAGGCTGTGCCCCACATGGTAAACGCCGACGTCGCTGCCCTCGCTGGGAACCTGCGTGGTGAGGACAATGAATTTTCCCTGCGCCATCCAGTCCCGCAGGCAGTCATAGAACCCGCCCTGCTCCGGCAGTCCGCCTACGCCGAAGCTTTCGATGATCAGGGCGTCGTTCCGTTCCAGAAAGAAGTCGGCGGCGGAGCGATCCTGTCCCGGTGTCAGCTTCAGAAGGGCAACCTTCGTATCCAGGGCATCGTAGAAAAACGGCGCGGCGGCGCAGTCCTGCCGGATATACCGCAGCAGCACCCCATCCCGCAGAACGCCCAGATCCGGGTAGTTGATGCTGGAAAAGGCCTGAAAGCTCTTGGTGCGGGTCTTGCGGGCGCGGGTCCCCAAAATCACATGGCTGTTGAACACGATGGACACGCCGGGCAGATCGGAAGCCGCGCAACGGAACGCGTCTGTCAGATTGATTTTGGAATCGGTAGAGTCGAAACCGATGGGCTTCTGAGCGCCGGTGAGGACCACCGGCTTGGGGCTGCCCTGAATGAGATAGCTGAGGGCCGCGGCGGTATAGGCCATGGTATCCGTGCCGTGGGTGATGACGAAGCCATCATAGCGCCCATAATTTTCCCGGATGCAGCGCACCATCTTCAACCAGTGCTCCGGCCGCATATTGGTGCTGTCCAGATTCAGCAGCTGCACACAGTCCACATCGCAAATGCCGGAAATGGCAGGCAGGTGGCTCAGCAGCTGCTCTGTGGTCAGCTCCGGGGCAAGGCCGTCCTCTGTAACGTCGGAGGCAATGGTGCCGCCGGTTCCGATGAGTAAAATTTTCTTCATGGTATCTCCCTTTTCAGCCAAGATCCCGGTGATCCAGCGCGGCCAGACCAAACCGGGCGGCCATGGTGATGCGCTGCCGCTCCTCCTCGGTGCGGGCGCTGTCCAACCGGCTTTTCAGATCTCTTAAAAACAGACCCCGCAGGGAATCCTCCGCCGCTCTGGCCCAGAGATCCTCTGCCAGCCGGGTCTGATCCCGGATCTCCAACGCGTAAAACCGGTCTGCCAGTGCCTCCTGAAGCGCCTCCGCCTGTGCGCCGCCCTCGCCGGTCTCCCCGGTGAGCAGGATCCGATAGAGATCCTGCACTGTTTCCGTCGGCAGGGCGGCTTCAATGGCGGCGCGGGGGGCCTGCCCCGTCACGTCAACGGTCAGGATCTCATAGCGCCGTCGGGCAAAGGGAACAAAGGTCAGCGCCACCTTGCCGGTGTCGTCTATCGTACCAGCATAGAAGCCCTTTTCTCCCAGCTCGTCAAAGCCCCGTCCCTCCGGGCAGCCGGGCCAGGCGCAGACTGTCCGGCCGCAGATCAGCGGCTCTGTCCGCTTGTGGATATGCCCCAGCGCCAGATAGGCAAGGCCGCTGGCGGCAATTTCTTCTTTCCAAATCGGATCATACCGGGCTTCTGCCGGGTCGATTTCCCCGTGGAGCAGGCCGATGTGAAGCTGGCCGTCCTCCGGCGCTGCAAAGCCGGAGAGGAAGCCTGCGGACTGTTCGGGCGAGGCAAAGGCCGCGCCGTGGAGCACCAGACGCTTCTCCGGCCATGCCATGGCTTCCAGATGCGGCTGGGTAAAAATATGCACGTTGTCCGGCCACTGCACCGTCAGGTACGGACTGCCGGGGCCGTACCAGTCGTGGTTGCCGGGGGCGATGTAGACCTGCGCCGCCATTTGCCCCAGCGCGGCGGAGAGGCTTTCCGCCGTGTCCCGGTAGGCAGACGCGCTGTCAAAGAGGTCGCCTGCCAGCAGCACCAGCTCAATGCCGTTCTGATTGACGTAGTTGGCAAGGCGCTGGGGCAGCTCCCGGCTTTCCCGGCGGCGGGCCGCCGCCTGCCGGGGGGGCAGGGCGGCAAAAGCACTGTCCAGATGAAAATCCGCCCCATGAATGAATTTCAGCATAGGCTTCCTCTTTACGCTTCTTTCTCCACCGGCCGCCAGCCCTTGGCCACATCGATCCACGCCACAAAGTTGGAGGAATACTTCTCCAGCTCCTCACAGGTCAGTTCAATGGCGCTGTTGCTGCTGCCGGCGGCAGGGAACACCGTGTCAAACCGCTTCAGGGAAATATCCAGATAGGTTTTCACGTTTTCCGGCAGGGCAAAGGAACATACGCCGCCGGGATCGTGACCGATCATGGTGTGGGCCTCGTCAAAGGTCAGCATTTTGGCCTTGGTGTGGAACTGCGCCTTGTAGCGGCTGTTGTCCACCTTGGCGTCACCGGCCATGACGATGATGATGGGATCTTCGCCAATCTTAAAGCTCATGGACTTGGCAATGCGGGCGCCTTCCACACCCACGGCCACCGCCGCCAGCTCCACCGTGGCGGAGGAAACGTCGAATTCCCGGATGCGGTCCTCAATGCCAAAACCCCTGAAATATTCTCTTACTTTTTGAATAGACATGGTGTGTTCCTCTTTTTACAGTTTTACGGGTTTGTCGTTTATATATTCGCCGTAGGGGATCCCGTTCAGGCAGCTGGGCAGCATGGCCTCCACAGCCGAGCTGATATGCTCCGGCAGGGCGTTGACGGGGAACCAGTGGAGCCCGGCGTTCTTCTCCGGCTCCATGACGGCGGGAACGCCTGCGTATTTCCGAATCACGAAGCACAGGTCGTAATAGGTGCGTCCGTCACCGCCGGCGACCCTGTGACACAGGTGGACAAACTCCGCGTCGGCGGGATCTACGCATATTCCCAGCTCCTCCCGGCATTCACGGGCCACGGCCTGACGGGCCGTTTCGTTTTCATCCACATGGCCGCTGCCGGCAAAGTCCCAGGTGCCGTCCATGTAGCCGGTGTTCTGCCGCAGGTGCAGCAGCACCTCCCGGCCATCCTTCCCGTCCCGCAGCAGAATGGGAAACACTGCGGAATAGGAGCGGTAATGTTCCGGTCTGATCATTCTCAGATCCCTCCTTATCGGATCTCCACACGCTCTACAGCGGTGCAGAGTCCTGTAGCGCTGTCCAGCGTGAAAATAGCGCCCTGCAGCTTGCAGGGGCCGTCCGGATTGCGGTAGCGCCCCGGCAGCCCGCCTAAAAACGTCTCTACAGATTGCCCCGGCTCCACCCCCAGAACGGATTCGATGGGGCCGGTCATGCCCAGATCCGTGATGTAGCCGGTGCCGTGGGGATAGACCCGCTCATCGGCAGTGGGGACGTGGGTGTGGGTACCCCAGAGGGCGCTGACCCGGCCATCCAGATAGTAGCCCAGCGCCAGCTTTTCGCTGGTGGCCTCCGCGTGAAAATCCACCAGCGTGAAATCCGCGGAACCCTGTTCCAGCAGCCGGTCTGCCAGAGTAAAGGGATTTTCGGCGTTCCATTGCAGCGTGCAGCGGCCAATGAGATTGACCACACGGAACCGCAGACCGTTGAGGTCGAAGATCTCGCAGCCGTGGCCCGGCATCCGGCCGGACAGGTTGGCGGGGCGCAGCAGCCAGGGCGTTTCGTCCAGCATCCGGCAGATCTCCATTTTGCCGAAGGTGTGGTTGCCCAGCGTTACGGCGTCGGCGCCGGCGTCATAGACACGCCACGCCTGTTTGCAGGTCAGCCCCACGCCGGAGATGTTTTCCCCGTTGACTACAGTGAAGGAAATATGTTTCAGCTTTTGCAGGGGACGCAGATGGCGTTCCAGATGGGCAAGACCGGCCTCGCCCACCACGTCTCCCACCGCCAGAACGGAATACAGCATACAGAACCTCCCATGGATGATTGCGATGTTCTGCTTATTCTATCCCACTTTTTCAATTTTGACAAGGCGCATCTCCCACAGCCGCCGGAACCCGCGGCAAAAGTTATCTGTTCAAATTTACAGGATATGACTTGACATAACCGCTTCAACTGATTAAACTATATAAGGATCATTATAGGCGGAAAGGGGTTCGCCTGTTTGTGTTCTGAACCGTGCCGGTCAGCCCTGCGGCAGATCGGACGGTGAATTTTATGGCGTTTTACGCTGAAATCAGAAGGAAGGAATCACATCTATGACCATCATTGTAGGCATTGCTTGCTTGGCAATCGGTGCGGTGATTGGCTTCCTCTATCGTAAGAGTGTGTCTGAAAAAAAGATCTCCAGCGCTGAAGAAGAAAGCCTGCGCATTGTAAACGAAGCAATCCGCACCGCCGAGAGCAAGAAGAAGGAAGCGCTGCTGGAAGCCAAGGAAGAGATCCTGAAAAGCCGTACTGATTACGAGAAGGAAGAAAAATCCCGCAGAGCCGATCTGCAGCGGCAGGAAAACCGTTTGCAGCAGAAGGAAGAAAATTTGGACCGCAAGCTGGAGACCATTGAGAAGAAGGAAGAATCTCTGGCTCAGAAGCACGCGGCCATGGAGAAGGAACAGGAGGAGATCCACACCATCAAGCAGAGCCAGACGGCTATGCTGGAAAAGATCTCCGGCTTCACCGCTGACGAGGCAAAGGATTACCTCATCCAGCAGGTGGAGAGTGAAGTGACCCACGAGACTGCCCTCAAGATCAAAGAGGTGGAGTCCCGGATGAAAGAGGAGTGCGAGACCCGCGCCCGCGAGGTGGTGGCTCAGGCCATCCAGCGCTGCGCCGCCGACTCCGTGGCCGAACTGACCGTCAGTGTGGTTCCCCTGCCCAATGACGAGATGAAGGGCCGCATCATCGGCCGCGAGGGCCGCAATATCCGCACCATTGAGACTCTGACCGGCGTGGATCTCATTATCGACGATACGCCGGAGGCCATTACCGTTTCCTGCTTCGAGCCGGTCCGCCGGGAGATCGCCCGGCTGGCGCTGGAAAAGCTGATCGCTGACGGCCGCATCCATCCCACCCACATTGAGGAAATGGTGGAGAAGGCCCGCCGGGAGGTGGAAGCCACCATCAAGGCGGAGGGCGAACGCGCCATGTTTGAGTGCGGCATCCGCAACCTGCACCCGGAGCTGGTGAAGATGCTGGGCCGTCTCCATTACCGCACCAGCTACGGCCAGAACGTTTTGCAGCACTCCATCGAGGTCTCCCATATCGCCGGCATGATGGCAATGGAGCTGGGGGCTGATGTCCAGACCGCCAAGCGTGCCGGTCTGCTCCATGATCTGGGTAAGTCCGTGGATCACGAGATGGAGGGCACCCATGTGCAGCTGGGCGTGGAATTCGCCCGGAAGTACAAGGAGAAGGAAGAGATCATCCACGC
>ERZ856578.6900-NODE-6900-length-12465-cov-5.846303_pt1 | contig 12465 bp, 8 predicted proteins | sample MGYA00514384_ERZ856578 | MGnify/ENA primary metagenome ERZ856578 (study PRJEB29103, sample SAMN06111958) | human gut metagenome | biome: human gut; feature: ankylosing spondylitis patient; material: healthy_person | host: Homo sapiens | place: China:Hangzhou...
GTAACTTATTTTGATGCAAGTGGATTCATGGTTGAGTCTGGATCGTGCTATTACATTTTTGACTATTATAAAGGTGAACTGCCAAAGCTTGACAAAGACAAGGAAGTAATTGTCTTTTGCAGTCATTTTCATCAGGATCATTTTAATCCGCAGATTTTTCAAATCCTTAAAGATATGGGGCTGAATTATCAGGCGGTTCTGGCGAAGGATATCAACAAAAGAAAGTATCCGACAGGTGTGAAGATCACAACTGCTTATCATGATGAAAGTTATACTCTTGATAACGGCACACAAGTCAGTACGCTGCTCTCTACCGATAGTGGAGTTGCTTTTATTGTAAAAACAAAGGACAGTACAATTTATCATGCTGGTGATCTGAATGACTGGTATTGGGAGGGTGAACCGGATGCGGATAATCGTCAGATGACATCCAGGTATTGTGCGGAGATTGATAAATTGAAAGGCATTCATTTTGATGCTGCATTTGTTCCGCTTGATCCGAGACAGGAAGACCACTATGCGGATGGGATGATTTATTTTCTGGAAAAGGTAGAGTGTGAAGCTGTTTTTCCGATGCATTATTGGGATGATCCGAAAGTCATTGACAGATTTATTGCGGAATATCCAAAATATAAATCACGAATCAGAAATACAGAGTTAGCAAAAGGAGAAAAGTGCGGTTATACCGAATAAATAATTATTGGTTATATTGTACAAAAATAAGAACAATCCACAGAGGGCAGAAGAAACCCTTGTGAAAATGTTAACGATAATTGTAACTGCGTACTGTTTTTTATGCAAAACATAAGATTGTCATTTATAAATTAATACGCTATAATATAGAAGAATTCTAAATAAATAATTCCTGATGGTTTTCACTGGCGTCAGGGTCTTTAAGAATTGGAGGAAAGAAATATGTTAGTATCAGCTACAGAAATGCTTCAGAAAGCAAAAGCAGGCCACTACGCAGTAGGACAGTTCAATATCAACAATCTTGAGTGGACAAAGGCTATTCTTACAACAGCACAGGAACTCAACTCACCAGTTATCCTTGGTGTATCTGAGGGTGCAGGAAAATATATGACAGGATATAAGACTGTTGTAGGTATGGTAAACGGAATGATGGAAGAACTTGGAATCACAGTTCCGGTTGCTCTTCACCTTGACCACGGCAGCTATGAAGGATGCCTGAAATGTGTAGAAGCAGGATTTTCATCTATCATGTTCGACGGATCTCATTATCCGATCGAAGAGAATGTTGAGAAGACAAAAGAACTCGTTAAGATCGCTCATGACAAAGGAATGTCAATCGAGGCAGAGGTTGGATCCATCGGTGGAGAAGAAGATGGAGTTATCGGAAGAGGCGAGTGTGCTGATCCGGAAGAGTGTAAGAGAGTAGCTGATCTGGGAATCGATTTCCTGGCAGCAGGTATCGGTAACATTCATGGTAAATATCCGGCAAACTGGGAAGGATTAAGCTTCGAGACTCTGGACGCTATTCAGCAGCGTACAGGAGATATGCCACTCGTACTTCACGGTGGTACAGGTATCCCGGAAGATATGATCAAGAAAGCAATCTCTCTTGGAGTTGCTAAGATCAACGTTAATACAGAGTGTCAGCTTTCTTTTGCAGCAGCTACACGTAAGTATGTTGAAGAAGGAAAAGATCTTGAGGGTAAAGGATTTGACCCACGTAAACTTCTCAAACCAGGCGCAGACGCAATCATGGAAACAGTAAAAGAGAAGATGGAGTTATTCGGATCTGTCGGAAAAGCCTGAGAAGAACTTTTTTAAAAAAGCACTTGCGTTTTAAAGCAAGTTGAGGTATACTGACTCACGTAGACAGAACAAGGGCGTTCCAATTATAATTGGAGTGCCCTTTTTTATGTATTAGGAAAGTCCTTTCCTAATACATAAAAAACGCTCCGCTAAGGATGCGCACTGTGGCGTACAAGGTAGATGTCGCAAGCGACCGCCGCAGGCGCCAAAATGTGCCAAGGCACATTCTTTGTTATCCCTTGGGAAATGATCCGCATGATTGAATCAGATTGAATTTAATGAAATTAGATTTCATCCGACTGGATCAGACGGATGATTTCCTGAGAGGTGATCTATCAAAAGGGTTCCCGTAGTGAAATCGAGTTATTGCTCATTGCAGTGGGCGGTAATCGGAGGATTAAGAGAAAAGGAAGGTATAGGATATGAGCACAGAATTATTCAATGTAGCTGACATCTTTGGAGAGAACGTATTTAACGATACTGTTATGCAGGAGCGTCTGCCAAAGAAAGTTTACAAGAATCTGAGAAAGACAATTGAAGAAGGAAAAGACCTGGATCTCGAGACAGCAGATGTTATTGCTCACGAGATGAAAGAATGGGCAATTGAAAAAGGAGCGACTCACTATACACATTGGTTCCTGCCACTTACAGGAGTTACAGCAGAGAAGCATGATTCCTTTATCTCAGCTCCGCTTCCAAGTGGAAAAGTTCTGATGACTTTCTCAGGAAAGGAATTGATCAAAGGTGAGCCGGATGCATCTTCATTCCCGTCAGGAGGACTGAGAGCAACATTCGAGGCAAGAGGATATACAGCATGGGATTGTACATCACCGGCATTCGTAAGACAGGATGCAGGCGGAGCTACACTTTGTATCCCAACAGCATTCTGCTCCTATACAGGAGAGGCACTGGATCAGAAGACACCGTTGCTTCGTTCTATGGAAGCTATCAATAAAGAAGCATTAAGACTTCTTCGTTTATTTGGAAATACAACATCTAAGAAGGTTACTCCATCTGTTGGAGCAGAGCAGGAGTACTTCCTTGTAGATGCAGAGAAGTTTGAAGAAAGAAAAGACCTGATCTACACAGGACGTACACTTTTTGGAGCAATGCCTCCGAAAGGACAGGAGCTTGACGATCATTACTTCGGAACAATCCGTCAGAGAATCGCATCTTTCATGAGAGATGTAAATATCCAGCTTTGGAAGGTGGGTGTTCCATCAAAGACACAGCATAACGAGGTTGCACCGGCACAGCATGAGCTGGCTCCGATTTATACAGAAGCTAATATCGCTGTAGATCAGAATCAGCTGACAATGCAGACATTGAAGAGAGTAGCTTGTCAGCATGGGCTGAAATGTCTGCTTCACGAGAAACCGTTCGCAGGAGTTAACGGATCCGGTAAGCACAACAACTGGTCTATTACTACAGATGATGGAATCAATCTTCTCGAACCAGGTAAGACACCTCATGAGAATACACAGTTCCTTCTTGTACTTGCCTGCATTATGAAAGCGGTTAATGTACATGCAGATCTGCTCAGAGAATCTGCAGCTGATCCGGGAAATGATCACAGACTTGGAGCAAATGAGGCACCTCCGGCAATTATCTCTATCTTCCTTGGAGAGCAGCTTGAGGATGTTGTTGAGCAGCTGATCAGCACAGGAGAAGCTACACACAGTTTAAAAGGTGGAAAGCTGGAAACAGGTGTAAGTACACTTCCTGACCTGTTCAAAGATGCAACAGACAGAAACAGAACATCACCGTTTGCATTTACAGGAAATAAGTTCGAGTTCCGTATGGTTGGATCAAGAGATTCTATCGCAAACCCGAATATCGTACTGAACACAATCGTTGCGGAAGCATTTGCAGATGCATGTGATATTCTTGAGAAAGCAGATGACTTTGATCTTGCAGTACATGATCTGATCAAAGAATACCTGACAGAGAACCAGAGAATCATCTTCAACGGAAACGGATACTCTGACGCGTGGGTTGCAGAGGCTGAGAGAAGAGGACTTCCGAACATTAAGTCTATGGTTGAAGCAATTCCGGCAATCACAACAGACAAGGCTGTAGAATTGTTTGAGAGATTTAATGTATTCACAAAAGCAGAGCTTGAGTCTCGTGCAGAGATTCAGTATGAGGCATATGCTAAGGCAATCAATATTGAAGCTCGTACTATGATCGATATGGCAAGCAAACAGTTCCTGCCGGCATTTATCAAGTATACAAAGACACTGGCAGATACAATTAATGCTGTGAAGGCAGCAGGTGTTGATGCGACAGTTCAGACAGAGGCACTTAAGGAAGTAAGTGCTCTGATGGCTGAGACAAAGGCAGCGCTTGATAGGCTTGTAAAAGTGACAGGTGAGGCAGCAGCAAAAGAAGAAGGCGAAGTACAGGCTACATACTATCATACAGAGGTTGTTCCGGCTATGGATGCACTCCGTACACCGGTTGACAAACTTGAGATGATCGTGGATAAAGAAGCTTGGCCAATGCCATCTTACGGAGATCTGATTTTCGAGGTATAAAATTGTATTACAGAAAAGTAATTTGAAGTAAATGATTGGAAGTCATTATTCAGATAAAGAGTCTGGATAATGGCTTCTTTTTGCTCTGAAAATCGGGAAAGCTGCATGACTATTTCATGCAAGAAAGCAAAAATTATTGTATAATGAGAAGTGGTTCGTGCAGTTTGAGCGTGTTCTGCACGAATGAGAAAAAGAAAGAGTGGAATAAAAATGCAGTCAGAAGCAGAACTTAAAAGTTTATTATCAAGAATAGATCACCGGGGATATCCGGCTTATAAAGATACAAAAGGACAGTACCGATTTCCGGGATATGTTTTATCGATCGATCACGTACAGGGAGATCCGTTTGCGTCACCGTCAAAGGTAAGTGTACTGGTGAGTGGAAAGACAGCAGGATTCCCACAGGAATTATATTGTGGAAAATGTCAGAGAATCGCACTTCAGGATGAATTGCTGCGCCAGTTTGGAAGAAGGGCAGAGAGGTTTGCATTCAAGGCGAAAGGTTCAGGTAAGAGCGGACTGATCTCTGTCAGCAGATGCGGACAGGAAGTTTTGGAGAGAACAGCGTGTCAGATCCAGCCGGAGAACGGAAACATCCTTCTGAGAATGGAAATCGGATTTCCGGCAAATGGACGAACGATCAATGCAAGAGAATTAGAGAAGATTTTATTTGATTTTGTTACGGAGTGTGTAAAGGCATCCTTGTTTTATAAGAATCTGGATGCAAAAAGATTGAGAAGAATCGTAGATCTGGCAGAAGATCAGGAGTATATCCGTAAAGAACTTCCGAAACGTGGTTTGTGTGCTTTCGTGGCAAACGGAAGTGTACTGCCAAGGGAATCCGGAATTTCATCCAGGCCGATGCGTGACGGAATTGCCTTCCAGTCTCCGACGGAGCAGGAAGTGACACTGGAACTTCCACATAAAGGAAAGATTACCGGTATGGGAATCCGTAAGGGGATTACTTTGATCGTCGGTGGAGGTTATCACGGAAAGTCAACACTTTTGAAAGCTCTGGAGCTTGGAGTGTACAATCACATCGCAGGGGATGGAAGAGAGTATGTGATCACAGATGCGACAGCAGTGAAATTGCGCGCGGAGGATGGAAGAAGTATCCAGAAGACAGATATTTCCATGTTCATCAACGATCTTCCGAACGGAAAAGATACGACATCATTCTGTACAGAAGATGCAAGTGGAAGTACTTCACAGGCGGCAAATGTGATCGAAGGAATTGAGGCCGGAACATCCCTGTTCTTGATTGATGAAGATACGAGTGCAACGAACTTCATGATCCGTGATGAGCTGATGCAGCGCGTGATCCACAGAGAGATGGAGCCGATCACGCCATTTATTGAAAGAATCAGAGAATTGTATGAAAATTATGGAATCTCGACAGTGATCGTTGCAGGAAGTTCGGGAGCTTATTTCCATATCGCAGACAGTATTATCCAGATGGATCGTTATGTTCCGAAAGATATTACGGTATTGGCGAAAAAAGAAGCAGAGAACTTCCCGCAGATCAGCGTGCCGGAGCAGCCAGCAAAAAAGCCGGCTTATGACAGAGTGCCGCGACCGGATAAAGCATTTCGCGGAAATGACCGGATCAAGATGAAGACGATGGGAAAAGAATCTGTGATGATCAACAGGGATACGATCGATCTGAGGTATTTGGAACAGATCACGGATAGCGAACAGGTGGCAGCACTTGGATACTGTGTACGATATGCACAGAAACATTTGATTGACGGAAAGAAGAATCTGATTCAGATTGTAGATGAGTTGGAAGAAGTGATGCAGAATAAATCGCTGGCGGAATTATGCGAGAGTACATCCAGTGTATCCTGTATGGCAGTGCCGAGAAGACAGGAAATATTTGCATGTTTTGACAGATATAGAGCACTTAGGTTAGTATGATATAGGAGTTGATAATATGAAATTAGAGAATGGAAGACCAGAAAACACAGAAGGAAGATTAGAAAAGGAAATCAGGGTATATGATTTCCTCGACAAGCTTGGTGTGGAATACCAGAGAGTAGACCATGAGGCGGCAATGACGATGGAAGCCTGTGAAGAGATCGATAGAACACTTGGAGATGGAACCGCAATCTGCAAGAACCTGTTCCTTTGCAATCGACAGGAAACAGACTTTTATCTGCTTCTGATGCCGGGAGACAAGCCATTTAAGACGAAAAATTTGTCGGCACAGATTAGTTCTGCCAGACTTTCCTTTGCAAAGCCGGAGTATATGGAGAAGTATCTGGATATTACACCGGGATCCGTCAGCGTTATGGGACTTATGAATGATACAGAGGGGAAAGTACAGCTTCTGATCGATGAGGATATAATGAAAGATCCGTATTTTGGTTGTCATCCGTGCATCAACACATCCAGCTTGAAGATTCGTACATCTGATTTGATCGCAAAGATCATTCCGGCGCTGAAGCATGCACCGAAGATGGTGAAACTTCCGGGAGCGGAGGAGCAACAGTAACGATTAATCGACCTAGGTCCATTTCCTGTTGGTTGTATATTTTTCGTGCATTTGCTATAATTTATATGTTGATATGCGAATAGTAGGTATCATTTTCAGGATTGATGCAGAGAAGATAAAAAGGAGGACTAGCGTGTCTGAGGAAAATAAAGTGATAGATGAAGTGAATACATCAGGAGTAGTCGAGCAGCCGGTGGATGCGGCGGAGATTCCGCCAGTGAAGACAGAGGCGATACCACCGGTGAATACGGAACCAACACATCCTGTACAGCCACCGGTAGAACCGGCGCAGAAGCTGGAAGATTATTACAAAGAGACTGTGGAGGATCGTGCAGCTGAGGAAGAGTACGAGCAGGCGGTTAAAGATCCGCAGAACCGGAAGGAAAAGATCGATCAGATCAAGAGTATTTTCCACCGCAGTGGGGAGAAGAAATTTTCCAGAGAAGAAGTGATTCTTTCTAAGATTCGACCGGAGGATATGCTGGAATATCTGACGTTGGAACAGCGCAGACTGGAATGCTTACAGAAAGCAAGACAGAGCCGGAATGAGAAGCTTCTCAAGGTGCTTCAGCTTGCGGCGATACTTGCAGCAATTGTAGCGGTTGTCGCTTTACTGAAGGATAATCCGGTCGTTCTTGTGAACATTCTGTATATGCTTGGTATTGTAGCAGCAATCTGGATCTGGAAGAATCCGGGAAAGAAGTAAATTTACTGTAATGAGGTGATGATATGAAGTTTTTTCATTTATCAGACCTGCATATAGGAAAGCAATTACATCACTATAACCTCCGGGAGGATCAGGAACATATCCTTGCGGAGGTTCTTTCATATGCAGAGTCTATACATCCGGATGCAATTGTTATCGCTGGAGATATCTATGATAAATCCGTGCCATCAGCAGAAGCCGTCAGCTTGTTTGATGAATTTCTGACAGCTTTGGCTAAGATTGAACCGGTGATTCCGGTGCTTATTATATCGGGAAATCATGATTCGGCACAGCGGCTTGATTATGCCAGCCGTTTGCTTGGAAGTCATCAGATTTATATTGCGGGGCAGGCACCGGAGGAAGAAGCAGATCGTCTGAAAAAGATTACTTTGACGGATGAGTTTGGTGAAGTGGATTTTTGGCTGCTTCCGTTTTTGAAGCCGGGATATGTGCGTAAAATCTTTGGCGGAGATGTGCCGGAGAGTTATACGGCAGCTGTACAAGGACTTCTGGAGAGGGAGAAGATTGATTTCTCCAGAAGAAATGTACTGGTTTCCCATCAGTTTTATACAGGGAAGGGGGAGACTCCAACAACGTGTGAATCAGAAGTATTATCTGTCGGAGGCATTGATAATGTAGATATTTCCGCAGTACAGGAGTTTGACTATGTGGCTCTTGGACATTTACATGGAGCACAGAGAGTCGGACAGGAGAAGATCCGCTACTGCGGAACATTGTTGAAATATTCAGTCAGCGAAGCAAACCAGAAGAAGACACTTCATGTAGTTGAACTGAAAGAAAAAGGGAGCGAGCCGGAGATTCAGAAGCTGCCGCTGCATCCACTTCGTGATGTGAGAAAACTTAGGGGAACGCTGGAAGAGATCCTTGAAGCGGAGGACGGAACCGGGAGTGAAGATTATGTCAGTGTAACGCTGACAGATGAGGTTGATCCGTACAAACCGAAGGAGCAGCTGGAAAGAAAGTTCCATCATATCCTCGAAGTACGGATGGATAATGAAAGGACGAGACAGAAGCTGGAATTTTCTGAAGAACAGATACGGATCGGTACTCCGTTTGAAACATTTTGTGATTTCTACAAAGAGATGCAGGGGCAGGAAATGTCTGAGCAGGAACAAAAGATCTTAAGAGAGATTCTAAGTGAAATGAAAGGGGAAGACGTATGAGACCGGTGAGATTGACGATGTCCGCATTCGGATCTTATGCGGGCGTCCAGAAGATAGATTTTACAAAGATTCACAGCGGATTATTTCTGATTACCGGAGATACGGGTGCAGGAAAAACAACCATCTTTGATGCAATCATGTATGCGCTGTATGACCGGACGAGTGGCGGACGCAGAGATGGAAATATGATGCGCAGCCAGTATGCATCAGAAGACACAGACACTTATGTTGAATATGTGTTTTCTTATCGGGGACAGGAATATACCGTGCGCCGTAATCCGGAATATCTCCGGGTAGGGAAGAGAAGAAAAGCAGATGGAAGCCTCCGGTATGTGAAAGAGACAGCGAAGGTAAGTCTCCTTCTTCCGGACGGAAGGGAATACCAGGGGAAGAAGCGAGAGACAGACCAGAAGATTCAGGAAATCATTGGTCTTGATGCGGGACAGTTTACACAGATTGCCATGATCGCGCAGGGAGATTTCTTAAAGCTTCTTCATGCAGAATCGAAAGAACGTAAAAAGATCTTCTCACAGATTTTCCAGACACAGATCTACTGGCGGATCCAGGAAGCACTGAAAGAAAAAGGAAAAGATCTGTATATTGCGCTGAAGGAAAGTGAATCAGACATCCGGCGTGAGATGGAGCATGTGGAACAGGAGAACACAGAGCAGCAGGATTTGGCAGACCAGTGGAAAGAACTCTGTGAGTTATCCATGCCGGAAGGGGAAAAGGTTCTGGAGGCTGTGAAAAACTTTCTCGAATATGAAGAAAGTTGTGGAAAAGTCTTAAAGAAAGAATCAGAGGAACTTAAGAAACAGTCAGAAACACTTCGAATGCTGATTCAGAAGAAAGAAGAGAAAAATAAGATATTTGACCGTTTGGAAATGGAAGAGAAGCAGCTGAGTATTCTGAATGCAAAACAGGAAGAGATGGAAACCTGTCGGGTTCAGGCAGTGCTTGGACACCGGGCAGAGCAGGCGAGACATCTGGAAGTGCAGGCTCTTCGAACAGCGAAATCCGTGAGGCAGATACAGGGAGAAATCGAGCAGATTACTGTATGGCAGAAGGAACAGGAAAAGGAACTTTCTGAGGTTAAAGAAAAAGCGGAAGAACTGGAAGAAGTTTTTGCAAAGGAAGAACCGGAAATGCTGAAAAAAATTTCACAGTTATCGGATCTCCTTCCACATTACGCAAATGTGCGTAAGTATTCGAAAGAATATGAAAATCAGACAGGGGCAATGCAGCGTTGTATACAGAATTGTCAGGAAGCATCAGCTCAGTATGAGGAAGCATATGCGAAATTCTTTCAGGAGCAGGCGGGAATCCTGGCAAAGGAATTACAGGAAGGCACGCCGTGTCCGGTCTGCGGATCAGTAGAACATCCGCATCCGGCAAAGATTTCCGGAGAAGCACCGGATAAAGAGACGGTAGAGAAACTGAAGCAAAGACGTGATCTGCTGGAACAAAAAAGAATACAGCAGCAGGAAAAGTTTCAGATATGTAAAGCACAGCTTGAATCAGAACAACGTATTCTCGGAGATAATCCTGTGAAAGAAGAGCAGGTGAAAGAAGAGCTTCAGAAGATGCAGGTTGAACTGGATCGGAAGAAGAATGAAACAAAGCAGGCACAGGAACAGTGCCGTAAGATGACGGAGGAAAGCAGACGTCAGGCAGGAAAACTGGAGGGACTTCGAAGTCAGAAAACAGAACTTGAGAAGCGTTTTGTAAAAGAGCAGGAAGAGTTCCGAGAGGAGATCAGCCGACAGGAATTTACTTCACAGGAAGAATTCCGTGAGGCGAAACAGTGGATCGAAGGGTGGCGGGAGAAAGACAAAGAAGTGAAAGAACATGACCGCCAGCTGTTAGAGAAAAAGGCAAAGATCGAGACGCTGAAGGAACAGACTGCAGGCGAAAAGCGGGAAGATCCGCAGCAGGAGATGGAAAAGCGAAATGAAGTAGAACATCTGTTGAAAGAAAAACAGGATCATCAGATGCAGCTTCACAGCAGATGGACAGGTAACCAGAATGCGTACAAGAACCTGAAACAATATTTTTCTTCGCAGGAAGCTCTGCGAAAAGAATATGAGGTACTTTCCAACCTGAGCAAGACTGCAAATGGCAATTTGAGCGGCAGTGTGAAACTTGATTTTGAGACGTATGTACAGCGGACTTATTTCCGGCAGATCATTCAGGCGGCAAACCGCAGGCTGGCGCGGATGACATCAAATGAATTTATTTTACAGTGCAGGGAGATTCAGGATCTGAGCAGTCAGGGACAGGCCGGCCTTGATCTGGATGTCTATGATCTAGTGACAGATTCGGTCAGAGATGTGAAGTCTCTTTCAGGAGGAGAATCCTTCATGGCAGCCTTATCAATGGCATTGGGACTTGCAGATATTATCCAGAATACAGCCGGAGCAGTGAGTCTGGAGACGATGTTTGTAGATGAAGGATTCGGATCTCTGGATGATGCATCAAGAGACCGTGCGATTCAGATTCTCAAAGAACTTGCAGGAGAGAAAGGACTGGTTGGAATCATTTCCCATGTAAATGAATTGAAAGAGCAGATTGACTGGAAATTAAATATTACAAAGACGGAGCATGGAAGTCAGGCAAAATGGGAAATCTAAAAGCATAAGGCAATAATAGGGACAGCTACGAAGAAGGACAGAATACAGGCAGGTGCGGAAAATGAAACAAAATGGAATGAGAGAAAGAAAAGGAAGGATTTCAAGATACGGAAGAAGGATGTTGGCAGTTCTGCTCAGCGCAGGGATGCTGCTGACAGAGACTCTTCCGGTATTCGGAACAGAAAATACGGAGGAAACGGCACGCCCACATCAGCTTTATTGCACAGTACTTGGAGACAGTATTGCAAAAGGTTACACTTGCGATAAATCCTGGATGGAGAATTATGGAAGTCTGGCAGCAAAGGAAATAGCATATAGCGAAGGGTGCAGATATATTTATCACAATTATGCAAGAACAGGTCTTGATACAGCAGGATTGAACGAAAAGTATTTGTCAAAGCAGGATGTGCAGACGAATCTTGCAAAAGCAGATGTTATTTTTATAACAATTGGTTCGAATGACCTGCTCAACGAATGTAAGCGTGTGGTCCAGGAAATCCTGAAGACAGATACAAAATTTAAAAGTGCGGATGAAGCACTGGCATCCTTGAAAAGTTCTGTAAAGAAGAATCCGCTTCTTGTGCTGAGTGCGATCAACGCGTTGAATAACTGGGATTATAATTCCTTTGAAAAAGAATGGATTCAGATGATGAAGACTGTAAATTCATTGAAAAAAGATGACGCGAAAGTGATCGTGACTACAATTTATAATCCGGCAGGCAATATGAAACTTCCGTCTACGCTGAATAAAATTGTAGAAGATATTATTGAAAATATGAACGCGATCATTGAAAAACGGGCGGGAAAATATGATTATGAAATTGCGGATGTGTATCAGTCATCTGTGACATCACATCTGCAGAAAGATGGAGTACATCCGGATTCACAGGGGCAGCAGATCATTGCAGATCTGGTTTGTAAGGAATACGAAAAGTAAAAAAGAAGCATTCTTTGTGTTGGTTCTTATATGGAACAATGCAGAGAATGCTTTTTCGTTTTACAAGAAATAGAACTGTCACATTTATAACACAAAACATTCACAGAATCCTGATACTTTTGAAAGGTCAAAAATCCCGGTTTGTCTGCATAGATATAGACTGGAAGAAATATAGGGAGGTAAGACTTTGATAGAAGT
>ERZ856578.6905-NODE-6905-length-12455-cov-3.393602_pt1 | contig 12455 bp, 9 predicted proteins | sample MGYA00514384_ERZ856578 | MGnify/ENA primary metagenome ERZ856578 (study PRJEB29103, sample SAMN06111958) | human gut metagenome | biome: human gut; feature: ankylosing spondylitis patient; material: healthy_person | host: Homo sapiens | place: China:Hangzhou...
GTTCCTGTCTGGAAGATTACATCGTATCCCTGACTTCTTTTATATCTTTCGATGGCATCTGCCAGCACGATCTCATACGTGTTACCGATGTGCGGTTTGCCTGATGCATAAGCGATTGCTGTTGTAATATAATATTTTCCTTTATTACATTTTTCACACATGTTTTTTCTCTCTCCTTCTATGTTTACCGGATATATGAAATATAGAATGTGCCCTGGCACATTCTCGCGCTGAGCGCGGTCGCTTGCGACATCCTACTTCTTCGCGCGAATGCGCATCCTGCCGGAGGCTTTTTATATAACAGGAAACTCAGTTTCCTGTTATATAAAAAATCTCCCCTGCATTCACTCCTCATAACTTCTGTTACAATTCGTAAATCCCAGGGAAGACGAAAATCCGTGTTACCACTTCCATTCACTATCAGTCTCGCAACCGACAGTCTCTGCGGGTGAAGTCACCACTCCACCTCTCCGCTGTAAAGGGCGGAACCCTTCGTGAACTTACATTTTCCATGCTCATCCACACCGCTCAGTAAGCCATCTTCTGTAACGTTCCACCTGTCCCTCTCAGCATCACACTGCAGTATTCTCACCTACAGTTCACGGGATTCTCTGTAAGATTTCCTGTTACATACTCTCTTCATCAATGCGTTTGTCATATATCCATTCGTAATGTAAATCGTAGCATATAAGCGGGCGTGATGTCAAGGTCTACAGGCTGTACGTATCAATCTTCTGCAATTAAATTCCTTAACTATCAATCAAGTACTTCCTTAGAATCAAACTGCTCCATAAATTTTGTATATTCTGCAGAATCTTTGAATACTGGTTTGTAATTTTTAACCAGTTCTTTACTTCTTGCAGCTTTCTCTTTCAGCAATCCATATGCTGCCAATGCAAACATTTTCGCTGTATCAATATAAGCCTCTTCTTCATTCGTCACTTCAAAGTTAATCTGATGAAGTCCGCCTTTTACACCGCCTGTATTGAATGTATAAACAGGCATCAGATGCTGCACATCACCTACATCTGTAGAACCGCCGGAATGTCCCGCAGCCTCTCTTACAGGTACTTCCGGTGCTGCAAGTTCTGCAGCTCTCTTCAACTCCGGCAAAGCCTGTTCTGCAAGTGTCGGAAGGTATCCCGGCAGTGTAGTAATCTCTACTTTTGCTCCCATCGCCACTGCACCTGCCTGAAAAGAACGATCTGTTTTCTTTGCCGCATCCGTAAATGCTTCAATTGTTTTCGCTCTTACCAGTGTCTCGATCACAATTTCATCCGGAATAACATTAACCAGATTTCCACCTTTCGTAATGATCGGATGAACACGGACGCAGTCTTCGTCACGAAAAGTCTCACGGTTGAGCCCTAATGCCTGAAGGCCAAGAGAAGCTGCGGAAAGTGCATTCACTCCCTTGTCAGGAGCTCCGGCTGCATGAGCTGCTTTTCCTAAATAGCGGATTACTTTTGATACAAATCCATTTCCTGTTCCGCTTCCGACTTGAATTTCATCTCCCGGCTGAATATGATGCGCCAGGCAGAGATCAATATCATCAAACGCTCCTGTACGGATCAATTCGCATTTTCCACCTCCATAGCGAATCTTGCCCTGCTCACGCAGCTGATTCTTAAATTCAATCTCACCATACTCTTCTGCAGGTGTGGCAAAAAATACTACCTGTCCACCCAGTTTTTCTGCAATCTCAGGTACTGTAAGTGCAAGTGCCGCACCAAATATGCCTGCCATCTGTGCATGATGTCCGCAGCAGTGAGCCGCATCTGTTTCAGGATTTACATAGGCATGTTCCGGGATTCTCAGAGCATCCAACTCTCCTAAAAGTGCAAGACTTGCATTCTCCTTCTTCTCTTCATTCAGGTATGCTTTTACACCTGTGATGGCAAATCCTGTTTCTGTGTGAAGTCCTAATTCTTTCATCTTATTTACAAATTTCTGTGAGGTACGAAATTCTTTATATCCAAGTTCCGCATGTGTATAAATATCTCTTGCAAACTCAATAACTTCATCTCTATGTTGATCAATTATATCTATAATTAACTTTTCCGTCTGATCCATGGCTTCTACCTCGCTTTCTTTAACTCCGCTCAGAACCACTTACTGAAGTTCTTCTGGGATCCACCATAATCCATCATTATTTTTTTTCATATATTCTTTGAATTCATCAGAATGATATGCATCTACGATTGCCTGTGCCCATGCTGCATCTTTGTTCTCTTTTTTTACTACAACCTGAAGTACAAGGTAATCTTGGATATCTTCGTTCGCAAGTGCTGTAGAAGCATCGATTCCTGCATTGTATACAACACTTCCTGTGATTGCTACATAATCAAAATCAGCCATTGTAGCCGGGATTGTCATACTGTTCATCTCTGTAAACTTAATGTTATGTGGGTTCTCAGTGATATCATCCTGTGTTATTGCGGATGGATCTGCATTCTCATCCAGTTTGATCCAGCCGATCTTCTGAAGCATCAGATAACACCGTGCTGTGTTAGATGCATCGTTTGGAACTGCCACTTTTGCACCGTTCGGAATATCATCGATCGAATCATATTTCTTAGAATATACACCTGCCGGCACTGTCGGGATCGGGCTGATTGCTACCAGATCTCCGTTATAACTCTTGTTGAAATTTTCCATGTAAGCTGTATGCTGCTCAACGTTAACATCAACATCTCCGTCATTTAATGCAACGTCTGCTGTCTGAAGATCAGAAAGATCAACGCCCTTTACTGTGTATCCCTCTTTTTCAAGAATCGGAACAATGGCATCTTCAAAAAGCTCTGTATATGGTCCCTGAGATTTTCCATAGACGATTTCCTTCTTATCTGTGCTTTTTGCTGATGAATCACTCTTTGCAGAATCGCCTGATCCTGAGTTTCCGCATGCCACAAGACCAAATGCTGTTGCCGCTACTAATACACTTGCAATAAATTTTTTCATTTTCATAATCTAAATCTCCCTATTCTTTTTATCTATCTCATGTCCGGCTGTCGTTACACAGCGACTGTAAACACTCACAACTATTATTACCAGGCTTGTTGTCCTGTCTTTTTTGTTTCTTACAGAACTCTGATATTTATTTATGCTGTCTTAATTTTCTTGAAATTGTATTTCCTGCAAACTGAAGGATCTGTACAAAGATAACCAGTACTACAACTGTGAAAATCATCAGTGGTGTGTTCATTCTCTGGTATCCATAAGTCAGTGCCAAATCTCCGACACCGCCTCCACCTACATATCCTGCCATCGCAGATGCTCCGAGAAGTCCGATTGTACCAGTTGTCAGTGCCAGAACAATAGATCCCAGTGTCTCAGGAAGAAGGAAGTAACGAATAGTCTGCCATGTTGTAGCTCCCATCGCTTCTGCTGCTTCCAGAATACCCGGATTAATTTCCAACAAACTGTTCTCCATCAATCGTGCCAGATATGGACTGATGTAAATAACAAGTGGTACCAACGATGCCGTACTTCCAATCGTAGTTCCAACAATTGTTCTTGTCAGTGGCATGATTGCTACAAGAAGGATTACAAATGGAATGCTTCTTACAATGTTAATGTAGATACTTACGATATTGTAGAGAATCCGATTCTCTGCAAGTCCGCCCTTGCGGCAAAGCACAAGGATCAATGCCAGAATAATTCCTATGATGGTTCCGATGATCAATGACCATGCCACCATATATAAAGTCTGTCCTCCACTGGTCAGTAATTTCTCCAGTGAAACTCCAAAATACTGCTGATCCATTAAATCACCTCTACCCTTTCTCTGATTACTCCGTTTTCTTCAATCTGTTTCTCTGCTTTCAGAATCTTCTCTTCAGATCCTAGCAACTGTAAAATGAACACACACATTATGTTGTCCTGAAGTTCTTGAACGGTTGCTCCTAAGATATTTACTACAATTCCTTCTACATGACAAATATCTGAGATAACCGGGCGTTTTACGCTGCTTCCGATAAATTTCAGTCGTTCTACACGGAAATGTTCTTTCTGCTCTTTTACAAGACTTATGATGCTTTCAGGAATCTGATCATTCACAACAGTCTGAACAAATCTCTTTGTAACTGGTGCCTGCGGTTTTCCGAATACATCCAGTACACTTCCCGCCTCGATTACCTGACCTTTCTCCATGACTGCTACTTTATTACAGATCATCTGAACCACCTGCATCTGATGTGTGATCAGAAGGATTGTAACCCCCATCTCACGATTAATCTTCTTAAGTAGTTTCAGAATTGCCTCTGTTGTCTGTGGATCCAAGGCACTGGTTGCCTCATCACAAAGCAGGATATCCGGTGTTGTTGTCAATGCTCTTGCAATTCCGACTCTCTGTTTCTGTCCACCGGAAAGCTGGCTGACATACACGTCTTTCTTGTCTTCCAGTTCTACAAACCGAAGAACTTCTTTGACTTTCTTGTCAATCTCAGCCTTCGGTACTTTCTCAAGAATCAGCGGCAATGCTATATTATGATAAACTGTTTTGGATTCCAGAAGGTTGAACTGCTGGAATACCATTCCAATTTTTCTTCTTAATTTACGAAGCTGCGGTTTCTTCAGACTTCCAAGTTCTTCTCCATGAACCGTTACAGTTCCGCTATCCAGTGTTTCAAGTCCATTTACAAGACGAATCAATGTGGATTTACCGGCTCCGGAGAATCCGATGATTCCGTAAATGTCTCCCTTTTCTACATGGATGCTTACATCCTGCAAAGCATGTACCTTACCGTATTTTCCGGAGAAGGTTTTGTTTGCGTGTTCTACTTTTATCATACTCATCACTCCATCTATGTGTATTTTTCGTATCTCAGATTCAATATGCGTATGATACAGCTTTTACCCTACCTTGTCAATAGGTTTTGTATGTTTTATATGTTTTCCACTAATTCGGCAGCTATTTTGAATTATTTCTATTCATTTTTTTATTCGTTTACATAGTATACTGTTATCTTTGTTCTCAATCTCTTCCATCTTCCACTTTTCACATCATTGACGCAACCAATCAGAGCGCTTATAATATTCTCGTTATTTACAGAAACTATACATAAGATTGGGGAATATATTATGACCAGAAGACAATATTTCACCGCCGGTTTCAAGGACGCAATACCGATCTGTCTTGGATACATAGCGGTTTCATTTACATTTGGAATCATGGCAAAAAAAGTCGGAATTTCGATCTTTGATGCGGTTCTGATCTCTCTGACGAATGTGACAAGTGCCGGGCAGTTTGCCGGACTGTCGCTGATCGCATCGACTGCTTCTTATATAGAGATGGCTGTCACACAGCTTATCATCAACTTAAGATACTGTCTGATGTCTTGCGCACTTTCGCAGAAGATTGATCCGGAAGCACCGCTGTTCCACCGTTTTCTCATTGCTTACGGTGTAACCGATGAGATCTTCGGTGTCACAGTCTGTAAGGGTGGGAAGCTGAGTCCTTTTTATTCTTACGGGGTTATATTTATCTCTGTATTCGGATGGGTATTCGGTACATTTCTTGGAATCCTGTCCGGTAATATATTACCGGCTCGTGTTGTCAGTGCATTAAGTGTCGCACTTTATGGTATGTTTCTGGCGATCATCATTCCGCCGGCCCGTAACAACCGTGTACTCGCAGGTGTTGTTGTCATTTCCATGGCAGCCAGCTTTTTATTTGACAAAACACCCGGGCTTAGGAATATTTCATCCGGATTCCGTATTATCATCATTACTCTGATCATTGCAGGAATTGCGGCTTATTTCTTCCCGGTGAAAGAGGACGAGTACGATGAACTGGAAGAAGCTGGCGAATTGAGTGACAGTACAAAGGAGGCACACCATGAATCATAATATTTACATTTACATATTTGTGATGGCGGCAGTTACTTACCTGATCCGTATGCTTCCGCTGACGCTGATCCGCAAAGAGATTAAAAGCACGTATATCAAATCATTTTTATACTATGTCCCTTATGTGACGCTTGCTGCTATGACATTCCCGGCAATCCTCAGTGCCACTGCGAATATCTGGTCTGCACTTGCCGGATTTATCATCGCCGTATTTCTGGCCTACCGTGGCAAGAGCCTGCTGAAGGTATCCTTGTTCGCATGTCTCGGCGTCTTTATTGTTGAGCTGATTACCGGATTATAAGTCATATAAGTTACCGGAAGTTTATGATATTGGCTTCCGGTTATAAACAATGAATACATATTTGCGGGAAATCCCCATATAAATGATACAAATGATTTATATGGGGATTTTTATGCAAAAATTTCTCGAAAAATTTAAACGGAAGCCATTACTCTTTTTGCTTCCGTCTGCATCCGTACTTCTACTCCTTTTTCTTCTGTTCTTTCATTCTCAACAGGATGCGGATCAGGCATTTTCGAAATATACTTCTGAACTTTTCCGACAGGAAATCAGTGGAAATACAATTACTCTCCACTACACCTTAAAAAATCCCGAAAAATATGGCATAAAAAATGCGCCCATTTCTTATGGACAATGTACCACCGATCCCGAACTGGTCCGGTCTAGTGTCGATGCGGAACGGACCAGACTTCGCTCCTATAACAGAACATCTCTTTCCAAAGACAACCGTCTTACTTATGATGTGCTGAATGACTATCTGAATTCTGCCTATGATCTGTCCCCTTATACACTCTACGACGAACCACTTGCACCTCTCACAGGAACTCAGTCACAGCTTCCGGTCATCTTATCAGAATACCGTTTTTATGAGATCTCCGATATTGAAAACTATCTGCAGCTTCTTACTAAAACACCGGAATACTTCCGATCTATCCTGAATTTTGAACACACAAAATCCGAATCCGGCCTTTTTATGGCATCCTATACTGCCGACTCCATCATCAAAGAATGCCGGGATTTTATTAATTTAAAAGAAAGCAATTATCTCTATTCTTCTTTCGTGGAACGGCTGGAAGAACTTGCTTCTGCCAAAGACGGTGTCCTTACCGAAAAGCAGCGGGAAGCCTATACCCGGCAGAACAACGTTTACATAAAAAAATATATTTTTCCGGCCTATGAACAGCTTATTTCCGGCTTGTCCGAACTCCGCAGTTCCGGCAAAAACAATAACGGGCTGTGCTATCTTCCGAATGGCCGGACTTATTACGAATATCTGGTAAGAAGTGAGACCGGTTCCCCCCGCAGTATTGCAGAGCTGCAAAATCTTGCAAATACACAGATACTTTCGGATCTTACAGTTATGCAACGGGTGCTGACTGGTGATTCCTCTTCCGCCTCATCCTCCATAACTTCTGATATTTTCAGCCCCCAAGGTACACTACTCACTGAATCTAACCCGGAAAAGATCTTATCCACATTATCGGGCAAGATTACGAAAGATTTTCCACCATATCCACAGATTCATACACAGATCAAATACGTCCAGAAATCCATGGAAGACTACTTAAGCCCGGCTTTCTACATGATCCCGGCCATCGACAACACTTCTGAAAATGTAATCTACATCAACAACGGGCACCTCACCGACAACCTCTCTCTCTTCACCACCCTCGCCCACGAAGGCTACCCCGGACATTTATATCAGAATGTCTATTATGCAAGCCTTCATCCCGATCCAATCCGCTGTGTACTGAACTATGGCGGCTACACCGAGGGCTGGGCCACTTACAGCGAGATGATGAGCTACTACTTTTCCACACTGACGAAAGAGCAGGCTACATTATTTCAACGCAACTCATCCGTCATTCTTGGACTATATGCACTTGCCGATATGGGAATCCATTACGATGGCTGGAAGCTTGCCGATGCGGCGGCTTTTTTCCACACTTATGGGATAACGGATGATGCGACCATTGAGGATATCTATGATCTGATCATTGCCGATCCGGCTAATTATCTGAAATACTATATTGGGTATCTGGAATTTCTGGAACTTAAGAAAAATGCAGTGGATAAGTGGGGTGATAACTTTACGCAGATGCGGTTTCATAAGGCGGTTCTGGATGTTGGGCCGGCGTCGTTTGATGTGATCCAGAAGTATGTGTTTAAATAGAAACAGGGACGGGGAAAATTCCATTTTCCCCGTCCCCATTGGTCCATTGGCCCATTGGCCCCTTAATTCGTATTACTAGCCGCAATCTTCACCTTACTCCAAAGATTACTGATCTCTTTCTTCGTCTTCTCATTATACTCAAAGACTTCATCATTTTTATTATCTGTTCTTGGTATATATGCATCAATTCCTTCAAACTCTCCGCCCTTGCCATACAGATCTTCCATAACCTTCTTATTCGCTGATGTATAACCTACATAACTTGAATTGTCATAAGCTCCGTCATAATCGCTCGCATAATTGATAAATGCATGTGCGAGTTCCGGATTCTTCGCATTCTTCGGAATGACCATGGCATCGGACCACTGGTTTGTTCCACCTTTCGGCAGGTAGTATCCCATGTTCTCATTCTCATTGATTACATATGTCGCATCGCCGGAATAGATCAGACCGAGTGCCTTCCTTCCCTGCGCCATGTTATCAATGATCTCATCGGTAACGATCTCCGGCTTCATGGTCTGTACACACTGTACCAGCCAGTTATAAGCTTCCTGGATCTGGCTTTCGTCGGACGTATTCATCGAATATCCAAGTGCCTTAAGCGCCATCATGAAAGAATCTCTCTCTGAATCATACAGGTAGATGTCCCCTTTATATTTCTGATCCAGGAAAATGTTATAACCTTCTTTTTTCAGGTCTTTGATGTCGACTTTTGTCTTATCGTACACGATTCCGGCTGTTCCCCAGAAATACGGAACAGAATATTCATTCTCCGGATCATACGGAAGTCCTTTGACCGCATCATATAATTTATCCATACAGTTCAGTTTCGACTTATCCAATTTCTGTAAATATCCTTCGGAAATGAGTCTCTGGATCATATAATCACTTGGTACAAGAATGTCGTAAGCTTCTCCATTTGCAACCTTAATATACATCTGTTCATTCGAATCAAAATTTTCAAGAAGTACCGTTGCCCCTGTCTCTTTCTGGAAATCCTGGATAATATGTTCACCTACATACTCGCCCCAGTTGTAGATACGAAGCGTCTGACCCTCGAATGGCAATGGCTCTTTCTTGTTATTATATGTCACAACTCCGGCTACGATCGCCAGTACGCACACAACCGCAACTGCCGGTATCAGTACATTCCGTCTGCCGATGCTGTTTCTCTTCGCACGTTTTGCAAAAAGTGCCGGTGCAGCATTGATGATCACAAGTACAATCGTGATGATCACAACCACCAGTGTCGAGATTGCATTGATACTCGGGTTGACACGTTTACTCATCGTATACACCATGATACTTAAGTTCTTCACACCACGTCCGGTTACGAAGTAAGAGATAATAAAATCATCCACTGACATGGTAAATGCGATCAATGCACCGGCTACAATTCCCGGCGTGATCTGTGGCACAACAACTTTCGTCAGTGCCTGCCACGGTGTTGCCCCCAGATCCATTGCCGCATCGGCAAGGTTCGGATCCAGCGATTTTATCTTTGGCATGACCGATAACATAACATACGGAATACAGAATGCAATATGTGCCAGAAGCATCGTTACATAACCTTTTTCCACATGAAATGTAATAAATAATAACATAAATCCGATTGCTGTTACAATCTCCGGATTCATGATCGGAAGGTTGTTGATCTGCTCCATCAGGTCACGCACAATCTTCTTTGATTTACTAATACCGATTGCTGCAATTGTTCCTGTTACCGTTGAAATAAAGGTCGCAAGCAATGCAATACTGAATGTTGTCGACAGTGCATCCATCATATCTGATGAATCCAGCATATGTTTGTACCAGCGGAGTGAAAATCCTGTAAAACTCGTCAGTGATTTCCCATCGTTAAATGAGAATATGATCATGTACAGGATCGGAAGATAGAAGAACACAACCGCCAGTATCATAAGGATCTTCCCTATCGGACGTTTTCCCTTATTATTCATAACGATTATACCCCCTTTCCACCCTGGTTACGAATCTCGATCTTACGGACAACCATCATAAGTACCATCATGATGACCGCCATGATCATGGAAATGGCACTTCCGAAGTTCCACTCTCCAACCGTAATGAACTGGTTCTCAATCATATTTCCGATGAGGAAATACTGACCGCCGCCGAGTAGCTTCGGTATGAAGAAAGAACTGACTGCCGGAAGAAATACCAGCGTAATCCCGTTGATGATTCCCGGCACGGAAAGCGGCAGTGTCACACGCTTAAATGTCTGCGCCGGGCTTGCCCCAAGGTCTGCACTCGCTTCCAGCAAGGAATTGTCCATCTTACTAAGTGACGTCTGGATCTGCAGGATCATAAATGGCAGAAAGTTATATACCATTCCCAAAAGCACTGCCTCTTCTGTATAAAGAAGAGACCCCTTTCCCAATCCCACCAGTTGTAAGATTCTCTGGATCAGGCCGCCGTCACTTAAGAGTCCGATCCATGCATATGTTCTTACCAGCATGTTGATCCACATCGGAATCGTGATCACAAGAATCAGCGCATTCTGCTTTTTCTGCTCACTGCGCGCAATATAATATGCGATCGGATAGCCCAGCAACAGGCAGATCACGGTTGTCTTTACCGCAATCACAATGGAACGCCAGAGGATTAATAAGAAATCCGGGTCGGTAAAAAATTTGGCATAATGTTCCAGTGTAAATGTGAACGACAGAATGGTATTTCCCTGGTCTGTCACTGAATAAAGTGCGATCAGAACCATCGGGAACACCAGCATCAGTACCGCCCACACAATGTACGGAAATGCTAACTGTGAAAATTTCTTCATCTTAGAATACCACCTTCGGCATAACATGGATATCTTCCGGGAAGAATGTCAGGCCGACCTCCTGTCCTTCCTCCGAATAATCCGTTGTATGGATCTTGAACTCACGTCCCGTAGTGGAAAATGTAATCTCATACACGCCTTCTGTTACTTCTTCCGGATCAAAATCATAGTCTACACTGATGTCCACGCTCTGGTCTTCATCCGTCAGTTTCCATCCCTGTGCATTTGCCCATGTCTTAAGATCCGTATCCAATGCCTGGGATTCTGTAATCTCATCTACCGTCTTGAAGAAGTTGAATGCCATAACACCTTCATTTGCCTTCTCATTCTTAACGAACGGCTGGTTAACTACAAAGATGGTTCTCTCGATGCTGGTTCCGTTTGCTGTGCTGAATGTTACCGGATACTGGCCTTCTTTTGCTTCCAGTTCATATTCAATATTTGCAATGGAAATGTACTCATCACTTTCCGTCTCCCATGCCTGTGCATTCGACAGTGCAACAATTTCCTTATCATCCAGATTCTCCACATCTTCCAGATCTACATAGAAGTTGTTGGCACTGATCTTCTCGCTTCCGTCTTCGCTGGTCACATCGTGATTACGGATGACACGCATGTTCACCGTAACACTCGTTCCGGGAACCGTCTCCACCATGATCTCATAGTGCACACCCTTGAACAGAACACTTAATACCTCACCTGTCATCTTGCCGTCTTTTACATCTACGATATCGATGTCTTCCGGACGGATCACGACATCCACCGGCTCATTTTCCTTAAAGCCCTGATCCACACAGTCGAACGTGATATCATCAAAACGAACTTTGTAATCCTCAATCATTCTTCCGGAAATGATATTGCTCTCTCCGATGAAGTTTGCAACGAAACGGTTTGTCGGCTCATTGTAAATCTCCTGCGGGGTTCCGATCTGAAGGATCTCACCTTTCTGCATAACGACGATCTTATCCGACATCGTAAGTGCCTCTTCCTGATCGTGTGTTACGAAGATAAATGTGATGCCGACCTCCTGTTGGATGCGCTTCAGTTCATACTGCATTTCCTTCCGAAGCTTTAAGTCCAGCGCTGCCAGCGGCTCATCCAGAAGCAGTACCTTCGGCTCATTGACCAGTGCTCTCGCGATTGCCACACGCTGCTGCTGACCACCGGAAAGTAAGGTCGTATTCTTATCCTCATAGCCTTCCAGACCGATCAGTTTCAACATCTTCATAACCTTCTGTTCAATAATATCTTTACTCATTTTTTTAAGCTTTAATCCAAATGCGATATTTTCATATACGCTCAGATGTGGGAATAATGCATATTTCTGGAATACGGTATTCAGTTCTCTTTCATACGGTGGTTTTCCGGTGATATCTTCATTGTCAAAGATCACCTTTCCTTCATCCGCATCCAGGAATCCTCCAAGGATTCGGAGTAGTGTAGTCTTACCACATCCACTTGGTCCAAGCAGGGTTACGAATTCATTTTCATATATGTCCAGGTTGATCCCTTTTAACACAACCTGCGAATCAAAGCTTTTCACAATATTGCGAAATTAGATCGGAAGAGCGTCGTGTAGGGAAAGAGTGTAGATCTCGGTGGTCGCCGTA
>ERZ856578.6911-NODE-6911-length-12447-cov-3.816006_pt1 | contig 12447 bp, 9 predicted proteins | sample MGYA00514384_ERZ856578 | MGnify/ENA primary metagenome ERZ856578 (study PRJEB29103, sample SAMN06111958) | human gut metagenome | biome: human gut; feature: ankylosing spondylitis patient; material: healthy_person | host: Homo sapiens | place: China:Hangzhou...
GGACTGGTGCGCTTTGCGGATCCGTCCCCGGCGCCAGACTTAGATAACAAACCTCTCGCGCCACCGCGCCGCCGGGTGCCTCAAGGCTCAGGATTAAAACCCCTTTTCCACGCCATCCCACAGCTGCTGCGGCACGATATTGACGCTGCGCTCGCCGTTTTGCAGACGAATGGCCGGGATATCGTAGCGGCAGATGCCGCTGTTGAGGCTGTAGCCAAGGGTACTCAGGTCGTGGAGATGGCGGGTCGAAATCACCACCTCAATACCGGTTCCATCAAACCACTGACTTATCTGCTGTGCCAGCGCCGCCATCTGCTGACGAAACCTGGCGATATCCGCGGCGGCCGACCCGTCGAGGGCCGCTGTCCGCCGCGGATTTTGCTGTTGCTGCAGTTTCTTAAAAAAACGTTCCCTCGCTGTCACGTTATCTCCCTGTGCTGTGATGAAACCGGTTGGGCTGGATGAAGATGGTTATCGCCCGTTCGCTGGTTACGAAGATTGAGGGCGAACTGGCGCGATGGCCCCGCCGCAAATGTTTGTTTTTTTTACGTTACTTCGCCGCCTCAGGCCTGAGCCGTAGCTGGTTGTGTTCGGCGGTGAAAATGCGCGGCTTGTCCGGATCCAATTCCTCACGCGCCAGCACCTGCTTCCAGGTATTTCTTTGTGTGTCCGGATGGCGGAACAGGCCGACAACCGCCACGAACGTCGCCTCCGCTTCCAGCGGCATATTGAGACTGGCGTCCCCTCCGGGACCGATCACCACATCGCGACTGGCGAGGAGATCGGCGGCGAGCAGAATATCCCCCTCCTCCAGCAGCTGCTGGTAAACCAGCCGGTCAAAGGTCTGGCGATCTTTAAGCTGATAGATGCGCACCACCACCGGTTCAGAGAGCGAGTGATTCTCTCTGGCATCGGTGTTGAGCGCTTCGCGCGCGGTAAAGTCCAGATGCAGCGTATTAATTTTCTTATAAAAAACGGCGTTGAAGGCAGACTTTGTTCCCTCCGAGACGCGCTGGGTGAGTCCGCATCCGCTCAGGCAAAGCGCAAGCAGGGGCAGCAGACAGGCGGTTTTAGTCAAACTTATACGTAACACGTCGGTTTCCTTGTAGAAAGGTGGCAGGCTGCAGGCCCGTATAGGTACCCAGCTCGGTGGTAAAGGTCTGAGGAATATCGCCCTCACTCTCGCCCACGCCCAGCACGCCGTTCATACCGAGCCAGAACGGCTCGTCCCCCAGCGGCGGGACAGCCAGCAGTCGGGTCGGCGCGGTCAGGGTGATGTTGGCCCGGAATCGCCAGCCGAGGTATACCCGCAGCAGGATGAGAAAGTCCCGAAACAGCGGGCCGTCAGGCTTCCAGCCCTGCGCCTCCGCGGGATTGTCGGTGGTAAGGGCGACGAGGAGCTGGCTGCTGGCATCCATCGCTTCGTCACCCAGCGGCGTATTGCCGTCCAGGAAGAAGTCGTCATCGCCGTAAAACCCCAGCGGCTGGCTGATCGCCACCGGACGCAGGCTGTACGGGCTCACCCTGACGGTGGTCTCCGGGGCCAGCAGGGTGACCAGCGCCTGGATCCCCTGCTGGGTTTTGCCCGGCTGACGCAGCACGCCGGTTAGCGCCAGAAAGCGCGACGCCGGCGAGGCGATATGCTGCGTCGTGCCGGGGATGCCTAGCCCCGCCAGGCCCAGTAGCGACTGCGAGAGACGATCGGTGCCGCCGGGCTCAAAGGTGGCGGGCCAGGAGTATTTCCGCCAGATGCGGTAAAACTGCGTCATGATCCGGTGGCTGAAGATATCCAGTAAGCCCTGCAGCGCTTCATGCCCTTCCCTGTGCTGGGCGATATCATCGAGATATGCCGTCGGGAGCGGCGAATCGACACCGTACAACCCCATAAAGGTGGTGCGAATGACCGGCGGCCTGCTGTCATCGGCCTCATCGTATTCCACGGCTTTCAGTTCGCTGGCGGGAAATCCCATTCCCGGATGCGGGTAAAAACGCACCGGATCGTCAGCCGGATGGCTGGTTCCCCCCATCAGTGGTTGGCCGGGACGCCGTTTTTCCAGAAGCTGGCAGAAGCGGTAAAAATTGATCCGCGGCAGGTCGGCCTCCAGTCGCGGGGTCAGCCGGGAATGCGGCGGCTGTGCTTCTCTTCCCATTCCAGTCGTTCTCCGGTTGGTTGCAGAATGATAATCAGGCGGTTGAACAAGTAGATGTCGGTGTAGAGCGCGAAGAAGCGGCTAAGCATCTCGCCAAACAGGCATATATCGCCTCGTCCGGCAAAGCCGTGACTGTCGAGGGTGACTTCAATCTGTACGCCGCGCACCAGATGGCCCTGTGCAAAGCGCTCTGTTGCGCGGTGCTTCACGTCGAGGATGGCTTCCAGACGCCGACGATTCATCTCGCTGTCGGTCCATTCATACAGCGCCAGGGTGCCGCGCAGGACCTCCGCGTTATCCATCAGGGAAAGAAAACTGCTGCCCAGATGGCTCAGCACCCGCCAGTGAAAACGGTCCTGGGCGGGGGGATAGCACGGCAGCGTCGGCGCGCAGAGGTTACGCACTGCAATACTGGCGGAAGTGGTTTTCATCACCGTATCGAGCACGGTGCTCTGCAGCGCGCGACGCGGCAGCTGGCCGTTGGTTCCGGTGAGGGTCAGCGACAGGCTTTCATCTTCCGGTACGGTATGATTATCAAAGGCTTCTCCGCCGACGATAAGCCAGGTGTTGTACAGCCCGGAGGGGCCACGGCGCACCCGGGTATGATAGTAATAGTCCGCCGCGTCATGACGCATCATGCCGCCTTTGTGGCGAAAACTTGAGAACGGCGCGTAAACCTGCTGGTGTGAGGAGATCACGGAATCGACGGTGTAAATTTCGGTGTGGCCGTCCTGCACGCGCATCGGGCGCAGCGGGTATTCGGTCTGCAGGGAATTGATGGTCAGCGGATCGGACTCCAGCGGAAACAGGTTGATCACTGGCACGCAGTGCAGGCGCAGGTGCTTTTCGCTGAAGCGGAAGTCATGTTCCCAGCGTTCCGCCAGCACGACGTCGATTTCAAACCACGCCAGTCCGGCCGGAAAAACCACCGTCTCCAGCCCGCGCAGATCGATGAACATGAACTTTTCGCGGAAGGTAAAATACTCCAGCAGCAGCTGGTAACCGCGAAAACTGCGGCCATCTTCAGGCCAGAGGCCGTCATCCTCGCCAAATCCCAGCGCGCTGAAATACCCGTCCAGCGGCCTTCTGTCCACCTCATCGGGCATGCGCAGCCACATCCGGGCCACATTGAGGGTAAAGGCCTCGTGCATGGCGCAGGCCAGCGGCGCATCGGCGTTGCAGTACAGCGGGATATGACTGAGATCGACCCGGCGCCAGTCCGTCAGCTGGCTGCAGGTAAAGCGCAGCGTGATCACCGACCGGCCATCCGTATCGGTGGCCAGCTGGACGCGTTCCAGGGATAACGGCTGCAGAGCGATCGCTTTGGTGGTGGTGTACCGGCAGCGCGTGCCCTTTTCACCGATCGGCCGGGAAAGCACTTCAAAACCTTTGCCTATCGTCATCGATTCTTTCATTTCCGGCCAGTCGGGGGTGAACTCCACGACCGACATCGAGGGAATGGTACGTAAATAATGTGGCCACAGCAGACTGACCACGCCTTCGGTCAGCTCAGGCAGATCGTCATCGAGTTTCTCGCGCATGCGGCCCATCAGGAAGGCAAAACCTTCAAACAGACGCTCGACAAAGGGGTCGCGGGCGCCCGCTTTGTCGAGATTGAGCATTGCCGCCTGCTCAGGATGAGCGCGGGCAAACTCTTCACCCGCTTCCAGCAGGTAGCGCATTTCAGCGTCGTAATAACGCAGGGTTAAATCGTCCATAAATCACCAGAATGAGTAATAGCTTTCAGATATGCAGAGAACCGCAGGTGCAGGGAGTGCAATGTGAATGATGCGTGAATTATGCGCACAGCACCGCGGCGCGAGCAGGATCCAGAGCGATGAGCCCGGCAAGCAATGACTCCATTTCTGGCAGCAAGCGATTTTTTTCTGCCTCACTGCGCCCGGCCTTGCCTCTGAGCAGCCGGAGTCGGCGGGCTTTGACCTCAAAGATAAGCTCCGGCTTCCATTGTTCGAGCGTCATTTCCCGGGCTCGGCTGTCGAGTTCCGCCAGCAGATGCAGCGCCATTTCATTTTTTCCGTACTGCTCGCTGACCCGCGCCATCAGTAAGCGCATCAGCCACCGATTGCGGCTGGTGGTATAGCCCGGCTGCGCCTGTAACCAGTTCAGCGCCGACTCAATACCTTCATCGTCCGCGCGGGTGAGCACTTCTGGCTCCAGCGACAGCACCTCATCAGCGGTGGTCGCCGCCATTACCGGCTCATCTTGCCATCCGGCCATCTCATCCAGGACACGTTCGTTAAGCCAGTTGAGCGTCACTTCATCGGCGAATGGCGTACCATCGTTAAACGCCAGGGTTTCCAGCCCCGGCAGACGAGCCAGCAGCCCTTTCATATCCCGGCACAGGATATCGGCCCGTACACTGTCAGCATCCAGTTTCAGCAACGCCTGCCAGGCGTACCACTGCACATCCAGCCATAGATGGTTGACGCCTTGCGCCAACAGCGTGTCCGTATGCTCCAGCAGTTCCGACCAGCTTTTCTGTAAATACAACCGCTTAAGATGGGCTTTACTCTCAGGCTTGGGAGGCAATAGCCGTGTCCGGCCGGAGGCATCCAGCGGCGGTAACTCCGTTAACGTATCCCAACGCACACTCTTCATCAAATGATGACCTGCCAGCCACCCGCCGCGACACTCACGCAGATATTTCGCCAGCACCTTAGCCTGATCGAGCAAATCACGACCTGACGTGACGGTATGCATTACCGGTGCGGTGTCCGTATGTTGGGGGAGCAGATCGTGTTCTTCGCGGCTGGTCTGCGGCACCAGACTGTGGGCTCCGCCGCTTTGCACCAGGCGGTTCTCCAGTATCTGATATAGCCCGGAAAGATCGGGGCGAGATGCTTCAGCCAAGCCGGAAAAAGTGTCTTCCGCCAGCAATAACGCCCCGATAATGACCTGCATAGTGGTCATGTCGACTTCCGGATAAAGAGACAGGCTGTCCGACATCCGGCGACTGCCAAGCCATTCCAGCGCTGATTTACAGCTACGTTCACGCTGGGGATGGAGCATAGCCCCAAACTGCTCAAGCATTGCCGCCAGCAGCGTAACGCCCTCCGCCAGACCGGTTTCGCCATCCCGCTGCAGACGCGCCCACACGTAAAAGGTGATCACGCGCAGATCCTTGCAGGTCTGAGTCAGCAGTTTTTCTGCCAGCTGGCAAATCAGTTCGGTATCGACACCGGAGATCTTATTGACCTCCTCGCGGATACGCTGAAAATCATCGTCATAGCCCGGATCGTCCCCGGTTGGTTGGGCGTCACTGATTGGCGCAAGCCAGGACTGCCACTGCGCCTGGCGTGACCGGGCCTGCTGGCGCAGTACGCTTTCATCCAACTGACTGGCGGCAACCAAATTTTGTAAAATACTCATAATTCCATCTCATCCATGTCACTATTCCCTACCCCCGTCGTCAGGGCCTGTGCGCTCTCAGCCGCATCGACAGTGAAAATCTGATCCGGCAGGGTCAATCCGCGCAGCGCCAGAAGCGCCAGCGGGCCACTCCCAAGCTGGGAGCGCAATACCCACTGCAGGGTGCGGCCATCCGGAGCGGAGAAGCTCATCATCCACTGGCTGCGATCCAGCGGATGGCGTTTACCCTGCTCCAGCCAGCGAATAAAACCCCAGGTACCGCTGTAGTCACCGAACAGGCGCGTGCCCGCATTGACGGTGGTCCAGGTAAGCAGAGTGCCGGGTTTATACGTCTCCCCCGGCCAGCGGAAAGTCTGCCAGTCGGCCATCTGATTGAAATAGCGCAGCTTTTGGCCGTCTATCGTCAGCTGTGTCTCGACAACCTCCGGGGCAGGCCTGGCCTGTAACTCAAAGCTGATCCCCTGGCTGCCGTCGGTGAAAAGAATGTCGGACAGCTGGCTTAGCTGGTTGATCGCGCGCAGAAAGGCCGGATTAAAGACCAGGCCGTGACTGTTGACCTTATCCGGCACCCATTGGCTGCCTTCTTTATGCAGGACACCGTTCAGCTCCGTCGTGAGAAAACGTTCGATTCGCCCGCTGTCTTTGCGCACAAACTCAGCCAGCATCGGCAGGGAGGCGTCGCTTTTGCTGGCGGCAAACGGAAAGCGTCCGTCAAAGGCGGTGTGCCAGTTGGCGACCACCGAGCGGCGCCATTTATCATTCAGACTGGCCGCCGACGGCAGAAGCACGGTTTCCCAGGCCTGAGTCAGCGGCTGCACAAACAGAGTATTACCGAAGCCACTCCACTCTTCGCCAAGGCTTGCCGAAATCAGGCTACCGTACTGTTGCGTGTCGGTCAGGTCGACGCTTTTCCCCTGGAAGACGGTCTGCGCCAGGGTCTGCATCATCTCCTGCGGATCGGAGGCATTCGCAACCTGCTGCAGGCGCAGGCGCACGCGGGTGATACGGGTCAGATAGGTTTGCAGGCTCAGGGTGCTATCGGCCGACATGACGTTGCTGCCCGTGTTTTTCCCCATCAGCTGGAGCAGTGGGCCGAACGTGTCATCCAGAGGCCCCTGCGGGCCGGCGGCCGACTGGTCGATGACCGGCTTGTCTTTCCCGCCCACCAGATCTTTGGCCGATTTAATAAGGCTGTCCGACAGCCCCTCCCTTTGTTGCCCCGCCTGCCCCTGCCAGGCAAGGGTATTCATCAGGGCAATCAGCGGCGACTGGCGGACATCGCTAATCAGCGTGAGCTGGTCGGTAACATCGGCGATATTGGTCGCCGGATTAAGTCGCAGACTGTTGAGAAAATTCAGCCAGCTGCCGGCGAAATCGGTGAAGTAGCGACGGGTCAGACGCGCTTTCAGCGCCTCCGGCGACAGATCTGTCGACACCGTTTTGCGCGAATCGCTCAGCACCCAGTCGATTTCCTCCCGGCGCGAGCTGGCTGCCTTATCAATGGCCTGCTGAATGCCGCCTTCCCATGCCTGGCGGGTAAACATCCCCGGGACCACTTCATCGGTGGTAAACAGGCGGCGCGCGTCGGTGCCACTGGTCATGTCTTCCAGCGACACATCGGCAAAATTACGACGCACGGATTTGAGCATGTTCTCATATAAGGTGCTTTCGGCATTGCGGCGACCTAGCTGCTGCAACAGAACCTGACGGCTCTGACTCACCCGTTGCGCATCCGGGATGATCTTCCACTCTGGCCGCTCGGGCAGCAGGGAGAGATAAAAGGCCCACAAATCCGGCGCCAGACTTTGCCACAGACCGGTCGAGATCCCCATTCGCGTCGGCTGGACCGTTTTCATGGTCTGCGCGAAAAATGCGCCATCGGCTTTATCCGGACGAGCCATCATCAGCCAGGCTTTCAGCTGGTCATAGCCCGGTTTCGCCAGCCTGGCTCGTTGGTCGCTATTGGGGGCGGAGTTGACCAGCGCGTTGAGCGCCTGCTGCAACGCGGCATTGGCCGGGTCACGTATCAGGCGATGATTTGCCACACCGTACCAGGGTAGGACGGCGTTTAATAGTTGCTGATGATGGTCCAGACCAAAGCGCCGATACCAGGGTGCTCCCTTCTGCCCATCGTGCACGAGACGGCCGGCCTCATTGCGCAGGGCATGGAGGGCCGTCAGTTGATAGTCAGAAACGGAGGGGTGGGCCACCAGGTCGCGGGCTTTTCCCGCTACCGAAGCAATCTGACTGTAATTGAGGGCAAAGGAGAGCAGCAATCCCGCCGCCCATAGGCCGAGGATCGCCAGCAGACCGCACGCCAGGCCCCGCTCCCACGCCATTCCCACGTGATGCCCGCGTAAACGGCGGCAGTCATCGACGATCCCCTGCCAGGTCGCGGGCAGCGTCAGGAGATGAGGCTGGCTCGCAGGCGAGGTATCAGCTTCCTGATACGGATCCACGGCGCGAGGTTCTGGCTGGCTAAACATCAGGCCTCGCAGCGCAAGCCGCTGCCGCGAGGCGGTCAGCCACGGCGCCAGCTGCCGGCGCCATTGTGCGATCTCCCCGTCGATAAGCTGCTGCCCCAGACGCAGCAGGAAGTCGTGGCGGGTCTCCTCCGCGATCTGGTGCATCCCCTGCTCCCGCAGCGTGGGCAGCATTTGCGCAAGCTGACGGGCGACATCGTCCTCAGTGGCGCGCAACGGGAAGCTAACCCCTACCGCCTGCACCGCGCGGTCAGCCTGCGGCCACTCACTGTCGCACAGTTTCCATAACCAGACCGGGGCGGCATAGCCCAGCAGTTCGCTGATTTTTTCCAGCCCGTGCAGGTCGCTCTCGCTTATCTGCGGCGTCAGGGTGAGAGACGACGGCATCACCCGCACAATCCCGTCCAGAGGACGACCGCGGCGCAGCTTGCGCAGCGCGATGTATTTTTCTCGGTCAGGCTCCGATGCAAGGCTGCCGCCGTAAATCAGCACGGTGCGGTTGCCTTCAAGCCAGTGCTGCTGACGCAGGCCAGGCACCAGTTGTTCGATTGCCGCCTCGTTGCCGGTGACTAAAAGCAGGCGGACTTTGCGCCGCCAGTGAATTCCAATTCGGGTTCGCAGATGGTCACGAATCCTGGCACACATCACCACTGCTGGAGAAACAGAGATGTTTTCACTCTCATCTTTTCTCTTATTGTCATCACCACGAGTGACATCCAGGAGCGCCTCAAACTCCTTTTTACCGGCACTGCGAGCTGTCCACAGGAGCATAACTAACATGATAAAGATACATCCGGTAATGCAGCACCCACCAATAAGCCAGTAATTCTGCTGCTGACTATCGCCCTCAAGTCCGGCCATGTCAGGATGTTTCCAGACGATAAATGTCATTGCAGCCAAGAGTAAAAAGAGAATGAATACGACTGAAAGATAGCGACCTTCCGTAGTTTTAGGTGCTAAAAGTAACTTCACAGATCCATCTCCTGTCTTGAAGCTATCGGGGTAATAAGCGTGCTCCATAGCACTTTCTGAGTGGTATCCCCGCAGATAATCATCTGCGGGGATTGTGTTTGTCGGGCGATTTCAGTGGCGGCAGCAATAGCCAGCCAGGGTGCAGCGGCTCCAGCATTCCCCATGGATATATCGAGTGAAATGACAGCCTCATCTTTTACGCACTGCGCAGGATGTGCATTCTGACATCCAATCGCTTCTGCACGTTGCTCACCTGTCATTCCAGCGAGCCATAAATTTTTCACCATACTTTCTTTTAGCGGGACGTTCCAGGCGGCCATCCTCATCCCTTCGCTAAGTTCACCTGAGGGAGCAGCATCTGGCCGGTGTAGTAATGCGAGGGGGTCAAGCGCCTCTTGCGTTAGGCGGTTGCCAAGAAGTAGAGCAACAGCCGCTTCAGCAGTATTGTTTGTAACAACCGGATCAATCTGGAGGCCAACGATCAATAACATTGCTTTATCTTTAATACGTTCATTTAACCAGCGGTCAATTACACTAAGACCACGCCCTTCAACGTGTTCAACAGGAAAAGTGATATTGTTCTTTTGCCATGCCTCATCCCAGTAATGGCGAATGTTCTCCAAAGGCAGCGATGTTGTTACATCAAAAACTACTACTAGTGGGCATTTATCAGGGATTTGTGTAAAAGGAATGTCTGCAATCATCTGCGAAAAAATATTCATTATCACGAATTCCATAGAATCCTGCGGGCTGGAAGAAATTTGGCTCATTCTGGCGCTTTCATTACCATCCCGGCCGACCTGTGAAACAATAATGCTGTCGTTGTTTTGCATAGCAATAGCGGTATCTTTCTGAGCAACTGATGAGTGGCCGGTAATAAATGTTGCACTCAGCACTTGTAATGCACGCCGTGCCTTACGGGTTTCTCGAAGAATCCACTGTTCTCGCTGTTTGTCAAAAGCGTTTGCTTTGCTATCCTGTAAAGACCAAACAAGCAGACGAGAAGAAAGCAAGACACTCCACAAAGCAACAGGAAAACCTAAAGCTAATCTCCAGAAGTACAGATTTTCAACATAACGCCCAAATATACGCATTATGATAATACTGACTGAAAGCATGACAACCAGAGCAACAAGCCAACGAGAAAATTTCAGAGGCTTAGGTCTGGGGTAGCGTTCTGGCAAATGTTTAAGTGTATATGGCATTAATTTCCTCATATTACAGGATGGCTAAATTAGCTTGATATGCAGGCGAAACAAAAACTCACCACATTATATTTCTTTCATTAGCAAACTCACACTTAAACATACGACCATCCTTTTTGGTAAAAAACAGAAATCAACGTGCTAGTTTACTTTTGTCGTTGAAGTGGCCTTCCATTTTTTTCAGCATGTAATTTAACAGAGACTTGTCTTTTTTAATTATAATCAGGAATCGGAGGGTTTTCTCCACCACACCTACCGTTTTCAACTATGATATTCTCTTCCCCTCGTAGGGCATATTTCAATCCATTTTATACGCGAAATAGTTGACAGTAACTGGGTCTATCCCACCAATACATCCAATTTATAAGCAAATAAAACAGTGCCTTCGTCATTGGTAAAGCTACTGTTTATTTCAACTGATTCTTTTACCCCCCATTCAGATTAATATCCATTTCACAGTCAATAATATAATCATTTGAAATGCAATCATCCTTACCCTTTGTCACCTGTTTTACAGATAAATACTCTGCAGTATTATTCTGGTTGATTTCCTTTTTCATCACCAGTAAATGCTTACCAGAATTACCTTCCCACTTTGTAGAAAAGATTGGATTTTTAGTAAAAATAGAGTTTATTGACTACAAAATAATATGCAACACAACCTAAAAAGCAGCAAGAGCGCTGAATAATGATTAATCAACAACACCCTTAATTTAGGGCGAGATGCTTACATCAATACTCACAAGCTATTTTTGCAGCATAAATTTATTGGCAGCTTTGCAAGCTAAAGTTCCGTCGGGAAGAGAATCAAACAAAGAGGTAAAGTTATATAGAACTGTTTTCCCATTAACTTTCTTAAATTCAATAAAATACCCATAAGCACCATCATCATCACATTTTTTTCTAATAGACTCTGGTAGTGCAAAAGATACATGCCATACACACACTTTTTCATTTGGGAAAACTGCGGATGTGTTAACAGGATACTTTGATTTTTGGTCCACTCCCCAGCCATAGTAAACCTCAGATACATTGACAATGTGTACTGTATTTATTTTTGATAAGTAAATCACTTTCAACATAACGCCTCATTTCTTTTGAAGACATTTCAATCAACAACTTCTTATTATTTTTTTTGAAAACCTCTCTTAGAGAATCTATATTTGAGTTATCCATACACTCTTCTGCCAGTACACATGAGCTGTAACCAAGTAACAATGCTAAAACATAATAATACTTCACATCACCTCCAGTATTAAATTTTTTTTATCACCTTGTTCTTCCATCCTCTTTCGAGAGTAGATTGGCTCCAAGGCTTTCACGCAACTCTGCAATATTAGAAATCGCTGCTTCTCTCGAGCCCGAATTTATTATTTTTTGTGCATAAGAATAATATGAATTAGGTACATAGAACCCTATCAACTCATAATGTAACCGTCCATTGATATAAACTTGATATAACGGGTTTATTGTTACACTATCTCCCTGATTTCCGCCAAGCACACCTATTTCTCCATCCTCAAAAAGACAGTATATAAAAGCAACGTGCCCTTTCCAAGATCCTTTTTTCCGCAAAACGACTATTGCGCCGTATATAGGTTGAGACACTTTTATAAAACTTTTATTTTTCGAGAAAGATTGAGAACTGGCGCTACCAGATGTTGAATACCCAGATTCTTTAAGGCAATAATTTACAAAAGAAGCACACCACGGATTAGAGTCACCAACCATGGATGACATATTAATGCCTGTCTTCTTATGGTAGTTTATTCCGCCATCGCCTTCCTTTACACGCCCCCATTTCCATCGAGTATCTCCCTCCTCGAATGCAACCGCCATCCACGGAGCCTCTCGCTGATCATGAGGAAGTAACGCAATCGGATTACCGGAATTTTTTCCTCCGACTGATTCCAGCGTTTTTTTATTGGAATTTACTTCTTTGTTTTGCAGTTGTTTTTTACTCACTGTTTTTGAGGTTGGAGGATTAATTGCTGAGTTATCGGACTCGACCGCAGTATTGTTACCATTTTTTCTTATAGAAATTGATTGCCCCGGATATATTTTATTAGGGTCTGATATATTATTCTGACGCGCAATATCGTCAACATTCGCACCATTTTTTTCTGCGATCTTCGCCAGCGTGTCACCAGGTACAACGATATAGATTAAAGGGCTATTAGTTTTGGCACCATAAATCGTCAAGTGTTGACCAGGGAAGATCTTACTCACATCTTTTATATTATTGTT
>ERZ856578.6919-NODE-6919-length-12428-cov-39.661242_pt1 | contig 12428 bp, 9 predicted proteins | sample MGYA00514384_ERZ856578 | MGnify/ENA primary metagenome ERZ856578 (study PRJEB29103, sample SAMN06111958) | human gut metagenome | biome: human gut; feature: ankylosing spondylitis patient; material: healthy_person | host: Homo sapiens | place: China:Hangzhou...
CCAACCTGACGCTTCAGTGATTCCTCTGGGGGACCACCAAAGAATAAATTCATAATACTCCACATATCAAATATGCTTTTTTTCATCATTAGTTAGGAATTGGCGGGATCCTAAGAGCGTTTTGTCATTTTTTAGCGGACAGAAAAAATAGAGAGTACCTTCCGCCGTAGTGTTCCCTTTGCTTCTTAATCTGTGTTAGTTCAAGTAGCAGGATACTTTTGGTTTCAGGTACTCTTCATATGTGAGTATTATTTCTTCATGGATAAGGTTTTGGGGTGATTGGGAACGGAGGAGAAACTACACCCGAATACTTTATTCCCCTTTCAGCTTCTGGTTCCTATACTTCCTGCCGGATTCTTTTTTCAGGCACAACCTCATTCTGTCCTTTCCGAAGTCTCTCCTGTTGGCATTATAATTATTGATAACCATAGCTTCTATATCAGCTTTATCAATCCCATGCAAGCCAAATGTCCCGGTGAGATACGCTAATGCATTTTCATAGAGCACACCATACCTGCATAGCCATTTAGCTCTTGACAGGATTGCTTGATGCCTGTGACCGTCTTCATAGGATTCAGGATATTCCAGGCGCCACTTCTTATCTATGTAATTGATCAGTGTTTTGTCTTTCCATCGTGCCTGAAAACAATTATTCTGGATTATTTCTGCCGAGGTATGTGTGAAACAATTGCTTATGTAACCCTGATTATAGCTTTTCATAGGAGTTGCCCTCACTGACGGGGAATGCTCAAAATGATAAGGGGTAAGAGAAGCCCGCTGCGGATTGATATAAATCTCCGGATCCGAACTTAAGAAAAATGTACGGCTAAGATTACCGCATTTATCATCAAACTCTGGTATTCCTGGGTAGAGTTGTTCTCTAATACATCTGAAAAGCTCATTATGATACATAGGGTTTGTGTTATCATGGGGCATTACCACTTTTACTCCTAATCCACTCGGTGAAAACCAAAGTGCATAGATATGAAGACGGTCTGCATTATCGATTAGGTTTCTCTTGAATTCCCCGGCATCAAGGTGGCTTTGGAAATGGTCAAAATCCAGAACCAACACATTGGAATATTCTCTGAGATTTTCCGGATCATCATTCCGGTAATCAAAGATCCCCGAGGGAGCAATCATTGGTAACAACTTCTTCGCCTGCTTGTATTCTTCTTCTGTCGACATAGATCTGAGTCTTACCGTTTGCTGGAATAGTTCTTGATTCCCCCTGATCATCCCCAGGACATAATCAAGGTTATAACGGATTCTACTTTTTGAATCATCCGTATTGTTGTAGTAACTGACTGTTTTGTTAATCATAGTCTTTTTGTTTTATAATTATAATAGCCTCTCTTTTTTATTGGAGATGCTATGTTCAGTATTTATGGTAATAGACTGGAATAAAAGTAATGTAGATACATAACAAGATAAACAAGAGAGAGACCACTTCGTGCTCTTCCTTTAGTGATAAGAGAAGGAGAGATAAAATGTTTAAAGTTTTTCTCTGTATCACTTTGAGAGACAGCGTAGCGGTCTTTCTTATTTAACCTATAAAACTTGTATATCTATGATTTATCATATTTATTGCTTCTATCTATCAATTCTATTATTATTTATCTACCCCCTTTTTTTTACTTCTTATATAATTTAACTAGTTTATCGAAAAAAAGCGGGTAACTTATAATGTTATTTATTCTTATCTACCAATTCTATTTACTAACTATCTACTTACTTTTTTTTGATCCTTATATAATTTAACTAGTCCATCGAAAAAGAGCGGGTAACTTACAATTGTTATTCATTTCTATCTACTATTTCTATTTTCAATTTTATTTATCAATTCTATTTATTATTTCTATCTACCCGCTTTTTTTTACTTCTTATATAATTTAACTAGCCCATCGAAAAAAAGCGGGTAAGGTATAGTATGGTTTTAGCGAAGGAAGGGCAGACTAGAACACCATACCAAATCCTTCTTTACCTACTCGATAAGTAAGGTTATCTTGATTTTCTCTAACACCCTTATCAGTTTATTGTATCTACGTCTTTCCCTTGCACTTCTCTTTATCCCCAAATTCTCCAGATAATCAAAGCTGACCTCTTTGGTGTATTCCCAGTCCATACCGATAGCATTTCTCATATCCTCATCATCCATAGCTAGTAGTACAATCTCATTCTTAAGGTTACTGCGGATATTCATGCTATCCAGCCTGTTTTTCCAGTCACATGATTCTCGGCTATGTGATGAACTGATTACTCTGTTCTCATTAAAGTACGCATACATTCTACCTATGAAATCATACTTGAAGTCATCCGTATAATATACCGTATAAGTACCACCGTCGTGTTTTCTTATACCTATCCTTGTGATTAACTGACTGAAGAACCAGTCTTTCTGATTCTGTGTATCGGTAGTGGTTCCATAAGCCCGACGTATTCTGGCTGATTCTATATTGGGCAAGGTCCAGTCACCGCACATTACAATCTGGTCTATATCCCGGTAATTATTGGTACTCTTGTTATCTGAAGAACCATAATAGGTAACAGTGAACAGTTCCTTGGGGACACCCTTAAGCAGTAAAGCCTCACTGATCTGTTCTGCGTATTCTGATTTACCCGGACCGTCGTCACCCCCGTTGATATCCTTCCAGCATACGACCAGGGTAGGTTTGTTTATAAGCATGGCTATACGGCTGGTAAACTCATCAAAACGTCGGGGATTGAGATTTCTTCTGAACAGTCCGAAGTCAATTTTCCGGAATTCAGTCACACAGTTATATTTCCGGTCCACATCAAGAAGCCTGAAGTTCCTGGAGTCCTTAAACAAAAGATCGCCTGCACCTTCGAAGATCAGTACATGCGTATTTATGTACACTCCCGGAGGACACAGGTCAACGGGATAGAATGTGATGCCTGCCTTGTCACTGTCGGAGAGCATCCATGAATCATAATACTGCGGAATAAGGTTTAATGCCACATCACGCTTAATACGGTTAATCCGGTAAGACTGGTTAAAAAGATCATTCCTGGTATTCCTGATGAAATGGTCGTAATAAATCCCGATTTCTTCCGGTGACATACAAATGATATTGCCCGTATCATCAGTTTTACTGAATACTCCCAGTATCGTCCGGTCGAATTCCACGAAAGGTCTGATAAAGGTGGGAGTCTCGTCAAACAGGATATACCGTCTAAGATCCGGTCTTACCATTAGTTTCCTGAAATCTCCGTCAAATGAATCTACCGGCATTTGGGGACGATAAATGAGGAAATAATTGATCAGGTCAGTCCAGAAACGTACATGTGTGATCAGGATAATCTTTTTATCCATAAGAATCTCGGGATTATCTTTGTATTGATTCAGAAAGGATGAACGCTCCTTATCACTGGATATGATCATAACATCACTTTCTCTCAATATATCACCATACCCCAATTCCCTGTTCACCAGGTTAGCCAGAATCCAGTCATACATCTTGCCCAGTTCGTCACGGGTATCGACACAATACAGAATCCCCGAGTTATATTTCTGTCGGATCAGGCTCTTTATGCTTTCAGTTTTGCCGCTACCACAACCTGAGGAAATGATATAGCCTCCGTTATCATCCGGGATATCGATTACTCCCGTACTGAGTTGCATTCTGAATCCGTCGCCAGTCGAATTGGGAATTATATCGAAAAGCTCTTTCATACATCACCTCCTTCCTGCGTATCATCTATGACAATCCATTCGTCATGATATCTTTCTATCAGAAAATTTAGATATGACAACACATCCTCTTCATCAAAATAGCCTTCGTCGATATCCGGTGACATTTCTTCCCAAAGTTTAAAATCCTCTCTGATCTGTTCTATGAGTTCCGATTTCTTAATTACTATTGCATCCATGTGTTTATTATTTTTGTGTTATTGCTGTATTTTTATCTTTACGCATCTCTTTTTGTTTTCTGTGAGTGGATATTCAGGGTTACTCCGAAAGTGCGCATCAGGAAATTTGTTAGCCCTTGGTATGCTTCAATCTTTGGATAATCCCTTTCACATATTCCTCGGAATTCTTTGAGGGGCACATTAATGACCAACCCTTCATGCAGATCGTATCTTTCTTGTAATCTCTTGATATCCTCCCGATATCTTTTGGGTATTCTCTGTGGAACTGTTTTTTCGCTGACATCAGGACAATCCCTTACCTGACGGTCTGATATAGAATTATCATTCTTATCTGACAATATTATATTTTTTGTTTTCATACATATATCAAGCTTTCGGAGGATTTGAACGGCAAAACAGATATTTTTGAAAGAAAGGGTAAAAGAGTAAACAGCCTGGCTTATTCTTGGGAGAGATATCAAAATCTCTTTTTATTCGGCTGTCCCAGGAAGGTGTCCCAGTAAAGTAGTGTCTGGTAAGTATGCATATCGGGAAGTTTTCCAGCCTGATGTATATGTGTATCCCGATTGAAGCGAATAATGTATAATGGATCTGCAAATTCGGATTTAGGCAAAATGTGATATCCGTGACAGTTGACAATCTTACCAATGGATATGATGATACGTTTTTTATCTTTATCACTCCGGCAAATAAGAGCCTCCACCTAGAGTTGCTGATTATTTATTTTTTTTGTAAGTTTGCAACACCTTATTAGATTAGAGTTGTGAAACTCGATGAATAGAATAGTTAAGTCTAGTTTAGTTTTTGTGTTTAAGAAGGGCTTCTGTCTTTTGGGATAGAGGTCCTTTTATTATTAATGGCTTGATGAAAACTCCGGGTAAGCAGGAGGCATAGGGGTAATGAATGAAATGAGTGTGATTACATAACTCTTGGGAGGAGATAAAAGTGGAATAAAAAATTGTGCAAATCGTGTACATTTTATAATAGAAGTACATTTTTTGTGAATAAAATATTCCATCCTGACGGTTATGTATCCTCTGTTATGTACTCTCTGTCCCTGACTAACCCGATTTACAGGGTAATTGTTAATCTCGCCAGGTGATAGCAGGAATATGATGATAGTTCTTGGCTTATTTTTATCACTTGGGGCAGACGGTGTAGCGGTCTCTCTCTTTATTCTCTTTTTAATAAATAAAATCTCTTACCTGAACTTGCAGGTCATTTATTTTCTGTATAACTTTGGGTACGTTTTTCATACTATAATTGGAGTTGTGAAATTCCGAAAATAGTTACAAGATATCATGTTTTTGAGGACTTCTATCTCAGCGGAGAATGGAGGTCCTTTTATTAATAATAACAGGAATTTTCCGGTGTAATCCCCCAAATAATTCGAATAGCCAGCCATATAGATTCAAATTGTGTAATGAAACTGTTGTCCCGTCCCACCAGAGTTATCTTGATGAGGGAATACGAAAAAATATTTTTTGTTGTTTTTATCGGAATGACATAGGTGAGATTTTTTCTTTGTCTCACTTAATGCTGTCCCACATATATTACCCAGTTGAGTCAATTATACGAACAAAATTTCTCACTCAAGAGTTTGCTAATCCATCGTTTCTGTTTAATTTTGGCATACATACGAAGAAGTTATAAAACCTCTTTGGTATGACTAAATAGTATTAGCCTAGTCAATCTGTTTTTTGGTGTTAAGAGGGAAGGACTTCTGATCTCATTAGGTATAGAGGTTCTTTCTTTTATTTTCTTCTGCTCCTGATAAATTTTAGTTGCGTGAATCTACAATAAAGCCCCCATCGTTATATTGACAGGGGCATTACATTTTCTCATAAAGACTGTTGAAATTAAGGGAGAGAGTCTATGTTTATCTTTAAAAACTTAAAAAGGGGTTCCATTAAGTTTTGTTTTTGAAATATCTATGAAGACTATCCTGCTTTCGTATTGAGGTCGATTATCTTCCTTGCATTTCAAATCACAAATTGTTTGTTTTCATTGGGATGATACCAAGTATGATTTTCTAGATTTCATACTATGTGGTATTATTATCAGAGTAGTACTTGTCCCGTGGATGTCATAAAATCATCTAAGTGTGTTTTCCGTACTATTGATGGTGACAAAAATAATAATTTATTTGAAATGTGCTTCATTTAGGGGTATATAATTTAAGGTTGCCAGTCATTTTATCGACATTTTTAGATGATTTTAAATCATTATTTCTTTGTGAATAGTTTGTAAATCCTTACTTTTGTTCATCATAATATATGCTATTGTTGCATTTTAATTGTTGATATGTTCTGTAATTACGTTCCTTTGTGAAAAGGAGATTATACTTTAATTATTTTTATGCAGAAGCGATGTGAGGTAACCCTTTCATCGCTTCTTTGATTTGCTCCTACTAAAGTCGGTCGGTATATGTATTCTTCGTTGAATCTCCTTGCCCCATTCATATTTTCAGTAAATGCTGTCTCTTCGGATGAACAAATTATATTAGTTTTTTGTTACTAGAAAGGGAGTATCTTATTGTCTCTCCCAATTGTGAATCCTTTGTGAAAAGTGTTCAACTATTTGTCGTATTTTTATTGTGCGATGAGAATCAGCGGGTTCTTGTCGCTTTATTTTTCTTGTTACTTTGTAAGATATTAATAATGCTTTTATGTTAATTATTTGCCCAATATCTATTTTCGGTGTAATTTTGCAAGGTATAAACATGTGAGTTGTGAAACTCGGCAATTAAATAGTGAATTTTAGTTTTTTTGTTAAGAAAGGGCTTCTACTTTAGCGGAGGGTTATGAAGCTCTTTCTGTGTTGATATTTGATTTTCAGGTAATCCCAATGATGTTCTGAAAGAGGCTTTTAGGTTATCTGAAAATTTAGCGGTTGATATGTTCCTATGAGAAAAATGGCAAGATATAATATTGTCTATATGATGCGCTAAATAAAATAGCCACAGTTTTTATTCAAAGGATGACTTTCTCTATGAAAGAAACGTTTTATTTTGAAGTTCTATTTATATGTATCCCTTTTTTGAATTCATTATGCTTTAAGAAGACAGCATTCAAAGTAAACAGCCTAGGTTTTATCATCGAGTAAGCTGGAGGCAAATAGTCTGTGAACGAAGTGAGTGGTAATATACATAACTCCTGGGAGGAGATGAAAGTGTTATAAAAAAGTGTGCAAATCGTGTACCTTTTATAATAGAAGTACATTTTTTGAAGAATATTTTATAACACATACTATCCTGACGGTTATGTATCTATTACTTTATCCCCTGGCTCCACCTAACCCGATCAAGTGAATCTTTTGGAAACATTCGGGTAGTTGATAATCTCATCAGGGGGATAGCAAAACTCTAATGTTCACACAGATTTTTTTTATTTATCACTTTGGGCAAACAGCGTAGCGGTCTCTCTCTTTATGCTCTCTGACGAATAAAATCTCTTACTCAAACTTGCAGATTATTCATTTTCTGCATAACTTTGTGTGTTTTTCATAGTATAATTGGAATTGTGAAATTCCGATAATAATAAGAAGATGTCATGTTTTGTAAAAAGGGCTTCTAGCTCAGTGGAGAATGGAGGTCCTTTTATTTTGAATGGATTGCTGAAAACATCACTTCTTTATGTAGAATAATCAGAATTTTCCGGTATAATCCCCCAATAATTCGAATAGACAGCCAGTGCGGATAATAAAGCTTCCATTTGAGTCGTGATAATAATAATTTGCAGGATAAATATTGACCTGAAATCTTAATAGCCTGATTAGAGTAGTGTGATAATAATAACTTTCATTGTTCTTATGATTTAAGATAAGATTTGAGGCTGACAAAGAAACGTTATTCATGACTGAACCTTTGAAAATCACCGGCATTCATTGTCTAATAAGCGATGAGAGTCAGCGGATTCCTGTCGTTTTTTTGTATTGAGAGGGCTTTTGTTCTCATTAGAGATATAGAGGTCTTTTCTTATTTTTGGGTTAACTATGGCAGAAAGTAAAGGAATGTGGGAGTGATGGTGTACATAACTCCAGCAGGGAGATGAAAGTGGAATGTTTTTTGCAAGTCGTATACATTTTATAAATAGAAGTAGAACAAATTTAGAGTAAGGTTACTATGTCCCCCAATCTAAGTTTGTTCTACCCTCAAATTCTACAAAAGAAATAATACCAGTCTCCATAAACAAACAAGCTGACCTATTCAATAAATAGAGTAATAAGTTGGCTTGTCGCTATTAATAGCATAAATAAAGCCAAGGCATTATTGTTATTATCAGTAGCATCAAAAACCAAATATAAAGCAATACTCGTAATATATGGTTGGGGCATTTCTTTTTAACAAAAGCCGATACCATGTTTATGTGTGACAAAATATGAATGGCAAGCAGAGCGAGCAATACAACTCCTGCCCACAAATGAATATTGCCCCAATCGTGCCTTCCCAAACCAAACAAGTGTGAACTCCATGGAGTAACGCTTTGAAATCTGACAGCATGCCGGGAAGGAATAACTATTTCTAATATAAAACCACTTATACTTACCAATGCCATTGCTATCAACATGACAAAGTCTATGATAATATTAAGTAGCATCTTGTTCTTTCCAAACATCATTCTTTATGATTGTGCCCATGGCATTCATGTTGATGTGCATGGGATGAGCAGCCCACTCCCGAATCTATAAGTTTTCCGTTTAAATAGTCGGTAGCAACATCCAGGATATTACCAGAACAACCTCTTATGACTTTGATGTTGTGGGCTGTAAGTACATTTAAAGCACCTTGTCCCATATTCCCTGCCAACATGACACTGACTTCCATGTTTTCCAATTCTCCTGCTATATTGGACTTGCATCCGCATCCTTGTGGAGAAGGGATTGTCTCACTACTTAGAATTTGATTGTCTTGCCCTATTGTCAGGATTGTGTAATACTCACAATGACCGAAATGGTTATCAACCACCTTGTCTCTAGTCGGAATTGCAATTTTCATCATAATCTCATTTTTATTAATGTTAATATTACTTATGCTTATGTCGTTGGAGTGACATACTGGACATTCTGTTTTACGGATTTTAAATGCGGGATTGATATTATTGAATAAAAAACCGCATACTCCGCAACAAAACCATTCACTGTCAGTATACGCTACTCCGCCTTCTATCATTATAGCAACACCACGAACCAATGCATTGGCAATCTTTTGCCTTGCACTGACATATATTCGGCTAAGTGTCGGACGTGATACCCCCATTGAAACAGACGCTTCCTGTTGGGTCTTCATTTCATAATCACATAGCCGTATCGCTTCATATTCTTCAAAGTGCAAAAGTATAGTATCCTTATGATAACTGTTTGAAGCTATAGGTCTAAATCCTTCAACAGAAGGCATATTATTAACTTTACGGATGTTCTTTGGACGTGGTGACATTATATAATTTATTATTTTCGTCCGCAAATATAATGAACAAATGCTCAAAATGAAAGCAATGGGTAACTTTTTAACACAACAGGTAAGGACTTTGAGTTATATTCCTTTGCCCCCTCAATATAAAACTCATTTATGTTCGAGAGCAGGATGTTTACTATTTATCTTCTTGCCCTGCTTAGTGATTTAAAACTTTTCACTATTTTGCAGCAATTCCAATAAACTGATGCGTTAGGGAATTGGAAGGATGATAGGAACATAAGGATTTATCTTCTGTTTGTAATCCGGACAGTTTAATAAGTTAGGGGATAATAGCTCATTCCGTTCATGTTACATAATAAGTAGTCTTTATTTTTGTGAATATAGAATCCAGGCTTATTATAGTTGTTATTATCTTGTCTTCTTTTCCTTCCTCAAGAAACAAGAGGAGGGGAAAGCGGAAACTATAAAACCTGTTTTTTGACTAATTTTTGAATAGGTAAAATTGAAAAAAGTTATAAAAATACCCTTTTCCCCACCATTTCCCCCTTTTCCCCTTTTGAGGCAGGAAAGAATGAAGATATAATGTTATTATTTAGCTAACCTTTGATTAAATATATCATACCAATTAAGTAATGGCAAATAAGAAAAACATTCTGTCCATCTTTCATATTATATTAGCTCTTGTATGATTACATGAAATAATAACCACCCCAACTATTTGTCGTTTACAAAAGTATAATGATGAGAATACTCTGTTATACCCTTCTCTTATTTAATAAGAAAATAAAAAATATCATTCATTTCATTTTCAGCTATATCTAACGTTTCACAATGCTTTATTCTTCCAGCTTTGTTTTATAAATAGAAGAAAAAAAAGAAGCCGGGGCATCCCTCAGCTTCTCTTTTGAAACAAAAAATCTGTTATCCAAAACTCATGTCACCATTGATTGTCATATAACAGATCATAAACTTTCTCATTTCATATCATACCTTCTAATTAATTTGTAAACGGTTGATTTGGAGAATCTACATCCTCTGGAAGTTACGAATCCCTCCCTGTTGAGAATATCTGCTATCTCCTGCAGGGTATGTTCCTCTTTTACTAATGTACGCAGCATGGCGACAGCTCTCCTGTTATTGGGGTTATTGTCCGCTTTCTCCCTGCAGGTTCTGATACTGTTTTGAATAGCCTGCTTATGTTTATCCATTAAGTGTTCCGGATTACCCAGCCTGAATCCCCTTGCCTTCTTTGCCTGCAGAGCGGATTTTGTTCTCGCTGCTATAAGTTCCGCTTCGTATTGTGAGATTGCCGAGAGGATATGCAACACCATTTTATTGGCTTGCGGGAAATCACAAAACACGATCTCCACATCATTCTCCAGAAGATTTGACAGGAAGGAAACATTTCTGGCCAACCGGTCCAGTTTGGCAACGATCAGAGTCGCTTCTGTTTTTCTGCAAAGGCTTAATGCTTCTTTAAGTTTAAGTCTGTCCTTTTTTCGGCCTGATTCAATTTCGACATATTCAGCAATTGGAGTTTTGTCACGAAGATATTTCTGTATAATTTCCCTTTGTGCCTCAAGTCCCAGTCCCGAATATCCTTGTTTCTGTGTGCTTACCCGAAGATAAGCTACATATTGATTGTTCATTGATTTTAAATTTTAATAGTTTTAACAGTGGTTCCGCTGACTAGATGGTCGTCTAATCTATGGAGCCAGTCATATTATTACATAAAAAAGGCTCTCCGTGAGATTTCAAGTTCCTATAAACTCTACTTTTTCACAGAAAGCCATCTTTCTAAATTCTGAATTCCTCAAAGATTCCCTAATAACTTATAATATTATATGTATCAGAAATCCTCTTCTCATAGTCGTCCGTTTTCTCCACATTCTCGTCTATCACAGAAACGAGCATATCAAAGTAAACGTCTTCTATTATTTTTCTTTCTCCTTCAGAGTCAGGAATAAGATGTACTTCAAAGAGATCCTTTCCTTTATCGAGAATGATCCGCACCATTCCTGTATGTATGAATCCCTGGACATGAAATTCCAGTCCTCCTTTGACCGGTTTTATCGTATCCATATCTACTCCCCACGACATTACTATAATGGGCTGTGTCTTTAGGATTGACCATATATATACCGCCTGTTTCAGATCATAATTTTTGTTTTCCATATTCGATTGTATTTAAGTTATAATATTCAGTGTAAATTCTCCGGTAATCCTCCATGTCCAGTTGTGGGAAAACGGAGTGGTACATATAATAGAGGTTTTCTACGCTCCATAACTCCCCCTGATCGAGCAGTGCAAATATTTCGTCTACAGCTTCATCAAATTCATCATAACTCCTCCATCGCCTTTCTGGTATCTCAGGCCGGTGTGGATAAGTGTCAGTACAATTTTCAATGATATGCTCTACCAGTGACAGACAGTTCATGAGGTCTTTCTTTATCGTAAACTCATGGTCCGTATGTGGTTCGTAATATCCACAGCTAAGATTGATGCAACTGACCTGAAGCCCCCGTTCCTTTAGTTCCTGCACGTCCGTCATCATCCCATGTGTTTCCCTGTATCCGAACCTCTTATATCCGGCAGCTTGAAGGAACTCGGGAGAACATAGTGATGTCCAACCTATTTTATTAATAATATCCTGGTATCCTCGTCTGTCAGGCTGTATAACAAAGCGGCAGTCATTGAAAAAATCCATCACCGCTTTTCCAGAACCGACACATCCCACTTCTTCACTGACAAAGAACGCCAGTTTTAAGGAGTCATACTTTTCCAGACATTTGAGTGCTATCCAGATTCCGTTCTTGTCATCGGCTCCGAGTCCTTCCTGTCTTTTATTCCGGGAGCTGTAACCGAATATGATTTCTCCCGTTTCAATAGCCGTGAAATCTTTTGAATGCAATCTCTGTACCTGGTCAAGATGTGCTACGATGCAGGGATATGATTCCGCTTCCCCCTTTGTTATATACAAGTTCCCGGCCGTGTCTGTTTCAACTTTGGTACCGGGAATTCTCTTGGTATAATTCCATATAAACTTAATCATCGCCCGTTCTTTTCCGCTCGGGCTATAAACCTTGTATAATTTCTTAAGCAATTCCATAATTTTTATTTTTTT
>ERZ856578.6920-NODE-6920-length-12427-cov-2.686073_pt1 | contig 12427 bp, 12 predicted proteins | sample MGYA00514384_ERZ856578 | MGnify/ENA primary metagenome ERZ856578 (study PRJEB29103, sample SAMN06111958) | human gut metagenome | biome: human gut; feature: ankylosing spondylitis patient; material: healthy_person | host: Homo sapiens | place: China:Hangzhou...
GTGCGGCCCAGAGACCCCAAGCTCCTGCTGGAGCAGGGCATTGCCGCCTGCAAGGATTCCGGCTACCAGGAGATGACCCTCTCCAGTCTGTCCACCAGCGATTACCGTCCGCTGGAGCAGCTGTGCGACGGGCTGCTGGACTGGTGCGAGCCCAACCGGGTCTCCCTGTCGCTGCCCTCGCTCCGGGCGGACAATTTCTCACTGGGGCTGATGGAGCGGGTGCAGCACGTGCGCAAGTCGGGGCTCACCTTCGCGCCCGAGGCGGGCACCCAGCGCCTGAGGGACGCCATCAATAAAAATGTAACGGAGGAGGAGATCCTCCGCTCCTGCCGTACCGCCTTCTCCGGCGGGTGGAGCAGCGTGAAGCTCTATTTCATGCTGGGCCTGCCCACCGAGACCGACGAGGATGTGCTGGGCATCGCCGAGCTGGCCGAGAAGGTATACAAGGCGTGGAAGGAGTGCACCCCCAACCCCAAGCGGGGGGTGACCATCACCGTGTCCACCGCCTGCTTTGTACCCAAGCCCCACACCGCCTTCCAGTGGGAGGCCCAGGTGAGCATGGAGGAGTACCGGCGGCGGGTCAAGCTGCTGCGGGACAACATGCGGGGGCGTTCCATCCGCTACAACTGGCACGATCCGGACACCAGTTTCCTGGAGGCAGTGTTCTCACGGGGGGACCGCCAGGTGGCCGACGTGATTGAGGAGGCCTGGCGCCAGGGCGCCAAGTTCGACGCCTGGAGCGAGTATTTTGACTTTGACCGCTGGATGGCGGCCTTTGACGCCTGCGGCCTGGACCCCGCCTTCTATGCCAACCGGGTGCGGGAAAAGGACGAGGTGCTGCCCTGGTCGGTCACCTCCACCGGCGTGACCACGCCCTTCCTGTGGCGGGAGCGGGAGCGGGCCTATCAGGCGGTGATCACCCCCGACTGCCGGGTACAGTGTACCGGCTGCGGGGCGGACAAGCTCTATCCGGGAGGGAAATGCGATGCCGAAGCATAGATTAGCGTTCAGCAAGGCGGACACCGCCAAGTTTATCTCCCATCTGGATCTGATGCGCACCTTCCAGCGCTCCTTCCTCCGGGCGGGGATCGCCATCAAGCACACCGAGGGCTTCAATCCCCACGCCTTTGTCTCCATCCCTCTGCCCCTGTCGGTGGGCTTCTCCAGCGGGTGCGAGGTACTGGAGTGCCAGGTGCTGGACACCCCGCTGGATCAGGTGCCGGCGAAGATGAACGCCGCCCTGCCCGCGGGCATCACCATCCAGCGTTGCTATGAGGCGGTGCGGCCGGTGAAGGAGCTGTGCTACGTCAACTATATCGTCACCCTGGAGTATGAGGCGGGGGCCCCCTTCGGCGCGGAGAGCGCCATCCGGGATTTGCTGGCCCGGGACTGCCTGGTGATGACCAAAAGGAGCAAGAAGGCCAAGAGCGGCTTTACCGAGGTGGACCTCATTCCCCTGATCGCCAGGGCCACCGTGGAGGAGCGGCGGGACACCATCGCCCTGGACCTGGTGCTCCGGGCCCAGAATCCCGGCCTCAACCCGGAGCTGGTGGTGGCGGCCATCCGGGAGCACTGTCCCGACGCCGCCCCCGACTTCGTCATCTTCCACCGCCGCGCGGTGCTGGACGGCCAGTTTCAGACCTGGGAATAAGAGACAACAAACAAAGCCCGCGGGATTTTATATCCCGCGGGCTTTGTCCGCTTCAGTCCGGAAGCCTTACCAGAAGTACCAGAACAATGACACAGAGATTGTTGCAGGCATAGGCCGCGCCTGGACCCAGCCAGTCGGCCAGGACTCCGGTATAGGAGATGCCCAGGGGGATCAGTATCCCGGAGAAGAAGGCGAGCAGGGCAAAGAACCGCCCCTGCTGTTCCAGCGGTACCCGGGTTTGGAAATAGGAGATCAGCGGGACATTGATGCAGGCGGTGAGCCAGCCGATCAAAAGCTGGAAGGTGAAGAAGAGGACAAAGTAAAGCTTTGGAACGGAACGCAGAAGGGGCGCGGCCAGACCAAGGGCGGCCATCAGGGCGCTGTTGACCAGAAACAGGGCGCGCAGGTGTTCCAGGGGGCGGAGGTGGGCCGCCCGGATCAGGAACAGGCTGGCCAGCAGGGTTCCGGCGGTGGAGGCGGAGACCGCCAGGCCGTATCGGGACTCTGGAAACTGGTACAGCTCCACCAGAATGCCGGGGAAGATGATCTCCTCGCTGTTGGCTACAAAAAAGTTGAGGGCCATCACCAGAAGAAAGAGGGAGAACAATTCCCGCCGGCCCAGCAGATATCGAATACCGGCCCGCAGGCGGGGCGGTTCCGCCTGCTGGATGGGGCGCGGCGCGTAGGGAATGAAGCACTCCTGGAGGGCGGAGAGGCCGTAGGCCAACGCGCACAGCAGGAGGATGGCCCGGAATCCACACAGTCCAAACAAAAGCGCGCCCGCCGCAGGGGCCAGTACCGCCGCGCCGTGATCCAGCAGGCTTTTGATTCCATTGAGGGAGGAGAGGCGCTCCGGTGGACACAGCTCCGAAAAGAGAACCTTGGATGCAATTTCGAACAAATGGGACAGCAGGTGAAAAAGCATGGTGCCCGCAAGGAGGAAGGGGAGCGGGGGGCCGGGGAAAAGCAGGAGAAGGGCACAGAGCGCGCTGGCGCCAAAATCACAGAGGATCAGCAATCCTTTCCGGTGGGCGCGCTCCACAAGCGGCCCCAGGAAGGGAACGGCCAGCAGGGGGGAAGGCTGGTCAGGGTGAAGAAAAGGCCGGACGCCCCCAGACTCCCGGTGCGCTCGAGCACATAGAGGGGCAGGGCGACCAGATAAAAGGAGGAGCCGAACCGGGAGACCGTCCGTCCGGCCAGCAGGAGGGCGGCGGCCCGGCCGCCGACAGCCCGGCCCACCGCCTACTCCTTGCGCCAGTAGGCGGAGCCGGAGGCGGTGCGCTCCAGAAAGCCGTATTCGATCAACAGGCGGCGGAGGTAGGGAAAGTCCTCATAGATCCGGCCCAGCAGCCGGTTGACCTCCTTCTCCGTATACTGTCGGCCGGGCTTGAACTGCTCGGCGATGGCGCTGAGTACGACCAACTTGCGCTTTTCGCGGGCAGGCCACTGGCGCAGGGCGCCGGCTTCGTCAAAACAGGCGGCCAGGATGGCCTGCCGCTCCTCATTAGTAACGGCGTAGCGGGCATCAACCATGGACGCAGTGGGATGGGGGTGGCAAAAGCCGGTATCCACCGGGCTGGAGATGCGGCTGGTGCGCAGTAGCTCCATCAGGGCCAAAAAGAGTCGGGCCTGCCGCTCCTTTTCCCGGAGCTTGAAGCGATGATTGCGCACGGTGGAGGGGGAAACCCCCTTCTGCGCAGCGATTTCCTTATCCGTGCAGCCCTCTGCGAGCATGCGGAGCAGCTCCAACTGAACCTCGGATAGCCCCAGCAGACCGGGGTTTCGGTGGAGCAGATACTCCAGCATGGAGCCATGGGCCTCCCGGAGATGGAGGGCTGCCATGGCCTCGGCATCATAGAAGCGGCCCCCGCGGGGAAAGACCTCCCCCTGGGGGAAGGCGGCTCCGCAGAGGAGGCAGCGGTACTGTCCATCCAGCAGGGCGACGCCCCGCATCAGCTCCTGCCCGGAGGCGGACCAGAGAAGTTCCTGCTCTTCCATAAGAATCACCTTCGCACAAACGTTTTTAATATATGTTTGTTATTATATAAACGTTATTGGAAAAAGTCAATAAAAAACAGCTCCTAGGCATGTGCCCAGGAGTTGTTTTTTATTGGTTTATTCAAAATCAATCGGGTCGACATCCACAGGGTGGTGCTTGCGGTACTCCTTGGTCCACTGGCTTACCCGGAAGATAGTCCACAGGTCGGACAGCCCCTCATAGATGAGCACCGCGCCGATGAGCATGACCAGGGCCTCCGCAGCCAGGAAGGGCTGAAAGACGATCACCAGCCCCAGCACCGCCGATCCGGCGGAGAGGGCCAGGGGCACGGTCCAGCGGAGATAGAGCATCCGGCGCAGCTCTAGCGCCCGTTTGAGGTTAACCAGGCCGTCCACCACGATGAACAGGCCCAGGATTACGGGCAGGACGGAGGCCACGATGACCGGGCGGAGCAGGAACAGCAGGCCCAGGGCCGCAGCGACGATACCGAGGAAGAGCTCGAACACGAAGCTGCCCTGCCGGCTGTCCCGAAGGAAAAAGCTGACGATGGTCACCACGCCGTAAATAAGCAGGATGCCGCCGAAGGCATAACAAAACACGGTGGCGCTGACGCCGGGCCAGATCAGCAGGATTAGGCCGAGGATGATGTAGAGCACCGCGGCCAGAAGAAAGCTAAGCTTCATATTATGAAAAAATTCCCGCATAAGAAAACCCCCTTTATGCTCTAGTATACCCCCGGCGGGCGGAAAAGTCATTGGACAGAAGGGCGGGAGTGTCCAATCAGCTCCAGTTTTTACATACATCAATCCATCCGGAGCTGTTGGACAGGATGTCCAGCTCTCCGCAACTGAGCCGGACGGCGGAGGCGGCGTTGCCTGCGGCGGGGTAGACCGTGTCAAACCGGCGGAGGGACACGTCCAGGTAGGCGGTCACAGCGGGGTTATCGATGCCGAAGGGGCACACGCCGCCCACGGCGTGGCCGGTGAAGTCCAGCACCTGCTCCGGACGATGAGCACGCAGCCCCCGTCCACCGCAAAGGAGAGGGTTTTGGCGATGCGGGCGGGTTCGCACCCCACCGCCTGGGCCGCCAGCTCTACCGTGGCGCTGGATACGCTGAATTCCTGAATCCGGTCTTCATAGCCTCTGGCCCGCAGGTAGGCCCGGCCCGTCTCAATGGACATATCAATTCCCCTTCTTTTTCCCCTGGGCCTTGGCCAGGAACTTGTCGTTCTGGATGATAAAGCGCTCGTGGGTACCCTTGCCGATGGGGCCGGCCTCGTCGTAGGCGGTGACGGCAAAGGTGAGCTTGCGGCCGTCTACGGCGGTGACCTCCGCCTCGGCCCATACCTGCATCCCTACGGGGGTGGCGGAGTCGTGGCTCACGTCCAGCCGGGTGCCCACGGTGCCCTGCCCCTCCTCCAGGGAGGCCTGGGTGGCGTCGACGGCGGCGTTCTCCATCAGGGCGATCATCTGGGGAGTGGCGAACACGGGCAGCAGGCCGCTGCCCACGGCGGCGGCGGTGTTCTGATCGTTGACCACGCATGCGGCGCGGCCCTTGCTTCCTACAGTAACGGACATGAATTGGTTTCTCCTTTCCAACTTCTTCTGGAACAGGCCCATTTTACAACAGCCGCGCCGTTCTGACAAGCAAAACCGTCACCGGCGGGGGAGCAGGGCGGTGAAGGTGGTGCCGGCCGCGGCGGTGCTGGTGACGGTGAGCCGCCCGTGGTGGCCCTCCACGATGCTCCTGGCAATGGCCAGCCCCAGGCCGTAGCCGCCCCCGCTCCGGTTCCGGGCGGCGTCCACCCGGTAGAAACGCTCGAAGAGGTGGGGCAGGTGCTCCGGCGCCACGCCAGCCTCAAAGGCCACCGACTCGAAGGGGAGCAGACAGCCCAGCGCCACCTCGCTCATGGCCGTCTCCGCCCGGGCGGCCGGCTGGCGGGCGGCATCCGACTTGGCCAGAAAGAGCAGATCGTCCACCAGCCCCTTCATCTGTTCCGCCTCGTCGTGGGTGTACTCCAGCCATTTGGACTGGGCGGCCACCGTGTCTTCGGGATGGGAGAGGACGAGGCCGGTATTGGCCAGAATGACGGTGAGGGGGGTTTTCAGCTCGTGGGAGGCGTCGGCCACAAACTGGCGCTGCTGCTGCCACGCCCGCTCCGCCGGGCGCAGGGCCACGGAGGAGAGGACAAGGCTCACGAAAAAGAGACCCACCATGGCCAGGGCCCACACCAGCAGGGACAGCAGGGACAAATTGCGCAGGGAGGCAGTCTCCCAGCCCAGATCGGCAAAGGCGATGCGGAGCTCGCCGTCGGGCCTGCGCTCCACCAGAAAGCGCAGGCGAAGCTCCCTGAGCACGCCCTGACTGGCGCCGGAGGACTGGGCCTGCTTCACCGCCTCGGCGGCGGTCTCCTCCGAAACGTCTACCTGGCCGCCGTCGTTGAGGCTGGCAATGGCCCCGTCCTTCACGGTGACCACAAAGACCGGGATCAGGGAGAAGCGGTGCGCCCCGTCCGGCTCGTGCTCCTCCGGCGGCGGGCCGCCGATTTCAAAGCGGGGCGGCCCCTCCCCCTCCTGCCAGGACAGGGCCAGCCGGAGGGCGGCATCGCTCTGCCCCGCCAGGCGACGGACGTTCGCCCCCACAAAGAGGATGAACACCACCGCCAGCACCAGGCCCACCAGCAGCAGGTTGATCAGGATGAATTTCCGCCGCAGCCGCTTGATCATACCCCAGGCACCTCCAGGTGATAGCCCACCTTGCGCACGGTGCCGATGCTCACCCGGGAACCCAGATAGGCCAGCTTTTTCCGCAGGAAGGAGATGTAGACCTCCACGTTGTTGTCCTCCGCCTCCGACTCCAGGCCCCATACCTTGGAGATGATGTCCTCCTTGGGAATGACGGCCCGGGGGGCGGCCAGCAGCAGGCGGAGCACGTCAAACTCCTTGAAGCCCAGCCGGACGGATTTTTCCCCGCAGCGCAGACTGCGGGTGGGGGTGTCCAGCACCAGATCCCCGGCGGCGAGCTGCTCGCCGATCACCTCGCCCTGCCGCCGGGTGAGCGCCCGCACCCGGGCCAGCAGCTCCCCGATGTCGAAGGGCTTGGTCATATAGTCGTCCGCGCCGTGATCCAGCCCCGCGATCTTGTCCGGGATCTCATCCCGGGCGGTGAGCATCAGAATGGGGGTGGAGACGTGGGCGCAGCGCAGGCGGCGGGCCACCTCAAAGCCGTCCACCTTGGGAAGCATCACATCGAGCACGATGGCGTCGTACTGCCCGGTGAGGGCGTAGTCCAGCCCGTCCGCCCCGTCAAACACCACGTCGGCCTGATAGCGCTGCTCCTCCATGATCTGGCCCAGCGCCTCGGCCAGGCGGAGCTCGTCCTCTACAATCAAGATGCGCATACCTTCTGTCCTTTCCTGCGTTTTTCTCCATTATAAGGGAGAGAACTGAAATCTGTCTGAAATGTATTATAGGCGGGGCGGCAGACGAAAGGATTTACAGAGTGTTAACAATCTCACGCGGCCCTTTTTCAGAGTAATTTCAGTTTCTCCCCCTATACTGGCCTCCGAAACCGGAACAGAAGGGGAGGACGATTGCATGCAGTTGACGGCATTGCGGAAGAAAGCGGAGGGGAGTGCGCCGCCCGAGCGGAAGCCCGGCCGGCGGCTGACGGTGAGGCGCGGGGCGGCGCTGCTGCTGGTTCTGGCCCTGGCGGCCGGCGCCGCCCTCGGGGGAAAGGCCCTGTTTTTCAGCGGGGAGGAGCAGACGCCCCTGACGGAGCAGACCACCTATGGCAGCCTGTCCACAACGCTCTCCGGCACCGGAACCACCATGCCGGCGGACAGCGTTACGTACACCACCGCCTCGGAGACGGAGATCACCGGCGTATACGTCTCCGCCGGCGACACGGTGGAGGTGGGCGAGCTGCTCTACACCCAGGATGATTCAGAGCTGGACGACCAGATTGAGGAGTACCAGGATCAGATTACCGAGCAGGAAAACCAGCTGGACGATTATCAGGAGCAGCTCGCCCAGCTCCAAGAGGAGATCGCCGCCCTCACTGTGACAGCCCCCTTTGCCGGCCGGATCACCGATGTGGCCGTGGACGTGGGGGACAATGTGGCCGCCGGAACCAAGCTGGCCACCCTTGTGGACGACAGCCAGATGTGCCTGACCCAGTATTTCAGCTACGCCTATGAGGATCAGGTCTACGTGGGCATGAAGGTCGGGGTGTCCGTGGCCAGCCTCATGCTCAACCAGGAGGGAACCGTCACCGACATTCAGATGGTGGACCGGGTGACGGCGGAGGGCACCCACTGCTTTGCCGTCACCGTCACCCTGGACAATCCGGGCGCCTTCACCGAGGGAATGACGGGCGCCGGCTATCTGGTGGCGGACTCGGGCGAAAAGCTCTATCCGTCGGTGGAGGGGGAGCTGGAGTACCGCCGCAGCCAGGATCTCACCGCCGAGGTGGGCGGCGAGGTGACCGGCATCGGGGCGGTGGACTATGAGCAGGTGAGCGCCGGGGCCGTTCTCGTCCAGCTCGACGGGGCCGACTACCAGAAGCAGGTGGAGTCGGTGAACAAGCAGATCACCCAGACTCAGGAAAAGATTGTCCAGCTCCAGGAGAAGAGCGCGGAGACGGAGGAGAAGCGCTCCGACTACGCGGTGACCGCTGAGCTGGCGGGGAAGATCATCATGGTCAATGTCCGGGAAGGGGAGAGCCCCCGGGAGGCGGGGCAGACCGCAGTGGTGCTCTACAACCTGGACTCCATGACCATCACCGCCAACATTGACGAGCTGGACATCGACGGCATTGCCATGGGGATGGAGGTGGACATCACCCAGTCGGGGGCGGAGAGCGACACCCATTACACCGGCACTGTCACGGAGATCAGCTATGAGGCCACCAACTCCAACGGCGTGGCCTATTTCCCCATCACCATCACCATTCCCAGCGGGGGCGCCCTCTCCGCCGGCGTCAACGTCTCCTATTCCATCACCGTGGGCGACGAGTCCGAGGGGGTGCTGGCCCCCATCGCGGCCCTCAAGAGCACCAGCCAGGGAACCTGCCTCTTCGTCAAGGCGGACGCGGCGCCGGACAACGCGGTGGAGCTGGAGGACGGCGTGGTGCCCGACGGGTTCTATGCCGTGCCGGTGGAAACCGGGGTGTCCAACAGCCAGTATGTGCGCATCCTCTCCGGCGTGGAGGAGGGGGTGGAGGTGTTCACCCGCTACCAGCAGGCGGCCCCGAGCGGCGGGGATACCACCAGCCAGGGCCAGAGTGAGGAGCAATCCGGCTTCCCGGGCGGCGGGGAAATGCCGGATTTCGGCGGCGGAATGCCTGGCGGCATGGGCGGCGGGATGCCCGGCGGCGGCCCTATGGGCTGAGAAGGGGGATTCTGTATGAGCCTGATTCAATTGAAGGACGTCTATAAAATTTACGCCGAGGGGCAGGAAAACCAGGTCAACGCGCTGGATGGGGTTACGCTGAGCATAGACCAGGGGGAGTTTGTGGCCATCATCGGCACCTCCGGCTCCGGCAAGTCCACGATGATGAACATACTGGGCTGCCTGGACGTGCCCACCCGGGGGGAGTATCTCCTGGACGGCACCCCGATCCGGGAGCGCACCCAGAGGGAGCTGTCCCAGATCCGCTCCCGGCAGATTGCGTTCATTTTTCAGGGCTATAACCTCATCCCGTCCCTGAACGTCTGGCAGAATGTGGCGCTGCCCATGCTCTACCAGCGGGTCCCGCTGGCGGAGCGGCGGGCGCGGGCCATGGAGGCGCTGGAAAAGGTGGAGATCGCCGCCAAGGCGGACAACCGGCCGGCCCAGCTCTCCGGCGGCCAGCAGCAGCGGGTGGCCATCGCCCGGGCCATCGCCGCCCGCTCGCCCATCCTCATGGCCGACGAGCCCACCGGGGCGCTGGACTCCAGAACCGGCGAACAGGTGCTGGGCCTCATGCGCCAGATGAACGCCGAGGGAACCACCGTGATCCTGATCACCCACGACAACGGCATCGCCGCCCAGGCCGACCGTACCGTGCGGGTGAAGGATGGGAGAATCGTCCACGACAGCCTGTGGGACGGCGTGCTGGTGGACTGGAGCGCCCCGCCGGCGCGGGTGGCGCCATGAACGCGCTGCGCATGGCCCTGGACTCCATCCGGGAGAAAAAGGGGCGCTCCTTCCTCACGATGCTGGGCATCATCATCGGCGTGACCGCCGTGCTGGTGCTGGTGGCGCTGGTGTCCGGCTACAACGCGGACATCACCGCCTACTATGAGAAGCTGGGCGTCAACAAGGTCAACGTCACGGTGAACTGGTACGACACCAGCCGGTCTGTGGATGTGATAGACGCCCTCTATGACTATGGGAATGGAGAGCTGGGCGATATGGTGCTGGGGGTGAGCCCCGATCTGTCCACAAGCCTGCCCATGAAATACCGCACCACCACGCTGGACAGCGGGACGCTCTACCTGGGCAGCGACCAGTTCTCCGTCTGCGGGAACTACACCCTGAAGGAGGGGCGGGACATCAGCGCCTTTGACGTCGACCGGCGCAGCCGGGTGTGCGTGCTCGGCTCCTACGTGGCGGACAGCCTGTTTCAATATGCGGATCCCATCGGGGAGACCGTCTACTTCGGCGGTGAGCCCTTCACCGTGGTGGGGATCTACTACCAGAAGGACGGGGGCGAGGAGGGCTCCATGGACGACATGGCGGTGATCCCCTACTCCCTGGATCGGGCCATACTGGGCACCGCCCAGCTCACCCACTTTTCTGTCAAGGTAGATCAGTCCGACCACATGGACACAGTGATGGCGAAGCTGGAGCGTTTCCTGGGGGAGACCATCGACACGAGCGTGGGGGAGTATGAGCTGGAGAACGGCAACTCCGCCATGAGCGAGAGCACGGAGGAGATGACCTCCATGAGCGTGGTACTGGGCGGCATCGCGGGCATCGCCCTGCTGGTGGGCGGAATCGGTATCATGAACATCATGCTGGTCACCGTCACGGAGCGGACCCGGGAAATCGGCATCAAGAAGTCCATCGGCGCGCCCCGGCGGGAGATCGTGGGGCAATTCCTGGTGGAGGCCGCCATCCTGAGTGCTCTGGGCGGCCTCATCGGCATCGCCCTGGGTTACCTGCTCTCGCTCATTTTGGGGAAGGCCATGTATGATCTGATCCTGTATCCCGACGCGCTGGTGACGGCGGGCGCCTTCGCCTTCTCTGTCGCCATCGGAATCGTGTTCGGTATCTATCCGGCGGCCAAGGCGTCCGGTTTGCAGCCCGTGGACGCCCTGCGCGCCGACTAATCGAGAGGAGAAACACAGATGAAACAACGTATTCTGGCGCTGCTGCTGGCGGCGGGGCTGTGCCTGGGGCTGATCGCGGCGGCGCCCGCCCTGGCCTTTTCGGATGTGAGCGGCGAGGAGCTGTCCGAGGCGGTGGAGGTGCTCTCCGGACTGGGTATTGTCTCCGGGTACTCCGACGGGAGCTACCACCCGGACGACGCGCTGACCCGCGCCCAGTTCTGTAAGCTGGCCGTTTTGACGGAGGGACACGGGGATCAGGCGCGGGGGAGCGCCTACCGTACCCGCTTTTCCGACGTGCCGGGCGGCGGCTGGGCCGCCCCCTATATCAATCTGGCCTGTGAGGAGGGGCTGGTCTCCGGCTATGGCGACGGCCGCTTTGGCCCGGACGACCCGGTGACGGTGGGACAGGCGGTAACCGTGGTTCTCCGTTTGCTGGGCTATACGGCGGAGGAGATCGGCCCCTTCTGGCCGGAGGACTATCTGAATAAGGCCGGGGCACTGGGGCTTCTGGACGGCCTGCCCGCAGACGGCGGAGCCGGCCTGACCCGGGGAGACGCGGCCCTGCTGCTCTACCGCGTGCTGCGGCAGACAGACCGGGACGGACAGGATTACATCGACAACCTCTGCGCCTCCAAGGTAACCGGTGCGGTGCTGCTGGACAATAACGCCGAGGCGGCGGACGGCACCCTGGGCACGGTGGAGGTCTATGCCAATCAGACGATTAGCTGGTATGAGCCTGCGGAGGCGGTGCCGGATCGCCTGGTGGGGCGGAAAGGCGCGCTGCTGTTGGACGAGGCGGGAAAGGCGGTGGGCTTCCTGCCGGACGATTCGTCCCATCGCACCCTCCGCCCGGCAGAGGTGGCGGCGGACGGCATCACCGCCGCCGGAGGGGGAACGTATGCCATCTCCAGCGGAACCAGGGTGCTGCTGGACGGCGCGGTCAGCACCTACGGCGACTGCTGGTATGAGCTGGAGGGCCGGGAGCAGGTGACGCTGTATTATACGGACTCCGGGGCGCTCGATCTGGTCGTGGCCTCCGAGGCGGCGGCCTATGAGGGGGTCATGCTGACCGGCTATTATGAGAATGCCAGCCCCAACGCCGCATCGCCCGCCTCCATCACGCTGCTGGGCGTGGAGCTGGAGGTGGTGGACGGGGCGGCGGCCGGGCTGTCCGCCTTCGCGGTGGGCGACCGGATTACCGTCACCCTGAACGGGGCGGGAGAGGTGATCTCTGCCTGCGCCCCCTCGGAGAAGCGGGCGGAGCTCTACGGCGTGCTTCAGGAGGACGGGGTGGAGCTGTCCTGCGGGCTGAGTGCGGCGGGTGAGCTCAGCGTCCACGGCGCCGGTGTGGGTGAGCTGGTTCGGGTCAGCTCCACCGGGATCGGGGCCCTGTCGGTCTATCCCGTGTCCGGTGGGCGCCAGTACGCCCTGGATCCGTCGGACCGCACCCTGGGGAGCCTC
>ERZ856578.6921-NODE-6921-length-12426-cov-5.208195_pt1 | contig 12426 bp, 10 predicted proteins | sample MGYA00514384_ERZ856578 | MGnify/ENA primary metagenome ERZ856578 (study PRJEB29103, sample SAMN06111958) | human gut metagenome | biome: human gut; feature: ankylosing spondylitis patient; material: healthy_person | host: Homo sapiens | place: China:Hangzhou...
CACAAGGGGTAACCATAAAAAGAGACACTATAAAACAATACATTGACTATCTGAAAGACTCATTCTTGATAGAGGAATAGGTGTGAAACTGATCTATCCGGACAATACCATCCAGCACGCAGGCTGTGTGATCGGAATTGGTGGAATTGCAGGTCATATGTTTGTGGATATGCCTGCGGATCGTACCGGATATCTCCACAAGGCGTCTATTTTACAGGATATGAGCGCTGTAACTGCAGCCTGTATGATGATGAAGCGCAGTGCTTTTGAAAAAGTGGGCGGCTTCACAGAAGAACTTGCAGTCGCCTTTAACGATGTGGATCTGTGCCTGAAGACTACGAAAGCAGGTTATCTGGTGGTTTATGATCCTTATGCAAGGCTTTACCATATGGAATCCAAGACCCGCGGAGCAGAGAACAATGAGGTGAAAGTCAGACGTTTCCAGCGGGAAATCGAATATATGAGATGTAACTGGATCGATATTCTGAAGAACGGTGATCCCAATTATAATAAGAATCTTTCCCTGACCAAGTGGAATTATTCTTTAAGACCACTTCCGGGCATGACCGGCAAAAAGGAGGAAGACTAAGAAGACATTATGCAGGAAGTATCAGTCATTATTCCCAATTATAATGGGATGGCATATCTGGAGGGTGTGCTTTCAAGCCTGGAGCAGCAGGCGTTTCAGAATTTTGAGACCATTCTGGTGGACAATGGATCCTCAGATGGAAGCGTTGCCTTTGTAATGGGGAACTTTCCCTGGGTACACATTGTGGAGCTGCCAGATAATTTCGGCTTTTCAAGAGCTGTAAATGAGGGGATTTATGCATCACGGACACCTTATGTGCTCCTTTTGAATAACGATACAGAAGTAGATAAGAATTTTGTGGGGGAAATGCTGGCAGCTATAAAGCGTCATAAGAAGGCCTTCTCCTGCAGTGCAAGGATGATCTGTTATCATGACCGGAATAAACTGGATGATGCAGGAAATTATTATTCTGCTCTTGGCTGGGCATATGCCCGGGGCAAAGGAAAGGATATTCATTCCTTTGAGAAGGAAGGGCGGATATTTGCTTCATGCGCTGGCGCAGCTATTTACCGTAAGAAGGTTTTTGAGAAAATCGGATATTTTGATGAAGAGCATTTTGCATATCTGGAAGATATTGATGTGGGCTATCGTGCCAGGATCTTTGGATATGAGAACTGGTATGTGCCAGCTGCACTGGTCTATCATGTAGGCAGCGGAACAAGCGGATCCAGATACAATCAGTTTAAGACCAGATATTCTTCAAGAAATAATATTTATCTGATCTACAAAAATATGCCGGTTCTTCAGATTATTTTGAATCTTCCTTTTCTGGTGCCGGGCTTTGGCATGAAGATCCTGTTTTTTTCCCAGAAGGGAATGGGCAGGGAGTATGTGGCAGGAATCAAAAATGGGTTCCAGATCAGTCATAGAAATAAAAAAGTGAAGTTCCACATGAGAAATCTTGGAAGATATGCAAGAATCCAGCTGGAATTGTGGTGGAATATAATTTACAGATTTATGGTATAAAAAGTTTGTGCAGAAGTGATTCGTTAGTATTTCGTAACTATTTTTCACATTAATGTATGAAGAATTTATTGCAATTCTGTTTTATCTATTATAAGATAGAGAAAGTCACAGACCAGATAGTGCTTAAAGCGTGAGATGTGGATGAAACGCGCAGCAGGAACAGGTTTGTGAAGGTTGCTGTGAGTGACAGACCCAGCAACATGTGAAGAAGGGCAGAGGTGGCAGAGATTGATTAAAGATAATCAGAAGAACTTCAGTCGGCTCCATGTCGTTATAGATGCCTGTGTAATTACGTTATCTTATATGTTTGCCTGGGCGCTGAGATTTATCGGACCTTTTGCAGCAAATGCTGTCCGGGCCAGAAGCTTCCAGCAGTATATGTCTGCACTGGTATTTATCCTGCCGGCATATATTCTGCTGTATCATGCGTTTTCACTGTATGAACCAATGCGGATGCAGGGAAGACGTCTTGTGCTGTCTAATATTGTAAAAGCCAATTCTCTTGGTATTCTGATCACTACATTTATTTTGTATACCATTGAAGAAGGCGATATTTCCCGTTCTGTACTGTATATGTTTTATGGAATCTGCATTGTGGCAAGCTGGGGAGCAAGAATGTTCATTTTCTACAGCCTGCGCAAAATGCGAAAGAAAGGACTGAACCAGAAACAGGTAGTGCTGGTTGGGTACAGCCGGGCAGCAGAAGAGTATATTGACCGCATTCAGCAGAACCCTCAGTGGGGATATGTGGTAAGAGGCATTCTGGATGACAATATTACTGCAGGTACCATGTATAAAGGCGTCAAGGTGATCGGAAGAATTGCCAATCTGAACGTGATCCTGCCGGAGAGCAGGCTTGACGAGATTGCGATTACACTGGGATTAAGTGAATATTACCGACTGGAGGAGATTGTAGCGCTTTGTGAGAAATCAGGAGTGCATACAAAATTTATTCCGGATTATAATAAGATTATTCCTACGAAACCATATACAGAGGATATTCTGGGACTTCCGGTGATCAATATCCGGTATGTTCCTCTTAGTAATACTTTTAATGCCATGATAAAAAGAATAATGGATATCTGTGGCTCCATTATTGGAATTATTGTGGCGTCGCCGATCATGCTGGTACTATGTGCGCTGATAAAGCTCACTTCTCCTGGACCGCTGATCTACCGTCAGGAACGTGTGGGTCTCCATAATCAGACTTTCTGGATGTATAAATTCCGTTCTATGGAGATTCAGCCGGAGGCAGAGGAGAAGAAAGCCTGGACAGTAAAAAATGATCCCAGGGTTACAGCAATCGGCAGATTTATGCGAAGAACCAGCCTTGATGAACTTCCCCAGCTTTTTAATATTTTTAAGGGAGATATGAGTCTGGTAGGGCCAAGACCTGAGAGACCATTTTTTGTGGAAAAGTTCCGTGAAGAGATTCCGAGATATATGGTGAAGCACCAGGTAAGACCCGGGCTGACCGGATGGGCACAGGTAAACGGATACAGAGGTGACACTTCCATCCGCAAGAGGATTGAGTGTGATCTTTACTATATCGAGAACTGGACTGTAGGGCTTGATATCAAGATAATGTTTATGACGATCTTTAAAGGATTCATTAATAAGAATGCGTATTGAGAAAGGAAAGAAAAATGGCAAGACCTGGTAGAAAAAAGAGGACTGCTTTGTTTATTGTGGAAATTATCTGTCTTTTGCTGTTTATTGGCGGATTGTATGTATATGGACAGATTGATTCCAGATTGAACAAGATTGAGACACCTCAGCTGGATGAGAGCAAGATTGTTACGAATGTGACAGCACCACAGATGTCTGGCTATACAACTTATGCACTTTTCGGAATCGACCAGCGTTCCAAGAATGCTGCGCTTGATGCACAGAACAGTGATACCATTATCATTGCAAGTATTAATAATGATACCAAAGAGGTGAAGCTTGCTTCCGTATATCGTGATACTCTTCTGGATATTGGAAATGATACTTATACCAAGGCAAATGCTGCTTACGCATATGGTGGTCCGGAACAGGCTATTTCCATGCTGAATACCATGCTTGACCTGAAAATTACGGATTACGTAACTGTTAATTTTAATGCAATGGTAGCTGCAATAGATGCACTTGGCGGTCTTGATATTCCTCTTTCCTATGCGGAAATGGTGTTTATGAATGACTATTGTATAGAAACTTCCCAGGAGACCGGCAAAAGCTACACGCCAGTAGAACTGCCGGATCCCAAGCCGGAGAACGAGGAGGAAATCCTTGGAACATACCATCTGAATGGTGTACAGTCAGTTTCTTACTGTCGTATCCGTTACACTGCAAGCATGGATATGGGACGTACTGAGCGTCAGCGCCGTGTGATCGGAATGATGGTTGACAAAGCAAAGGCAGCAGGAATTACCACCATTTTCAATATTATGGACGAGGTATTTCCTATGATTTCCACATCCATCACGAAGACTGAGATTCTGAACCTGATTCCGACGCTGATGGGGTATAACATTGCAGATACTACCGGTTTCCCAGCCAAGTACAAATTTGCGGATGTGAAGAAGGCCAGCATGGTTGTTGCAGACACGCTGGAGGATAATGTAAAGGAACTTCATAAGTTTCTGTATGGTGCTGACGAGAATTACCAGCCGTCACAGAACATCGTGGAGGCGAATGCCCGGATCATTGAGCTTGTAGGCGGCGCAGATACCTTGGTTGACCAGTCTCCGATTGCAAGTAATGAAGCAGGAAATTCTTCTGATATTGTATGGCAGGGTGACGGAAGCGGAAACTATGATTACAACGATTATGGTAGAAGCGATTACGACAATAGCTATGATAACAGCTACGACAATAGCTATGACAGCGGAAACGACTATAGTGGAGACGATAGCGGCGATTATAGCGATGGCAGTTATGACAGTGGAAGTGATTCTGGCAGCAGTTACGATAATGGAGGAGACTACAGCGGCGGAGATTATAGTGGAGACAGCTCCGGCGATGGCGGTTTCGAAGATGGAAGCGGATATTGATCAGTAGATAAATATTCCATGATTGAAAATTTAAAGGGACCATCCGAAAGGAAGTGGTCCCTTTTTCGCGAAAAGGATGTGCGCTCTGCCAGCAGTGTTACCATATTGCGAAAGTATATTTATTCGTGCAGAGCCTGAAAGAGGAGAGATACTATGGAAACAGTTGAGGTAATTATTCCTGCATACCGTCCGGGAAAAGAATTTGAGAAGTTGTTGGATTCTCTTTCCACACAGAATTATCCAGTGGAAAAAATTCTTGTTATGAATACAGAAGAGAAATTCTGGAACACGGCCTGGGAGAAAAAATTTCCAAAAGTGAACGTGGTACATTTGAAAAAGGCGGATTTTGACCACGGTGGAACCAGATGCCGGGGAGCAAGACTGTCTGATTCAGATATTATGGTATTTATGACTCAGGATGCAGTTCCGGCAGACAGAAATCTGATTGGAAATCTGATCCGTCCACTGCAGGAAAATTCCAAAGTTGGAGCGGCCTACGCAAGACAGCTGGCTCGGGAGGACTGTGCTTATCTGGAAAAATACACCAGAAGATTTAATTATCCGGAAACTTCTTCTATAAAATGGGAAAAAGATACTGGCACATATGGAATAAAAACTTATTTTTGCTCTAATGTGTGTGCAGCTTATAAGAAAAGTATTTATGAGGAAATTGGCGGTTTTGTAAAAAAAGCTATCTTTAATGAAGACATGATCTATGCAGGAACTATGGCAAAGCGGGGATATGGAATTGCCTATGCTGCAGATGCCTGTGTGATCCATTCACACAATTATTCATGCAGACAGCAGTTTCACCGGAATTTTGATCTGGGTGTTTCCCAGGCAGATCATCCGGAGATTTTTGAGGGAGTACCATCAGAGGGAGAGGGACTTCGCCTTGTGAAAAAGAGCCTGGCTTATCTTATAAAAACAGGGCATATCTGGCTGGTTCCCAAGCTGGCAGGGCAAAGTGGCTTCAAATATATGGGATATTTTCTTGGAAAAAGATATAAAAAGCTGCCGAAAAAGGTGATTTTGTTTTGTACTATGAACCGTGAATATTGGAAAAACGAGTAACTGTTCAGTGTTTTTACAGTTATGCACTTCGTGAATAGGGACTGTGGCTATGAAAGGTGACACTTTTTTTCGTGTCACCTTTTCTTAATGAATCTATCACATTTTCAACACAATTGCTTGCTAAACTTGTATTATAAATAAAAGAAAATGTTACAGAATGCTGCAGATTCCAACGTGAACAGCAGCACTGTTTATGAACATAGAAGGGAGCAGAAAATGAGTGATGAATGGAATTGGGGACAGGAGCCAGAGAAAACGGATGGCAGCTCCCAACAGCCAGAGAATACAGATGAATCCGGATCGGCTGCATCGGATCAGACAGCGGCCCCCGAAGATGAATTGAATGAAAATGTAACTTATCATTACAAATATACCAGCAGCAGAAATTCAGATGGTGCAGGAAGCACAGACAATGGAAATTATTACGCTTCCAGCAATAATTCAGATACTTCCGGAAATTCATCCAAAGACAGCGGTTTTGAGTCCCAATCTTCGGAACCCAGATATGCGCATTATCAGGTTGATGAACAGGAGAAGAAGCCTGAGGAAAAAAAGAAAGGAAGACATCACAGACTTCATAATGATAAGGCAGCATCTTCCGGTTTTGGAAGGAAAGCAGGAAATACTATTACGCTGGCTGTGATTTTTGGTCTGGTGGCAGGTCTGGTATTTCAGGCAGTGAATATGGTGTCGGATAAATATTTTAAGAAAGAAACTCAGACTGCAGTAGGGTCTGCAGAGACACTTACTTCTTCAGCATCTGCCAGTACCACGGCAGAAGAAAGCACAGATGCAGGCGAAGGCATCAATGCAGAAATCGTAGCAAATGAAAAAGGTCCTGTTGCAGGGGTTGCCCAGGCTGCAATGCCCTCAGTCGTGGCAATCACTTCAGTAAGCATGCAGGAAATTCGCAGCTTTTTCGGCTATGGAATGGAATATCCCAGTACAGGAAGCGGTTCTGGTATTATTGTCGGAGAGAATGATGATGAACTTCTCATTGCTACCAACAATCATGTAGTGGAGGGCGCTACTACACTGAGTGTCTGCTTTATCGGAAGTGATGTGGTAAGTGCAGAACAGGAAACTGAGAATTATATAAATGGAAATGGAGACTTGAATATTGATGGTGCAGTTTCCGCAAAGATAAAAGGAACTGACGAGGATACAGACCTTGCGGTGATTGCAGTTGAAAAAAGTGACATTCCGGAAGAAACCATGAGCCAGATTAAAATTGCCCAGCTTGGCAATTCGGATGATCTTGCTGTTGGTGAGCAGGTGGTTGCCATTGGTAATGCACTTGGTTATGGTCAGACTGTAACATCTGGCTGGGTAAGTGCCCTGGATCGCACTGTTCAGTCCGATTCCAATACTTATGAGGAGCTGATCCAGACAGATGCAGCAATCAATCCTGGCAACAGTGGTGGTGCCCTTTTAAATATGCAGGGAGAATTGATTGGAATTAACTGTGCCAAAATTGCATCAAGCAGTATAGAGGGAACCGGATATGCCATTCCGATTTCCAAGGCACAGCCCATTCTGGAAGAACTTATGAATCGTAAGACAAGGGATAAAGTTTCAGATGAGTCACAGATTGGCTATCTGGGAGTTAAATTCGCCGATCTTTCCAGAGAAGCAATCCAGATGTATAATATGCCATCTGGTGCATTTGTTATGGATGTGTATCCGGGAGAGGCAGCAGATAATGCCGGAATCCAGAAAAGTGATATTATTACCAAGCTGGATGGCCAGAAGGTTTCAAGTAAGGCTGATATCAACGATAAGCTTCAGTATTATTCAGCTGGTGAAGAAATCGAAATTGAGGTGGCACGGTTAAATAACGGAGAGTATGAGGAATCGACAGTAACTGTTACATTGAGTGCAAGACCGGATGGTAATCAGTAATATGCAAGGGGAGCTGATAAGGCTCCCCTTTTCACATTTTATAAAAAGTTAATTTCTAAATCAGAGAAAAGTATGGTACAATAAGAAAACAAAAATGATTTTTATATAAGATAGGAAAGACTGCTGGTTAGCCTGATAACAGCAGCAGGAAAGGAAATAATTATATGACTGAACATTTTGACGATGAAAAAGACGAAATCATCGATGGCGATATAACAGAGAAGAACGATGATCACGAAGATGACAGCGATTATGAGAAATTCTGTTTTCTCTGTCATCGTCCGGAGAGCCAGGCAGGCAAAATGATCGAGCTTCCTAACAATATACATATCTGTAATGATTGTATGCAGAAAAGCTTTGACACCATGACCCAGCAGATGAATAACGGACTGAATCTGAACGATCTTCTTAATATGCCTAATGTGAGTATGATCAATCTGGGCAGTATTCAGGATGCAATTCCTCGTCCGAAGAAAGTAAAGAAGAAAAAAGAAGATGCCAGGCCAGAGATTGATCTTAAGAAGATCCCGGCACCACATAAGATCAAGGCAAGCCTTGACGAATATGTAATTGGTCAGGAGAGAGCCAAGAAAGTAATGTCTGTTGCTGTCTATAATCATTATAAGCGTGTGGCTACAGACACTATGGATGAGATTGAGATAGAGAAGTCCAATATGCTGATGATCGGACCTACCGGATGCGGAAAGACCTACCTGGTAAAAACTCTTGCCAGACTTCTGGACGTGCCGCTGGCTATTGCAGATGCTACTTCTCTTACAGAGGCAGGCTATATTGGTGACGATATTGAGAGTGTGATCTCCAAGCTTCTTGCTGCAGCAGATAATGATGTGGAGAAAGCAGAGCATGGGATTGTCTTTATTGATGAGATTGACAAGCTGGCCAAGAAAAAGAACACCAATCAGCGTGATGTAAGCGGTGAAGCGGTTCAGCAGGGACATTTGAAGCTTCTGGAGGGAAGTGAGGTAGAGGTGCCGGTCGGAGCCAACAGCAAAAATGCCATGGTTCCTATGGTAACGGTAAATACCAGAAATATTCTGTTTATCTGTGGAGGGGCATTCCCGGATCTGGAGAATATTATCAAGGAGAGACTGAATAAGCAGGCATCTATCGGCTTTTATGCAGACCTGAAGGACAAATATGACAATGATCCACATATTCTGGAGAAGGTGACAGTAGATGATATCCGTGCATTTGGCATGATTCCGGAATTTATCGGACGTCTGCCGATTATATATACACTGGACGGACTGAATGAGGATATGTTGGTGCAGATTCTGAAGGAACCGAAGAATGCAATTCTGAAACAGTATCAGAAGCTCCTTGCCCTGGATGAGGTGAAGCTGGATTATGAGGAGGATGCGCTTCACGCGATTGCGGCCAAGGCACTGGAGAAGCACACTGGAGCCAGAGGTCTTCGCGCCATTCTGGAGGAATATATGCTGGATATCATGTATGAGATTCCGAAAGATGACAGTATTGGACAGGTGATCATTACCAGAGGATATATTGAAGGTACAGGCGGTCCGAGAATCCTGCTTCGCGGACAGGAAATTCCCCTGATCGGGATGGCTCAGTAGACAGGGAAACAGGTGTTTCATCACTTTGCAGCTGTTCAGGAGACAGCTTTTAGCCGTAAAAGTACTGAATAGTTACAACACTTTTTATATGTAAAGGAGATGGTATTATGGCACGCGATTTTTTTGACGAGTTAAGTGACACAATTACAAGGACAACCAAGGATCTTGGAAAAAAAGCCGGTCAGCTTTATGAGGCACAGAAGATCAGAAGCAAGATTTCCAGTGAAGAGCAGATGGTACAGAAACTGAAAGCAGACATTGGAAATGTGATCTTTGAGAAGTACAAAGAAGGTGCAGAAGTAGAAGAAGCTCTTAAAGGGTTCTGCGAAGAGATTGAGCAGCATCTGGATATTATTGATGGATATAAGGATGCAGCAGCGGAGATGAAAGGACGGAAAATCTGTCCGGCATGTGGAAAATCTGTAGACAGAAGTGTCTCCTTTTGTCCATATTGTGGCTCTGTATGCCCGACTCCGGAACCGGAGAAAGCTGAGGGTGATGTGGTGGACACTGAGACTGCAGAACCTGTAGAAGAGACAGAAGAGAAGCAGGCAGAGAATGAGGCAGGTACAGAGGAAGAAAAGGTCTCAACAGAAACTGAGAAAAGTGGTCAGGATTTTCCAGGTAAATAAGGAGGCTGCATTTATGCTTTCGCTAACAATTGCCGGCGGAATTTTTCTGTTGGATTATAAGATAAAAGAACATATTGACTGTACCCGCCTTCAGGGAAGCAAAGAAGAAGTACTGGGAGGCAGACTGCTCCTTCGGAACTGTCACAATAAAGATAAGATTCTTGGTAAGGTAAAAATCGGCAGGGAGAATTGCCAGGAGCTTGCAGCAGCCGGTATGGGCTGTGTGGCAGGGGAATACTGGCACCAGCTTCTCCCCGGCGGAAATAAGCTTAGCAGAGCCGGTCTTGCCATGATCCTGGGTGGTGGAATGTCCAACTACACAGACCGTCGAAATAAAGGATATGTTACAGATTATGTGAGCCTGAATGTGAAGAACAAAGAAATTCGTAAGATCGTATTTAATCTGTCTGACGTATGTATTGCTGCAGGTACCATTCTGTGGGCAGCAGGAAATTTATTTTCATATAGGAAAAAATAATCTGAGACAGAAAACAAAAGACACCTGGCACAGTGCGCTAGGTGTCTTTTGTTTTTCTGGAGAGCAGTGAGGGAGGATAAGGCTGCTTTGTATCTGTGCGTTCCAGCAGATAATCTACACTTACATTATAGAAGTCTGCAATTTTGCATAAGACATCAGGAGGGATGATTCTTTCCCCTCGTTCATAACGCGAGTAGGTACGCTGGATCACATTGAGATAGTGAGCCATGTATTTCTGTGTCAGATCATGATCTTCCCGCAGCTCTCTGATTCTTTTGTACGTCATATTTCATTTCTCTGGTGTAAAAGTATAAATAGTATCAGCCGTCAGCCACAGGTGGATAACGGTTGATTTCATTATAAATTGCGGTTCCCTTGGAATAGTTAAAAAGACCAAAATGGACTAAGAACAAATCTATGCCGGAATCCTAAAAGATACAAAAATATATTTTTTAAATTTTTCAAATTTTTTTGAAAATTAGTGTGTCAAGCGTTTTTGAAAATGTCCTAAAATAATTGAAGTATTAGCCCCGGCTTTTTGCTGGGGCTTGTTATATTGATGTGCTTCATTCCTCAGGCAATTTTTGTATCTTGATCATTCTGGTGGTGTTCTTGCTGTTTGACAAATTTTCCAAACTGTTGACGACGCCAGGGGTGGTTCATTGGTGGAATGCGGGGCTTCTTTGGTTTTGGCGGAGTATAGTCTATATCTAAGTCTTTTGATTTTGTTTCGTGCTCGGGTATTTCTTCCAGTGCATAGATGTCTTTGTCATTTACACAGCAGTATTGACTGCCATCAAAAGCCTGAATAAACATTACCTTTGTTCCTTTTCGGTAGTGGACCTGATTGCCTCTGCTGTCAATCATACGGTAGTATTTATTGGAATGCCTTAAACAGTGTCCGGTATCTACCGTTCTTTCGCATAAAACTGCAAGAATCAGGTTGATTTTTTCAATTTTGGGTTGCACTTCGAACACAGACTTGATACCATGAAGGGGAAGGGCAAACTTCTCATTGAATTCCTTTATGTAGGAGTTTAGGAATTCATTGGCAGCGTCTATGGTCGTTATGCCTGCAAGTCTCAACTCGACTGGCAGGCGCGACTGTAGCGTCTGGTTCAGGCGTTCTACACGTCCTTTTGCCTGAGGCACACTGCTTGATCCCAGTTCAACCCCAAGCTGTTTACAGGCATAGGCAAACTGTGTATAGGTATCCTCATCGATAGATGGGGAGTTTTTCTTTTTATAGGTGAAAACAGTACGGCGGTCTGTAAAGAACTTGTAGGGGATACCGTAAGTTGTGAGAATCTGATGGAAAACGTGGTAATAGCCATTCAGAGTTTCCTGGGTATCAAACCAACCGCCGGTAATCCTTCCTGTAGCATCATCTATAGCCAGATGCAGATGCCATATCTGAGCGGGGATCCATTCGTAGGGAGTTGCGTCCATTTGCTGCAGTTCACCGAAATAAGCGGCTCTGGGACGGCGGGAATGGGCGTCCTCAAGAGCAACAAGATTAATCTGTATCTGATCCGCTTCTTTCTGAGATTTCGCCGCTTTTTTATCGGCTTTTAATTGTTCTTTGATTCTCTTTTTCTTAGCTTTTGTAGCCTTGGGAGAGAGAATGTATTCAGCTTCGAGAATAGACATAACCGCTGAAGGGGAGATGTAGATATCTTCATGTTTTCCTAATAACTCAGTGAAATGTTCAAAATTGGCATCATAGTATTTGTTGCGGTATAAATCGACAACAAGATTACGAGTTTCATTGGGGATGGTATTGGCTGGTTTACGTCCTCTGTTGCCATGGATAAAATAGGCTTTGCCATGTTCTTTGTAGCCTTTAAGCATACGGTTAATGTGACGTACAGTACAACCGAGAGTAAGGGCAGCTCTCTGCTTGTTAGGGGCTGGATGATCTGCCAATGATTTGATCACCTCATATTTCTTTTGTTCATCCATTGATAATTCTACCTTTCTGATAATCGTTACCTCCATCTGTTGATGGAAGCATTATACTACATTGGGACATTTTCCTTTATGGTATATTAGGACATTATCATAAATGGTTCATATCCATAGGATTGTATTATTTTAAGCGCTTGACAAAAACCATTTTCTGCCATACTATAAGAACCACATAACGAAATGT
>ERZ856578.6922-NODE-6922-length-12426-cov-4.576484_pt1 | contig 12426 bp, 9 predicted proteins | sample MGYA00514384_ERZ856578 | MGnify/ENA primary metagenome ERZ856578 (study PRJEB29103, sample SAMN06111958) | human gut metagenome | biome: human gut; feature: ankylosing spondylitis patient; material: healthy_person | host: Homo sapiens | place: China:Hangzhou...
CATTGATGGTACGGCAGCACATGGTGTCCAAAAGCAGGCGCACCGTCACGCCCTCCCTGGCCTTTTGCGTCAGAAGCTCAATGAAAGACATGCCGACGAGATCTTTTTTGATAATAAAATACTCCACATTGATGGTATCCTTGGCGTTCTGAATATCACGCATCATTTTTTCCAGAAGAATCTTACCGTCAGTAATCAGCTCAACCTGATTGTTCTCGCTGTAAAAAGCGTGTCCATAGACCTGATTCAGCTTGATCAGATGCCGCCAGTTTTTGGTCGTCGGGCAATGAAACGCGTAGCGCGGATTTTCCATTTCCTGCATCTGTTTTTTTAACGCGTGACTCACCACATATTTTTCGTTTTCTGTCAGGCGGTTGATTTTAATTCTGGCAATGTTCTGATTAAAAACCAGATAAAAGACGAATCCAATAATTGGGACAAAGGCCAGCACCATGATCCACGCGAGCGTTGCCGATGGGCTTTTGCGCTCTGCGAAAATGACAGCGATAATCATTAATATATTGATTGCGTAGATCCCGACCAGCGCCGGCACAGTATGGATCGGTAAAAAAACGGTATTCATATGCTTTCTCAAATCCCCTCGTATTGCGCAAAATCTTACCTTCGCTTGGCGAAAGTAATCGTTTAGAGAATATTCTACCACATTTTTCTTTTCTTTGCTACAAAAAATCCAAGAATACAGAATAATAAAAAAATCACAAACACCATCCGCATCATTTTGAGCAACAGCAGCGGGTCGGCTTCCGTCAGCGTCTGATTTGACAGATACAGGCCTGTCAGCAGCGTGATCAGCAGCATGCAGCCGGTATGACCAAAGGAGCGCATCGTAGAAAGGATGGAGGATGCCATGCCGTAATCCTTTTCATCGACCGCAGCCATCACCGCATGGGTATTCGGTGCTGCGAAGAAAGCAAATCCGATACCGCAGACGACCAGTCCGCCAAGCACGAGCCACAAAGCAGAGGATTCCTGCAAAAATAGAAAGATGGTCAGCCCTCCTGCGCAGATACCCATACCAATCGCAGAAAGCCCTTGCGGCGACCACTGATCCGACAGCTTTCCGGTGAACGGAGATAGCACAGCCATGACTGCTGTCTGTGCAATCAAAAATAAGCCTGCATGTTGCGCGGAATATCCCTGCACAAGCTGTAAATACAAGGCCAGGAGATAGGTAACACTAAAATTCGCCCCGTAATTGATCAGTGCCGCTATATTCGAACGGACAAAGGACGGATTCTGCTTGCACAATTTCAAATAGTGCTGCAAGGTCGGTCTTTTTGCGGCATGCTGCGCCGCCGGAGTCTGCGTTCTGATTGCCAGACAAGCGCCCGTAAAGCAGATGCCGGAAACAACCGCAGTACTGACAAAAATGGCTCTCCAACCAAGGTTTGTATTCAAGATGCCGCCCAATACAGGGCCCAGCGATAAGCCTAAATAATTGGCACAAGCTGCGTATCCGAGTACCTTGCCCCGCTGCGCCTCTGTAAAGCTGTCTACCAAAATGGGGATATTACTGCTAAAAATCATCGCAGCCCCCACCCCTTGCAGACCGCGAAACAAGATCAGCATACCGATTCGATCAAAAATGACAGCAAAAACCGATGCTACTGTGAAGATCGCAATGCCAATCTTCAAGATGCAGCTCCGGTTTCCGCTGTCTGCTAAATATCCAAAGGGAATCGCAAGCCCCGTACAGGTCAGCATATAGGCGGTAACCACCCAATTGACCGTTTGGCTGCCGGCTCCAAATTCCGCATCGATGGACGGAATCGACAGGTTTAGTGCGCTTCCCATAAATGTCGTGATAAAAGAAGTCAAAATCGTGACTCCCATCACCAGATTTCTCTTTTTGTTGCCCGTATGCGGTGCAGTCTCTTTCCATACTTTTTGTTTCATATTGCTAGTATGCACAGCTTCTGCAAAAGCAATACAAGCAGGAACTCCTATAAAATGATGCAGATAAAATAATCTTTTCCTTCGTCGCTGATCTTCTGCAAGGATCTCTGCACCTTGCCGCGCAGATTTTCCGGGACATTGCTGACCTTGCTCTCCATCTGCTCGGTCACCATGTCCTTCAGACTCTTACCGAAAAGATTCGTTTCCCAGATGGTATCCCCGTCTTTACCGAACTGCTCTGCCAGATTCTGCGCCAGATCGACCGACTGGCTCTCCGTACCGACGACCGGCGATACCTCGGTCGTAATATTCGTCTTGATGATATGCAGGCAAGGCGCGGTCGCTTTCATGCGCACGCCGTACTTGCTTCCCTGCTTGAAGACCTCCGGTTTTTCGAGCACCATTTCCGACAGCTTCGGTGCGACAATGCCATAATTGCCGTTTGCCACCTCTGCCAGAGCGCCTTTCATGCCGTCATAGGCTTTTTTTGCCTGCGCGTATTCACGCAGCATGACAAAGAGCTGGCTGTCGTTCTCGACCCTTGCATCCAGCAGTTCCTCGATCACTTTGTAATATAGCCCCGCGGCAAGCTGCGGCTGCAGTACGACCATACCTGAGGCAGGGTCAGTACGCGTGATCTGTACATCCTTGATAACGCTTCCGTCGATGATCTGCCTGCAGGTATCTGCAGCCTGCCCGATGGTGTCAAAGTCCTCCATCCATTTTTGAATCTGCGCGATCATGGTCGCCTTGATCCAATGCGTGCCCGGCAGCGCATCCAGATATCCCGGCAGCATGAAATCAATCTCGCAGGCCGGGAACTGCAAGATCATGCGATGAAAGAGCCTGTCAAAATCCTCCTCGCTCATTCGTTGACAGTTTTCCGGCAGTACCGGCACTTCATACTGCTTCTCCATCGCCGCTGCCAGCTCTCTGCTCTTCTGACTCTGCGGATTCGCCGAATTCAAGATTACCACAAACGGTTTCTGCAGCGCTTTGAGCTGGGCGATCGTTTTCTCCTCAGCCTCGACGAAATTCTCCCGCGGCAGCTCTCCAAAGCTGCCGTCTGTCGTGACGACAACGCCGACCACAGAATGGTCATGGATGACCTTCTCCGTACCCAGCTCCGCCGCCCGGCTGAACGGAATCTGTTCCTCTGCCCATGGCGTGGAAACCATGCGTTCCTCGCCTTCTTCCTTGTCTCCCAGCACGCCGGGAACCAGATAGCCGACGCAGTCCACCAGTCGGACCTTCATCTGCACACCGTTTTCGGCAGAGACCAGCACCGCGTCAGGCGGAATAAACTTCGGCTCTGTGGTCGTGATTGTTCTGCCCTCTCCGCTCTGCGGCAGTTCGTCCATGACTCTGGTTTTTTCGTATGTATTTACCATGTTCGGAAACACCAGTACATCCATAAATCGCTTGATAAAGGTGGACTTTCCTGTTCTGACCGGACCGACGACCCCGATATAAATGTCGCCGCCCGCACGTGTTCCGATCTCCTCATATATGGTCCGATTGATCATAGCATAACCCCTCTCCGTTAAGAACAAGTCGTACCATATATATATGTATTTATTTTTTTGCTATGCTTGTAATTTTCTATAAGATACTTTATAATATTTGTAATTATCTACAAACAATACGTATCCGTAATATGCTAAAATATAATCATACAGGAGGAATATCATGGCGCTGACCGTACGAGATCTGATGAATCTGCAGTGCTTCAATTATCTGGAGCTGATTGCCGGACAACGCGGCCTCAGCCGCAAGGTTGCAGGGATGGGGATTCTGGAATATGAACTGATGCCGGAATTCATCGATGAATATCTGCAGACCTTTACCCCCGGAGACTTTGTGCTCTGCAGCTTTCTTTATCAATACTGCTGCAAGAAGCCGGAGGAAATTTTGCCGATGGTCAAACATCTGTATCATTACGGCGTGGCAGGCATCGGTTTCAAAAAAATACTCTATCCGGCGCTGCCGCAGGAGGTGTTGGATTTTGCAAACCAAAATGACTTTCCGATTTTTCAGTTCGGCAAGGACATCTATTATGAAAATCTCGTTTACGAAATTACTGACGCCCTACAGACCGATGACCGCAATCTGCTGCACGCAGAGAATATAGACCGGATGATCTCAGGCACACTGCCGCAGAACCGGATCTACAGCATTGCCAAGAATCTCTCCCTTTCCTTCAAGCCATGGTGCTGCGCCGCATATCTTTGTGCGGAGGATGAGGCATTTCGCATGCAGATGGAGCGCGGCGGCAAGAATCTTTATCTCAACCGCAATCTTGACGGAAAAGCGATGCTGGTCCCCTACCGCAGCGGCGTTTTTATTCTGATGACAGCATCAAAAAAAGAAAGCCAGGCATTTCAAATCATTCTTGACGAGATCCTCGCCTATCTGAATCTGCGCACACCGTTTTACTGCTGCGCGAGCCGCGTGCACGATCCGTTCGAAAGTCTGGATCACTGCCTGAAAGAAAGCTACAATACCTATCTGGCTTCTGTCGCGGAAGGCAGAAATATCACAAGCTACGATAAGCTCGGTGTGTATGAAATTCTGGTCGGAGACTATCGCTCGATCGAGATGAGTGAATATATGCAGCGTTATCTCGGACCCTTTCAAGCGCGGCAGGATTATCTTGACACAGCGATTGCGCTGGTGCGTGCAGGCGGCGACATCGCCAAAGCTGCCGAGATTTACGGCTGTCACCAAAATACCATTCGTTACAAACTGGCGCGGATGCGGGAGCTGGTGGATAGTGCATCTGCTTCCGAACAGGATTTTTATATCAATCTTTCGCTCGCCGTACGGATCTATCAGCTGCGGCAGGCTGCAAAGTAGAAAGGAATCTCATATGAACAAAAAACTACGGGCAAATCTATTGCTGCTTCTTACTGCCATGCTCTGGGGCGCCTCCTTTGTCTTTCAGGTCAGCGGTATGGAATACGTCGGTCCTTTCACATTCCAGGGGCTGCGTCTGATATGCGCCGCAATCATCCTGATTCCGGTTATCGCGCTGATGCAGCGCGGCAAAGGTTCCCATTTTACAGCAGAAAAAAAGGCAGAAAACAAACAGACGCTCATCGGCGGCATCTGCTGCGGGCTGGCGCTCTTTACCGGCTGCATCCTGCAGCAATTCGGCTGTATGTACACCACCGCGGGCAAAGCTGCATTTATCACGACGCTGTATGTGGTCGTAGTCCCGCTTTTCAGTTTGCTTTTAGGCAAGCGCATCCGTCCGATCATGTGGCTGTGCGTGGTACTCGGTGTCATCGGGCTTTATCTTCTGGCCATGCCGGGAGGCTTCGGCAGCGTATCCAAGGGAGACTTCTACGTCATTCTATGCGCGGTCGCCTTTGCCGTCCACATTCTGCTCTGTGACCACTTTGCTTCTAAGAGCGATGGCGTCAAGATTTCATTCATACAGTTTCTGACCGCCGGATTACTCGGCTGCATCGGTATGTTCCTCTTCGAAACGCCGGAATGGGATATGATCTTGACCTGCGCAGTTCCGATTTTATATGCAGGCTGCATTTCCGGCGGCGTCGGCTACACCCTGCAGATTATCGCACAGCGTGATGCGGAGCCGACTGTAGCCTCCCTGCTTTTGTGCTTGGAATCCGTCTTCGGCGTGCTGTTCGGCGTCCTGCTTCTGCACGAAGCCATGAACGGCCGAGAGATCCTCGGCTGCTGCAGCATCTTCGCAGCAGTCATCATCTCCAACCTACCTCAAAAAAGTTCTCCTAAGATAAGCGAATAGAATAAAATTTCCAAAGAAAAGAGGCTGTCGCATGAACGGAAAATCACCTTTCGCGCGGAGCCCCTTTGCTTATTATGGTGCGCCCGGCGGCGCGCCATAGCGAAAAACCCGAAGTCCACAGCTTCGGGTTTTTCAATTTGTGCCAGTTAAAACTAACTTTTTCTTTCGTATTTCTATTCTATACCGTTTCAGATAAAATGTCAAACCTTTTCGCACAAAAACAGCTTCGTGGAGGCGTTTCACATTTTGGCAAGATTTTCAAAGCCCTTATTCTATGACTCGTCCGACCAGACTGAACGTATTGGCATCGGTGATCTCAACGGTCACGATCTCTCCGACCATCTCCGGTTTTCCCTCGAAGTTGACGAGCTTGAAGGTTTCCGTCCGTCCGCCGTAGGTCTTGGAATTCCGTTTGGACGGTCCGTCGACCAGCACCTTCTCGATGCGTCCGATATAGGCCGCGTTCTTCTCCGCAGAAATGCGATTGATGACGTCTACCAGACGGTTAAACCGTTCGTGCTTGGTCTCCTCCGGTATCTGATCTGTAAACTTCTCAGCCGGTGTTCCCTTGCGAATCGAATACAGGAACGTAAAGGCTGAGTCATAACGCACAGTCTCACAGAGCGACAAGGTCTCCGCAAATTCTGCTTCTGTTTCGCCCGGAAATCCGACGATGATGTCTGTCGAAATCGCCATGTCCGGATCGACTGCCCGCAGCTTCTCCACCTTTTCCAGATAAGCCTCTCTGGTGTAATGGCGGTTCATTTCCTTGAGCACCTTGCTGGAACCGGCCTGCACCGGCAGGTGGATGTAATGGCACAGCTTTTCGCAGGTGCCGTAGGCAGCGATCAGCTTGTCGGAAATATCCTTCGGATGGCTGGTCATGAAACGGATGCGCGCCAGCCCATCGATGGCATTGATCTGCTGGATCAGATCCGCGAAGTCCGTCTGTGCACCGTCCGCACTGATGCCGCGATAGGAATTGACATTCTGTCCGAGCAGCATGATCTCCTTGACACCATCGCTGACAAGCGCTCTGATTTCTTTGATGATATCCTCCGGCTTCCGGCTCCGTTCCCTGCCTCTGGTGTACGGAACAATGCAGTAGGTGCAGAAATTATTGCAGCCGTACATGATGTTGACAAACGCCTTGTGACGGTAAAGTCTTTTTGCCGGCAGACCCTCCACGATCTCGCCGCCGTCCTGCCATACAGCCAGCTGCTTTTGTTTCTCCTGATAGAGCTTATCCAAAAGCTCCGGCAGCTGATGCAGATTATTGGTGCCGAAGATCACATCGACCCATGGATATTTGGCCTTGATCGTGTCAACGACATGCTGCTGCTGCATCATGCAGCCGCAGACGCAGACAGTAAAGTTCTCCCCCATCTCCATTTTTTTCTTTTTGAGCTGTCCGAGGGTGCCAAAAAACCGTTTATCTGCATTTTCCCGTACGCTACAGGTATTAAAGATGACAATGTTCGCGTCTTTGCGTTCCGGTGCCGACTGGTAGCCCTTAGCCAGCAGCATGCCTGCCAGCGTTTCCGAGTCATGCTCGTTCATCTGACAGCCAAAAGTGGTAATATGGAATGTTTTGTTTTCTATCAATGTTGTTCTCCCAAATCTTATGAACTGAAGATATCAGCCTCGCTTGTCATTTACAAAATGATATTTTCTTTTTTGCGCTCCCTGCCCATCAGAAAGTCGATCGCCTCTGCCGCATTGACGCTGCCCTGGATCATGTGGTAAATGCACTGTGTGATCGGCATTTCCACCTGATATTTTTGCGCCAGTGCGGTCGCCGCCTCCGCAGTTGAAAGACCTTCGACGACCATGCCGACTTCCTTGACCGCATCTGCAACCCGCTTGCCCTGTCCGATCAGAATGCCGCACCTTCTGTTGCGGGAATGCATGCTGGTACAAGTCACGATCAGGTCCCCGATGCCAGCCAGTCCCGCGAAGGTCTCCGCGTGTGCACCGAGCGCGAGTCCGAGTCTGGTCATCTCTGTCATGCCGCGCGTCATCATGGCAGCTTTCGTGTTGTCTCCGAGCTGCAAGCCGTCTGAAATGCCGGCTCCCAGCGCGATGATGTTTTTAAGCGCGCCGCCAAGCTCCACACCGATCAGATCATCATTGGTGTAGACGCGGAACCTGTCCGTACTGAAAATATCCTGCACCGTTATCGCCAGATCAGGATCTGTGCTCGCAGTCACAACTGTTGTCGGCAGTGCTCTTGCTACCTCCTCTGCATGAGAGGGACCGGAAAGCGCCGCATATTTTACATCCGGCATGATCTGCTGCGCGACCTCAGAGAGGCGCAGCAGGCTGCCTTTTTCGATGCCCTTTGCTGCATTAACGACCGGGATCGGCGGATTCATGCAGGCAGCGACCTGTGAAAACACGTCGCGAAAGGTCTGCGCCGGAACTGTCAGCAGCAGCAGGTCCTTACCCTGCACCGCGTCTTGCAGATCGTCTGTAAATTGCAGCGCCTCCGGCAGTGTGACGTCCGGCAGGTAGTGCATATTCTGATGCGTCTTTCGCATGTCTGCGACCTGCTCCGGTCTGCGCGCCCACAGGGTCACTGCATGCCCTTTGCCGCTCAACGTCATAGCCAGCGCCGTACCAAAGCTTCCGGCACCGATGACGCCGATTTTTTTTATTTCATCCATTATTTTTCTCCGTTTCCCCGCATGGATTGCATCTATTTTTTATCTTCCTTGCCCTTAAAAATACCCATCGGCGGTTCTTCTCCCCGCAGCAGTCTGCCGATATTCGTTCTGTGCTTGATCAGAATAATCAGCGCCATCAGCGAGCCTTCGTAGAGAAATTCCGGCTCTAAATAATAGCAGACGAGTGGGAAAGTGATCGCGCCGAGCAGCGAGCCGACAGACATCCGTTTGCTTGCCAAAAGTCCGATTGCCACAATAGCCAGCGCCGCAAGTCCCAGCATCCAGTTGATTGAAAGCAGCGCACCGAACGCGGTCGCGACCCCCTTGCCGCCCTTGAAGCGGTAAAAGCATGGCCAGATATGCCCGCAGAAGACAGCCACTGCGCAGATTGCGCCTGTCTCATAGCCCAGGAGCATGCCAAGGCGCACCGCCAGAAATCCCTTGGAGATGTCCACGATCAGGGTGATGAGCGCCGCTTTTTTGCCGAGCACGCGCAGGACATTGGTAGTGCCCGCATTGCCGCTGCCTTCTTTTTTAATGTCGACACCGCTGATTTTCCCCAGAATGATTGCCGGAGAAATGTTTCCGATGAGATATGCTGCCAAAATCATGAGCACATCGTATAAATCCCATTGCATTATTCTACCGACTCTCCCTTTTCTCTGAATACGAATTTGATAGAGGTACCCTCAAAGCCGAAGCCCTCTCTGATTTTGTTTTCCAAATATCTTGCGTAGGAAAAATGCATCAATTCTCTGCGGTTGATCTGGAAGCTGAACAGCGGCGGTTTGACGCCAACCTGCGTGACGTAGTAAATCTTTAATCTTCTGCCCTTGTCCGATGGCGGCTGCTTCATCAGGATTGCATCCTGGATCAAGCTGTTGAGCTGACCTGTCGGTACGCGTAATGCGCGTTTTTCGGATACATATTCTGCCATTTCAATGACTTGATTGACTCTCTGTCTATCTTTGACCGAAATAAAGACAGACGGTGCATAGGACATGAACTGCATATCCGCCTCGATCAGCCGTTTAAAGTCACGCATGGTATTGGTTTCCTTTTGAATGAGATCCCACTTGTTGACAACGACCACGATGCCCTTGCCGGCTTCGTGCGCCACGCCCGCAATCTTCTTGTCCTGATCTGTCAGACCCTCTGCAGCGTCGATCATCATCAAACAGACATCGCAGCGCTCGATCGCCGCGATTGCCCGGATCACGCTGTATCGTTCGATATCCTCATTGACCTTGGACTTACGGCGAATGCCTGCGGTATCGATCAGAATGTATTTTTTGCCGTTTTTTTCGAATGGCGTGTCGATGGAATCCCTGGTGGTTCCCGCAATCGGTGAAACGATGACGCGGTTTTCGCCGAGCAGGCAGTTGATCAGTGATGACTTGCCGACATTCGGTTTGCCAATGACCGCAATCCTTGTCACATCCTCATCATCGTCATAGAGATCGTCCGGAAAGCTCGCTACGATCTCATCCAACACATCGCCGAAATTCAGCATGTTCGCTGCGGAGATCGGGATCGGTTCTCCCAGTCCCAGCTCATAGAAATCATAAAAATCATCCGGCAGCTTCCACGGCGCATCGATCTTGTTGACCACCAAAATAACCTTCTTACCTGTGCGCATCAGCATCGCAGCCACTTCCCTGTCTGCATGGGTCAAACCGTCCTTGCCATCGACGATGAAGAGAATGACATCCGCCATATCCATCGCGATCTGCGCCTGCTCGCGCATCTGTGAAAGGATCACATCCGCACTGGACGGTTCAATACCGCCGGTATCGATCAGCGCAAAATGCACACTGTTCCACTCCGCTTCCGCATAAATCCTGTCGCGTGTTACGCCCGGTGTATCTTCTACGATGGAAATGCGTTTGCCGATGATCTTGTTAAAGAATGTAGACTTGCCGACATTCGGTCTGCCTACGATCGCTACGATCGGTTTACTCATTGAAAATTCCTCCTATAAACTGCTCCGGATCGAACGCCGCAAGGTCATCGATGCCTTCGCCGACGCCGATAAACTTGATCGGCATGTCGAACGCATCCGCAATCGTTACCGCAATACCGCCCTTGGCTGTACCATCCAGCTTAGTCAGTACAATGCCGGTGATATCCGCAACCTGACTGAACTCCTGCGCCTGCGATACCGCGTTCTTACCGGTCGTCGCATCCAGCACCAGCAAAGTCTCGCGCCGGGCCTCCGGATATTCTCTGGTGATGACCTTATTCATTTTTTCCAGTTCATTCATCAGATTCTTCTTATTCTGCAATCTGCCTGCTGTATCGCAGATCAGTACGTCGATGTTTTTGGCTTTGGCTGACTGGATCGCGTCAAAGATAACAGCGGACGGGTCCGCGCCCTCCTGGTGTCTGATGACATTGACGCCGTTGCGCTCTCCCCAGATCACAAGCTGCTCCGCTGCCGCCGCGCGGAACGTATCCGCTGCCGCCAGCATAATGCTTTTGCCCTCTTGTTTCAGCTTGTGCGCCAGCTTACCGATGGACGTGGTCTTGCCGCCGCCGTTGATGCCGATCATCAGAATCACCAGTGGTGTTTCCTCGCAGAGCTTCTGCGCCTCTCCTTTATCTACGACCGTCGTCATAATGCGCTGCAGCGCCTTCGTCACTTCTTCGGACTGCGAGAGATGCTCTTTTTTGACAGCATCCCGGAGCTGCTCCATGATCTTCATGGTCGTGTCCATGCCGATATCAGAAGTGATCAGCACTTCCTCCAGCTCGTCCATCATATCTTCATCCACCTGCCCGCGCAGCATGATGGTATCGGTAATTCTTTCGGAAAGTCTGCCGAAGAACGATTTTTTTTCTTTCAATAATGACATCTTATCCCCCTCTTTTGTTTACAGATCAAAATCATCGCCCAGACGAAGCGAGATCACTTTGGAGATCCCCTGCTCCGGCATCGTTACACCGTACAATACATCTGCATGCTCCATCGTTACCTTCTGGTGCGTGACAACAGCGAACTGGATCTCATGGAAATTCTTCAGATAGTTCGCGAAACGGTCGATATTCGCATCATCGAGCGCCGCCTCGACCTCATCGAGAATGCAGAACGGCGTCGGTTTGGTCTTGAGTACCGCAAACATCAGTGCAATCGCTGTCATCGTCTTTTCGCCGCCCGACATCAGATTGATATTCTGCAGCTTTTTGCCCGGCGGCTGCGCAACGATCTCAATACCGGCCTCCAGCGGATTATTTTCGTCGTCGAGCCGCAGCTCCGCCTGACCGCCGCCGAACAGTTCCTTGAAGATCTCTTCAAAATGCAGGACGATCTGATCGAAATTCTCTTTGAACTTGATGCGTATGGTCTTGTCCATGTCTGTAATGATCGACTGCAGCTCCTGCATGGCTTCTAAGATATCCGCCCGCTGCTCCGTCAGGAAACTGTAACGCTCGCTGACCTGTTCATATTCCTTGATGGCGCCGACATTGACGTCACCCAGCTCACGCATCCGATTCTTAACTTCGCGGCTCTCTTTTGTCGCGGTACCCATGACGAAATCTTCTTTTTTGAAGGTCAATGCCTGCGCATAAGAAATTTCAAATTCGTCCCAGAGCTTCTCTTTTAGTGTCTCCAGCTGCGTCTCATTTTTTGCAAGCCGAATCTCCTGCTGATATTTTTGATCCTGATAGGCATTCAGCTTCTCGCCCATCGCGGCCTGCTCATCGGTTTTCGCATTTAAGGCGGTCGTCAGAGCCGTACGCTCTGTAGTCAGTCGCGCAATGTAATCCTCCAGCTCTGCCTTTTCGCTGCTGCACTTTTGGAATAATTCCTCACTGTTATCATTGCGGAACAGGATCGCATGCTTCTCCTTTTCCATATCGGCAAGCTGCGTCCGGCGTGCCGCGATCTGCCGCTGCAGATCCTCCGCCGCTCCCTGTACCCTGCGCAGCAGCTCTTCTCCAGCGCTGAACTGATTCTCCTGATCCTGCCTAGCGATTCTGGCGCCGGTGATCTCCTCGCTGGCAGCATCAGCTTTGGCTTTGAGTGCCTCCGCCTGCTGCATACTCTGTGTAAGCTTTGCCTCCAGC
>ERZ856578.6923-NODE-6923-length-12424-cov-3.616182_pt1 | contig 12424 bp, 9 predicted proteins | sample MGYA00514384_ERZ856578 | MGnify/ENA primary metagenome ERZ856578 (study PRJEB29103, sample SAMN06111958) | human gut metagenome | biome: human gut; feature: ankylosing spondylitis patient; material: healthy_person | host: Homo sapiens | place: China:Hangzhou...
CGCCAGGCCTCGCAAAGTTTTGAATTTCCATTCTGCTCAGGATTTGTGGACCTTTGAACTCACTTCCTGTTGCTCTTAGTTTCACAATTCACTCTGCGGCTGGTTTCGAGTACCACCACGTCGAGGGGAGGGACCGCGATGTCGCCGCAAAGCTTCCGCCCGGTGAGGCGGTCTGTTCCGGAAAAGTCAGTCGGGACGACGCGCTCCTCGAAACTCAGGTTGACCAGAAAGACATACCGCCTCTCGGCATTCTCCCGTATGGTCAGATAGGTATTCTCCGGCATTTCCGTCACCGGTATGCCGAGTTCCTTCAGCCGGTCCCGGAAATAGTCCCGGAGCAGCTCCGGGCAGCCGGCCACGCCGATATACGCCGCTGACCCCTTCCCTACCCTGTGGCGGGTTATCGCGGGCGCGCCGCGGTAAAACCGGCCCGCGTAAACGGCCTCGATCCGGGCGGGGCCGGCGGCAAGCACATCGGCCCACCAGCGGACATCATAGTCCCGACCCTGATAGGACACCTGGTTCCATGCATGGGCGGGAAACGCCTCGAATTCCTCCACCGTGATGCCGCACAGCCCGGCCAGGAGACCCGGCCATGGGATGTCCACCATCACATTGTTTTCATCCTTGAGGCCGCTGCGCACGCCGAACACGATATGCCCGCCCTGCTCCACATACGCCTCGAAATTCCGGGCCGCGGCCTTGCCGACAAGGACGGAATTGGGCGCCAGGACCAATTTGTACCGGGACAAATCCTCCTCCGGCCGGACGAGGTCGGCCGTCACCCCCAGATCGCTCAGCGCATTGTACATCTCCTGCTCGAGCTTGACGCAATCGGAGTTGGCGTATTGCCGGTTGGCCTCGAAGGCCCAGAAGTTGTCGTAGCTGTGCAGAATGGCGACCTCTGCCCTTACGGAGGTGGCGGCGAGCTCCCCGCCGAAGGATTGGAGCTCCCGCGTCAGACGCTGGATTTCCCCGTATGCCCGCCGGGGAGAGCCGTCATGCCGGAGGATCCCGTTGGGGTTCTGCTCCTGCCCCCACCGATTGGAACGCCAGCGGTAAAAGAGCACGCCGTTGGCGCCTCGGGCGATATCGTTATATGCCCAGGCGCGCACCAGCCCGGGCGCGATGGCCAGATTATAATTGGCGCCGTTGAAATACCCGTTTTTCTGTTCGAGCATCCAATACGCCTGGTGTTTGGTACTCCGGTAGAGATCGTGCCCGAGGTTGTTCTCCCGCATGTCCCCGTCGACATGGGGGTAATTATCCCACGCCGCGAAATCCAGTTCCCGATGCAGGTCGTACATGTCGATGGGGGTATGGATGCCAATGGTATTGTGGGCGACGAATTGATGGGGCGCGGCCCGTTTCAGGATGGCGGCCTGCATGCGGACGAACCCCACCGTCGTATCCGAAACAAACCGTTTGAAATCGAGGATCTGGCTGGTGGAGACGGTGAGCTGGTCGGCCGAGGGGGTCTCAACCTCTTCGAAATCCCGATAGGTCTGGCTCCAGAACCAGGTACCCCACGCCCGGTTGAGCGCCTCAACGGTGGAATACCGCTGCTTCAGAAAGGCGCGGAACGCCCGCCGGCAGCTGTCGCAGTGGCAGGGCACGGGACGGACCTCGTTGTCGATCTGCCAGCCGATCACCCCCGGATGGGCCGCAAAATGCGCCGCCATCCGCTCCGCCACCCGGGCGCTGTAAAACCGGAACGCCTCGCTGTTGTGGCAGTGCTGCCCCCGCCCGCCCGTGCGCAGGCCCTGGGCATTGACACTCATCACCTCGGGGTGGGCGCGCCGCAGCCAGACGGGCGAGGCTTCCGTCGGGGTTCCAAGCACGAAGCGCAGGCCTTGTTTCCCCGCCAGGTCCATAAAATCATCCAGCCAGGCAAAATCGAACACGCCGTCCTCCGGTTCCATCCGGGACCAGGCCAGCTCCGCGAGCCGGACGACCCGGATCCCCGCCCGTGCCATGAGATCGATGTCGGTCTGCCAACGTTCCCGCGGCCAATGCTCGGGATAGTAGGCGGTCCCGATGACCATTTCCCGTAAAACAGCGGCCGGGTCCCGCGCCTGCGTCTTGTCCATATCGTCCGTCTCCTTGTCAAAAGTCCTTTTCAACAGCATACCCCGGCCTCATCCGCCTGTCAACCGGTCCGGAGCATTTTTCCGGACAAAACCACGCGTTGAACGCATGGTTTGAACAGGCCCTATAAGGGGGCACCGAAAAGCCTGACAGCCACACTTTTACCATGGTCAGCCCCCTATTCGGGGGCTATTTTTATTTGCCCTGTTTTACCGGTTCACCCGTAAACAGGTCTACGAACTCCTTGAGACTTATTTGGTCATTCATAATATCTCCCTGCAATTGATTCTGAATATACTCTTTGATTGCCCCTTCATACTTTCCAACTGTACCCACATAATATCGCCTTAGGCTCTCCTGAACCACTCGCCTTGCCGGTGGTTTTACTCTACAAAAAAGGACGGACCCGCAGGTCCGTCCCTTTTATTATTTGATCAATTCCTTGACCTTGGCGGCCTTGCCCACCCGGTCGCGCAGATAATAGAGCTTGCTGCGGCGCACCTTACCGTTGCGCACCACCTTGACGGCGGCGACATTCGGGGAATGCAGCGGGAACACGCGCTCCACGCCGACACCATACGAGACACGGCGGACGGTGAAGGTTTCGGCCACGCCGCTGCCCTTCTTCGCAATGACGGTGCCTTCGTAAGCCTGGATCCTCTCCCGCTCGCCCTCGCGGATTTTGACATCCACCCGGACGGTGTCACCGATCGAGAACTCCGGGGGCGTCTCCTTGAGGCTGCCCTCCGACATGAGTTTCAATGCATCCATTTCCAGTTCCTCCCTCAAATTCAGACATTCTTGCCACATCGGAACGCTCCGGGGCAGAGGACTGTCCGCTTAATGTCCTGCTTTGCGCCTGGCATTAACCCCACGCCGGGCCGGAAACCCGGTGCGGATACCAAATACCGATATAGTTTAGCACAACCCGTTCCGGAATGCAAGGGGTTTTGGCAATTTTTTTAGCGAAACGGCTCGCCGTCCGAGGCATAGACCTCCAGCCGCCGGATGCGGCAAGGGGTTCCGTCCATCCCGGGCAGCGCCCTCAGCGCTTCGGTCAGCAGGCCCGGATTGAGGGATTCGGTTCCGCAGGGCAGGGTCAGCTCCAGTCGGCAGCCGTCCCCCTCCTCCCGCAGTTCCCATCCTGACGCGGTCAGCGCGGGCTTCAGATCCACCGTCCTCATGGTTTTCTTCTTGGTCCGTTTTTGGACCGGGAGACTGTCTCTCTCCAGCAAGGCCCGCACCGCACAGGCCGGGCAGCTGAAGAGGAGCTCATACCGGGCGGCCGCCACCTCCCCCGGCTTCCGCACCGCGGCGGCGGCCGAGAGCGCCCGCAGGCCTTCGGGCAGCACCGCGCCCAAACGGGAGACCAGCTCCTCCATCGGCACGTCCTCCTCCAGCCGCAGGTCCATCGTCTCATGCAGCCCCTCATACCCGAGCGAAAGAGGCGCCGCGAAGGTCACATAGGGGTGGCGGTTGAACCCCTCGGTATACCACACAGGCAGCTTTGCCCTGCGCAAGGCCCGGATCATGGCCCGGTTGAGATCGAGGTGGGACATGTAACGCGCCCGCCCGGTTTTGGAAAAGACCAGGCGGATGGTACGGAACTCCTTAACGTCGTTCAACGCAGATCCCTCCTTTGAAACAGGCGGCACCGCAGGCGGAGCAGGCCTCACGGCAGTTGGGGGTGGTGGTGCTCTCCCATGCCCGCCGGTTTTCCCGGATGAGGAAATCCTTTGTCACACCGAAATCCAGGTGGTCCCACGGCAGCACCTCGTCAAAGGGCCGGCGGCGGTTGGCGTAAAAGGCGGGATCCAGGCCGCAGGCGGCGAAGGCGTCCAGCCACCGCTGCACGCTCAGATGCTCCGACCAGGCGTCGAGGCGCCCGCCGGACCGCCAGACCCTCTCCAGCACCCGGCCCAGCCGCCGGTCTCCCCGGGCGAGCACCGCCTCGAGAAAGCTGACGTCCGCGTCGTGCCAGTTCAGGGAGATTTTGCGGGTGGTGACCGACTCCCGCAGCAGCCGCTGCTTGCGCCTGAGCTCCTCCGCCGTATCCTGCGGCTCCCACTGGAAAGGGGTGAAGGGCTTGGGTACAAAGCAGGAGACGCTGACCGACACGCCGACCCCCTTCCCCTTGGGCTTGTCCGGGTTGCGGTAATAGCAGTCGACGATCTCCTGCCCGAGCCGCGCGATGCCCACGATATCCTCATCCGTCTCGGTGGGGAGCCCGTTCATGAAATACAGCTTCACCGCCGTCCAGCCGGCGCCGAAAGCCTCCTTGACCGTGCGGAGGATTTCCTCCTCCGTCAGGTTTTTGTTGATGGCATCCCGCAGCCGCTGCGTCCCCGCCTCGGGCGCGAAGGTCAGGCCGCTGCGCCGCAGCACATTCAGGCGAGCGGCGAGATCCCCTGAAAACCCGTCCACCCGCAGGGAAGGCAGGGAAATATTGGTATGGGCCTCCTCCGCCCAGGCGAGAAGCCGGGGGAGGAGCTCGGGCAGCCGGGTGTAATCGCTCGTGGACAGGGAGGACAGGGAGAATTCCTCATATCCCGTGGATTCACAGAGCGCGCGGCTCTGACGGTCGATGGTATCCACCGATTTTTCCCGGACCGGACGGTAGAGGAAACCCGCCTGGCAGAACCGGCAGCCCCGGATACAGCCGCGGAAAATCTCGCTCATGGCCCGGTCATGGACGATGTCGAGGAACGGGACGACGAAGGTTTCGGGATAGTAGGCGGCGTCGAGATCCCGGACGATCCGCTTGCGCACCCGGGCCGGGGCGCCGTCCGCCGGCGTGACCGCGGCGACGGTGCCGTCATCGTGATAGGCCACGTGGTACAGGGAGGGGACGTACACCCCTTCGATCCGCGCCGCCGCTTTGAGGAACGCCCGTTTCGAGAAATCCGGCCCCTGCATCGAGCGGTAGAGCTCCAGCAGCTCAGCATTGACCTCTTCCCCCTCTCCCAGGGTGAACAGATCGATGAAATCGGCGAGCGGTTCCGGATTGCAGGCGCAGGGTCCCCCCGCCACCACGATCGGGCCCGTGTCGCCCCGTTCCTCCGCCCGGACCGGCAGGCCGGCGAGATCCAGCATATTGAGCACGGCGGTAAAGCTCATTTCGTACTGCAGCGTGAAGCCGATGAAATCGAATTCCCGGACCGGATCCCCGCTCTCGATCCCGAACAGGGGGACACTCTCCTCCCGCATGAGGGCTTCCATATCCGTGTCGGGCGCAAACACCCGCTCGCACCACACATCCTCCATGGAATTGAAAAGGCCATACAGGATTTTCATCCCGAGATGAGACATCCCCACCTCATATAGGTCCGGAAAGCAAAACGCGAAACGGATGCGGACCGCGTCCCGGTCCTTGACAACGCTGTTCAGTTCCCCGCCGGCGTACCGTCCGGGCTTCTGTACCCGATCCAGCAGGGTTTCGATCGTTGGGTTCATGGGCTCCTCCTATCGCCGGGCCTGTGTCTGTGCCTCCGGAATCCGGACGCCCGGCATGACGCCTATTATACCCCATCGACAGCGGTTTTTCAATGGGAACGGATCCGCCGGAAAAAGCCCGCGGCGTCCGCGGGCGGCACGAGATGGTTTCAATATAACGTATTATAAATCCGTTTGAAATCTTCCAGGATTTCCATGTGGCCGAAATCCCGCTGATATACCATATGGATCTCCCGCACCATCCGGGCATTCTCGATGGGTACGATTGCGAGCTCCCCCCGCCTGACCTCGTCCCGGCAGGCGCTGCGCGCGATAATCGAAACGCCCAGATCGCGGGAGACCAGCTCCTTGATCATGGTGATGTTGTCGAGCTCCATCATGACATTAAAATTTTTTATGGTCTCGAGATTGCTTTGCAAATAGGTATCGAACAGCATGCGGGTACCGGCGCCCACCGGGCGCAGGATGAGCTTTTCCCCCTTGAGCTCGGACAGCTCGACGCTCTGTCGCCTCGCAAAAGGATGGCGCGGAGAAACCACCAGGCACAGATGATCCGTGTCGAGCAGGACGGCGTTGAAATTGGGATTGGGCAGCACCCCCTCCACCACCGCGATATCCAGCTCGTACAACTCGAGACATCGATAAAGTTTTTTTATGGTGTCCGTACGAATGTTTATGTGGACGTCGGGATGCTCCCCGCAGTACAGGGCGATGACCTGGGGCATCAGGTTTTCCCCTGCCGTCTGGGTGATGCCGATGGTCAGATGGCGCTGCTGTTTCCGGCAGTCCTCCACCGCCTGCCTGGCCTTGCTCTCCACCGCCACCGCACGCCTGGCGTATTTAATCAGCACGTCGCCTTCCGGGGTGGAAATGAGCTCCTTTTTATCCTGCTTGAAAATTTTGATCCCGAATTCCTTTTCCAAAAGCCGGATGTGGTGGCTCACCGCCGGCTGCGTCAGGTGCAGCTCTTGCGCGGCTTTGGTATATCCCCCCTCTTTCACCACGGTGAGGAGAGTTTTAATTTTGTTGTCGATCATAGCCCGTTCTCCTTCTAAAACAGACACTATCATAAATATATGTAATGTAATCCATAGGAATTATTATTTGATTTTATCATACCCGCCGCATATAATCAAGCAATATGAGACATATCCAAGAAATTGAGGTGAAACCTTTTGGGATTTATTGAAAACGACACCGCTCGCACCATCTTGTCGCTGGCCGTTATGCTGACGGCCGGTTTTTTGGTCACGCGGGTGACAAAACGGCTGCATCTGCCCAACGTCACCGGTTATATCCTGGCCGGGATCCTGATCGGCCCCTGCGTATTCGGGCTGATCCCGGCGGATATGATCGGCGGGATGGGATTCGTTACCGACATCGCGCTTGCCTTCATCGCCTTTGGCGTCGGAAAATATTTCAAATGGGCGCAGCTGAAAAAGAGCGGCTGGAAAATCCTGATCCTGACCGGATGTGAATCCCTGGCCGCCGGTATACTCGTCACCTTGACCATGATCTTCGTTTTCCGCCTGTCGGTGCCGTTTTCCCTGCTGCTCGGCGCGATCGGCTCGGCCACGGCTCCGGCTTCCACCATCATGACTATCCGGCAATATCGCGCGAAAGGGCCGTTCGTCAACCTCATCCTGCAGGTCGTGGCGCTCGACGACGCGGTCGCCCTGTTGGCCTTCAGCGCCTGCGCGGCCGTGACCCAGGCGATGGAGGGGGGCGGGGCCTCCGCCAGCGACGTCTATCTGCCCATCCTGTACAATCTCGGCGCCCTGGTTCTCGGTGCCGCGGCCGCCTTTCTGCTCCACTGGCTGGTGGACGGCAAACGCTCGAGCGACCATCGCCTCGCCCTGACCATCGCGATCATCCTGGCGCTCACCGGTCTATGCTCCGCCTTCAATATTTCCCCTCTCCTTTCCTGTATGCTGCTGGGTACGGTATACATCAACGTGGGAGGAAACAAGCAGCTGTTCAAACAGGTGAACAAATTTACGCCGCCCGTTCTCATGCTTTTCTTTGTCCTGGCCGGGCTGGGCCTGCATCTGCCCTCTCTGGCGACGGCCGGCGTCATCGGGGTCGTGTATTTCTTCGTCCGTATCCTCGGGAAATACGCCGGGGCCTTCGCGGGCGCCAAAATCTGCGGATACGCCCCCCGTATCCAAAAATGCCTCGGCCTGGCGCTGATCCCCCAGGCGGGGGTCTCCATCGGCCTGGCCGCGCTGGGGCAGCGCATGCTGCCCGAGGAGGCCGGCCTCCTGCTCTCCACCATCATCCTGTCCTCCGGCCTGTTGTATGAGATCGTGGGCCCCGCCTGTGCAAAAGCCTCCCTGTTCCTGTCCCACACCGTCGTGCGCCCCGCGGCGGTTCCGACTCCCTCCGGGGAGAGGACGGGGAAGGCGGAGGAGCCGTCCAAGACCGGGAAAGCCGGGAAAAAGGCGGCTTCGCCCAAGGAAGCCCCCGCGGCCAAATCCGGGAAAAAGGCCGCCCTGGCCGCCAAGTGAAGCCGCCCCGGTTTTTCACCGCCATCCGGCTGAAACCCGGGCTTGTCAAGGGGGTAACGGTCCGCGGACAGATAAAAAATCTAAAAAAGCCCGCCTGTCCCTATACCAGAAGGCATCATCGGATACCGCCGTCAGGCCGGGTGCCGTAGGTGCAGGAAGAGGCGGGCTTTTTCCCCAGGAGCAGAGGCGCGCATCCCAATCATCACAATTTTGTAACAGTATTTGACAGTCTCTTTTTAAAAGAGGTATAATCGGACAGGAATCGGCGGGCTCCACAACGAAAGCCCGCGGCAAAGGAGTGGGCGCCGTGTCCTGCCGGCATGCACGCGTAAAACGGTCCCGTGCGGACCGCCGTCAAAAACGCCATCCCGTCCTGCGCGCCGTCGGGCGGACGATGGCCGTCCTCGGGGTGACGCTGCTTGGAATCCTCGCCACCGCTTACGGCGCCGTCGCCTTGATGTGCAAAGGGCCTTCCCCAACGGCGCGGGACATGTTTGTGACCACCATGATGGAAACGAGCGCGGCCAAATTCGTTCCGCGCCTCTTTTTGTCCGGGGCCGAGATCGAGGCCATCCTGCATAAAAATACCGTCATTGAGGGGGAAACCAACACCGAGGCGGTGGAGGAATTCGTCCCCCGGAACGAAGAGGTGCCCAAGGACACCATCGAGCTGCTCGATGTTTACGGGCCGACATTCAAGGGGAAAATGATGATCGTCCACGATCCCTCCCGGATCAAGGTGGCGACGCTCGACCGCTACGGGGCGGACCTGCCCGGATTAAAGGTGGAGGATTTCGCGAAAAAATACGGTGCCACCGCCGCTGTCAACGGCGGCGAATTCCTGGACACCAACGGGGTCGGCAAGGGAGGACAGCCTCTGGGCATCGTCATCAAGGACGGCGAGTTCCGGTATGGAAACGAATCCACCGTCGTCTCCATCATCGCCTTCGACGACCAGGACCGCCTGCTCGTGGGACGGATGTCGGGAAAAGAAGCCAAAGAAAAACATGTGCGGGACGCGATCAGCTACGGTCCCGCTTTCATCGTCAACGGCGAGCCCCTGGAGGTGTCCGGAACCGGCGGCGGCCTCAACCCCCGCACCGTGATCGGCCAGCGGGCGGACGGGGCGGTACTGCTCCTGGCCATCGACGGCCGGCAGACCCACAGCCTCGGCGCTTCGTTCAAGGACTGTATCGACGTCATGATGGAATACGGGGCGATCAACGCCGCCAATCTGGACGGCGGCTCCTCCACCATGATGGTTTACAAGGGCGAAACGGTCAACAGCTGCGCCTCGATGTACGGGTCGCGGCGGCTGCCGACCGCCATCATCGTCGAATAAGGGAGAAACGATATGGCACAGCTTGATCTGGATTCCAGAGAGGCGGAGATTCTCGAGTCCCCGCCTCTCGATACAAAGACGGCCTTGGACCCGTCTCCCGCTTATCCTTTCGCGGAGGATGCCGCCAAAAAGCCGGTGAAACGGCGGTTCCGCCATTGGTTTTGGATCGCGCTTCTCCTGTATTTTCTGCTGCTTCTCGGGATCGGCGCGTTCGCGCTTTCTTCCCTCTCCCGTTTTTTGACCCGGTATGAAGCCGCGGCGCCCGCCCCGGCCGTCGATCGGTATCTTACCCTGCTCCGGACGGGCGATTTTGATACCATCTATGCGGAATCCGGCTTCGAACCGACCGTTTTCACAGGGAAAGCGGACTATATCGCTTATCTGCGGGAGCTATACCGGGAACCCGAAAACCTGCACACGGTGGAAAAGGCGTCAGACGCGGGAGAGCAGAAACAGTATATCGTATACCGGGGGGACGAACGGGTGAGCCTGCTCTACCTCGACCCTGCCCCGGAGGGCTGCGATGCCGCGTGGCGCGCTCACACCGAGCTGCGCTACCTGGAGCCGTATACCTACACCGTGTCCCCCCAGCTGCATCTGTCGGTCAACGGTGTGGATATCGCCTCATCCGGGCTGACCGGCGAAGAGGTACGGACGGAATACTATGCCGGTATCGATGACCATGCCGTGGCTCCCTCGCTGCTGCGCTACCGGGTGGAAGGGCTGCTGGTTCCGCCCGATGCCCAGGCCTTCACCGACCGCGGCGTCGCGGTACCCCTGCTGCCCGATCCGGACGAAGCCCGCGCCTTTACGGCACGCGGCGGGATCTCGCCGGGGGAAGAGCCGGAGATGCTCGCGCTGGCTGAAAAGACCGCGAAAGCCTATTCCGAATTTTTGAGCAAGGACGCGGCCAAACGGGATATACTCGCCCATATCTACAAAGGCTCCCATTTCTATGACGCCGTTGCGGGCTTCGACAACTACTGGTACGGCACCCATTCCTCCCATAGCTTCGAAAATTTCCGGCTGTACAATCTCAGAAGCTATTCTCCAGACGATTTCACGGTCGAGGCCAGCTTCGACTATGTGGTACAGTACTACAGGACCCGGAAATACCCCACCCACTATACCATGACCTTCCTGCGCATCGACGGCCGCTGGCAGTTGACCGATCTGCAGGCCGACGACAATACACAGGGCGGCACCACAGACCAAGCCACATAGAGCCCAAGCCTCCTCGGGACTCCCGAGGAGGCTTTTGCGGCAGAATCCGGTTGTTTTTTGTCCCCTGGCTGTATATAATAAAACACATACGCCGTTACACCACGATCCGGGCCGGACAAGGGGGATATGTATGAAGGAAGGCACCGTGCGCATGCGGGGACATGCGGATGAAGTGATGAACCGTCCGGTGACGGCCGCCGTAATCGTGGCGGCTGGCGCTTCTACCCGGATGGGGGTCCCCAAGCAGCTCATTCCCCTGCGGGGGATTCCGGCCATCGCGTATACCTTGTCCGCCTTCGAACAGGCGGCGTCGATCGACGAAATCCTCCTGGTGGCCCGGCAGGAGCACATGCTGCAATATTACGACATCGTCAAAAGCTACGGCATCGGGAAACTGACCCAGATCATCCCGGGCGGGAGCAGCCGGCAGGAATCGGCCGCCAGAGGGGTTTATGCCTGCCACGACGACACCGCCTTTTTCGCCGTCCATGACGGGGCCAGGCCGCTGATCCGGCCGGAGATCATCGACGCCGTGGCCGCCGCCGCGTATCGGGACGGCGCCGCCACGGCCGCCGTGCGGGTGAAGGATACGGTCAAGGTATCGAACGACGGCGGGTTTATAGCGGGGACCCCCGACCGCCGCTATCTCTGGAACGTCCAGACACCGCAGATTTTCGAGAGGCGGCTGTATCTGGACGCCCTCAAACGCGCCGTACAGGAAGGCCGGGACTATACCGACGACTGCCAGCTGGCCGAGGCGGCGGGCTATCCCGTCCGTCTGGTCGAATCGGATTACGGGAATATCAAAATTACGACGCCCGAGGATGTAAGCGTGGCGGAAAGCCTTCTGCGCAGGCGGGCGGATATGCAAAACGGGACGGAGGCGGAAAATGGGTATGCGGATAGGACACGGCTATGACGTACATCGTCTGGCGAAAGGACGACGGCTGATCCTGGGCGGGACGGTGATCCCGTATGAGAAAGGGCTCCTCGGCCATTCGGACGCCGACGTTCTGGCGCACGCGGCCGCTGACGCCCTTCTCGGCGCGGCGGCGCTCGGGGACATCGGTGCTCTCTTCCCTGATTCTGACCCGCAGTATCGGGGCGCAGACAGCCTCTGGCTGCTCTCGCAGGTCGCGGACCGCGTCCGGCAGGCCGGCTATGCCGTTTCCAATCTGGATGCGACGGTTTTGGCCCAGGCCCCCAAGCTCGCTCCCTATGTCCAACAGATGCGGGAGCGTCTGGCGGCGGCCTGCGGTGTAGAGCCCGGGCAGGTCAGCGTCAAGGCGACGACCGAGGAAGGGCTCGGCTTCACCGGCACCGGGGAGGGCATCGCCGCCCACGCGGTCTGCCTGCTGGAACCGCTGCCTTTGGGAGACGATTCCGATCCGGACGAGATGGTATAGTTTAAAAACCACGCTAAAGCTCGGGGGCCTCGGGCCCCTTGCTGTATGAACCTTTGGTTCGGGTGACCACGCTCCCGCCGGCTTTCCTCAAAAGAAAGCCGGCCGGCAAACTGGGGTTCCAAGGGGGTGATTCCCCCTTGGCGCTTCTTTGCATCCTTTCTCCGCGCGGAGAAAGGATGTGGCCGCGCAGGGGGATATCCTTTTGGTGGGATGGCGGTCTTTATGCGCGGACATACCGCCGCAAAGGTCTGCCTGCGGGCCACCCCCTTTCTTTACGGAAAGAAAGGAGGCAAAGAACCGTCAGGGGGCTTTGCCCCCTGAATCCCCGGGTGGTTTTGTCGATGTTCTTTTTAGGAACATCTATTCACACCTCATAGCCCAAACCACCCTCCATACAATATAGG
>ERZ856578.6929-NODE-6929-length-12418-cov-3.492181_pt1 | contig 12418 bp, 8 predicted proteins | sample MGYA00514384_ERZ856578 | MGnify/ENA primary metagenome ERZ856578 (study PRJEB29103, sample SAMN06111958) | human gut metagenome | biome: human gut; feature: ankylosing spondylitis patient; material: healthy_person | host: Homo sapiens | place: China:Hangzhou...
GCCGATCTGCTCTCGACTAATGACGACACCGTGGATATAACAATAGATGAGCTGATAGGCTCCGGCAGGCTCGTCAACGAGTTTATAGACGACAGAGAATTTATTTTTCTGCCGAATATCTATAAAGCGGAAAAGTCCTCTGCGGAGCACATGAAGCAGATACTCAGGTTTCCGCCCGCAGGCCGCAAGGCGGCGGACAGGGAGATTAGTAAAATAGAGAAAAAGAGCGGCATAAAATACGGAGAGCTTCAGCGCAAGGCTATTGCCGCGGCTGTCGAGCGCGGGCTGCTCATACTGACCGGCGGCCCCGGAACGGGAAAGACAACGACCCTCGACGGAATCCTTCAAATTTTCGAGGATGACGGGCTTAAAGTCGCACTCGCCGCACCGACGGGACGCGCCGCAAAGCGCATGAGCGAGGTTACCGGCAGACCCGCCAAAACCATCCACCGTCTGCTCGAGGTCGAGTGGGACAAGCACGACCGCCCGCAGTTTTCGCGCAACGCACGCAACCCTCTCGACGCTCAGGCGGTCATACTCGACGAGCTGTCGATGGTAGATATAACACTGTTTTCGAGCTTTCTCGACGCTCTCCCGATAGGCTGCCGCCTCATAATGGTCGGCGATTCGGATCAGCTGCCGCCCGTCGGCGCGGGCAATGTCCTGCACGATATGATAGCCTCGGGTATAGTTCCGGTCGTTGAGCTGACAGAGGTTTTCCGCCAGTCCATGGAGAGCCTGATAATCGAAAACGCCCACAGAATAGTCAAGGGCGAGCCGCCGAAGCTCGATGTGCGCAGCAAGGACTTCTTCTTTATGCCGACAGACTCGCCGTTTGTCGCGGCAAAGACCGTCTCGGATCTGTGCTCCGTGCGTCTGCCCCGCGCCTACGGATTTTCGCCGCTTGACGATATCCAGGTCATCTGCCCGTCAAGAATGGGCGAGTGCGGCACAAACAACATCAACCGCGTCATGCAGGCGGTGCTCAATCCGCCGGATGCCTCGAAGCCCGAGACAAACGTCGGCGCAACCGTGTTTCGCACGGGAGACAAGGTCATGCAGACGCGCAACAACTACGATATCGAGTGGACAGGCCCGGACGGCGACGGAACGGGGATATTCAACGGCGATATCGGCATTCTTCGCAAGGTCGATTCGCGTTCGCGCACGGTTGAGATAATGTTCGACGAGCGCAAGGCCGTTGTTCCTTTTGAGGCTCTGCAGGAGCTTGAGCTCGCCTATGCCGTGACCGTCCATAAGAGCCAGGGCAACGAGTTTCCCGCGGTCATAATGCCGATAATCGGCGTACCGCCGCGCCTTGCTTACAGAAACCTGCTCTATACCGGAGTCACCCGCGCAAAAAAAATACTTGTCTTGGTCGGCAGTCGGAGTCAGGTCTATGCCATGGCGGCGAACGACAAAAAGGCCAGACGCTATTCCGCGCTCAAGCATTTTCTCCTGGTGAATGAAGAATGAAAGTATCGGTGCTCGAATATATCTCATACGCCCTGTTTCCGCGCCGATGCGCTCTTTGCGGAAAAGTGGTTGCGCCGGATATGCCCGTGTGCGGCAGCTGCGAGAGCGACCTCGAATATGTAAAGGGAGATCTGTGCCCGCATTGCGGCAGGGAGAAGAAATATTGCTCCTGCTCGTTTCACCGCCGCTTTTTCGAGGCTCAGACAGCGCCGTTTTATTATTCCGGTGCGGTAAAGCGCTCGATTCATGCTCTGAAGTTCAACGGACGCACCCAAAACGCCGACGGGCTCGCGCGGTTTATGGCGCAGAGCGTGAAAGAAAACTTCGAGGGCGTGAAATTCGATTTTGTCTGCTGCGTGCCCCTGTCCGAAGCGTCATATAAAAAGCGCGGATACAATCAGAGCGCGCTGCTCGCAAAGAGAACAGCAAAAGAGCTCGGCGTGCCGTTTGAAGAAAAACTGCTCTCCCGCCCGTTTCAGGGTAAGGAGCAGAAAACGCTCGGCGGCGTCGAACGGTTCGGCGGAGTCATAGGCGTGTTTGACTGCGCGGAGAATAAAATCATAGACAATGCCGCAGTTTTGCTCTGCGACGATATAGCCACAACGGGAGCGACGCTCAACGAGTGCGCAAAGCTCCTGCTTCTGCGCGGCGCGGATAAAGTCTGCTGCGTCAGCGCGGCAATAACCAAAAAGGAGGACGGAAAATGCTCGGAACAAACATCGGAATAGACCTCGGCACAACTACCATACGTATTTTCGTTGAGGGCAAGGGAATAGTCGTCTCCGAGCCGAGCGCCGTCGCATTCGATACGGATACGGGCAGACTCTTGGCAGTCGGCCAGAAAGCGTCGGATATGATAGGCCGCAACCCCGACTCCATAACGGTAGTAAAGCCCATGCGAAGCGGAGTTATCTCGGATTTCACCGCCACAAAGGCCATTGTCCGCGTCCTGCTCTATAAGGTCTGCAAAAACATGGTGTTTAAGCCCAACATAGTCGTGTGTATGCCCTCTACCGTCACCAATCTTGAAAAGAGAACCATACTCGACCTCGTCACCGCCGCGGGAGCGGGCAGGGCGTGCCTCATAGAAGAGCCGCTCGCCGCCGCACTCGGTGCGGGACTCGACATCAGCCGTCCGATGGGCACAATGGTCATTGATATCGGCGGCGGAACTGCGGATATCGCAGTCGTCACCATGGGCAGCATCTCTATTTCAAAATCGGTCAAAATAGCCGGCAACATCCTCGACGAGGATATAATCCGCTACCTGCGCCGCGAGCGCAATATAGTTATCGGAGAAAAGACCGCAGAGGATATTAAAAAGCGTATCGGCTGTGCATACCTGCGCGACACGGAGCTTGCTATCGGCATAAAGGGAAAGCACTATATAACCGGAATGCCGATAACGGACGAGGTGAACACAACGGAAATCTACCTCGCCATGCGCGAGCACCTTGAGTCGATAGCCGAGGGCGTGCGCAGCGTGCTCGAGGTAACGCCGCCCGAGCTTGCGGGCGATATCGCCGAGACGGGTATACTTTTAACCGGCGGCGGCGCTCTGCTCGACGGCATGGATAAGCTCATAGAAAAGCGGACGGGCGTCCACGTCATAGTCCCCGACGACCCGCTCGAGTGCGTCGCGCTCGGCACGGGCTACGCCACGGAGCATTTGGATATTCTCGAAAACAACGGCGGAATCTTCAAGACCCGCGAGGAGATAACGGGCTTCAAGGATTAAATTTCAAAGCGCGCTGCTTTATTGAGGCGGCGCGTTTTTATATTTTTTTGCCGTTCGTACCGCTTAAAGTGCGGTTCGTGCCGCACCCTGTTGACACAGGAAGTTCAATCGGATATTATTTGCCTGAGAAATTGCGTGAAATACGCAAAAAACGGAGGGTAAATAATGAAAATGAGAAAATTTGCGGCTGTGCTTCTTGCAATCGTGTTGCTCTGCGCCGCCGTGCCGAATGTTGCGTTTGCGCAGGATAATTTTTCCTTCGATACCGCAAAAAAGATAAGCCTTAACACAACAACCGCCTGTATGGGGAGCGGCAGGTCTGTGTACTACAAATTTACAATAAACGAGCCCGGATATATACAAATAACTATCGAACATGAGTACGACAGCGCTTATCTCTACTGCAAGCTTTATGATGATCCGCAAAAGAGTCATATTCAATTTTTGGTGAGTGACAAAGAGTCTATAATTGCAAAAGGAAACAAAATTGGCTTTGATAAAGGAACATATTATCTGGGTATTGAGTCGGAATATTATAATGATTTAGAGTTTGATCTAACTGTAAATTTTACACCGGCGGATGATTGGGAACGCGAAAGAAATGATAATGTTGTTACAGCCAACGCTTTAAAAATAGGAAAGACAATGTACGGAACGATTGGCTATTATGAACGCGACTATTTTAAGTTTGAAATACCGTCTGACGGAATGTATAAATTGTCGATGACACACGACTATAGTGACAGATCATATGGCATTGACGCAGAAATAAAAACTTATGACGGGACGGAAGAAAAAAGAGTGGACATAATGTGCTGCTATAATGACTATGGACAGACAAGTCAGACCTTTTCTCTTTCGGCGGGAACATACTATTTGCGGTTGTATGGTGAGCTTTGTTCGGCTGATTATACCGTCCGCATCGATAAAGTCAAAAGCTCGTCCGGCGGCTCGTCCGGCGGCTCCGGTTCATCCTCCGGCAGCTCGTCCGGCGGCTCCGGTTCATCCTCCGGCAACTCGACCAAGAATCCGACAGCCAAGCCCGCAGGCGGCAACAATGTTGTCACCGCCGCGCCTTCGAGTGCGACCGAGAGCGAGACCTTTGCACAGATAAACGCAGAGGTCGAAAAAGAAGCGAGCTCCGCCGAAATAAAATTCTACGGCGATTTCAAATATATCGTGATAAATGTCAATATCTATATCTGCGGCTATGTCGGCTCTGATGAAAAGGTCGAGATACCCTCGGAAATAGACGGTATGCCCGTTGTGGGAATCACGGATAACGCCTTTGCAAAAACCTCGGCGCAGGAGACAACCGTTCCGTCGAGTGTCAGCGAGTTCGGCAAGAACGCTTTCGGCGAGGAGGACGGCGAGACGAGGACGATAGTGGCCGAAGAGGGCTCGCCCGCCGAAGCCTATGCACTGAGCACGGGCATGAACCTGAAAAAATTCAGCGCGAAGGATTCGAGCAAAAACAGCTCTGATATGAAGCTTATCGTTATCGCCGTGAGCGCGGTCGTGGCGGTTATAGGCGCTGCCGCAGTGGTGACCTTGATAGTTTTAAAAAAGCGTAAGTAATCAAACGTCCGCATCCCCCGAAATTTTCCGTATAAACTCAAATAAAACCGTCCATAATTCGGTTGTATCCGAAGGAAAGGACGGTTTTACTTATTATGAAGTCAAAGAAACTGACAAAGCTTATGAAAATACAGGCAGTGGTTTTCGCGGCAGTCTTTGCGGCGGGCGCGTGCAGCGTCGGAGCGTTTGCTTATAACTGCTCGCGAGTGCGCTCCGATGTGCTGAGAATGCACGTTATCGCAAACTCCGACTGCAGCGCCGACCAGCAGCTAAAGCTCATGGTTCGCGATGCCGTGCTCGAGCGCGGCGCAGAGCTTTTTGACGGCACGGTGACGGCGGATGAGGCGCGGAGAAAAATCGAGCCGCATAAGGCCGAGCTCGAAGCCGCCGCTCGAGAGGTGATAGAGCGCGCGGGCTACGATTATCCCGTGAGCGTCAATGTCGTCAACGAGTATTTCGCCACGCGGTGCTACGGCAGCCTGACCATGCCTGCCGGGCGCTACACCGCAGTCAAGGTGGTCATCGGCGAGGGCGCGGGGCGCAACTGGTGGTGCGTGATGTTCCCGCCGCTGTGCCTGCCCGCCGCGCAGGACAGGGGAGGCAATCTCGACGCGTTTTTTGATGACGGCGAGCTGAAGGTAGTCGAGAGCTCCGGCAGATATGAGCCGCGTTTCAAGATAGTTGAGATAATAGAAAAACTCAAAGAAAAAACCTCGTTCGAAAATTGAAAATTTTCCCCGCGGCTTGCCGATTTTACCGGCGAGCCGTAACTTTTTTTGTCAAATCTGTTGACTTTTTTGCGGATTGGCTCTATATTAATAGTTACGACTTTGTTTATATTTTGATGTGCGGTTTGCATCGAATTCTTTTGAGAGAGGGGCTGCATAATTGAAAAAAAATGTCATTATCGATTTGAAACACATCTCCGTCAAACTGGGTGATAATCAGGTGCTTGACGACTTGAGCCTTTATATAAGGGACAGGGAGTTCATCACCTTGCTCGGTCCGTCAGGCTGCGGAAAGACAACCATTCTGCGCGTTATTGCCGGCTTCCTCGATCCCGATGAGGGGGATGTCATATTTGAGGATAAAAAAATCAATGGTGTGCCGCCTCATAAGAGGCAGGTCAACACCATTTTTCAGCGTTACGCACTTTTCCCGCACCTGAATGTCTATGAAAACGTGGCGTTCGGTCTGCGCATAAGAAAAGTGTCGGAGAGCGAGATTGAAAAGACGGTGAGCGAGATGCTCTCCATAGTCAATCTCAGCGGCTTTGAAAAGCGCAATATAAATTCACTTTCGGGCGGTCAGCAGCAGAGGGTGGCGATAGCCCGCGCCCTTGCGGTCAAGCCGCGCGTGCTTCTGCTCGATGAGCCCCTCGGCGCTCTCGACCTCAAATTAAGGCGCGAGATGCAGGTCGAGCTCAAAAAGATTCAGCAGCAGCTGGGCATAACCTTTATATATGTCACCCACGATCAGGAGGAGGCCCTCACGATGTCGGATACCGTCGTCGTGCTCAACCAGGGCTATATTCAGCAGATAGGAACTCCCGTTGACATTTATAACGAGCCCACAAACGCTTTCGTCGCCGACTTCATAGGCGAGAGCAATATAATAGACGGCATTATGATAAGGGATCGCCTCGTGCGTATCCTCGGCGCCGAGTTTGTCTGCGTCGACGAGGGCTTCGGCGAGAATATGCCCGTCGACGTCGTCATAAGACCCGAGGATGTCGTCCTGACTCCGCCCTCGCAGGGCGAGCTCAAGGGCGTTGTCACCGATATAATATTCAAGGGCGTGCACTATGAGATGCACGTTTTGGTGAACGGATACGAGTGGCTTGTTCACAGCACCGTCTCCACTCCCATCGGAGCGGAGGTGGGCCTCAGCGTTGAACCCTCGAACATCCAGATTATGAACAAACCCGAGTCCGAGGACGAGGAGGTGTTCAACGCCGATGCGTAAAAAACTTATGGCGGGGCCGTATCTGCTGTGGATGCTGGTCTTTACGATAGTGCCGCTGCTGTTCGTTTTTTATTACGGTTTCACTTCTTCGGACGGCGCGTTCACTTTTTCAAACATAACCGCGATCTTTGAAAAGATTCATATTCAGGCGCTCGGTCTGTCCCTGCTGCTCGCAGTGATAACAACGGCGGTGTGCCTGCTGCTTGCCTATCCGCTCGCGCTGATACTCAGCAAAAGCGCCGCAAAAAACCGCAGCTTCGTTATATTCATCTTTATCCTGCCCATGTGGATAAACTTCCTGCTCAGGATAATCGCGATAAGAATGCTGCTCTCCGATAACGGCATTCTGAACAGCGTCCTCTCGGCGCTTAATCTGCCGAATTTCAGTATCATGTATACCCCGGCGGCGATAGTCATCGGCATGGTCTACGACTATTTCCCGTTCATGGTTCTGCCGATTTACAACGCCCTTATAAAAATCGACCGCAATCTTCTTGAGGCGGCGGGCGACCTCGGCGCAACTCCGGGCAGGACTTTCAGAAAGATAATTTTTCCGCTCTCCGTGCCCGGCGTCATAAGCGGCATCACAATGGTGTTCGTGCCGAGTATCTCGGAGTTCGTTATCGCCGATATCCTCGGCGGCGGCAAGGTTCTGCTCATAGGCAATATCATCGAGCAGGAGTTCAACCAGGGCAACAACTGGCATCTCGGCTCCGGCATCTCGATAGTGCTCATGATATTCATCTTCGTCAGCATGATGATAGGCGAGATGAAGGGCTCGGGAGAGGAGGCGTCGCTGTGGTAAAATTCAAGCACTTCCTCGAAAAGTTTTATGTGGCGATAATTTTCGTCCTGCTCTATCTGCCCATAGCCGTTTTAACGGTCATGTCCTTCAACAATTCCCGCTATATGAAGTGGGGCGGCTTTACCTTCAGATGGTATGAGGATCTGTTCACGAGCGGGCCTATCATGGAGGCTCTGCGCAACACTCTTTTGCTCGCCCTGCTCTCGGCGCTGATAGCAACGGCGGTCGGCACTCTCGCGTGCGTGGGCATTCTCTATATGAGAAAGCGCAGTCAGTCCGCAATAATGAGTGTCAACAGCATACCGCTTTTGAACGCCGATATCGTAACGGGCATTGCGCTGATGCTGCTCTTCGTGCGTATGTTCGGCAGCCTCAACTTTACCACCATGCTCATAGCGCATATCAGCTTCAACATTCCCTATGTCGTCCTCAACGTTCTGCCGAAGCTCCGTCAGCGCGACAAGAACACATACGAGGCGGCGGTCGACCTCGGCGCAACGCCGGTTCAGGCGTTCTTCAAGGTCATAGTCCCGGATATTTTCCCGGGTATACTCTCGGGCTTTCTCATGGCGTTTACCATGTCGCTCGACGATTTCACCATTACTTATTTCACAAAGGGCGCCGGAATAAAGACGCTCTCGATAATAATCTACACCGAGCGCAAGCTCGGAAATCAGCCTGAGCTCTATGCTCTTTCAACTATAATTTTCCTAATCGTGCTTATCGTGCTGTTCGTTGTCAACCGTATCAGCATTAAAAAGGAGAGAAGCGCGGTGAAGAGAAAAAACTATTGAGGGGAGACGAAAAATGAAAAAATCCGTTCTTGTCAGAATAATCGCCGCCGCTATGGCAATAGCTCTCTGCGTCTGTTCTGTGGGCGCTCTCACGGGCTGCACTCAGACCCGTAAAATAAACGTGCTCGTCTACGGGCAGTATATCGATCTCGATGTTATATCGAACTTCAAAAAAGAACACGGCATCAAGGTCAACGTCGACGAGTGCGACACCCCCGAGGAGCTCTACAACAAGGCCGTCAACGGCGACCAGTCGTATGACCTTATCTGCACCTCGGACTATATAATCGAGCGCTTCATCAAGGAGAACAGACTCGCAGAGCTCAATTTTGACAATATCCCGAACATCAAGAACATCGGCGAAGTGTATCTCGAAAAGTCGAAGTCATTCGATCCCGAAAACAAGTATTCCGTCCCGCATTTCTGGGGCACCGTCGGCGTTATCTACAACACCAAGATGGTCTCCGAGGAGGACGCGAAGAGCTGGAAGATGTTCTTCAACGAGAAGTATACCGGAAAGATTATTATGTCGAACAGCATCCGCGACTCCTTCCTTGTCGCGCTTGAGGCTCTCGGCTATTCACTCAATACTACGGACAAGGCGCAGATAGACGAGGCAAAGCAGCTGCTTATCAAGCAAAAGCCGATGCTCAAGGCGTATCTCGTCGAGACCGAGGCGCGCGACGCGATGATAAGCGGCGAGGCGGCTATGGCGCTCGTTTATAACGGCGAAGCGTATCTCGCTATAGAGGGCGACGAGGAGCAGAACATCAGCGGCAACCCCGATCTTAAGTTCACCATCCCCGAGGAGGGCACGAACTTCTGGATCGATTCGTGGGTAGTCCCTGTTTACAGCTCCAATAAGGCGGATGCCGAGGCGTTCATCAACTACCTCTGCGGAGTCGATGCTGCGAAGAAGAACTTCGAATATATCTATTATTCGACCCCGAATCAGGCGCTATTTGATACGCTTGCTCCCGAGGTTCAGCAGGATGAGGACATCTTCCCGTCCCGCGAGGTTATCGATAAGGGCGAGGTCTATCACGATCTCGGCGCGGAGCTCGATGCATATTACAGCGCAGCGTGGAAAGAAATAAAATCATAACAATAATAGCCGGGGTGCGGACTGCCGTGCCCCGGAATTTCTGTAGAAAGGGTAATATTCATGCTTATAGATGAGCTTGTCGGCTTTTCGAATTTTTACGGCTCCGACCCGTCTCTCGTCTTGGCGGGCGGCGGCAACACCTCCGCAAAGCGGGACGGCAGAATGTGGGTCAAGGGCTCGGGCACGGCGCTTGCGACAATAACGGCGCAGGGCTTTGTGAAAATGGATCTTTCAAAGCTCGGCGAAATATTCGAAAAGAGCTATCCCGATTCAGATTCCGAGCGCGAGGCTCTTGTGCTCGAGGACCTCATGGCAGCCCGCGTACCGGGGGAGACGAAGCGTCCGAGCGTCGAGACTACCCTCCATGCGCTGTTTCCGCAGACCTATGTTCTGCATCTGCACCCCGCCGAGATAAACGGACTCACCTGCTCAAAGGGCGGGGAGAGCGCCGCAAAAAAAGTGATAGACCGTGATTTCATCTGGATCGAGCAGTGCCGACCCGGCTATATACTTGCCAAGCTCTGCCGCGACAGAATGCTTGCTTTCAAGGCGCGGACGGGCAGGGACTGCGATATGCTCCTGCTCGAAAATCACGGAATATTCATAGCTGCCGATACGGTTGACGCCCTCGGCGAAAAGCTCCGTTTTGTTATTGATTCCATCGATAGCAGACTTTCGGAGAGGCCCGATTTCGATAGGACTCCGACCTCGGACGCCGAGACTCAGAGCGCTCTGCTTTCGGCATTTCCGCAGGGCACCGTCTGCCGCGAGGTTCCGTTCGGCGTGTCCGAGAGCTTTGTAAAAGATAAAGCTGCCGCAAAGGAGCTCATGCGCCCGTTCACGCCCGACCATATAGTTTATTGCCGCGCCTATCCGCTTTGGCTTGACGGCGTAAATGAAGCGGCGGAAAAGGTGAGCTCCTACAATAAAAAATTCGGCTTTATGCCGCGTGTCGTTTTGCTTCGGGGCAGGGGAGCGTTCTGCTTCGGCGAGAGCGAAAAGCGTGCCGAGACCGCAGAAATGCTCTTTGAGGATGCGGCGGACATAGCCGTTTATTCCCGCTCGTTCGGCGGCGCGTCGCCTATGACGGAGGAGCTGACCGATTTCATCACAAATTGGGAAGTCGAGGCCTACAGAAGCTCGCAGAACGGATGAAAAAACGTATTTAAGACGGCAAAGTTAAAACTGTTTTAATTTTTCGTGAAATATTGCCCGTAAAGCTTGAAATACACACTCAAATAAGTTAAAATATTGACAAATAAAAGAGCTCATAGGAGCCGGAGACCGTGCGGTCTCTCAATAGATATGGGGGCAAAAAGAGAATGTCAGTCAGACTTAACACCTCGTTCGTCGGCGAGGCGGCGGATGCCGCTGGGCTTTCGGCAATTCAGCCGGAGATAACCGCCGCGCATGAAAAGCTTCATAACGGTACGGGCGCAGGCAATGCGTTCCTCGGCTGGGTCGATCTTCCCGTCAATTACGACAGGGATGAGTTCGCAAGAATCAAGTCGGCCGCAGAAAAAATAAAGAGCGATTCCGAGATACTTATAGTTATAGGCATAGGCGGATCCTACCTCGGCGCAAGAGCCGCTATAGAGTTCGTCAAGTCGCAGAAGTATAACGATGTTGCAAAAGGCACTCCGAAGATTTACTTCGCCGGCAACACCATCAGCTCCTCGACCCTTGCCGAGCTTATAGATATCTGCAAGGATAAGGACTTTTCCGTCAACGTCATCTCGAAGTCCGGAACGACCACCGAGCCTGCGCTCGCGTTCCGTATATTCAGAGACCTGCTCATAAAGAAGTACGGCAAGGACGGCGCAAAGAGCCGCATCTATGCCACTACCGATAAATCAAAGGGCGCGCTTCGCAATATGTCCGACGAGGAGGGCTATGAGACCTTCGTAGTTCCCGACAATGTCGGCGGAAGATATTCCGTGCTCACGGCAGTCGGCCTGCTGCCGATAGCTGTTGCCGGTATTGATATCGACGCGCTCATGAAGGGCGCTGCGGACGCAAGAGAGCAGTATATGTCGCCCGAGCTTGACAAGAACGACTGCTACCGCTATGCCGCTATCCGCAATATTCTTTACAGGAGCGGAAAGAAGATTGAAATGATGGCCGCCTACGAGCCGGACTACACCATGATGTGCGAGTGGTTCAAGCAGCTCTTCGGCGAGAGCGAGGGCAAGGAGCACAAGGGAATCTTCCCCGCGTCGGCGATATTCTCGACCGACCTGCACTCCCTCGGCCAGTATATACAGCAGGGCGAGCGCTCGCTGTTCGAGACCGTCGTCACCTTTGCCGAGCCTAAGCGCGATATTGTTATCGAGGCTACCGCCGACAATGAGGACGGACTCAATTTCCTCGCAGGCAAGCATATGTCCGAGGTCAACCGCAAGGCGTTCGAGGGAACGGTGCTTGCGCATACCGACGGCGGCGTGCCCAATATCATCCTGGATGTCGATAAGATGGATGAGTACAATTTGGGTTGGCTTATCTATTTCCTCGAGAAAGCCTGCGGAATTTCCGGCTATGTCCTCGGAGTCAATCCGTTCGACCAGCCCGGCGTTGAAAGTTATAAGCTCAATATGTTCGCACTCATGGGCAAGCCCGGATATGAGGAGCGCCGTGCTGAGCTTGAAAACAGAATAAATTTTTAGGAGGAATTCTTAATGGTTTCTTTGATTACAGGACGCAAAGGATCGGGCAAGACAAAACGTCTCATCGAGCAGGTCAACAAGGCTGTTGAAGCTTCCAACGGCAACGTCGTCTGCGTTGAGAAAGAAAGGCTTTTGACTTACGATATCAACTATCGTGCAAGGCTTATCGAGACTGATTTTTACAAGGTCAGCGGCTATAAGGCGTTTTACGGCTTCCTCAGCGGTATCTGCGCAGGTGACCACGATATAACCGATATCCTAGCCGCCGCAGATCTTCGACTCGCCTGCAGAGAT
>ERZ856578.6936-NODE-6936-length-12407-cov-4.530738_pt1 | contig 12407 bp, 9 predicted proteins | sample MGYA00514384_ERZ856578 | MGnify/ENA primary metagenome ERZ856578 (study PRJEB29103, sample SAMN06111958) | human gut metagenome | biome: human gut; feature: ankylosing spondylitis patient; material: healthy_person | host: Homo sapiens | place: China:Hangzhou...
ATTGTACTCCCACTGAGAAAGACTTGTTATTACTCACCACTTGCAGAAGTGGGAGTCTTCTCGACTGAGATAAAAAACTTTTGACTTCAATGTATGCCTGAAAATTGCTCCGTTACAAGGTAACTCTCACAATCCTGCAAATTTTCCTTGCTTTTCAGAAAAAAACTAGCCGTTTGGATAGTGTACAAAATACAGAAAAATTGCTATACTTTTTCTTGGGAAGAGGAACTTATAAACATAAAATGCAGGAAAACAGCAGAGAAAGCAGGGTGTTGCATTGGCAGAAAACAGCATGTGGGAAGAGATGATGCAAGGGGAGAAAATCTGCTATGTAAAACCCCGCCGTGCAATCAGGCGGCTGAAAGCGGCAGATGAAGAGAATATAACAGCGTATATTTATGGGGTCAGCGGTTGCGGCAAAACGGAACTGGTCATGCGATATCTGAAGAACCGGAAATATACGCTGTTTAACGCTGGTTTGGTAACAGTGGAGGAGCTGCGTGAGATCAAGGTTTCCAAGCAGCGGAAAACCGTGGTGATCAACAGTCTGCACGATATGGCGATGCAGAATGATACTGAGGAGATCCGGGAAGCGATCATCGAACTTGTGGAGCGTGAGGATGTGTGGCTGATTTTGAGCGGACGCTGTGCGGTACCGCCGTGGCTGACTGCTGTGCGGTATCGTGAAGTCTTCTATGTGATCGGTGAGCAGGAGCTGCTGTTTGATGAAGATCAGGCAGATCAGTATATTGCCATGACCGGGATGATCTTCAGTGAAGAACAGCTGGCAAAAGAAAAAGCATACTGCGTTGGTATGCCGATCGGCTGGAGCATCACAAATAGTGTCTATTGGCAGATGCGTATGGGGCAGGATGAAAAGGATGTCACGAAACCGTTTTCAGATGAAGAATACCGGACGATGGTGGGAGAGGCACTGAGCCAGATGTGGGATTATCTGGAATATCATGTCTATGACCGCTGGGAAATATCAATACAGGAATTTCTGATGGAAGTTGCAATTGTGGAAGATTTTACCGTATATATGGCGGAGATGATCACCGGACGCAATGATGTAGAATCGCTTCTTGGAAGGATTCAGTGGATCGGTAATTTCATGGATATTGTCCGAAACGGAAGTGAAACGGTCTACAAACTCAGAAATCAAATGCGGATCAGCATGATCCGGAGGCTGAGGCGAAAATACACAAAAGAGCAGATCCGTAAGCTTTACGAAAATGCAGGACTTTATTACCAGATCAGTAAGCAGCCGTTAAAGGCTCTTTCCATGTATCAACAGGTGAATAACACGGAAAGAATCGCCTCGGTGCTGATCGATAATGTTCGGATAGCACCAAACAATGCTTATTATTATGAACTGAAACCGTATTATCTTAAACTGCCGGAAGAAAAAATATGCAAAAGCCCGGAACTGATGTGTGGCATGAGTATGCTGCAGTCGTTGCTTTTAAATACCGAAGAGAGCGAACGCTGGTACCGGGAGCTTCAAAAATATGCAAAAGAACATACCGGAAGTGAACGGCGTTCGGCGAAAGGAAAGATCCTGTATCTGGATATCGGACTTCCGCATCGTGGCAGTGACCATATGGTAGAAATCCTGAAAAATGCATATTTGCTTCTTTTGGATAAAGAAGTAAAAATACAAGAGTTTTCCGTTACCAGCAACCAGGCATCTCAGATGAACGGCGGCAAGGATTTCTGTGAGTGGAGCAAGCGTGACCGGGAGCTTGCAGGAAGCATTGGCAAGATTGTGGAATTTGTACTTGGAAAATATGGTAAGGGGCTTGTAAATCTGGCACTTGCAGAAAGCTTTTTTGAAAAGGGCGGAGATAATTATGAAGTTGCGATGCTTGCAAATAAGGGAAGAATGCAGGCGGAGGCAGGAGGCAAGATCGAGCAGTGTTTTGTCGGAGACGGCATGCTTGCCTGGCTTCATATTATTACCGGAAAAGTAAAAGAAGCGGAGGAGCTTCTGACCAGATTCAAGGGTAAAGCACAGCAGGAAAATGCAGAAAGAATTCTGCCGAATATCGATACCTTTCTCGTTCGCTGTGCATTATATGATGCGGACAAAGCAGCGATTGCAAAATGGCTTGCCCAGGCACCGGATGAAGAACTGATATTCTCTATTTATGATCGTTTTCATTATATTACGAAAGTGCGTGTGTATCTGCAGAATGGCAGAAACGAGCAGGCTTATCATCTGCTTTTGAAATGTGCCTATTATGCAAAAGTGATGCAGCGTACCTACATTGATATAGAAGTGAAACTGCTTCTTGCGATCACGCAGTACCGCATGGGTGAGAAAAAATGGGATGAAACACTTGGCGAGGCACTGACAAAAGCAGAAGAATATCATTTTGTACGGATCATCACAAGAGAAGGTGCGGCTATCCGGCCTCTGCTTCAGGCAACATCCTGGAAGCCGTCGGAAGTAGAAAAAGATCTGGCACAAACCAGAAAGAACAAACAGTTCTGGGCAAAGGTTCAGGATGAGACAGAAAAAATGGCACGATTCTATCCGGCGTATTTAAAAGTGGGTGTGGAAGAAGTCACATTGAGTGATACAATGCTTCGAATCCTGAAACTGCAGGCAGATGGAATGTCAAAAGAAAAAATTGCGGCAGAGCTGAATATGACAACCGCTAATGTAAAATATCATACACAGCAGATCTACAAAAGACTCGGTGTTTCCAATAAGGCAGGAGCCGTGATGGAAGCGGGCAAACGAGGACTGATCTGAAAATGCAAAGAAAAGAAACCACAGCATTTACTGACTGAATCGGTCGGTGGTGCGTGGTTTTTTTATCTCAGTCGGAGAAGACTCCCACTTCTATAAATGGCGAGCAACAAATTTGTCTTAGTGGGAGTGCAATCTCCGACTAAGATAAACGCTCCGCGAGGATGCACAGCGATTCTGTTGGGTAAATGTCAGCAAAGCTGACCAGAATCGCGTGCCAAGTCTCACGTGCGTTCGACTTGAACTCAGTCGGAGAAGACTCCCGTTTCTATAAGTGGCGAGCAACAAATTTGACCCTGACATCATGGCAAATTTTGAATGCAAATTGAACGAATATGAATGGAAATGAACGCTTGTGAAAACTATACAAAAACAGAAAGGGAAATTTGTGAATTAGTATGATTGAAATTGAATGAATATGATTGTATAATACAATCATGAAACAGAGAGGCACACCAAAGTGCAAAAGAAAGAGGTAAGGCATATGATTTATACGGTAACATTTAATCCTTGTCTGGATTATATCGTAGGTGTGGAAGATTTTCAACTGGGAATGACAAACCGCACCTGTTCAGAGCAGATGTTTGCCGGTGGAAAGGGGATCAACGTCTCTATCGTTCTGAAAAATCTCGGCATTGAGAGTACGGCACTTGGATTTATCGACGGTTTCACCGGAGAGGAGATCCGCAGAAAAGTCGAGAAGATGGGCATTACATCCGAATTTATCCAGCTTGAGAATGGATTTTCTAGGATCAACATCAAACTCAAATCCATCGATGGAACGGAGATCAACGGCACAGGACCTTCGATCGGAAGTGAAGAACTTGAAAGATTGCTTAAGAAACTGGATACACTGAAAAAGGGAGATGTGCTGATCCTTGCAGGCAGCATCCCGGCAAGTCTTCCGGATTCTATTTACAGTGACATTATGGAACGTCTGGAAGAAAAAGAGGTCATGATCGTGGTGGATGCGACAAAAGACCTTCTGGTCAATGTACTGAAATACCATCCGTTCCTCATTAAACCAAACAATCATGAACTGGGCGATATCTTTGGAGTGGAGATCAGAGAGCGTGACCAGGTAGCACCATATGCGAAGAAGTTACAGGAGATGGGAGCAAGAAATGTTCTGGTTTCCATGGCAGGCAAAGGTGCAGTGCTTCTTGCTGAGGATGGCAGCGTATATGAAAGCCCGGCACCGAAAGGTAAACTGATCAATGCGGTTGGAGCCGGAGATTCCATGGTGGCTGGTTTTACTGCAGGTTATATGCAGAAAGGCAGCTATGAACATGCATTCAAAATGGGCGTTTCCACCGGAAGTGCCAGTGCATTTTCTGAGAATTTTGCCACAAAAGAAGAAGTAGAAGCGATTTATAAAACATTGTAAAGATGCCAGGGTCAAAAGCCTGAAACTACGATGTCGAAGTGAGGAACAATTCGTATGGCGTTTTTAAATTAGCTTCTTGTAGAAAATCTATCACAAAAAAGAAATGTAAGAAAGGAGAACTTATGAGGATCACAGAACTGCTGGATAAGCGAAGCATCAGGATCGACGGTGCTCCAAAATCCAAGAACGAAGCTCTCGACCAGATGGTCGAACTGATGGCAAAGAGTGGAAAAATCAATGACCTGGAAGCTTATCGCCAGGAAGTATACCGCCGTGAAGAGGAAGGAACGACAGGTGTCGGAGAGGGGATTGCGATCCCTCACGGAAAAGGTGCATTTGTAGATAAGCCGGGACTGGCAGCGATGGTTGTAAAGGACGGTGTAGATTACGATTCTCTTGATGGAGAGCCGGTACATCTGATCTTTCTGATTGCAGCACCGAATACCAAAGACAACGTACATCTGGACGTACTGAGCAAACTTTCTGTACTTCTGATGGATGAGGATTTTTCCAGAGCACTGCAGAATGCAAAGAGCCCGGAAGAATTTATGAAGATCGTCGATGAAGCAGATCAGGAAGCACCGGATCTGGATGAAAAACTGAAAGCAGATGAAGCGACCTCGGAAGATCAGTTCCGTATTCTGGCTGTCACAGCATGCCCGACCGGTATCGCACATACTTACATGGCAGCGGAAGGTCTGGAAAAGGCTGCAAAAGCGAAAGGATGTTTCATTAAAGTAGAGACAAGAGGTTCTGGCGGAGCGAAAAATGTGCTGACTGCGGAAGAGATCAAAAATGCAGACTGCATCATCGTGGCAGCAGACACAAAAGTTCCGATGGATCGATTCAATGGTAAAAAGCTGATCGAAGTTCAGGTTTCTGACGGTATCAGCAAAGCGGATAAACTGATAGAGCAGGCAATGTCCGGAAATGTACCGGTTTATACTGCATCGGAAAATGCAGAAGTTTCCGAGAAAAAAGCAGGAGGCTCCAAAGGCCATCAGATTTATATGCAGTTGATGAATGGTGTTTCACACATGCTGCCATTCGTCGTAGGCGGCGGTATTTTGATCGCTCTTGCATTCCTGATCGATGGACTTTGTGTAGATATGACATCATTGACAGCAGAAGCACGACAGAGTTTCGGTTCGATCACACCGGTGGCGGCAACACTGAAATCCATAGGAGATCTTGCATTTGGATTTATGCTTCCGGTTCTGGCAGGATTTATTGCTATGAGCATTGCAGACAGACCTGGTCTGGCAGTCGGATTTGTGGGTGGTGCAATTGCAGCAAACGGCAAGTCTGGTTTCCTCGGTGCATTAGTAGCAGGTTTTCTGGCAGGCTATCTTATCCTTCTCTTAAAAAAATTGTTCGAAAAACTTCCGGAAGCACTGGAAAAAATTGCCCCAGTCCTTCTCTATCCGGTATTCGGCATTCTGATCGTGGGACTTGTTATGACGTTTGTCGTAGAGCCTCCAATCGGAGCATTGAACACGGCACTGAACACAGCTCTTACAAACATGAGTGGTTCCAGTAAGGTTCTTCTTGGTATCATCGTAGCAGGTATGATGGCAGTTGACATGGGTGGCCCGTTCAACAAAGCGGCCTATGTATTTGGAACGGCATCCATCGCAGCAGGAAATTACGGAATCATGGCAGCAGTTATGATCGGTGGTATGGTTCCTCCGTGTGCGATCGCTCTGGCATCTCTTCTGTTTAAAGATAAATTTACAAAAACAGAAAGAGAATCCGCTCCGACAAACTTTATCATGGGACTTGCATTTATCACAGAAGGTGCGATTCCGTTTGCAGCATCCGATCCGCTGCATGTCATCCCAGCATGCGTGATAGGTTCCGGACTTGCAGGAGCACTTTCCATGGCATTCAACTGTACGCTGATGGCACCGCACGGTGGAATCTTCGTGTTCCCTGTAGTCGGCAATCCGCTGATGTACCTGGCTGCACTGGCAGTAGGAACCGTAGTCGGAGCACTGATGCTCGGTGTGCTTAAGAAAAAAATAGCCGAGTAAACCAAAACTTCATCATAGAACTTTTCCTCAGAAAAACCGCAGTGACTTTAAAGTTGTAAAGCACTGCGGTTTTGCTTTACTTTCTTATCTGCTATGAGCTATAATAAAAGGCGTCAAGGGATGTAACTATATGATTTTTTTGCAGCATGAAAAGGGGTGGGATAATATGCTTACTAAAACACGACAGAAAGAGATCTTGAAACTTCTGGAAAACAGAGGCAGCGTGACACTTCAGGAGTTAAAAGATCATTTAAATACTTCAGAATCTACGATCCGTCGAGATCTGAATACGTTGGATGCACAGGGAAAGCTGGTCAAGGTTTTCGGTGGGGCAGTTGCAGCTGACAACATGAGCATACGCGACGAGCAGGTGTCACGAAGAGAAGAAAAGAATTTAGAAGAAAAAAGACTGATTGCACGTTATGCGGCATCGCTGATACAGGATGATGATTTCGTGTATCTCGATGCCGGAACGACAACCGGATGTATGCTCGATTATATTTCCGATACGACAACGGCAGTTTTTGTGACGAATGCACCGTCACATGCACAGAAACTGGCACGCAAAGGAATGGAAGTCATCCTGATCGGCGGCAGACTCAAACAGTCTACCGAGGCAGTTGTCGGAGAAGAGGCATGCAGACAGATTGAAAAATTTAATTTCAGTCTTGGTTTCCTGGGCAGCAACGGCGTTTCCGAACGCTCCGGATTTTCGACACCGGATCAGGACGAAGCGATGGTCAAAAAAAGAGCAATCGAACGCATCCACCGGTGCTTTGTTCTCTGTGATCACACGAAATTTTACAAAGTCAGCCCGATCAGCTTTGCAAAATTAGAAGATGCCGTCGTACTGACAGATTCTGCACCGCAGGGCAATTTTCAGGAGATGCCGAACATCGTGGAAATTTCCGAAGATGAGTAGATAGAAATACCAAAAACGGCAAAACTGTAAAAAGTGAAAAGGATGCCGGGAGTGCCTTGAAACAGAGCAATCAGCAGGCATCAAATAAAAGATGGAAAATAAAGGAGGAAGAAAACATGGGATGGTTGATATTGATCGTACTTCTTTTGATCGTGTTGATACTTTTGCTTTCCTGCGTGAAGATTGTGCCGCAGGCAACCGCAATGGTTGTGGAACGTCTTGGCGGATACCGTGCGACCTGGTCGGTCGGACTTCATGTGAAAGCACCGTTTATTGACCGTGTTGCAAAGAAAGTCATTTTAAAAGAGCAGGTGGTAGATTTTGCACCGCAGCCGGTTATCACAAAGGATAACGTAACCATGCGGATCGATACGGTTGTATTTTTCCAGATCACAGATCCGAAGCTGTTTGCATACGGCGTGGAGAATCCGATCATGGCAATCGAAAATCTGACTGCAACGACACTGCGAAATATCATCGGTGATCTGGAGCTGGATCAGACCCTGACATCCAGAGAGACAATCAACACGAAAATGCGTGCGTCGCTTGATATTGCCACGGATCCATGGGGCATTAAAGTCAACCGTGTGGAGCTGAAAAACATCATTCCGCCTGCTGCAATCCAGGATGCGATGGAGAAGCAGATGAAAGCAGAGCGTGAGCGAAGAGAAGCGATCCTGCGTGCAGAAGGTGAGAAAAAATCTACCGTGCTTGTGGCAGAAGGCAAAAAGGAATCTGCAATCCTGGATGCAGAGGCAGAAAAAACCGCAGCAATCCTGCGAGCAGAAGCACAGAAGGAAAAGATGATCCGCGAAGCCGAAGGTCAGGCAGAAGCGATCCTGAAGGTTCAGAAAGCAAATGCGGACGGTCTGCGTTTCTTAAAAGATGCAGGGGCAGATGAAACCGTTCTGGCACTGAAGAGCTTTGAAGCACTGACAAAAGTGGCAGACGGCAAAGCAACCAAGATCATCATACCATCGGAACTGCAGAATGTTGCCGGCACATTGACAGCACTTGCAGAGACTGTAAAAACCGAGAAAAAAGAAACAGCAGATCCGGTTTAAAAACGAATATGGAGGATAAAAAAATGGATTTAAAAGGACGCAATTTTCTGACTTTAAAAGATTTCACGGCAGAGGAAATCATTTATCTGGTCGATCTGGCAGCAGAACTGAAAGAAAAAAAGAAAAAAGGAATCCCGGTTGACACCTTAAGAGGAAAAAATGTGGCTCTGATCTTCGAAAAGACCAGCACGAGAACACGCTGTGCATTTGAAGTGGCAGCACATGACCTTGGCATGGGAACGACTTATCTGGATCCTTCAGGTTCTCAGATCGGCAAAAAAGAGAGCATCCGCGACACCGCACGCGTACTGGGCAGAATGTTCGAAGGTATCGAGTATCGTGGATTTGGACAGGAAATTGTGGAAGAACTGGCAAAATATGCAGGGGTTCCGGTATGGAACGGCCTGACGAACGAATACCACCCGACACAGATGCTTGCTGATATGCTGACGATCCGTGAACACCTCGGACATCTGAAAGACGTGAAACTGGTATACATGGGCGATGCACGTTACAACATGGGTAATTCTCTGATGATCGCATGTGCAAAACTCGGTATGCATTTCGTAGCATGTGCACCGGAAAAATATTTTCCGAACGCAGCACTGGTTGAGGAATGCCAGGACTATGCAAAAGAGAGCGGCGGAAGCATCACACTGACCGAAGATGTCAAGGCCGGAACCAAAGATGCAGACGTTATCTACACCGATGTATGGGTTTCCATGGGTGAGCCGGATGAAGTCTGGGAAGAGCGTATCCGCGAATTAACTCCATATAAAGTAACAAAAGAAGTGATGGAAAACGCAGGAGAGAAAGCTATTTTCCTGCATTGCCTGCCGGCATTTCATGACTGGGAGACAAAGATCGGAAAAGAAATGGGCGAACGTTTCAACCTCAAAGAAATGGAAGTTACCGATGAAGTATTTGAGTCTGAACAGTCCGTTGTATTTGACGAGGCGGAAAACAGAATGCACACCATAAAAGCAGTTATGGCGGCAACACTTGGAGCATAAAATTTTATGTCAAGAAAAGAAGAAAAATGGATCAAACGGCTGGAGATCTTAGGAGCCTCCGCCGCTGTGATCGTGATCGTATCCGCAGTCGGGACCTTTTTGCTGGATCGTATTACCATGCAGCTGATGGCACTGGCTGTCGGATGCGGAAGCATAGTCAATGTGGTACTTATGGTGCTTTGTTATTATAAAAAGAAGACCGTACCGAGCATTATTTTTATGATTTTTGCACTGCTTCTCATAGCAACTTTTATTATGCAGATCATGGCTATGTAAAAATGCCAGGGTGGACATAAAAGTGGAGCGTAAGCTTCACGATATGCGAATAGTGGAGTGTTATGTGCCAATGGCACATGTTTAACACTGACCGAAGCGGATCGTAGAAAGAATTGTGAGAGTACGAAGTACGGAACAATTCGTATGGCATTTCAGTGTAACTGTGGAAATACAAAGCAGTTTTAAACAGAGGTAAAAGAACATGAAAAGTAAAATACTGAATCGTCTGCGTGGTGCAGAAGAATTTGTTTCCGGACAGCAGCTCTGTGAAGAGTTCGGCGTATCCAGAACGGCAGTATGGAAAGCAATCAATCAGCTTAAAGAAGAAGGCTATGAGATCGAGGCGGTACACAATAAGGGGTATCGCCTTTTAGGATGTCCGGATATTATTTCTGCAGAAGAAGTAAAAAGCAGACTTCATACAGACTGGGCGGGCTGTGAAGTGAAATATTTTGATACACTTGATTCCACCAATATCTGTGCCAAAAGAATGGCAGAAGAAGGAGCACCGAACGGAACGCTGGTGATCGCAGATGAACAGACAGCAGGCCGTGGAAGATGCGGGAGAGCCTGGGAGACGCCGAAAGGCACGGCGATCGCCATGACACTTCTGATGCGTCCGAATCTCCGCCCGGAAAAAGCAAGTATGCTGACTCTGGTGATGGGTATGGCAGTAACAAGGGCAGTCAACGAACTTTACAGTCTGAACTGCCAGATCAAGTGGCCAAATGATGTGGTCTGGGAAGGAAAAAAAATCTGCGGTATTCTGGTAGAAATGAGTGCTGAAATGAATGCGATTCATTACCTGGTTATCGGATGCGGTATCAACGCAAATATGACAGAGTTCCAGGAAGAACTGAAAGAAAAGGCCATTTCCCTGCGAATGATCACCGGAGATGAAGTGGATCGTGCACAGATCATACAGCGGTCTCTGGAATGGCTGGAAAAATATTATCAAAAATTTGAAGAGACGAGCGATATGTCCGGACTGATGGAAGAATATAACCAGATGCTGGTGAACAGAGGAAGTGAAGTCTGCGTGCTTGACCCGTGCGGCGAATACCGCGGAAAAGCACTTGGCATCAACGATGCCGGGGAACTGCGGGTGGAAAAAGAAGATGGAACGACAGAAAATGTCTATGCCGGAGAAGTATCCGTACGCGGCGTGTATGGATACGTGTGAATTACTTTGCAGCGGGCAATTTGCTGGTATCAACAGTAAGAATGCCAGAGGCATTCCTGAACATCGCATGAAACAGAAAGAAGAAAGGAACAACGTCATGAAAAAAGCAAACGAGACAGTCGTTCTGTGCGGAGCGAGTGCCTACGAAGAAAAATATTATCTGAATCCGCAGTTCTCCAAACTGCCGGAGCACATCCGTCAGGAACTGCAGATCATGTGTGTACTGTATACACAGAAAGTAGGCGGAATCCTGATGCTGGAATTTACGCCGGAAGGTCATCTGGAATTTAAGACCGAAGCGAAAGAAAACGACTTCTTCTATGACGAGATCGGAAGCGTACTGGAGATCAAAAAACTTCAGAATGAGAAACGAGAACTGATGGAAGCACTGGAAATGTTTTATCGCGTAGTATTTTTGGGTGAGGAATTCGATTACGATGAAGATTAAGATAGGAAATGTGGAGATTGCAAATCCGTGTGTGCTGGCACCGATGGCGGGCGTTACGGACCTGCCGTTCCGGCTGCTGTGCAAAGAACAGGGAGTCGGGCTTCTGAGTATGGAAATGGTCAGTGCGAAAGCGATTTCCTTTCATAATAAAAATACGCTGGATTTGATGCAGATCGCAGAGGGAGAAAATCCGATCGCTCTGCAGATCTTCGGTTCCGATCCGGAGATCATGGCACAGTCCGCCGCCGAGATTGAAGAGCGGCCGTTTGATATTCTCGATATCAATATGGGCTGTCCGGTGCCGAAAGTAGTCAATAACGGCGAAGGTTCCGCACTGATGAAGAATCCAAAACTGGCGGGAGAGATCGTGGAGAGGGTTTCCAGGGCAGTAAAAAAGCCGGTGACGGTAAAGATCCGCAAAGGATTTCAGGAGTCCAGTGTCAATGCCGTAGAGATGGCAAAGATTCTTGAGGCATCTGGGGCAGCAGCGATCGCCGTACATGGAAGAACGAGAGAACAGTATTATTCCGGAGAAGCAGACTGGGATATCATCCGGCAGGTCAAAGAAGCCGTTTCCATTCCGGTGATCGGAAACGGGGATATCACCTGTGCAAAAGATGCTGCGGATATGATCGAACAGACCGGATGTGATGGCGTGATGATCGGAAGAGCCTCCCGCGGAAATCCATGGATTTTCCGTCAGGTGAGCGAATATCTGGAAAATGGAAAAACTATTGAGCCGCCGACGATTACAGAAGTCAAAAAAATGATGCTGCGTCATGCAAAACTGCAGCTGCAGTACCGTGGAGAATACACCGGAATCCGTGAGATGCGAAAACATGTTGCATGGTACACCGCAGGATTTCCGCATTCGGCAAAACTGAGGAAAAGAGTGAATGAAGTCGAATCCATGGAAGCCCTGGAAGAACTTCTGCAAAGCTGGGAGTGAGATAAACGCTTTGCAGTTCGTCTTGAAAACAGTTCAGCCCGGGAGCTTAAACGGACGACAATATTTTTCGTAAGGCTGAACTGTTGTAAAAAACGCAGAAAACAAGGGCAGATTGCTTGACAAGGCACAAAACGCAAGGTATAATTTTTGATTACAAGATAGCTGCAAAAAGTGGCTATCTTGTTTCACGAATGTATATTATGATATTGGGGTCAAAAGGTCTTTTGCCCCCAACAAGATGCCTGCGAATTGCTCCGTTACAAAGTAACTCTCGCAATTCTATAAACATTCGGAATCCGCATATTTACTGCGTAAATAGCTACTTCCTCATGTTTAGCGGGTCCCAAGTTCAAATGTCTTATCTTGCAAGCAAG
>ERZ856578.6960-NODE-6960-length-12358-cov-65.478544_pt1 | contig 12358 bp, 8 predicted proteins | sample MGYA00514384_ERZ856578 | MGnify/ENA primary metagenome ERZ856578 (study PRJEB29103, sample SAMN06111958) | human gut metagenome | biome: human gut; feature: ankylosing spondylitis patient; material: healthy_person | host: Homo sapiens | place: China:Hangzhou...
CTGACAATTATGACCACCCAATTTATGAGGGCGGTGTACAGCTAATAGATATGGTATATTTGCAAAGACATATATAACTTCGCGTTTGTTGAATGATGTTCAACAATGCACACCCCAGTGGGGTGTGCAAGCGATAGAACGGTCTTGCGATAGCAAGATGGAGGGGCTGCGCCCCGACAAGTTCGCGTTTGCGCTAGCAGCAAACACCCCAAAATCCTGCACCACCATGTTACCGGGAGGATTTTTCCATGATATATCTGGATAATGCTGCCACCACGCGCCCCTGCCCCGCTGCGCTGGATGCCATGCGCACCGCGCTGGAGGATGCCTGGGGCAATCCGTCCGCGTTGTACCGCCCCGGCCAGCAGGCTCGCAAGCTGGTGGAGGGCGCCCGCCGCACGGTGGCCCGCGTACTGCACGCCGCGCGCCCGGCGGAAATCACCTTTACCAGCGGCGGCACCGAATCCGACGTACAGGCTTTATACACCGGTGCCGCCCTGGGCGCTGCCGCAGGCAAACGGCACATCATTTCCACCCAGATCGAGCACCACGCCGTGCTGCATACTTTACAGGCGCTGCAGACGCAGGGTTTCACTGTAACCTTGCTGCCGCCGAGCGCCGCCGGGCTTATCACCCCGCAGCAGCTGGCGGACGCCTTGCAGCCGGACACCTGCCTGGTCAGCATCATGTTTGCCAACAACGAAATCGGCACCGTGCAGTCCATTGCGGAACTTGGCGCCCTCTGCCGGGAGCGCGGCGTGCTGTTCCACACTGACGCTGTACAGGCTGCCGGGCACCTGGCCATTGATGTGCAGACCACGAACATTGACCTGCTCAGCCTTTCCGGCCACAAGTTCCACGGGCCAAAGGGAGCCGGTGCGCTATATACCCGGCGCGGTATTGCCTTGCAGAATGTGCTGTACGGCGGCGGCCAGGAGCGCGGCCACCGCGCGGGCACTGAGAACGTACCCGCCATCGCGGGCCTTGCTGCGGCACTGGCCCAGGCGGATGCTAACCTGCCCGCCAACACAGCCCGCTGCCTGGATTTGCGACAGCGCCTGACGGAGCGGCTGCTGGCCATTCCCGGCACCCATCTGAACGGTGATGCGGCCCAGCGCCTGCCCGGCAATGTGAACATTACCTTTGACGGCGTGGAGGCCGAAACCCTGTTGCTGCTTTTGGACGAAGCCGGGATCTGCGCTTCCGCGGGCTCTGCCTGTTCCGCCGGTGCGGTGGAACCCAGCCATGTACTGCTGGCCCTTGGCCTGACTCCCGCCCAAGCCAAAAGCACCCTGCGGCTGACGCTGGATGCCGCCAACACGGCGGAAGAAATCGACACCGCTGCCGCTGTGATCACCGCCTACGTACAGCGCCTGCGCGATGGCGTGCGGTAAGGCGTTTGCCCTATTTTCGAGGTGAGATGTCCGGCAGGGCCAGTCTACGGGACGATGCAAGCATTGACCCCTACAGATTGATTTTTAAGGCAATACCGCATAATTCTAAGTGCCGATACGGCGAGCGAGGTGCGGCAGCTGCTAAGCCAAAAGCGCAGATAATACTGGATGCTGCAAAGGTGAGCGCCGCCAGTGGCGGAAACAGCGAACCGAAGCAGGGGCAGCGGTCGCAGAGTGCGAGGGGCTTTTGCCCCCGAAGCACGATGTGGGTACCGCAACCCGACATTATCGAGCATTTTGGCAACGCAGATGCCGTGCCGCAGCTGCCGGATCGGTGCTTAAGCCGCAAGGCGGGAATTGTGCGGTCTTGCCTTAAATTCAGCGGAATAAACCATTCCCCTGTCGTGCGTTTGGCTTTCTAGCCACATACTTTCATTGGCCGCCCGTCAACCTAATGCAATCCCCCCTGCATTGCGAAATTTGCCGCTCACACAACATCTGAACCATCCACCAACAGCATCCGAACTTTTATACGTCTGTACAAAATATTTTGTACAGCTGTCTGATTTTAAGGGCAATACCGCATAATTCTAAGTGCCGATACGGCGAGCGAGGTGCGGCAGATGCCAAGCCAAAAGCGCAGATAATACTGGATGTCTTATCGAGCATTTTGGCAACGCAGATGCCGTGCCGCAGCCGCCGGAGCGGTGCTTAAGCCGCAAGGCGGGAATTGTGCGGTGTTGCCCATAATTTTATTGCTCATATTCCCCAAGCCGCACGCTGATGTGCGGCTGTTTTTTTACCTTTTTGTAAATATTTGCTCAAATATTTGACATTTTTTTTTATTGTGTTAAAATTATGTGTATTCACGATTGCTTACCACCCAACCATGTTGCATCCTAGCGCTGTTTTTTGCCGCCGGGCGCTGCCGCATAGAAAGAGGTTTTTCCGCATGATTCGTATTCTGACTGATTCCGCTTCCGATCTGACCGCGACCGACAGTGCCCGTCCCGGCGTGTACACTGTGCCCCTGTCCGTTACCTTTGCCGATGGCACCGGCGGGCTGGACGGTGTGGAGCTGACGGCTGATGAATTTTATGCACATTTGAAAGTGGACAAGGTTCCCCCCCGCACCAGCCAGCCCAGCCCCCAATCCTTTATGACAATTTTTGAGGATGCCAAGGAGAACGGTGATCAGGTAATTGCCATTTTGATCAGTTCTAACCTGTCCGGCACCTATCAGTGCGCGCGGCTGGCAGCGGAAAGCTGCGATTTTGAGGATGTCTTTTTTGTGGATTCCCGCACGGCATCCCAGGGCGAGGGCATCCTGGTTCGCGAAGCGCTGCGCCTGCGCGACGAGGAGCACCTGCCCGCGCATGCGATTGTCGCTGAGCTGGAACAGCTCAAGCAGCGCATCCGCGTTCTGGCCGTAGTGGACAGCCTGAAGCACCTGCACAAGGGCGGGCGTTTGCCCGCCGCGGTGGCGCTGGTGGGCGGTGCCCTGGGTGTCAAGCCGGTGCTTTCGGTCGTGGATGGGCAGATCAAGCTGGCGGACACGGCCCGCGGCCGCCCCGGCGCGTTTGTGGCAATGTTTAAGAACATTGAAAAGATGGGCGGCGTGGACCCTCGGTACGGGTACGTTCTGCTGTATTCGGACGAAAAAGGTGTACTGGCCCCCCTCCACCATTACATGCACGAAAACCTGCACATGACCGGCGGGCACGTTGCCCGCCTTGGCCCCGTCATTGCTTCTCACGCCGGCCCCGGCTGCGCAGGCCTGGTGTTTGTGACAAAAGAGTAAGGGCAATACCGCACAATTCCCGCCTGACGGCTTAAGCACCGCTCCGGCGGCTGCGGCACGGCATCTGCGTTGCCAAAATGCTCGATAAGACATCCAGTATTATCTGCGCTTTTGGCTTAGCATCTGCCGCACCTCGCTCGCCGTATCGGCACTTAGAATTATGCGGTATTGCCTAAGATTTATACGGGGGATTTTGTTCCTTCTTTGAAAAGAAGGGAACCGAAGAAACTTTAATACAATATTATATTAAATTATAATTTAGGCAGCTGCCCAAGAGTTTTATGAGCAGCTGTCTTTTTATTGTTTGCTGCTCTTTTTGTTCTGCTCCGTAGGGAACGGTCTTGACCGTTCCGAAACCTATATACAATATCCCACAGACCCCAAATATGGCAAGTATCCGGAACATTTTATAACGGGATGTTTTCTTTAAAACGTTCTCGTGCCTATACCTTAACCGCCCTCTTTTTTCCCCACCAACACCAAAAGCCCCACCAAACAGCCACATCAATGGCCGCCCGGCGGGGCTTTCAACTTTAGGCAATACCGCATAATTCTAAGTGCCGATACGGCGAGCGAGGTGCGGCAGATGCTAAGCCAAAAGCGCAGATAATACTTTGTGTATTATCGAGCATTTTGGCAACGCAGATGCCGTGCCGCAGCCGCCGGAGCGGTGCTTAAGCCGTAAGGCGGGAATTGTGCGGTGTTGCCTTTAATATTTACTCTGTCAACGTCAATGCAATGGACAGGTCCTTCAACTGCTGCGGGTCAACAATATCCGGTGCGCCGGACATCGGCTCGCCTGCGTTCTGCACCTTCGGGAATGCGATGACATCGCGGATGGAATCCTTCTTCAGCATCAGCATTACCATGCGGTCCAGGCCGTAAGCCATGCCGCCGTGCGGGGGTGCGCCGAACTTGTAGGCATCCATCAGGAAACCAAAGCTCTCGCGAGCCTTTTCCTCGGTAAAGCCCAGGGCCTTGAACATGCGGTCCTGCAAAGCGGGGTCATTGATACGCATAGAACCGCCGCCCATCTCAACGCCGTTCAGTACAATATCGTATGCCACGGCATGGCAGGCACCGGGGTCGGTTTCCACCTTGTCAATATCCTCTGCCTTGGGCAGGGTGAACGGATGATGCATGGCCATCCAGCGGCCCTCCTGCTCGCTGTACTCAAACAGCGGGAAGTCCACCACCCACAGGAAGTTGAACTTGTCGGGGTCGATCAGACCGTACTTGCGGCCGATTTCCAAACGAACCTGGCCCAGCGCGGTGCAGGCCTTGACCCAGTCAGCATCGCTGACGATCAGCAGCACGTCGCCGGTTTCCAGCTCCATCGCCTTGTACAGGGCTGCCTTTTCCTCTTCGGTCAGGAACTTTTCAAAGCTGGAAGAAGTGCCTTCCTCGGTCAGGCGGCTGAATGCCAGGCCCTTAGCGCCATAAGTCTTGGCAACCTCGCCCAGTTTGTCAATGTGCTTGCGGGTCAGCTTGCCAGCCAGGCCCTTGGCATTGATGGCGCGGATGCTGCCGCCCTGCTCCAACACTGCGGCAAAGGGCTTAAACTCGGTGCCATCAAAAATGTCGGTCACATCCACAATTTCCAGGCCAAAGCGGGTATCCGGTTTATCGGAGCCAAAACGGCCCATAGCCTCGTCCCACGGCATACGCACGAACGGGGTCTGCACATCCACGCCCAGCATCTCTTTCCACAGGCGCTTGATCAGACCTTCGTTGATGGTCATGATATCGTCCTCATTGACAAAGGACATTTCCTCGTCCACCTGGGTGAACTCCGGCTGGCGGTCAGCGCGCAGGTCCTCATCGCGGTAGCAGCGGGCGATCTGGAAGTAGCGGTCAAAGCCGGACAGCATCAAAATCTGCTTGTACAGCTGCGGGCTCTGCGGCAGGGCGTAGAAATGGCCGGGCTGCACACGGCTGGGCACCAGATAGTCACGGGCACCTTCCGGCGTGGACTTGATCAGGGTCGGGGTTTCAATCTCAGTAAAGTGGTTATCGCAGAAATAGCTGCGGATGATCTGCATGATCTTGCTGCGCAGCACAATGGGCTCGTGCATCGAAGGACGGCGCAGATCCAGGTAGCGGTAACGCAGGCGCAGGTCATCGTTGACGTTGATATCATCGCGGATCTCGAACGGCGGGGTCTGGGCTTCACTCAGAATGCGCAGTTCGCTGACATACAGCTCCACATCGCCAGTGGCGATCTTGGTGGTCTTGGCGGCGCGCTCACGCAGCAGGCCGCGGCAGATCACAACATACTCGCTTTTCAGGCTTTCTGCTTTAGCAAAAACGTCTTTCGGCGTATCCTCATCAAAAACAAGCTGCAAAATACCGGTTGTATCGCGCAGGTCGGCAAAAATAATACCGCCTTTGTCGCGTGCACGGGCGATGGAACCGCAAACGGTCATCTCCTGGCCAACGTTTGACATACTCACTTCGCCGCAATAGTTGGTACGGCGCAGGCTGCCCATCGTTTCCATAGGTAACTCCCCTTTTCTGTTAAGTGACAATTTATTATACAGCGGTTTGCACTGTTTTGCAAGGAACCCCCGCATTTTTCCCCGAAAATACGCATTTTGCCTTGTTCTGCGCCTTTCCTGCCCCGCTGCAGCTTCTAACTCCTAACTCTGTTCTCCCAGTTCCAGCCGTTTGAACCCTTCGCCTTCCACCTCGTTCGCCTGCAGCATCACGATAAAACTGCCGGGGTCAATGCGCTTGGTTTCGCGGTTGATGATATACAGCTGCTTGGAGCTGCAGGCACACAGCACCACATCGCGCCCATCCTGGGAATAGCCGCCGTAACCTTTCAATATCGTAGAACCGCGGTCCACTTTTTCGCCGATCATCCTGCACACGGCGGGGCCGTCGCTCGTCACAATCAAAGCCATCATACAGGCGTTGAAACCGAACATCATCCGGTTGATGATGTAAGAGCTCAAAAAATTGAAGATCAGGCCGTAAATGATGGAATCCACATCATGGAACACCAGCCCGTTTGCAAGGATGACCGCCAGCGCTGCCGCAAAGGTCAGGTTGCCGAACGGCATGTGCGGGTGGCGGGATTTGATGGCCATGGTGATAAAATCCAGGCCGCCGGTGCTGGAGTTCTGCATATAAATCAGCGCATCCCCCACGCCGCTGATCACACCGCCGCAGATGGTGGCCAGCATGCGGTCCCCCTGGTACACCGGCAGCGCAGCCAGCACATAGTCCGTAAAAATGGCAAACAGCACCATGCACCGCACGCTGCGGAAAAAGAAATCCTTGCCCAGGTACTTGAAGCAGATCAGCACAATGGGGATGTTCATAATAATGTTGGTCACACCAATGGGCAGACCAAACAGGCGGAACAAAATGGCACCGATACCGGCCACACCGGTTACCGGCACCCCGGCCGCCACAGCAAAGCTGTACAGGCCAAGGGCCGAAACAAAACAGCCGATGACCTCCAGCGCCAGGTTTTTCCAGCGGGAATCCGTCATATCCTATCTCCTGCTTCCGCAGCTTGTGCGGGTATATTTGTGGGGGCAGCGGGCATTATTTGCCGCCCTTCTTGCGGTGGTAAGCAGACTTTTCGTCCTTCTGCTTCTGGGTCTGTGCCTGGGTGTTCTGCAGCTGGCGGCTGATCAGCACGGCTGCCACAATGCCGGCGCACACCACGGCAATGCCCACCGCCACATACAGCGGCAGTTTGCTGCTGGTTTGGGCGGCCTGTTCCTGGCGCTGCACCTGCTCCGGGTCCGGGGTCGGCTTTTCGGTCGGCTCCGGCGTGGCGGTGGGTTCCAGGGTGGGCATGGGGGTTGCTTCCGCCTGGGCGGCGGTGGGGTCTTTCAGGGTAGCCTTCGTGGTCGGGTGCGGCATGGCTGCAGCCGGGCGCTGAGTTGCCGTTGCCGCCGCGGGGGCCGATGTGGCGGCAGCAGCGGGGGGCTCGTCACTGGTATTGTTTTCTTCCTCCTGCTGCGGGGCCGCGGTAATGGCCGGGGTGGCTGTAGGCATCACCACAATATCCGGCGCGGGGTACACCTGCGGGGTACCGGTGGGCGGCAGCGTTGCTGCACTTTCCGGTGTGGAGGAACCGCCCGGCGTGGGGGCCGGGGTCGGGGTTGCCGTTTCCGGGGTGGCCGTGGGGGCAGTTTCCGGCGTAGCGCTTTCACCTGTTGCGGTTTCCGCCGTTGCCGCCTGGCTCAAAGGTTCCTCTCCGCTGAAAAACCGCAGAATATCCCCCAGCACCGGGATGTCCAGCAGCGTTTCCACAAAGCTGGTCCGTGGGGTCTGACGGGTGCTTTCCGCATAGGCGGGCGCTGCTGTTGCCACACACAGGCAAAGCGCCGCACACAATGCCAGCATACGCATGTTTGTTTGCTTCATGTAAGTGTTCCCCTTTTTTAGGCAATACCGCATAATTCTAAGTGCCGATACGGCGAGCGAGGTGCGGCAGATGCTAAGCCAAAAGCGCAGATAATACTGGATGTCTTATCGAGCATTTTGGCAACGCAGATGCCGTGCCGCAGCTGCCGGAGCGGTGCTTAAGCCGCAAGGCGGGAATTGTGCGGTGTTGCCTTTACATCTTTGGCTGTTCTGTAAAATCAAAAAAGCCGGGGCGTGCCGGTTTTGAACCCGAACTGCTCCGGCTTTGGTGCCCGATGATTACTTTACGGTCTTTTTGATTTTGGATGCGCTGTAGGTCTTCATCACGCTGGCGGAAAGGTTATTTTCCATCTCGGCGCCCTCTGCATAGAACTCGTCCTGCAAAGCATCGCTCTTCATAGCGTCCAGCAGATTATAGCGGCTCACAAAATCATCCACCGTGCCCTGCTCCATGGGGTCCAGGCTGCGCACGATCATGTAGCTCATGCCAAGGTCGGCCACCGTCCAGTTGCCGGTACCGGCTGCTTTTACCGCATCGGTAATGCTGTTGCCGCCGTCATTGGTGTTGTAGCTGGACAGGTCCGAAGGCGTAAACAGACCGCTGCCGGTGTAATACAGTGCCTGGGTTGCTTCCACGCTGCTGCCCAGTGCGGTAAAGGCCTGCGGCACATAGGTCATTGCCGCACTGTACAGGGCAGATTCGCTGGTAGCCGCGGCCAAGTCATCACGGCACTGGTTGGCCAGGGCTTCAATCTCGGCTTTCTGGTCGTCGCTGGCAAAGGTATAAGTGCTCTGGTCAAATAGCGGCAGCTGGACCAGCTCCAGGTAGTAGCAATCGTTGTTGATGTAATCGGCATATTCCTGCTCGGTGACCGGGCTGCTGCCGTTTTCGCCGTAGATCAGCTCCAGGCAGGCATCTGCCTTTTTGCTGTTCAGCTGGTACTTTTCCAAGGTTGCCTTGGAAATGCCGTTTGCTGCGTACAGATCGCTGTTATTCTCCCACTGGGTATCGGCGGTCTTGGCGGCTTCGGCGGTAGCGGCTTCGTCCAGTGTGCCGCCCAGCTCGTCAAACTTCTTTTCCACAGCTGCGTAATACTGCAGGCTGCGCAGGGTCAGGCGGGCAACGTAATCTGCGCCGTCGGTGGTAACTTCCTCGCCGTTAATGGTGCCGGTGCACTCAGCTTTCAGCACGGCTTTCACGTTGCTGGCGGTTTCGCCGGTGGCAAGCTTTGCTGCGCCGGAAGCGGTGTTGTAGGCGTTATACTGGGCCAGCAGGTAGATGCCGGCCGGGATATCAACGCCGCCAATGCTGCCCACGCTGGCCGGGGTGGACATGGCACAGCCCGTTACGCCCAGCAGCAGCATGACTGCCAGAGCCAGACTGATGAATTTTTGTTTCATGTTGTGGGGTCTCCTTACTATACTTTCAATTTGCCGCGCGGGCACCACCCGCAAATGGCAATGTAAAAACATTATACCGCGTTTGACCGCCCATTGCAAGCACGGTGTGGGGGCAAAATCGCCCGCCAAGCAACAAAAAAACAGGGCAGCCGTCCCAAAATGGCCAACCGCCCTGTTCTGTTTTTCCTTATTCCTGCCTCCGGGGCCGAAAGCCAGCCCGCCGGGCAGCTGAATTTACTGGCGCAGTGCCTGGATCACACAGTCCAGGTCATGTTCGTCCTCACAGACGATCTTGACCGGATGGCTGTAGTCCAGACTCATCATACCGAGAATGCTCTTTGCATCAGCAATGCTGCCCTTCATGTCATGCACGCCGACCTCATTGTAGCACTTGGCAGCGGCAGACACGATTCCCTGTACTTCTGCGAAGTTGGAAACCTTGACTTGTCTTACCATAATAATGACCTCCATAAATAAAACCCGGCACAGGCCATCATGCCTGCGCGGTAAGGGCGGAACCCACATTTCCTTTCCCTTACAGCTGCATTATAGCATAATTCTATCCAGCGTACCTATGTTAGATTCATTGTTGCTATTTTTTCATCGGGATGCACAAAAGACAAATTTGTTCATGTTCCGCTTTGTACAGGCTGCCAAAATTTTGTCGCTTTATTCACGAATTTTCTTTATTTTTTGACTTTTCTGATTCCGGTTTTTGCCTTTTCAGTTCTGTATTTTAACGGTTTTTGTTCCTGTTTTGGCAGGTTGCACATTCAAACTGTCCATTTTGTTTTTCCTTCCGGCAACATAATTCCATGCTCTGCCGAAAAGTGCTGATTTTTGCGGTTTTCGGCCAGGTTTTCAGCTCTGGGGCACGCCTTTCATGGTCAGGGCAATGCGCTTTTTGGCTGTATCCACGCTCAGTACCTTGACCTGCACCACATCGCCCACTTTCAGCGCATCTCTCGGGTTCTTGATAAACTTATCACTGATCTGGGAAACATGCACCAGTCCGTCCTGATGCACGCCGATATCTACAAATGCGCCAAAGTCAATCACATTGCGCACGGTACCTTTCAGCTCCATGCCGGGCTTCAGGTCCTCCAGCCCCATCACATCGCTGCGCAGCAGGGGTTTGGGCAGGCTGTCGCGCACATCGCGCCCCGGCTTGCACAGCTCGGACACAATATCCATCAGGGTGGGTTCGCCCACGCCAAGTGCTTCGCACAGGGCTTTGGTGCCGCGGCTCTTCACCCGTACCGGCAGGCTCTGCATCGCGTCCGTGCCGATCTCTTTGGCGTCACAGCCGCAGGCTTCCAGCAGGCCCTTGGCGGCGGGGTAGCTTTCGGGGTGGACGGCGGTTGCATCCAACGGGTTCTTGGCACCCGGCAGGCGCAAAAAGCCTGCGCACTGTTCAAATGCCTTGGGACCAAGGCCCTTGACCTTTTTCAGCTGCGCACGGGAGGTAAACGCGCCCTCCTCCTCACGCCAAGCCACAATATTTTTAGCGGTAGCGTTGGTAATGCCGGCCACACGGGCCAGCAGCGGGGCGGACGCCGTGTTCAGATCCACGCCAACGCTGTTCACGCAGTCTTCCACCACACCGTCCAGCGTTTCGTTCAGGCGCTTCTGGGGCATATCATGCTGGTACTGACCCACGCCCACGGCCTTGGGGTCAATTTTAACCAGTTCGGCCAGCGGGTCCTGCAAGCGGCGCGCAATGGAAACCGCGCTGCGCAGGTTGACATCATACTGCGGGAACTCCTCCGCCGCCAGCTTGGACGCCGAATACACCGAAGCACCGGCTTCACTGACGACCATATATTGCAGGTGCAGCCCCTTTTCCTCGGCCAGTTCACGGATTACGGCGGCGGCAAACTCCTCGGTTTCATGCCCGGCGGTGCCGTTGCCGATGGCCATGACCTCCACCTCGTTTTTCAGCACCATGCTCTTGATGGTTTTCTTGGCCTGATCCACCCGCTTGAATTCCGGCACCGGGTATACCACGTTGGTATCCAGCACCTTGCCGGTGGGGTCCACCACGGCAACCTTGCAGCCCATGCGGTAGCCGGGGTCCAGGCCCATCACGGTTTTGCCGCGGATGGGCGGCTGCAGCAGCAGTTGGCGCAGATTCTCGCCAAACACAGTGATGGCACCCTCGGCGGCCTTGGCGGTCAGTTCGGCGCGCAGTTCGTTTTCCAGGCTGGGGTGGATCAGGCGGCTGTAAGCATCCAGTGCCGCGGCTTCCACAATGGCAGCGCTGGCGCCGCCGGTCTTTTTGCGGGCGAACATCCAGGCCACAATGCCCCCGGCGCGCTCGGCTTCCACGGCAATGCTCACCTTCAAAAAGCCTTCCCGCTCGCCGCGATCCAGGGCCAGAATACGGTGGCCAGGGATTTTTGCGACAGGCTCGGTATAATCATAATACTGGGTGTATACGCTGTCTTCGTCCTTAGCTTTTACGCTTTTGACCATGCCGAACGCATGGTAGTAGCGGCGCAGCTCGGCGCGGCAGTGAGCATCATCGCTGATGGTTTCGGCAATGATATCTTGTGCCCCGGCCAGAGCGGCTGCTGCATCGGGGACTTCCTCGTTCAGGTAGTCGTTGGCGGCTGCCTGCGGGTCAAAGTTAGCATCCTGCTTCAAGGTAGCATCGGCCAGCGGCTGCAGGCCGCGAGCGCGGGCGATGCTGGCGCGGGTCTTGCGCTTGGGCTTATACGGACGATAGATATCCTCCACCTCGGCCAGTGTTTTGGCACCAGCCAAAGCGGCCTGCAGTTCCGGCGTCATGGCGTTCTGCGCTTCAATGGAGCCGGTCACTTCTTCTTTACGCTTATCCAATCCGCGCAGGTATTCCAGGCGGTCGCCCAAGTTGCGCAGCACCTGGTCATCCATAGAGCCGGTAGCTTCTTTGCGGTAGCGGGCAATAAATGGGATGGTGTTCCCGGCATCGATCAGGTCAATGGCACCCTGTACGTTTTTCAGGCTCAGGTTCAGTTCCTGCGCCAGCTGTTCGGCATGGTTCGGCATCTTTGTTCTCACTTTCTGTTTTACAAGGGATTTTCCACGCGGGATTTTCCAGCCTTTTTTGAAAAAAGGCTTCGGCGAAAAAACTTTAATATATAAATTATAGTAGATAGTTAAAAATCAGCTGTAGGGCGGGATGTTGTGCCATGATTCCACATATCGGGCTGCATCCGGGTATATCACCCCATCATATGCCACACACCCGCGTGCGCATAATGTGCGCCCCTACGGTCTCTATCGGGATAAAACGCAATTTTCCGCCCCCGACTACATCCTAAGGCAATACCGCATAATTCTAAGTGCCGATACGGCGAGCGAGGTACGGCAGATGCTAAGCCAAAAGCGCAGA
>ERZ856578.6962-NODE-6962-length-12356-cov-122.517957_pt1 | contig 12356 bp, 7 predicted proteins | sample MGYA00514384_ERZ856578 | MGnify/ENA primary metagenome ERZ856578 (study PRJEB29103, sample SAMN06111958) | human gut metagenome | biome: human gut; feature: ankylosing spondylitis patient; material: healthy_person | host: Homo sapiens | place: China:Hangzhou...
AGCGAGAACTCTTCTATGTCAGCAATCTGGCGGTGATGATCCAGCAGTTGCCTGATGACAGGCATCGCTATGTGGTGGTGAATGCTACCGACGGTCAACCTGTTCCTGGTGCGAAGATAGTGCTCTATGACAGAAACTATGACGACAAGACGGGCAAGTTCAAGAGAGTCATTCATGCCCGAATGACGACAGATGACCAGGGCGAGGCTTATTTCAAGAATGTGGATGGAAACGTCTTGATTTCCACCAGCAATGACAAGTTTACGCCTGCCAAGGATATCTACCTCTCACGTGCCCGCTATTACGAGAAGAAGGATGATGAAACGAAATATCAGCTGTTTACCGACCGTGCCATCTATCGTCCGGGCCAGAAGGTGCATGCCACTGCCGTTTCCTATATCGTGAAGAAAGGCCTGGATGCCAGTGTGCCGGGAAAGAGCATGGAACTGAAGTTTATCCTGAGGGATGCCAACTGGAAGCAGGTGGCTGAGCAGAAGGCTACAACCGACGAATATGGTACGGCATCTGTGGATTTCGAATTGCCTCAAGGTGGACAGACAGGTATGTATCATGTATCCGTGAATAACCGAGCTAACAGTTCCTTCCGTGTGGAGGAATACAAGCGTCCAACCTTCGAGATTACCTTCCCGAAGGTGAACGAGAAATATAACTGGGGCGACACCGTAGTGGTGAAGGCTTCGGCAAAGACCTACGCCGGTGTACCAGTGCAGGGCGCCAAAGTGGAGTATCAGGTGACTCGCAGAAACCAGCTCTGGTGGTGGGGCGCAGGCTCTGCCGGACAGTTGGTGAAGACTGACAGTTGCGTGACTCGTGAGGACGGAACCTTCGACGTGGAGATTCCGCTGGAGGCTTCTTTGTCAGGAAAAGACGAGGCTGATAGGAGCGATTTCATGCGCATCGCCCGTTTCTTCAACTTCGAGGTCTCAGCCATCGTTACCGACATCAGTGGTGAGAGCCACGAGGGCGTGATGAGTCTGCCTTTGGGCACCAAGCCAACCATCCTCACGGTGAATCTTCCTAAGCGTATTGAGACAGACAGTCTGAAGACGGTGACCTTTGCTTACCGCAATGCCAGCGGTATGGAGATATCCAGCAACCTGAAGTACCGCATCGACAAGGGCGAATGGAAGGATGCCGAGGCGAATGCGCCGATTTCTATGGCTGTATTGCCATCAGGTGTGCATGAGATGGAGGCAATCTGCGGACAAGACACCCTGCAGCAGAAGTTCACCCTCTTTAGCATCAAGGATACCCATCCGATGGAGCCAACCACTGAATGGTATTATCAGACGGCGAAGACCTTCCCGCGTGATGGAAAACCGGTATATGTGCAGGTGGGTTCTTCTGAAAACGGAGCGCACATCGTTTATTCCATCATCGCTGGCAACAAACTGCTGGAGAAGGGTGCCTGGGAGTTGGGCGACAGCATCGTTACCCTGCCATTCACCTACAAGCCGGAATATGCTTCGGGTGTGGTGATTAATTATAGTTTCGTGAAGAATGGCGAATGCTATACCAGAAAAATCAGCATCGCCCGTCCTTTGCCGGAGAAGAAGTTGAACATCACCTGGAAGACTTTCCGCGACCGTCTCACTCCGGGACAGAAGGAGAAGTGGACCTTGCAGATTACGACTCCCGACGGCAAGCCAGCCAAGGCACAGCTGATGAGTGTGCTTTATGATAAGTCGCTCGACCAGTTGGCTGAACATACCTGGGAAATGTCACTGGGATTCAGCCAGTGGTTGCCAGACTGCTATTGGAAGAGCAATCTGAAGTATTATGAGATGGGATTGGCTGGTACTTATCCAACCAAGTATTATGATGAAAAGGAGTTGGATGTGGATCAGTTTGATGGCAAATACTTTAGCTATTATGGTTATATGCAAGCTGTGGAACTGAGCAAGTTGGAACGTTCTTCTGGCGGAACCGTTGAGTCTGTTCGTATACAGAAAGACGAGCTGGTTCAGGAAGAAGGGAGAGTCATGAAAACTCGTGGGAGTAATATGATTCGTGTTGCAGCGGCTGCTCCATCTGTCAACAAGGTTTTTGATGTAGTAGAGGAGATGCCGCAGTTTGCTGGCGGTTCAGGCTCAGACGCAGGACAGTTCCTCGACAAGGTTCAGATTCGTGAAAACCTGAACGAGACCGCCTTCTTCTATCCTGCCTTGGAGAGCGACAACCAGGGCAATGTGGCTATCAATTTCACCCTGCCTGAGAGCGTGACTACCTGGAAGTTTATGGGCTTGGCGCACGACAAGGAGATGAGAAACGGATGCCTGGTAGATGAGGCTGTGGCTCAGAAAACCGTGATGGTGCAGCCTAACATGCCTCGATTCCTGCGTGAAGGCGACAAGAGCTGCATCGTGGTGAAACTCTTCAACACTTCAGACAAGAAGGTGAACGGCAATGCCCGTATGCAGATTCTGGATGCCGAAACCCAGAAGGTGGTTTGGCAGAAGACCCAGGGCTATCGCATCGATGCCGAGGGTTCTGCTACCGTCTCCTTCGATGTTCAAGGTCTGAAAGAGGGTGTATATATTAATAAGGTGGTGGCAGCCGGCAATGGCTACAGCGATGGCGAGCAGCATTACCTGCCGGTTTTGAGCAACCGGGAACTCGTGGTGAACACCCTGCCTATCACCCTGCATCAGAAGGGTGAGCAGAACTTCGACCTGAGCAAACTCTTCCTAAACAAGGAAGGTAAGCAGGCGAAGGGCGCAGCGGATGCAAAGGTGACCGTGGAATATACCAACAATCCAAGTTGGCTGATGGTCAAGGCGCTGCCTGCCATCAGCAATCCTACCGAGGAGGATGCACTCTCCTTGATGGCTGCCATCTATGCCAACACCCTCAGCCGCCATATCCAGAAGACCTTGAACGTGAATGCCAAGGACATCGACGATGCTTCGGGCTTGGCATCGGCTTCTGATACCTTGCAAAAGAAGGTGAACAAGTATGTCGCTCTCCTGAAGAAACTCCAAAACAAGGATGGTTCCTTCTCTTGGTGGAAGGGCATGAGCGGTAGCAGATATATGACCACGGCTGTGGCAGAGATGATGGTTCGTCTCAATGCCATCGTGGGCAGACAATCCTTTACCGCAAGTATGCTTTCGGGAGCAATCGACTATCTGCGTCAGCAAACGGCTCGTGAGGTGAAGGCGATGAAGGAGGATGAGGCAAAGGCTGCGCAGAAAGCCGCTCGGAATGGCAAGGCTTACCAGGCTACGCCAAGCGAGATGGCTTTGCATTATCTCTATATTGTCGCAATGGATGGGACTTGTGTGAAACTCAAAGCTCCTGCTTTGAATGACATGGATTATCTCCTCGGAAAACTGAAGAAGATGACGGGTTCGTTGACCATCTATGGCAAGGCGAAGGCTGCTGTGATACTCGCCCTAAACTACGATTACAAGACGGCTGCCGACTACTTGAAGAGCATGGAGGAATATTCCGTCTATCGTGAGGATATGGGCAGATATTATGATACTCGCAAGGCGTACTATAGTTGGAGAAACTATAAGATTCCAACGGAGGTGGCTGCCATCGAGGCTCTGCAGGCTTTGGATGCTCAGTCTATAGCTGCTATTTCATCAGCATCGTCTGCTATTAGCAAACAGCAGACCATCGAGGAGATGCAGCGCTGGCTCCTGATGTCGAAGCGTACCCAGGTTTGGGATACGCCAGTGAACACCGTGGATGCCGTCTATGCCTTTATGAAGGGTAATGAGAGCAACTGGAACAGAAAGGCTGAGAATGCCGTGCTGAAACTGGATGGCAAGCTGTTGCCAATGCCGCAGGATTCTACTACGCTGGGTTATGTCAGGACTGAAAAGGCGGGTAAGGCATCTACCCTGAGCATCAGCAAGAAGAGCGATTATACCAGTTGGGGTGCCGTGTATGCAGAGTTCAAGCAGCCGCTTAGCGAAATAGCTTCTCTGGAATCGGGCATCAAGGTTAGCCGTAAGGTTGAAAACCAGAAGAAGGCGAAGGTGGGTGATAAGATCAAGGTCATCATCACCATTACTGCCGACCGTGACTACGATTTCGTGAAGATTGTGGACAAACGTGCCGCCTGTCTGGAGCCTGTCAATCAGTTGAGCGGTTACCAGTGGGGAATGGAATGTTATGTTTCTCCTAAGGATAATACAACAAATTTCTATTTTGATCGTTTATCTAAAGGTAAGCATTTCGTAGAAATGGAATATTATGTTGACCGTAAGGGCGACTACCAGTCGGGATCCTGCACGGCAGAGTGTACCTACAGTCCGGAGTTTGGTGGTCGTACGGAGGCATATAAGATGACAGTTAATAATTAATATAAGGATTGATAATTACGAATAGAATAGTATGAAACGAATGAATATATTGATGCTTTCATCGCTGTTGGCGGTGTCTGCGTCGGCACAGAAGATAAGTACTCAGAACGAGATCGTGGATTGTGGACAGGTAGTATTCCGCAAGCCGGTGACCGCTGAGTTCCTGATGAAGAATGAGGGCAGTAAACCGCTGATCATCCATCAGGTGTATAAGAGTTGCGGATGTACAGAGGTTGTGTATCCGAAGAACAGTGTGGCTCCTGGCGACAGCTTCTTGGTCAAGGCGGTGTATGATGCGAAGCAGATGGGTACCTTCCACAAGCAGATATGCCTCTATAGCAATGCATCGGAGGAACCTTTTATCCTCTCTATGCGTGGTAGGGTAGTGAGCAATGTGGTAGATTTCGCAGGTCCATATAATGAACTGCTTGGCGAACTCAAGTCGGATGCCCAGGAGGTGGAGTTTGATGATGTAAACCGTGGCGACCGTCCGGTACAGCGCATCCATATCTTCAATCCTACAGAGGAGATGATGGAACCTGTGGTCATGCATCTTCCTAACTATCTCCAGGCGACGGTTTCGCCTTCCAAGGTGGCTCCTCACCGTTCTGCAGAGATTACCTTCGTGCTGGATTCGAAGAAGCTGCGTGATTTCGGCTTGAATCAGACTTCTGTTTATCTGGGTGAGCGTCCTGGTGACAAGATTGCTCCAGAGAAGGAAATCGTGGTTTCTGCCGTTCTCCTGCCAAGTTTCGACAAGTTGACTGCCGAGCAGAAGGAACTGGCTCCGAAGGTGGAACTCTCTACTACCGATCTGAATCTGGGAAGCTTCAACGGCAAGAAGAAGCGGAAGGGAGAAATCCTGGTTAGCAACCAGGGTAAGTCGGTTTTGGATATCCGAAGCATGCAGATGTTTACCATGGGCTTGCAGGTACAGCTGAAGAAGAGCAAGATTCAGCCGGGAGAGACCGTGAAGATGAAGGTGACAGCCGTGGCTTCCGATCTGAAGAAGTCGCGTGCCAAGCATCCTCGTATTCTCATGATTACCAATGATCCGGAGAATGCCAAAGTTGTAATTAGAATAAATGTAAAGTAATGCAGATAGAAATAGATAATGGTAGTGGTTTCTGCTTCGGCGTAACCACTGCCATCAAGAAAGCTGAAGAAGAGTTGGAAAAGGGCAGTACACTCTACTGCCTGGGTGATATCGTGCATAATGGTATGGAGGTGGAGCGCCTGCATGAGGCAGGGCTGATTACCATCGACCATGAGGAGATGAAGGAGCTTCACGGTGTGAAGGTGCTGCTTCGTGCCCATGGTGAACCCCCTGAGACTTATGCGCTGGCAGAGAAGAACAATATTGAGATTATTGATGCCACCTGTCCGGTAGTACTCCAGTTGCAGCGCCGCATCAAGAAGCAGTATGTGAGCAATCCGGAGGCGCAGATTGTCATCTTCGGAAAGAAGGGACATGCTGAGGTGTTGGGTCTGGTAGGACAGACCGAGAGTCATGCCCTCGTGGTAGAGAAGTTTGAGGATGTAGAGCATCTGAAGGAAGTAGGTAAGTTGGATTTCAACCGTGACATCTATCTCTATTCCCAGACCACCAAGAGTCTGGATGAGTTCCATCGCATCATCGAGTATTGCCAGGAGCATATCGTAGAGGGCGCAACCTTCAAGAGCTTTGATACCATCTGCCGCCAGGTGGCTAACAGAATGCCAAACATCGCCTCCTTTGCCAGCAAGCATGATGTCATCCTCTTTGTCAGTGGCAGAAAAAGCAGCAATGGAAAGGTGCTCTTCAAGGAGTGCAAGAGTGTGAATCCTAACAGCTATCAGATAGAGAGTGCCGAGGAAATCAATATGGATTGGTTGAAGGGCCTGAATACCGTTGGCATCTGCGGTGCTACCAGTACTCCTAAATGGCTGATGGAAGAATGCAAGGAGAAAATCATCAAGGATACCTTATCATAAGGAGAAACAGGTAATCTGATGATTCATCTTATTAAATAAAAACAGGTGATAAATCTTCTCACGAGGACTTATCACCTTCAAAAAACAGTAATTAACTCAAAATTTATAATCTATATCATTACTACCTTGTCATTATGTCTGCAAAGATAAATAAAACGACGTTTTTTTGCAAAGCCAATTCTTTAAAATGGCAGTATTTTTATATAAAACTGAAATTTTAATATATTTTTGCAGCTTTCTTTGTCCTTTCTTCGACAGAGTAGCTTTTTGTTACTTTTCTGTGGCTTTTTGATACTGTTTCATCAACCATTCCTTCTGTTCCGGAATTGTCATCTCACTGTTGTCGAGTGTGATGGCATCATCAGCCTTGCGCAAAGGAGAGGTCTCACGATGGGTGTCAATGTAGTCACGCTCCTCTACGTTCTTCAGAATAGCCTCGAAGTCGGCAGGCATTCCTTTCTCCTTGAGCTCATCGAAACGGCGCTGTGCTCTTACCTGAGAGCTTGCCGTAACGAAGATCTTCAGTTCTGCGTTAGGGAAAACGGTGGTACCGATGTCACGGCCATCCATCACGATGCCCTTGTCTTCGCCCATCTTCTGCTGCTGGGCTACCAATGCCTCTCTTACGAATGGGATGGCTGCCACTGGACTTACGTGATTGGAAACCTCCAGCGAGCGGATTTCCTTTTCTACCAACTCACCGTTGAGGTAGCAGTCTGGGCGACCGGTTTCGGCGTTGAACTTGAAAGAGATGTGGATGTTTGGCATCTCAGCCTCTAACTCTGCTACCTTTACCTTGCCATCCTCATCGAAGAGCTGGTGGCGCAGGGCATAGAGCGTAACTGATCGATACATGGCACCTGTATCTACATACACATATCCGATTTCCTTGGCAAGATCCTTTGCCATGGTACTCTTTCCACAAGAAGAGTAACCGTCAATTGCTATTGTAATCTTCTTCATATCTTTAAATCTGAAAAGTTTATCTGTTCTATAAATCTGTATTCTATAATCTGTAGTCGATATTCAGCAGCAGACTATTACTGCTGACATGGTATTTGCCGTAGGCGATGTTGAGATGGAAGCGCTCCAGATTGATACCGCCACCCAACGACCATCCGGCTCCATGGCTGCTGGTTTCATCTTCTCCGTTTACGATTTTCATTTCATCGTGGCGTCGGAAGTTATAGCCGGCTCCCACCCAGAGGCTTTCGCCCAACAGCAGATCGGCACCTAATACCGCATGGTTTCTGATTCCCTTATCCCAATGGTTCAGATTCACCAAGGTGGCTGAAACGCGGAAGGGGGTATTGATGAAGTGCTTGCTGACACCCACCTGTAGGTCTATCGGCATCTTCTCGTATTCTTCATCATAAGCCTTGAGCTGTCCACCCAGGTTTCTGGCTACTGCGGAAACCGACCATTCTTCTTCCGAATCGTAGTAGTTGAGTCCCAGATCCACCCCCATGGCGATGGAGTTGTAGTCACCGATATACGAGGTGATGAATTTGGCGGTGATACCACCCACGAGGCGTTCGCTGAGCAGGTAGGAGAAAGTACCCGCCAGGCAGATATCCTTAGCCGAGAATTCACCCATCTGGATGTTGTTCTCATCGGTCTGCTTCATCTTGCCATAATCCACATACTGCGCCGATACCGCCCATGAAGCCTTCTCTCCGGCGATGCGGTTGAATGAAGCTGATGCCATATTCACCCCCTTCATATAGTTCATGTAGTTGAAGTTGAGGGTACGGTCGTTCACCGAAACCAGCAGGGCTGGGTTATGGAAAGCAAGTGCCGCATCATCTTCTATCAAGGTGATGTTATCGCCTCCCAAAGCAGCAGCATGGGCACTGACGGGGAGTCGGAGGAAGTTATACCCCGTCTGACTCTCTTGAGCCCCCATTTTTGTCGCGAAAAGCGTCAATATAATGGAAAAAACAACTTTTTTCATTTAAAATATCTAATTCTTTGGCAAAGATACGGCTTTTTTGAGAAATAAGACGTAAATTTGCAATGTTTTCGTAGAAAATAACGAAAGAGAATGTAAAATATTGCAGTTTGGACCCCAAAAACGGGTGAACAAGTCTGCAAATAGTAGATAATAGATATTGTGGAAATAAAGAAATCAGATCGTGCACAGTTGGAGGACAAGCGGGTAACCTTTTTCCTGCTGGGACTCCTTATTGCCTTTACGCTTCTTTTTGTAGGATTGCAATATTCCAGAAATCCGCAGGGAGATGACGACTGGGCAGAGAACTTTGAAGATCTTTCGCAAGATATTGAAATGTCAACTCCGCCCGACCAGAAAGATATGGTGAGTGCGGAGGCTATGGCGAAGGCACCTGCCTCGCAGGCTATCACCCAGGAGGTGAAACCTACCGAGCAGCAAATGGTCAAGAAGACACCGGAAAAGATCAGCACTACTACCAGCGAGCTGGTAATCGGTGATGGCTCGGGTGTAGTAGAAGGGGCTGACGTCAAGGAGGCGGCTCCTGAGACGGCGGTGGATCCGGCAGATACACAGGCTGAGGCTCCTATCAAGTTTACCGTGGTGCAGAAGATTCCGGAGTTTCCGGGAGGCTGGTCGGCATTTATGCAATGGCTCACCAAGAACCTGAAATATCCGCAGGTGGCGCAGAACAACAAGGTACAGGGCACGGTGGTGGTAACCTTCATCGTGAACAAGGATGGAAGTATCGCCAATACCAAGGTTAGTACCTCGGTGGATGCTGCCCTTGATGCTGAAGCGCTCCGCGTGATGAAAATGATGCCCAAATGGAAACCGGGTATGGACAAGAACAAAGTGTGTCGTACCATGATTGCCATTCCGGTGGTATTCCAGTTATAAAAGATAAAATAACGAAGTACCCAATTTCAAGACAGATTATAAATCAGATATTATAAATTAGAAATATGATAGATATGAAGACATCAGAAGAATTATTGGTAATGGTGAATGATTTCCTGGCAAATCTCCCATACAATCGTAAACCATTGTCGCTTTACGAACCGGTGAAGTACGTACTCTCTTTAGGTGGAAAGCGTATTCGCCCTGTTTTAATGCTCTTGGGATACAATCTCTTCAAGAATGATCCTGAGAAGATTCTGATGAATGCGATAGCTCTTGAGACTTATCACAACTATACTCTCTTGCACGACGACCTGATGGATAATGCTGACCTCCGTCGTGGTCATGAGACTGTACACAAGAAGTGGGATGCCAATACTGCTATCCTCTCTGGTGACAGTATGTTGGTGTTGGCTTACGAGAGAATGGCACAGTGCGACGATCAGCATCTTGCCAAGGTGATGAAGCTCTTTACTACTACAGCCCTTGAGATTGGAGAGGGACAGCAGTATGATATGGAGTTTGAGAACCGCAATGATGTGAAGGAAGAGGAGTATATCGAGATGATTCGCCTCAAGACCAGTGTGCTTCTGGCTTGTGCCCTGAAGATTGGTGCCATCCTGGCTGATGCTTCTGCTGAGGATGCTGACAATCTCTATAAGTTTGGCGAGCAGATCGGCTTGGCTTTCCAGCTGCAGGATGATTTCCTCGATGTATATGGTGATTCCAAGGTGTTCGGTAAGGCTATTGGTGGTGATATCACTTCCAACAAGAAGACTTTCATGCTCATCAATGCCTTCAACCATGCCAACGATGCCCAGCGTGCTGAACTCCAGAAATGGGTGGATGCCAAGGAATTCGACCGCAATGAGAAGGTGGCTGCTGTTACCCGTCTCTATAACGAGATCGGTATCGACAAGATGGCACAGGATAAGATTGCCTATTACTTCGAGCAGAGCAAGAAGTATCTTGATGCAGTGAATGTGCCTGCTGAGCGCAAGGAGGAGTTGGCAAAATATGCACAGAAAATGATGAAGCGCCAGTACTAATCATAAAGTTCAAAGTTCAAAGCTCAAAGTTCAAAGTAAAGAAGTTCAATGTTCAAAGTAATAGATACACATACTCATCTCGATGCAGAAGAGTTTGATGAGGATAGAGCGGAAGCTTTCGCTCGTGCCAGGGAAGCGGGGGTAGGCAAGGTGTTCTTGCCTGCCATCGACGTGAAGACCACGCACGCTGTCCTGGCATTGAGTCGGGAATATCCGGGTTATGCCTATCCGATGATTGGTTTGCATCCTGAAGAGGTGAAGGCAGACTGGAAGGATCAGCTGGCTGAACTCCGAAAGATGCAGATTTCTGACTTTATCGCCATTGGCGAAATCGGACTGGATTATTACTGGAGCCGTGAGTTTGAGCAGGAGCAGTTGGAGGCATTCGAGGAACAGGTGAAGTGGTCGATAGAAACCCGTCTCCCCCTGATGATTCATTGCCGCAAGGCACAGAACGAGATGGTGCACTTGCTTCGTCAATATCAGAAAGAACTGCCTGGTGGCGTCTTCCACTGTTTCACCGGCAATCAGAAGGAGGCAGAAGAGCTTCTCTCTTTCGATAACTTCGTGCTGGGTATCGGCGGTGTTTCTACTTTCAAGAGCAGTCATCTCAGAGAAGACCTCCCTGCCGCGGTTCCGATGAATCGCATCATCCTGGAGACCGACAGTCCTTATATGGCTCCCGTGCCTTATCGTGGCAAGCGCAATGAAAGCGCTTTCGTGATAGAAGTGCTCAAGACTCTGGCGAAAGCATACGGAGTGAGTGAGGAGGAATTCGCAGAACAGACGAATAAGAATGTAGAAAGTGTCTTTCAGCTGAATTAAATCAGGAAAGCGTCTTTCCCCTATGAAATAATAAAAATTATAAGCTTAATATTAAAACCAAACGATTCATTATGACTAGAAAAGTGATTTTGGCTGCTATGTTGATGGCAGCTTTTGCACAGGGCACTCAGGCACAAGACCTGAGCGGCCAGCGTTCTGAAAAGCAGGACGTGCACATGATTCCTGGTAAGAAACTGGATCATCACGGACTCATCGTGAGTCCTACACCACATCTCCTGAATGTGGATGCTGCTAACCGACTCGACCTGCAGAAGGGTGTCAAGGTGATTGACAAGAAAGGTAAGTTTGCTGATGATGTGAAGTTCCTGACCGCTAATGCCAAGGGCATTCGCCTGACCATCGATTTCGGTGAGAAGCTTGCTGCTAAAGCAGGAGTGAAGCCTGTATCGGGTGCTTACAGCCTGAAGGCTGATGCCAAGGGTATCCAGATTGTGGGATACGATGAGCGTGGCGCTTTCTATGGCTTGCAGACCTTGCGCCAGATTGTAAACAGCGAGATGGCAAAGGGCCAGATGCCTTATACCACTTGCAACGACTACCCTGATCTTCCAAACCGTGGTGTGGTAGAAGGCTTCTATGGTGAGCCTTGGTCTCATCAGGTGCGTCTTTCCCTCATCGATTATTATGGAAAGAACAAGATGAACACCTATCTCTATGGTCCAAAGGATGATCCTTATCACAGCTGCCCTAACTGGCGCTTGCCTTATCCGGAGAAAGAGGCTAAGAACATCAGCGAACTCGTACAGGCTTGCCGCCGCAACCGTGTAGATTTCGTATGGGCTATCCATCCTGGACAGGATATCAAGTGGAACGAGGAAGACTATCAGAACCTGGTTCACAAGCTTGACTTGATGTACGACCTCGGTGTGCGTTCTTTCGCTATCTTCTTTGATGATATTTCCGGCGAGGGTGCCAATCCAGTCAAGCAGTCTGAACTCTTGAACCGCCTGGCTAAGGAGTTTGTGAAGGCTAAGGGTGATGTTACACCGCTCGTGATGTGTCCTACCGATTATACCCGTCTCTGGGCGAATCCAAAACCAACCGGTTCTCTGGCTATCTTCGGTAACACCCTCGATCCATCTATCAATGTATTCTGGACGGGTGATGTGGTATGTAGTGACTTGACCCGCGAGACGCTCGACTGGGTGAACTCCCGTATCAAGCGCCCTGCTTACTACTGGTGGAACTTCCCTGTAACCGATTATGCACGCCATATCATCATGCAGGGTCCTACCTACGGTTTGCAGACCGACCTGACCAACAAGGAACTCTGTGGTTTCGTGAGCAACCCAATGGAGC
>ERZ856578.6963-NODE-6963-length-12355-cov-4.012461_pt1 | contig 12355 bp, 8 predicted proteins | sample MGYA00514384_ERZ856578 | MGnify/ENA primary metagenome ERZ856578 (study PRJEB29103, sample SAMN06111958) | human gut metagenome | biome: human gut; feature: ankylosing spondylitis patient; material: healthy_person | host: Homo sapiens | place: China:Hangzhou...
AAGAGCGTCGTTGTTTGTAGCTACACCGACAACTGTAAAGATTGCCGCAACCGCATAGCCGGTGACGATACCGATGATGAACGGGATGAGCTTAACCATCTTCTTGCCGAAGACGGAGCAGAACATGGTCACAAAGAGAGTGACAAGTCCGCAGGCAATGGCGACATAGACGCTTGCCGTAGGCTCGCCGCCCACTGTGTAGGAGCCCTTCTGCAGGTCGCCGATAGCGTTGCCGGCGAGCGAAAGTCCTATAATTGCGACTGTGGGTCCGATAACGGCGGCAGGCATGAGCCTGTTTATCCAGTTGACACCGGAGATTTTAACCGCTATTGCGAGGACGACATAGACGAGACCCGCAAAAACAGCGCCGAGGATCAGACCGAGATAGCCGAGTGCGACGGTTGTTGCGCCCGCGAAAGCGGCTGCCATTGAGCCGAGGAAAGCGAAAGAGGAGCCGAGGAAAACGGGGCTCTTGGCCTTCGTGAAGAGAACATATATAAGGGTGCCCGCGCCAGCTCCGAAGAGCGCCGCGACCGTGCTCATCTGCACATTGCCGCAGTCATATACACCCGAGGTTATCATGGGAACCGCGATGGTAGCCGCCATAATTGCAAGCAGCTGCTGGAACGCAAAGACGATAAGCTTGCCGAACTTCGGCTTGTCTTTGATACCGTAAATCAATTTCATACTTTTGACCTCCTCAAATTTTGCCTGTCTATACTCAACACAGTCACGGCGAGCCGCTTCTGCGTCAAAGTCTTATTTGCCGTATATCGAGACGCTTGTCTCATCGTCGAACGGCGGAATCTTCACGACGACAACCTCACTGCGCGAGGTCGGAACATTCTTGCCCACATAGTCGGCGACTATGGGAAGCTCCCTGTGTCCCCTGTCGACGAGCGTTGCAAACTGTATCTTTGCGGGGCGGCCGAGGGAGATTATCGCGTCCATGGCGGCTCTCGCCGTTCTGCCGGTGTAGAGCACATCGTCAACCATAACGACCGTCTTTCCCTCAACGGAGAAATCAAGCTTGCCGGAGTTCACCTTGGGCTGGTTCGAGCTCTCGCTCAAATCGTCCCTGTAGAGCGTGATATCGAGGTAGCCCTTCTGCGTTTTTACGCCGAGGCTCTCTATTCTTGAGGCGAGGATATCGGCAAGCGGAGCGCCTCTGCGCATTATGCCGACAAGGCATATCTCATCCGCGTCGCCGTTGCGCTCGATTATCTCGTGCGATATCCGCGCGAGGGCGCGGTTGACAGCAGCGCTGTCCATGATATAGGCCTTGAACTCCATCTTCTCACCCCCGGGGCATAAAAAAATACGACTCTGTCTCACCGACAAAATCGCACAAAAACACGCGGATATCCCCTATCCGCACTGAATATGACCATCTTGTCGGCATCTCTGTACCGCTCTTAAAGATTTTTTGCTGTGAATACTATATCACATTGTCACCGCGTTGTAAATACCCAAAGCTCACTTTTTCAACTTTTTTCGCAATCAGAGCTTACAAAAATGTAAGAGGCTCGGGGCGTAATGTAAGACTTTATTATTGAGAAACCGGCCGCCGTTTGATATAATACAATCAACCGGAGGGATATAAATGAAAAGCAATAAAAGAAACAACAGGAAGCTGCGCATTGCGCTCGGAATATGCATACCGCTCGCGCTTATTATCGCGGCAACGCTTACCGTTGTTGCAAAATACGGGCCTGACTTCGGCCTGTATCTCGTCCCGCCGTCGGCAGAGCGCTACGGCAAGGACGCTCTTGCAACCATAGGCAAAAACGGGATATATTCGGGAAGCGACGAGTGGAAAAGCACTTACGAAGAATGTCTCAAGATGATAGAAAACGCCGAGAGCTATGAGGACACATACCCCGCGATTAAAAAGGCTCTTTCGGTTTGCGGCGGCAAGCACTCTATACTCATGACAAAATCGGAGTCGCAGAGCACCTCCGACAGCTATGACGAGGTTCTGCCCACTGTATCGCTAAACGGCGATATCGCGGTAATAAAGCTGCCCGATTTTCTCGGCACTGCCGAAGCCGGGCGGAAATATGCAAAGGTCGCCGAGGATTTTATCCACGAAAACCGCGATAAAATAAATGGGGTTGTGCTCGACCTGCGCGGCAACACCGGCGGTGACATGGGTCCGATGGCGACGGCTGTCTCGTCGCTGCTGCCAGACGGCGAGCTGATGTACTACCACTACCGCAGCTACGATGTCCCCGTCACGCTGAAGGACGGAGTTATAAGCAACGCGGGCACGGGCGGCAAGAGCCTCTACCCCGACGAAAAGCTGAAGGTCCCTGTCGCCATACTCACAGACGGCATGACCGCAAGCTCCGGCGAGACGCTGACGCTCTGCTTCAGGGGGCTTGAAAACGTGAAAACCTTCGGCGCTCCGACCGCCGGATACACGAGCGTCAATATGCTCTACAGTTTATACGACGGCGCGCAGATGTATCTGACCGTCGCGTTTGACAAGGCGCGCACGGGCGAGATATTCAAAGAGACTTCTATCGAGCCTGATGTCGCCACCGACTCCCCTCTTGAAGCGGCTCTTGAGTGGCTGAGAAGCTGAAAATAAAATACAGCACCCTCCGTAAAAGCGCGGAGGGTGCGTAATTTAACAAGGCGAAAGGATCGGCACATCTGCGCCGACACTTTTTGTTTTTTGATTATTTTGCTTTCTTGTCTTCCTTTTTCTTGTGGAAAAGAATCTTATCCACGGGGAAATAGAGGAAGAACTGGAGCGCCGAGCAGACAGCGGTAGCTATGGTGAGCGAAAGACCGCTGTTCAGATGGAACTTCGAGGTGCAGAACTCGAAAACTACGGGGTTGAACCACGCAGAGAAGCAAACGAGAGCAAGGGTGAAGATTATGTATATGGGCAGAGTAATAGCGGTGTTGGAGCCCGAGTTGAAAGTCTTTTCCTTGTTGATGAAGAATGCAACTATCTGCGCCAGAAGGTTCGAAACGTTGAATGCAATGAAGAGCGCAAGTCCGCAGCGCTGACCCTCAATGACCGGATAGTTGAAAACAAACCAGTGGAACGCCTGCGTGCTGAGCGCCTTGATTGCGGGGATATTGTAGAGAATTGCGAGCGACGAGACCTGAACGATGCAGGCACCGAGGCTGACAACGATAAATTTGACGAACTGCCAAAGTGTATTGATACCGGAGCCCTTTCCCTCTGCGGCCTTGTCGATTTTGTTTAATTTACCCATTTAGTTCACTCCTGTGATAAAAATTTCAATTAATTCTATCATAACGGACGGCATAAATCAATAAATCAGCCGTAATTTTTAAGCAAAGATTGTCAAAAAGGCGAATCAAAACATTTGAAAGCAAAAAAAGATCCCGCAGGAAAACCTACGGGATCAAGAAGCGTCAATTACTCGATAATCTCGATAACAACGCCTGAACCGACGGTACGGCCGCCTTCACGGATAGCGAAGCGGAGACCCTCTTCGATAGCGATGGGAGCGATAAGCTCAACAGTCATATCGATGTTATCGCCGGGCATGCACATCTCAACGCCTGCGGGCAGGGAGATGATGCCGGTAACGTCAGTAGTTCTGAAATAGAACTGAGGACGATAGTTGTTGAAGAACGGAGTGTGACGGCCGCCCTCGTCCTTAGTAAGGACGTAAACCTGACCGACAAACTTGGTGTGGGGGTGAATCGAGCCGGGCTTAGAAAGAACCTGGCCACGCTCGATATCGGTTCTCTGAACACCGCGAAGAAGAGCGCCGATGTTGTCGCCGGCCTCTGCATAATCGAGGGTCTTGCGGAACATCTCGATACCGGTGCAGACAGTCTTACCCTTCTCTTCCTTGAGACCGACTATTTCAAGCTCGTCGCCGGTTCTGAGCTGTCCACGCTCAACTCTGCCGGTAGCAACGGTGCCGCGGCCGGTGATGGTGAAGACATCCTCAACAGGCATAAGGAAAGGCAGGTCAGCCTTACGGTCGGGAGTGGGGATATAGGTGTCAACAGCGTTCATGAGCTCCCAGATGCAAGCAAGCTCGGGGGCGTCGGGATCATTGCCGCTGTACTCAAGAGCCTGAAGAGCAGAACCCTTGATGATCGGGGTGTCGTCGCCGGGGAAGCCGTACTCGTTAAGAGTATCGCGGATCTCCATCTCAACAAGCTCAAGGAGCTCGGGATCGTCAACCTGGTCAACCTTGTTCATGAAAACGATGATATAAGGCACGCCGACCTGACGGGCAAGGAGAAGGTGCTCCTTGGTCTGAGCCATGGGGCCGTCGGTAGCAGCTATAACAAGGATAGCGCCGTCCATCTGAGCAGCACCGGTGATCATGTTCTTGATATAGTCAGCATGGCCGGGGCAGTCAACGTGAGCATAGTGGCGGTTGGCAGTCTCATACTCAACATGAGCGGTGTTGATTGTGATACCGCGCTCTCTCTCCTCGGGAGCCTTATCGATGTTAGCGTAATCAACAAACTCGGCCTCGCCTTTCATAGCGAGAGTCTTGGTGATAGCAGCGGTAAGAGTGGTCTTACCATGGTCGACGTGACCAATGGTACCAATGTTTACATGGGGCTTAGTTCTTTCGAATTTAGCTTTTGCCATTTGGAATTTCCTCCCTTTGATTGGTTAAATAATTGTCTATGCATCTGCATAAAACTATTCTATCAATTTACACCTGAAAATTCAAGTGCTTTTTAAAAATTACTTGTCGTTGACGACGGCCTCGGCAATTGACTTGGGAACCTCTGCATAGTGGCTGGGCTCCATGACATACTGGCCGCGTCCCTGCGTCTTGGAACGAAGGGTGGTTGCGTAGCCGAACATATTCGACAGCGGGATGAATGCATTTATCTGCACCGCACCCGTGCGCATCTCGGTGCCTTCGATCTGTCCGCGGCGGGCGTTGACATCGCCGATAACATCGCCCATATAGTCCTCGGGGACAATAATAGCGACCTTCATGATGGGCTCCATGAGCACGGGAGCTGCCTTCTTCATCGCATCCTTGAACGCCATGGAACCGGCGATCTTGAACGCCATTTCGGAGGAGTCGACCTCGTGATAAGATCCGTCATAAAGAGTGACTTTGACATCGACAACGTTGAAGCCTGCGAGAACGCCCGACTGCATTGCGCCCTTGATACCGGCCTCTGCGGGTCCGATATACTCCTTCGGGATAGCTCCGCCGACGACCTCGTTGACGAACTCGTAGCCCTTCTCGGGGTTGGGCTCGATGCGGATCTTGACGTGACCGTACTGTCCGCGGCCACCCGACTGACGCGAATACTTGGTATCGCTCTCTGCGGGTTTGGTGATAGTCTCACGGTATGCAACCTGAGGCTTACCGACATTGGCCTCGACCTTGAACTCACGAAGAAGTCTGTCAACGATTATTTCAAGGTGAAGCTCGCCCATGCCGGCGATGATGGTCTGACCCGTCTCTTCATCGGTGTAGCACTTGAAGGTCGGATCCTCTTCGGCCAGCTTTGCAAGCGCGATAGCCATCTTCTCCTGGCCGGCCTTGGTCTTGGGCTCGATAGCGACCCTGATAACGGGATCGGGGAACTCCATGGACTCAAGGATGATGGGAGCCTTGGCGTCGCAGAGCGTGTCGCCTGTGGTGGTGTTCTTCAGACCGATTGTAGAAGCGATATCTCCGGCATAGACGCAGTCGATATCCTTTCTGTGGTTAGAATGCATTTCAAGTATTCTTCCCAGACGCTCGTTGCAATCCTTGGTAGCATTGTAAACAGTGCTGCCGGTGTTGATTTTACCCGAATAAACTCTGAAGAAGCAGAGCTTACCGACGAAGGGATCGGTCGCTATTTTGAAAGCGAGAGCCGAGAAAGGCTCGGAGTCCGAAGAATGGCGGAACTCCTCTTCACCGGTGTTGGGGTTAGTACCCTTTATCGACGGGATATCCGTCGGGGCGGGCATATAATCAACAATAGCGTCAAGCAGCTGCTGAACACCCTTGTTGCGGTAAGAAGTACCGCAGCATACGGGAACCATCTTGTTTGCGATAGTAGACTTGCGGATGCAGGTCTTTATCTCATCAATTGTGAGCTCCTCGCCGCCGAGATATTTCTCGAGCAGCTCGTCATCCTGTTCGGCGACGTGCTCAACAAGCTCATCGTGGTACTTCTGAGCAAGTTCCTTCATGTTCTCGGGAATCTCCTCGACTCTTACGTCGAGACCCTTGTCGTCATAGTAGACATCAGCCTGCATTTCAACAAGGTCGATAATTCCCTTGAAGTCTGCTTCAGCACCTATGGGGAGCTGGATCGGAACTGCGTTACACTTCAGGCGCTCCTTCATCATGTCGATAACATTATAGAAATCAGCTCCCATAATGTCCATCTTATTGACATAGACCATTCTCGGAACCTGGTACTTGTCCGCCTGTCTCCAGACAGTTTCGGACTGAGGCTCAACGCCGCCCTTTGCGCAAAGAACGGTAACCGAACCGTCCAGAACACGCAGAGAACGCTCAACCTCAACGGTGAAGTCCACGTGGCCGGGAGTGTCGATGATGTTGATTCGGTGGTTCTTCCAGAAGCAGGTAGTCGCAGCGGAGGTGATTGTTATACCTCTCTCCTGCTCCTGCTCCATCCAGTCCATTGTCGCGGCACCATCGTGAGTCTCGCCTATTTTATGAGTTTTTCCCGTATAGAACAGGATACGCTCAGTTGTTGTTGTTTTTCCGGCGTCAATATGCGCCATAATACCAATGTTTCTGGTCATTTCAAGAGAAACCTGTCTTGGCATAACAACCTCCGAATAAAAGTAGAATTAAAATCGCGGTTAAGCGCAGATTACCATCTGAAATGTGCAAACGCCTTGTTGGCCTCTGCCATCTTGTGGGTATCCTCGCGCTTCTTGAATGCCGAACCGGTCGAGTTGACGGCATCGATAATCTCGTTTGCGAGTCTCTCCTTCATCGTTCTCTCGGAACGCTGACGGGAATAAAGGGTTATCCAGCGCAGACCGAGGGTCTGTCTTCTCTCCGGACGAACCTCCATGGGAACCTGGTAGGTTGCACCGCCGACTCGACGAGCTTTGACTTCGAGAACGGGCATAACATTCTCCATGGCGGCCTCAAAAACCTCAAGCGGTTCCTTGCCGGTCTTCTCACGGATAATGTCGAAAGCCTCGTAAACGATCTTCTGAGCGACGCCCTTCTTACCGTCTATCATGACATTGTTGATAAGGCGTGTTACGAGCTTTGAGTTGTAAAGCGGATCGGGCAAAACGTCACGTTTTGCTATCTTGCCTCTTCTTGGCACTTCGCTTCCCTCCTTCATAGTAATGATATCATAGGTACTCGAGTGACAAAACTCTCGTGGTGTCAATGGGAGGCATATGTTTCAATGCACTCTCGCATTGGAGTAATCACCTGCAAGAAGATTCTGTCTCTTAAGCTTTCCGCACTGCGCGGAATTACTTTTTGGCAGCCTTCGGACGCTTGGCGCCGTACTTTGAACGGGCCTGCATTCTGCCGTTGACGCCCTGTGTATCGAGCGTTCCGCGTACGATATGGTAACGTACACCGGGAAGGTCCTTAACACGGCCGCCGCGGATGAGAACAACCGAGTGCTCCTGGAGGTTATGACCGACGCCCGGGATATAGGCAGAAACCTCTATACCGTTGGAAAGACGAACTCTGGCGATCTTTCTCAGTGCCGAGTTGGGCTTCTTGGGGGTGGTGGTCTTAACCGCTGTGCAAACACCGCGCTTCTGCGGAGAAGCAGTGTCGGTCATGATGTTCTTCTTGGAGTTGAGACCCTTCAAAAGCGCGGGGGCTTTGGGTTTCTTATCAAGAGTTTCTCTTCCGTTTCTCACAAGCTGATTAAACGTTGGCAAGCAGTACATCTCCTTTCTGAAATTTATATATGAAATCCGCGCTCGGGGGCATAATTGCCCCAAAGCACAAGACATCACAATTAAAAATTATAACTCCGAGCGCCTTATTTGTCAACCTTTTCGGTTCGTCAAATGACAAAATATTAGGCGTTTATCGGTGAATTATATATGATTTTTGTCCAATAAACGCAGTGCACAGAGTCACCGCTGCCGGAGTCCGCCGCAAAAGCGGCAAACTCCGGCTCGTGATTGCTTATTATTCTGCTTCTTCTCTGTTCTCCGCCTCTTCGAGCTTCTCGGCAAGATCGCTGAAGATGCCCGTGGTGGGAAGCACCTGAACATCGCTGTAGCACTTCATGCCGGTACCCGACGGCAGGAGCTTGCCGATAATGACATTCTCCTTGAGGCCGAGCAGCGGATCGCTCTTGCCCTTGATGGCGGCGTCGGTGAGGACTCTTGTGGTCTCCTGGAAGGACGCTGCCGAAAGGAAGGACTCGGTTGCGAGGGAGGCCTTTGTGATACCCATGAGCACGGGCATACACTGAGCTTCTGCGAGCTCCTCGCCTGTTGTCTCGGCCTTGGCGGCAACGCGCGCGTTCTCCGCCTTGAACTCGAGCTTGTCAACAACGGCGCCGGGCAGGAAGGAAGTAGCACCGGGATCGGTTATCTTGACCTTCTTCATCATCTGACGGACGATGACCTCGATGTGCTTATCGTTGACGTCAACACCCTGCATACGGTAGGTTCTCTGAACCTCGCGGATGAGGTAATCGTGAACGGCCTCGACGCCGAGGACCGAAAGGATATCGTGCGGGTTGAGAGCACCCTCGGTGATGGTGTCACCCTTGTTGATGTGATCGCCGGGCTCAACCTTGACGCGCATACCGTAGTGGATGGGATATGCCTTCTCCTCGAGAGTCTCGGGGTCGGTGACGATGATGTTCCTGACCTTCTTTATCTCGCGCTCGGAGACGGTGCCGGAAATCTCGCTGATAAGAGCGAGGCTCTTGGGCTTTCTCGCCTCGAACAGCTCCTCGACTCTGGGAAGACCTTCCGTGATATCGGACTGATCCTTCGCGCCGCCGGTGTGGAACGTTCTCATCGTCAGCTGTGTACCGGGCTCGCCTATGGACTGAGCCGCGATAATACCGACCGCTTCGCCGACCGTAACAGGCTCGCCCGTCGCAAGGTTGGCGCCGTAGCACTTGATGCACACGCCGTGCTCGGACTGGCAGGAAAGCAGCGAACGAATCTTTATCTTTGCAAGGCTGCCCTCGGGCTCTTCGCCCGCGGCTACCTTCTTGTCGTGGTACTCGTATACCTTGTCGGCAACGCGCTTTGCGTCGTCCTCGCTCATCATCTTATCCTTGCTCATGATAAGTTCGCCCGTCTCCTCATCGACAAAGTCGTTGAGCAGATAGCGGCCGGTAAGACGCTCTGTGAGGCTGACTATGCGGCGCTTTCCGTCGAAGATATCGTAGACATCCGAGCCCTCTGTGCAGCCGCAGTCCTCCTCGCGGATGATAACATCCTGGGAGACATCGACAAGTCTTCTGGTGAGGTAACCGGAGTCCGCGGTACGAAGTGCGGTATCGGCAAGACCTTTACGCGCACCGCGCGACGAGATGAAGTATTCGAGTATATTAAGACCTTCACGGTAGTTGGCTCTGATGGGAATCTCTATCGTCTTACCTGCCGTATTCGCGATAAGTCCGCGCATACCGGCAAGCTGACGCAGCTGGCTGTCATTGCCTCGGGCACCGGAGTCAAGCATCATGTTGATCGGGTTATAGGGGTCAAAGTTCGCCTTGAGCTCTGCGGCAACTCTCTTTGTGCAGTCCTCCCAAGTCTCTATGACCATATTCGTGCGCTCCTCGTCGGAGAGAAGACCGTTCTCATAGTTATCCATGATCTCGGCGACATCTTTCTCGGCGTCGGCGATGAGCTCGCCCTTGCGCGGCGGTATGGTGGCGTCGCAGACGGCGACGGTGATACCGCTTCGGGTCGAATATTTATAGCCCTGAGCCTTGATTTTATCAAGCATTTCGGCAGCTATCGAGGTGCCGTGAATCTTTATGCACCTGTCGATAATTTCGCCGAGCTTCTTTTTATTGACGAGGAAGTCGACCTCAAGCTTGAAGTCGTTCTCCGGGTCGTTTCTGTCAACAAAGCCGAGATCCTGCGGGATAGGCCCGTTGAAGATAACGCGTCCCATGGTGGTGGAGACTATCTTTCTGACGGGCTTGCCGTCTATCTCCTTGGTCATGCGGATTTTGATTCTCGCATGGAGACCGACAGTGCCGTCCTCATAAGCCATGGTGGCCTCATCGACATCTCTGAACACCTTGCCCTCGCCGGGCTCGCCGGGCTTTTCAAGGGTGAGGTAGTAGGAGCCGAGAACCATATCCTGCGTGGGAACGGTGACGGGGCGTCCGTCGGAGGGCTTCAAGAGGTTGTTGGCGGCGAGCATAAGGAAGCGCGCCTCGGCCTGAGCCTCTGCGGAAAGCGGAACGTGAACCGCCATCTGGTCGCCGTCGAAGTCGGCGTTGAATGCGGTACAAACGAGGGGATGAAGCTTAATGGCTCTGCCCTCGACAAGTATGGGCTCGAAAGCCTGGATACCGAGTCTGTGAAGCGTGGGAGCGCGGTTGAGGAGCACGGGGTGATCCTTGATAACCACTTCGAGTGCGTCCCAAACTACGGGATTCTGACGCTCGACCATCTTTCTTGCGGACTTGACGTTATTCGCCTTGCCCGTCTGGACAAGTCTCTTCATAACGAAGGGCTTGAACAGCTCAAGAGCCATCTCGGTCGGCAGACCGCACTGATAAATCTTCAGCTCGGGGCCGACGACGATAACCGAACGGCCGGAATAGTCGACACGCTTACCGAGCAGGTTCTGTCTGAAACGTCCCTGCTTACCTTTAAGCATATCGGAGAGTGACTTAAGCGCTCTGTTGTTCGGGCCGGTTACGGGTCTGCCGCGGCGGCCGTTGTCGATAAGAGCGTCAACGGCTTCCTGAAGCATGCGCTTCTCGTTGCGGACTATTATCTCGGGTGCGCCGAGCTCAAGGAGCTTGCGCAGACGGTTGTTTCTGTTGATAACGCGGCGGTAAAGATCGTTGAGGTCGCTCGTTGCGAAGCGGCCGCCCTCGAGCTGAACCATGGGACGAAGCTCCGGCGGAATAACCGGGAGCACGTCGAGAATCATCCACTCGGGTCTGTTGCCGCTCTGTCTGAATGCCTCGACAACCTCAAGGCGCTTGAGAGCCTTGGCCTTCTTCTGACCGCTTGCGTTCTCTATCTCCTCGCGCAGCTGCGCGGAGAGCTGATCGAGGTCGATTTCGGCAAGGAGCTCCTTGATAGCCTCGGCGCCCATGCCCGCTCTGAAATCGTCCTCATACATCAGGCGATACTCGTCGTAATCCTTCTCGTCGAGAACCTGATACTTTTTAAGGTCCGTTGTGCCGGGATCGATGACGATATGCATGGCAAAGTAGAGAACCTTTTCGAGGTTGCGCGGAGATATATCGAGGATAAGACCCATTCTTGAGGGTATTCCCTTGAAATACCAGATATGGGAGACGGGAGCCGCAAGCTCTATGTGACCCATTCTCTCGCGGCGAACCTTGGAGCGGGTTATCTCGACTCCGCAGCGTTCGCATATCTTGCCCTTGTAACGGATTCTTTTATATTTACCGCAGTGGCACTCCCAGTCCTTCTGGGGTCCGAATATCCTTTCGCAGAACAGTCCGTCCTTTTCGGGCTTGAGTGTGCGGTAGTTGATGGTTTCGGGCTTCTTGACCTCTCCGTAAGACCAGCTTCTGATCTTCTCGGGAGACGCAAGACCTATTTTTATGGATTCAAAGGTATTGTTTTCCATCCGTTGACTGCCCCTTTATAAAATATATTTTTAAGGTGACTGTTCTCAGTCGTCTTTTAAGGTGACTGTTCTCAGTCGTCGTAGTCGTCAAGCTCGTCTTCGCTGTCGGAGAAAATGTCGCCGTCAAAGTAATCGTCTTCGTCCTCGGAGTCGTCTGCGAAGTCGGCATCGTCATCGTCGTCATCGTCGGTATCGACATTGAAGATATCGCCCTCTTCGTTTTCTGTGCCGAAGCCCTCCGCAGTGCCTGCGTCGTTAGCGGAGGAGAATGCCTTATCGTCGGAAGGCGCAAAGCCGAGCTCCTCGTCGGTCTGCTTGAGGTCTATCTCCTCGCCGTCCGCGTCAAGAACGCTGACATCGAGGCAGAGGGACTGAAGCTCTTTGACAAGAACCTTGAACGACTCGGGAATACCGGGCTTGGGAACGTTGTTGCCCTTGACTATCGCCTCGTAGGTCTTGACACGGCCGACGACGTCGTCGGACTTGACGGTCAAAATCTCCTGGAGGGTGTAGGCAGCGCCGTAAGCCTCGAGAGCCCAGACTTCCATCTCACCGAAACGCTGGCCGCCGAACTGGGCTTTACCGCCGAGGGGCTGCTGCGTAACGAG